>Ga0190344_1000147_pt1 | contig 44662 bp, 45 predicted proteins | sample 48721323_MG_FD_161662 | JGI IMG/M metagenome (GOLD analysis project Ga0190344, IMG submission 161662) | Hydrothermal vent microbial mat bacterial communities from Southern Trench, Guaymas Basin, Mexico - 4872-13-2-3_MG | ecosystem: Environmental > Aquatic > Marine > Hydrothermal vents >... | reverse complement strand
GATTAAAGAATTGAAAAGTATGATTAATCTATCTAAAATTAGAGAAACAATGAATGATTTAGATATATTCAAAATGATAGAAGAGGGTACTAGCAGTAGAGTCGAAAGAGAATACCTGAGATCTACCGAAGGTGGTCTTAAAGATTTTAAGCAGATAGGTGTTGGCAGCAAATTTGCCAAAAAAGTTGTGGAATTTGGAAAGAAACTGTTTGAAGATGAAGATCTCGAACCAGATAAGATTTTTGATTTATTGGGTTGGGAGAAAAAGGATAAAGCATATCATGTTAAAAAAGATGATTCTGGTAAACATTTATCACATGCTACAGTTAGAGAATTGGCTGGAGGTATTATAACCATGGGAGCATTAGGAAATGATTTTATGGACAAATTGAAACAGTTTATGGATGCTGGTGGGGGAAAATATAAAGTAAATCCATCTGTTCAACATTTATCAGTATTAGATACACAGGAACTCATGCGTAGATATCTTTTTGGTGGAAAAGAAACCGACAAGGAATATAAAATAACCATGGCAGAGATTGATGCGGTAATAACAAAAGATATAAGAAATATGATTAGTGGGTCATCTAAAGAAGATTTTGTAAAAGAGTTTACAGATTTATTGGATGAAACCACAGGATTAAGATCCGGACTTAGAAAGGAATATTCGACAAAAACATTTGCAGAAAGACTTTATGATATAGTTCAAGAAGAAGAAAACGATGATGATATTATAGAGGGTGATGATATTTTTATAGAAGCCACTAGAATAATGTTTGAAACTAAAAGAATAAAGGATAAATTACGTATGTTGGGTTATACTGGACTACAAATTGCACTAGCTGATATTACAAGAAATAATCCTAATATGTTTGATTTCCTTAGTTCTATTGGACCAGAAGGCCAATTAGATGAATCAAAGTTAAATCAAATTATAGTATCTGATGCACAAAAATTTATGGAAGGTCTAAAGGAAATAGAAAGATATGGTGGTTTAGGAGATGATAGTAGTAAAATTTTAAAGGATATTGCCGCTAATCTACAATTACTTATAAATGATCGACGTGATAGAGAAATTAATAGAGATGATAATACTTCAGATGTACGAAATAACCCAAATGGTGATTAAATGGGAGAATTAATAGGTGCTTTGAAAAAAATTGGACAGTATTTGAAAAAAAATGCGCTTTATCTTGGTATTGGAGCAGTCATAGATACCGTATATTCATCAATATATAAAAAAATGGGGGGAACAATTGATTATATACCATATAAATTTAAAAAAAAAGAAGGTATAATTGGTATATGGCCAGGTGTATCTGCATCCATATACTCTCTTCTAAGTCCTGATATATTGATCGGTATTTTACCACTTTATAACTGCCAACGTGTTGAATTCACAACATCTCAAGATATTTTAAAGTATCGTGCTGTAGGAGGACAGTTTTTAGCAAAACAAAGTGGATCTAATTGGGCTATGCGTGTAGATGCAGAATTTGGACCAATTGAAGCACCGTTTGCAATATGGATTCTTAATTTGTTATTTTATTATGGTATGGAGAAAAATCATGTAGAAGAAATGATTACTACTTTAACAAATGATAAATTTTACAATAATCAAATAACATATACATCAAATACACCAAATTCTTTTAATGGTGAAAAAAGCATGAAAGATATGCCCAAAAAAGGTGTATACCCAGATGAAAATGATGACAATATATTTTACAAAAATACGTCCATAGATGATTGGGATTTTTTTACCAATAAATGGCACACTACCTTTACAATTGTTACCAGAGAACAAATATATACTAATGTCTTTATAGAATCATTTATCTTTTATCAGGATATTAATAAATCAAATGGTAAAAATTTACATGTTAGTATACTTTTCAGAAGATTTACCCGTCCGCCCAGACTACTAGATGTAGTAAATTATAGAGGTGAAAGGGATAAATATATTGGTGCCAGAATGACAGAAACTCAAGTTGAGAAAAATTTTCCAACAAAATCAGGAGAAACCACATCTGTTACTATTGTTGCTGACGGTGATGAAAGACAACATGTTTATAAAATTGACAAGAACGGTAAAAAAATTGAAGATGAAGTTGTTAATGGTAAAGTACAAACACCAACAAGTAAGTATTTAAGTTACGGTTATGTTAAGAAAAATGTAAATCTACAATACGGTAGACAATTAAAGTATGAATATAGAACACCTCCAAATCTAGATGAAATAGTGCTGGTGATGAACTGTATCCGTAGAGCATACACCATGGCTGCAACATTTATAACTAATAACAACCATTTTAAAACTGTAGAGAAAAGATTAATTACACAAGGGTTAGATAGTTCTATAAAGGAAGTCGGTTATAAAATATATGATAAATTACCTATTACTTTTCTTGGTGGTGGATTAAGTCCATCTGGATTTAATGATGAAGAGTATGTAAACGGTAGTTATAGAACACTAAATAAGTACCCATTTCCTACTAGGGAACGTGGTTTGTTAATTTTTCCAGCAAAACCTGGTGGTAACACAGTAACAGTAAGCTGTATTCTAAAAAAATACGGTCCACAGGAATACCACATGGTTTACGAAGAATTATACTACATACACGGTATAAATTTAATAATATACATCAATGAGAATAGAATATACACATGGGAATATATAGGTGAATTAAAATGAGCTTTTTAGAAAAATTCAAAACATATAATCCAGTAAAACCAAAGACCTTCGGATATACCATGAATAGAGCAGGTCAAGCACTTGCTGCAGAAGCCGCATTTCAATTTGCTAAAAACACGGTAGGGGCAGATATTGTATTGATACCAGAATTTTTTATACCTTTGCCATTAATAAATGTGAAATATTTTGAAGTAGGTAAATCCATGGAGATATTACAATATCGTTCTATTGGTTCTGTATTTATGGCACAACAAAAAGGTGGTAATTGGGGTGTCCGTATAGATTTACGTCTAACTGGTGCAACAATGTTGCCATACCTATCCCTTTTTCAATATTTATTTGTGTATGGAAAAGCAAGAAGGGAAAATGTTTCCGATGAAGATAATCCAGATAGATTACAGAACAAGAAAATAGATGTCGAAAAGACTGTCATAGGTGAAAAATGGACTACCATGGATACTTATTTATTACATTTTTCTGGAGATCCTGTCGGTAAGATAAATTTTAAGGGAAAGGTATTATTTAAATTAATAGCAGAAACAATACCCACGGGTATGACTCCGTGGTTAAAATTTGTCACAGTCAAACAAGGTGCTGGAACTAAAACATTTCAAACAGCTGTGCCTAAACCAATGAAGAAAGCAATAGCTTTACAACCAGATTTTATGTCGGCATTAAATGCATGGAAAACATTACCACCAAAGAAAAGGAAAGAATATGCTATTGTTGCAGTCACAAATCATCCAGGCGGTGGACAATGGCAGTTGGTACCCATGAGTATTGGTGGTAAACCAAATCCAGTGTATACTAGAGCTTTAGATCAAACACAGACATATCAGTCTAGAGGGGAAGTATGGCATTATAATTCAACACAAATAAAGAATATAATAAATAAGGATGCAAGAACTTATGAAGCTATAGAGGCGGCCAGATGGGAAACTGGTGATCATACATGGCAAGGAAGAAGATATTTAGTTGAGGGACGTGCTGTAGATTCTCAGAAAGGATATAAAGTAGAGAAAACACCATTGGATATTAGAAAAGAAGTTGCAAATAATGATGATTTAAATATCACAACACCTGATGATTATTCGTGGGATACGAGTTATGTACATAAAACATTCACACTAATCAGTCAATATGAGATTATGAATGATTTGTATTTAGAAACTTTTGATTACACAAAATCAGTAGTAGATGGAATCGATGGTATAAACGTTACATTATTGTTACGAAGACATATGCCAGTTGAAAGAGTATCTAAATCATCACTAGCAGTAGCATTTAAAAAAGGTGTTATCAGTGGTTGGGATTCATCAATACGATCTGGTGACCCTACAGAGGTTGTAAGATTGGTTGAAAAGAGTAAAGATAATGTAAGTCTACGCACTATTTATACCAATGATGTTATTATACAATTTGCTCATTCGTTGATACATTATTTAAATGAAGCAAGTACTGCTGATTTATATAAATATAAAATACCAGGGTTAATGTTTAATTTGACACCTATTGATACATTTAGGGGGGTTCGTTGGCTTGGAGATCTATAATTATATATCTGTTAATACAATTGATATAATTACATATGACGAAATACGTATAGTTGACAGAATTGATTTTGATTTGGTAAAAGAGAAAATATCATTTAATGTTGATAATTTTATGTTTAATGTTGATATGAATGCATACAACAGGATAGTAGAAATATTTGTAATTGAAAAAGATGTATACGGTAATGAGATAAAGAATAATACTTATTATATAGTACCTGGATATTATGTTTTTATTTGTCCTAACAGATTAGTGTTTTTTTATTTAGATATTGACTTATGGGGGTATGTTGGAACTAATGTGGGTGATCTTTAAAGATTCAAATATAATAGCAAATTGGAAAGAATATACTAGAGATAGAATTGATGCAAAATTATCTATGTACAGAGGACCTAATAGAATAATTTGGTATAGTTATGAACCTCATGAAAACTTTATGATAAAACATTTACCAGATGATATTTATCAGATAAAATTTTTAGTGGAAGGGAAAGAGACGCTTTCATATCGCTGTAATATTAGGTCCATTGTATATAATCCAGCACTAGGGTGTATAGAAGTATTGTTTGTACCTGTGCTGTATGATATTGTTGATAGTTTTTCATATGATTTTAATTTAAATGTAAATACTATTGAAGAATTTCTAACTGCTGCAATAAGTCCACACAAATGCATGATTGCTGAATCTCTAAAAAATGTGACATTGTTTAATCAGTTTAATGTACGTGGTAGACTTATAGATTTAATATGTAAAATAGCTGCAGATCTGGAACCAACAGAGGTATTTGTTGGAGATGAAGCTCTTGTGTTTGGTAAATTATTGGCAAATCCAGACATATTTCCAGTACAGTATCATTTACAAGAAGAAAATGTTCATTCAGTTACACGTAATTGGGTAAAAGAAATAACATGTGTTGAAACCACGGAATGTTTTCTATCACCTGGTACCGTTGTGGAATTCAGAAACAATAAAAGAAGAATAATTTATTCGCATTATAGATGGGGACCAGATCCATATCAGATAATGACTAACGGTAAATTGGTTAATTCTTGTACAATAAATTATATTTTAACTGATGACACAACTGGTTTATCTGAGATACAATATGCTGATTTGTTACCTTATGAAGATAGGGAGAAGCTGATGCAGAGAATTGCAACAACAAGTCTTTCTATACCATCTATGTTCGGACATATCGATAGAGGTGATAGTAGTCCAACATTTGATGTAGGACCGAACACACATATAGTAAATACCAATCTGATTGATTTAAATCCAGATAAAATAAATATAACAGACCCATTTTTCAATAAAACTGTTACTGCGACACCATATTGCGGAATGACGAGAGATTTGAATTATACTGGTATTATATATCCAAAACTTGATAGAATGTATGAAGTAATATTAAATATGTACGGATATTATGCATCAAACGTTACTGTTGCAAATTTATGGAATACCAATGACAAATTGGGGTTGGCAATAAATGAGGATAATGATTTAGATTATAGATTCGATTTACCTGGTAATTCATCTGAATATCACCATAGTATATTGAATTCAGATTGGACATTAGATGGTGATAAACCGTATATTAAATATAATCAGTACACCAGGGCAGTACATGGTTCCATGGATATAGGTTATATATCTGCCCCAGACCCAACTAAAATTCCAGTTGTTGATGGTGGCGGATTTAGCAATATAATCGATGAAAATACTGGTGACCTCTCCGTGGTTAAGCTATGGACAAAAGAAGATGATAATGGGACATATAAAAATGAAATGCGACTTTCATTTGAAATAGCAAAATATTATGATACATTAGATAAAAACACAATATTTTTAACTAATGAAAATGGAGGTATAAGTATAGAATCACAGGGTGGAACCGATGTTGCAACAATAACAATCACCGGGGATGGTATATCTCTATCCTATGGCACAACAACATTAACAATTACAGCAGACACTGTTGAGATTGACAGTGCCACTACGTACAAAATACTTGGTAATTTAGAAGTAACTGGAACTACAACACTTGGTGGTACAGTAGATATCAATAGTGACGTAACAATATCTGGAACTACAACTCATGGAGTGTGATAAAGATGCCAGTGCCAGCAATGTCAGCGGATAATCAAGGAATAGTAACAGTTTATACTTGTGTACATGGTGGACAATGGGCAATATCTGGTACTAGTGGTGATGTGGTGGTATCTCCGTCAGATAGAATTGTTGATTCTGGATGTTCATTAAGTCAAACAACTCCATGTCCTGGGATTCCTAACGCTGGAATACCACCGTGTGTACCAGGTTCTATAATTGCAAGTGGTTCTAAGAAAGAAATAGGGGGTAATACAACTGTTACATCCATGGATGTGCAGATTTCAACATCAAACGGACTACCGTTTATTCCAATCAAATTTACACCGAAGGTATTAATATGAGTCAAAAATTCAAAGAACTTAGTAGAACTGATGCTAATTATGTTCTAAAAAGAGATGATAGTGCTGTTAGTAAAGATTATGAATGGAAAGATGAACAGAGTAATATTTATAATAAGGGCTCAAACGTGCAGACTCTTGATACTAGTGGACAATGGTCATTTGTCATAACAGACACAAATCCACCAGATGGAAGTAGTTATACTGTTTATGGAAACAGTAATATACTGACATCTGGGACCTATTCGTCTGGTGGTGAAATTATAATAGGTGATATGTCTTGGTTAGATGCTGGTGGAAATGTATTAACATTTATTATAAAAGATGATAATGCTTCCTATTCAGTTGGGTTTACTCCGACTGATTATATATGGTGTATGAGTTATCATATTGTATATGGACCAAAATTCACAGTATCTGGGGAGGTCAGTCAATATAATTACGTAGATGCAAATAACGTATCGTTTACAACAACAGAAGAACCAGCACAAGTCATATTTACCTTTGATGGTCGTGATAGTTGTCTTGGTGTGAATAAAAAATATGAATTTAGTCTGGATGATGGAGCATGGTATGAAACCACCGATAACCCGTTTACATTTGATTTCATATATTATGGGTCCCACTTTGATATAAGAACATACTATAATTTAAGTTGGCAAAAAGATGTCACCGAAACGGAGACATTAGTTGGAACCACAAGATTTACAGAATCACATTAAAAAAAATTATTCACTGCACGCAAGGTTCAGCTCAGTCTCTAAGAGATCAATTTTTGTATTACTTGTCTCTAGTTTTATTTTTAAAGATGCTATCTCCATATCTTTTTCATACTCAAGTCTTGCCATCTCAAGTTTGTGTACATTGCACTTTTCTTGTAATTCAAGCTTGTTTATGTAAATAATATCATCTTTATCTTTATTAGCTTTACGTAATGCAGTTATACAAGTATCGTTCGCTTTTCTTAATTTCTTAAACCGTTTATCTCTCCTTTCACTAATTAATTTAAACATAAAAAGCATAATAAATGGACCAACCAATAATTCAAGAACCATTCCGAACAAAGTCCATTTTGTTACAGTTACCATTTGTTCTATTCTAATTATTGAAAGAAGGGCGGATATTAATACGGAACCAAGAACAGCCATAACCAACTCTATATTTTCTTTAACTCCATCAAAAATATCAACGGCGTCTTGTATTACCTCATCTTCTGTTTTTTTAAACCAGTTGCGTATCTTCATATATTCTATCAACTTGAATATTGGGACTATTATATATAGAAAAGAAAAAAAGGTTAGTTCACGAAAGATAATATGAGCTGTAATAAAAAAATCGAACCAAGAATCACGTTAGACCAAAGTGAGTTCCTACTGTGTCTTTCTACTGATTTTTCTGCATAATCAATTATACGCAGATTAGATTTTTCATAGGCTCTATAAAGAGCTTTTTCATTTTCGTCCAAAACTCCATCTTTATTAACATCAAAGTCCTTTTCATCTAAATCATTTTCATCAAAAATTTCTTTGATTGGTTTAGCTTTCTTTAAAAGATTGACATCTTCTGCTATTTTTGTAACCATTGCATATAATTGATTGACTTTTTCTTTATCGGTGACAGCTTCGACAATATCTTCGACTTTGTCCTCTATAGTTTCTTCAGACATCTTATCTAAACTAAAGAAAATAATACTAATAAATCTTTTTAAAGAAGAAAAAAAAAATTATTCTATACCCAATTTATCTTTTAGGTATAATAATATTCCTCTAGTTCGTTCGACTAGTATTTTGTTTTTATCAAGAACACTTTTAATTTCTTCTTGTTCTTTCATTAACTTATTATACTGAGTCGAATATTTCTCATAGTCTAATTGTTCTTGTGACTTTTCTTCATTTAATTCAGGTTCTTCTACCACTTGTTCCATAAACAATAATAAATACGCAAACTATAAAAAGTTATTTATATTACCTATTACGTAGTAATATTATGAGTCAAACTATATTATGTGATGAAGGTGGTTCTCCGTTAATCAACGGTCAAGGTAATCTAATTCTTGCTTCTGGAAATATATTAGTGCTACAGGCTATAACAAGAATACTGAGTACGACCAGGGGAACTGAAATATTAGATCCAGATTATGGTATGGGGTATTTATCCTTGGGTCTTATAGGTGATAATAGTACAAAAATCATGACTATAAGGCAGATGGTAATAGATGCAATTGATCCAGATAAGATTCCAGGGTTAAAAAATGTCTCAAATATAGATGTTAGTATACTACTCGATACAGCATATATTTCTATATATTTTAATGATACCGAACAATTGGAGATTACATTAAATGTCGATTAATAATTATGGGTTTACAAGACAGACAATAGATGAAATTGTATCTGATTTGTCTGCGAAATTAAAAACACAAATTGGTAATATTAGTTTAGATCCATCCAACCTTATATACCAATGGTTAAAAATAGTTGCAGCAAGAGAAGTTGAATTACAGTCACTCATAGAACTTACAATAGCAAATATGACACCACAGGGTTCATCTGGAACATTTTTAGATTATCATTTATTAATGGCTGGGTTGAGAAGAAAGGGTGCAGAATATGCAGTTGGTAACATACAGCTAACAAATACAGTTGCGGCAGAAAATCAAGAAATCAATATTGGCACAACTTTTTCAACCACAGATGCTATTGATTATGTAACAATAGAACCAGGTGTTTTTGATTCTAAAATAAGATTAACACACACATCAGACAGTTATGATATAATACCGACTAGATATTATAAATTAACACCAAACACAGTTTATGGTCCATGGGGTCAGGCGACTATTGATTCTACAACCACAACAACCATAACTATTACAAGTTTGTTAGATGATGTAGCAGATAGCGGGACTATATACATTATAAATACCGGTACCAGCCCATATACATTCACTCCTTATACTTATGATAGTGGTGGGTATGATTCATCAACTGGTATTTTTACAGTTAACGAAAATCCTTCTGGTGAAACTGGAACAATTTATTATCCAACTACTAATACTATGGACGCTTATTGGTCTGGTGGACTTTACAGTACTGGTCTGACAGAAAAAGATTCGTTGTATTATTTAAATAATACTTACAACAAGATAACGTTTGTGCATACCAATATATCAGTTGGAGCATCTTATTATTTTATGTGTGATGTACCAATGACAATAAGTGTTTTGATAAGGGCTTATAATAGTGGTGCATCAAGTAACACTGGTGCGAATACCATAACTGTAAACAAAAATAATGTTTATACTACATTCTTAACAAGTCAGACAAATCATGTTGGTATAAGTAATGGTAGAGATTATGAATTGGATAGTATTGCCAGACGTAGGGTTATCGAAGCAAAAAATAGACATTTTACAATTGATTCGATAAAAGATATGATTAATAATATACAAGGTGTTAGAGATTGTAAAGTATCTCAAAAGATTAATTGTGATTTAATATATCCAGCGGACTGGATATCTGATGCAACATTTGAAGACCCATCTCCGACTACTGGTTATAAATTCACAGGAGATCATGAAATTATTAGACTAAAATTTACAACATCAAGCTATATAGCAAGTATAAAAGGATTAAAAATTAATGCATATTATATTGGTACACCTCCCAATTTAATATTTCAATTAACAAAAACACCTAATGTCTGGGTAAGTGATAGTAATAGTGTTTTGCATCAGGTGACATTAAGTAGAGGTAATATGAAAGATGGTGCTGGAATAGCACAAGATGTTGTGGTAAATCTCAAATTTGAAGGACTTGAATCTCATACATTATATTACATTAACATATTTCCGTCAGATAGTAGTTCAATAACTGCATCAGATTACTGGGTATTGGGAACACAAACAGAAACTGATACTACTGACGGTGTTGCAAAAGAAATAGGTACAGCCAATGTTGTCACGGTAACAGACACAACAACAATTGACATCAAGTACAATGGTGTGGTTAATATTTCAACAGCTAATTATTTACTAATAGGTGATGAAATTCTAGCAATAAATTCTGTAACTCCTTCTGGTAGTAATTATACAATAGATTTAACAGATCCACTAACTGGTACATACTATGCTGGAGACGTTGTAATGTTTTATACTACTGCTACAATCACACCAGATGATATAGCGTTTAAAACTATGTATGGTATACCAGCTATAAATGTTTCAATTATTCCAGAAGATGGTTATAATTTTGATATAGATTTAAAAGAGGATATAGAAAATATGTTAGATTGGGAAGGAGGCGGTGGATACTGCCCGTTGGGTGTAGAATATTCTGTCACTGAAGCCCAATCTGGAACCATGGATTTAGACATGCAGATTGGATATGTTGGAAATTATACTTTATCAAATATAAGTTCATTGATAGAAGAAAGTATGAATAATTATCTAAGCACCCTAAATCCGGGAGATGATATAGTTTATTCACAGATAGAGAAAACTATTTTAATGACGGATGGTGTGTGGAAAGTTAAAGGTCTTAAAATAACCGTCACAATAGGTGCAACAACTTATGAGTCTTTGGATACAGATGAAGTAGATATAGTTATAGATGAAGGGGAATATATAAAACTTGGAGAAGTGAGTTTGAGCAAATTATGACAACTATAGAAGATCTTATAAATATATTACCAGATTCTTATACAAGAAAAAAGGGCGACAGGTGGTCACATTTTTTTGCTAAAATGGCTGAATATAAAAATGGAAATATAAGTTATGGTCCAGATATATTGGTAAATTTTGGTCAGTGTGGTCCACTTTCACTTGTGTGTTATACTGGAAATGATTGGGAATCTGATGTAACAGTTATAATAACTTATAAATATGCAATACAACAACAGGTATCTACAAATGTAAATTATGAACTAAAATACTATGGCATATGGTCAAAAGGATCTTTGCCAAATGTAGATAATGGATTACTTATAGATCCAGAGGTTGGTATGTATTTTTATGTAACCCAGGATGCAGTAGATGCTGGTATAAATGATAATCTTTCTGTTACTGTGTCTGAAGGTGATTATTTAATATATGATGGAACAGAATGGACATCATTTGAACTTTCTTGGAGCAATGAAAAGATATATAACAAAGATGTTTTAGTTCCACTATATAAAACATATGGTGAAAAAACTATTACTGTAACAGTTCCAAAAGGAACGATGCCTAATACCCAGATATTTGTAACATCAGATTACGTACATCTTGTAACTGATATGCAAGTTACAAATGCAGCATTAGGTCTACATATAGATTTGCGTTCAGCAGCAGATAACGGTGCTAGATTACTATATCCTTTATTAAATGAAAAGATTGGTAATATTGTAGATTATATGATTCGTGGATATTTCACTAACCAGGATGTGTGTCCAAATGAGGATTGTGACTATAATTGTCCGATATGTGGTGGTTATGGTTTTTTAGGTCCTGGTAATAATTTGTTTCCAGCAGATGAAATTAAAGGTGATTATTTACTTAGAAAGTATGCTGATGCAAAAGGTGTAAAATATATAGACAGTTTGGAAAGATATAGATGGTCTGTATGGTCAAAGTATTGGTGGATTGAACCAACAGCAGAAAAAATTGTAGAATATATTGGTCATTTTACTGGTATTGATCCAGATCGTATTTCTATAACAACTGCGAATTTTCCAGAACTTAAGTGGATAATACGTGTACCAGCAAAAGATGATGGTGTAAAAAACATAATTGGCGATAAAGATATAGATTTAAGAGAATTAGTTAATGATATAAATATTGCTGGTGCAGTAATAGATATTCGTGACATATACATAATATATGAGGGTAATTATCCAACTTACAACAACACTGAAATAATTCCGTTAAGGGTAGCAGTGTGGACATCTGGTACATATACTGCAAAAATGACCGTCGACATCACTTCAGAATTTTCTTCTTATACTTACATGTTTTATGATGATGATGGAACAACACCAAAAGATGTTAAAGTTATCATCCCTGGAAGAAGGGGTAATGGTGTTGGTGATTATACTAGAAATTTAGAAGGTATAGAAACTACTGCCAAGATAAGTGCTTCTAATACGGATGAACTTATATTTTATAAGGATTGGAATTTTACAGATGATACCAACAGTGTGTCCCCGTGGATTGAAGATGGTGATATGGTTTTTGTTATTGTTCCTGACCAAACTATAAGACATGATATAGTTCATAGAGGAAGGCTTTTCATTGAATATATAGGAGATAATATTGGACGTAGTAGTTCATTTAATTTCCCTCCAACAACAACTTATAAACTATGTGATATTGATAGTTTCACTACCAACACAATAACTATAAATGGTTGGGGTGATTATTTTATAAGGTACCCAGATGAAACAAACACTTATATAGGTTGTGTTAATATATTAAATGGTGCTATTTGGACTGAATATGATATTACTTCTGTTTCAATAGTATCTGGTAATATAACAATTACTATAAATGGTAGTGGTTTAACTTCGCCGACTAAAGCTAAAGTATATCTTAATGGTTACAATACATCTACAATTGATAGTGACGATATAGAATCATTTGACGATTATGCTAAAAAATTAATATATAATGTATGTTATTATAGGACATAGTGATTATTATGTTTAAAGGAAAAATAAAAGTATTTGACAGTAATGGAAATTTAACTAAACAATATGATAATGCCTGGGTACTTATGGGTAGGTATTTTGCATTAGAAACATTGTTCCCATACAGTAGATCTGGGAATACATGGCTGGATGAAATTGATGCTGCCGCAACATCTGGAAGTTATGATAGGAATGTAAGATACTTTGAACCAGGAGATTCTACAGATGTCGGTAACATGACTGGACCAACGGATGGAAATCCAGTATCTGCGTCTACGTGGCAGCCTGGTACTATATATGATTATGATATTAGATCATCTATATTATCAGAAACATACAGACCTTCTGTGAGTGTATTGAGAAGATCTGGCAGATCTACCACTATTGAAATGACATTTGATAGTTCAGAACTGACTGGTACAAAGGTATATGAGGTTGGAATTTTTATAGGTAGAGAAAAAAGTGCAACTAACTTACTGCATGATCCAGATGGTAGTGCATGGGTATCTACAGATAGGGTAAACGGTCTAATTGCACGTATTATATTCGTAAAATATAATGAAACTACAGGAAATTGGGAAGTAGACCCAATAGACTGCACTTCACCACAAACTGTACAGTATGAATTTAGGTTGATATAACAATGGTAAAATTTACAGAAGATATAAGAGGATATCCAGGATATCCACATATGGATGAAGAAATCTATATACACGGTAAAGGATTCACAGATAATCATCCAGGTATACAAGGTGCTTTGAAAAATATAATAGGTAATTCTGATAATGTACGTAATATGATTATCGGATCACCGACAATTACGCAGGCTGAAGCACAACTATCCTTTACTGGTTATGCTTTCTGCAATGGAATATTTACTGAATTTGACGGTTCTACATCTATCACCACAGCTGTAGACGATTATGTTTTCGTCAAGAGTGACGGAACTTTAGTAAAATCATCAAACATATACAGTACTGATGGAGCCTTACTCTGCAAAGTAACAAATATTAGTAGTGGGTCAGAAGATCATATTCCATTATATAACAAAAAATTCGACGATTCTGGTATATATAAGTGGCAAATTTCTGAACGTCTATCCCTTCTTTCAGATACGACCTATTTACCGAATGGACACACTTATGATGCATCTGGTCAAACTATTGATGTTAGTGCAAATAATCTAAATTCAAATTGTGATTTCACTGTTGGAACTGATAAATTTAAAGTCACAGCTACAAATGGATTGATTGAATCTGTGGAAGGTATAGCGATTGCCACTGACCAGTTTCAGGTTGGTTCAGACGGTACAACTGATATTAAAGGAACTTTTTCGGTATTAAAAAGTGATGATAATCCAGTTATAGTGATAGATGATAGTACGTATAAAACGACTTTGTATGGTGTACTTGCTCTTAATAATGGTACAACCGATAAGTTTACAGTAAACCAGTCAACTGGCAATACTGTTATATCTGGTACTCTTGGAGTGGCTGGTGTTTCCACCTTTACTGGTGATGTAGTTTTTACAAATGTGGACTCAGATTTAATACCAAAGACTACTGGAACTTATGATTTTGGTGAATCATCAACAAGATGGAATAATATTTACAGTAATACATTAGATACAAATGATCTTGTTGTTAACACTAATGTAAAAACGGATTTGATTCCAAGCGGTACAATTGATTTAGGTTCATCAGGTGCTAGATGGACTAATATTTATGGTGGTAATGTTAACACAAACAGTCTTGCCGTTATTACCAGTGTAACATCAAGTTTAATTCCAAGCGGTACAATTGATTTAGGTTCATCAGGTGCTAGATGGACTAATATTTATATCACAGATGGAGATTTTAGTAATTCTGTTAATACAAACTCATTAACTGCCACAACTGGGACTTTTGGTGGAAATGTTAATGTCGGATCACTAACATCTGGTGGTGATGGAAGTTTTACAGGGGATGTTATACCTTCAGGATCCCATAATTTAGGAAAAAGTGATAATAGATGGAATGCTGTCTATTCTACTGCTGGTAATTTCAGCGGTACAGTTTCGATTGATACGTTATCTATAACAAACACTTGTAACTCAAAAAATATATATCCAGTTTCGCATAAGGTATATTCTTGTGGTTTAGTTACAAACAGTTGGACTCACACTTATACTAATAATGTAGATACAAATGTGGTTCAAAGTTTGGATGATAATCCTGTCAGAGTGAATGACACATGGTTTTGTAATTCAGATAATGACTGGTTATGGTTATGGGGTGCTGGAAATAGTAATGTCATAAATGGTGATACAATAATTTTATCATCTGGTGTTTCAACAACTACTGCAGTTGCAATAAATAAAAATATTACAGTGATAGGTAATAAAAGGAGTTACGTAAGAATATCTGCATTTGTATCGGATTCTTTGTTCATAGGTTTAGAAATAACTGGTAATGGTACTGGAGAAGATATATCTGTAGATGGTGATCACATCACTTTTCGTGATTGTTATATTTATAGTATAGATTTTCGTGTTAATGGAGATAATGTTTCATTCCAAAACTGTTATTTTTACAGTTCACGTGTTTTTATAGGAGTGGATAACCAGGCTTTGAAAACAAGAATTTCCAACTGTTATTTTTACAATAATTTAACAGCGTATGATGGTGTTATACAGTTGCATAGTTTTGGACGTACTGTTATAGCAAATAATACCTTTGATATCCGAAATAATAGTGGTAGTGCACGGTTTATTCAAAATGATGCAGTTCTTTATACATATAGTCTGACAATAACTGGTAACACGGGTTATATAAATGGTAGTACTTCAAGTTATTTTATATACAATCACGGTGGTGCAAAATGGGTTAATTTCACCGTTACTGGTAATACAGCAGAACCAGCATCTGATATGACGTTTAACACCGACTCTGAATGGGGAATGGTAATAGGGAATGCGATGTACGGTGGAACAATAAGTGGTGTAAGTAACTCTTTTAACCATTGTATTGTATTACATGAGTCATAATAAAAATATACTTCTAAGCCATTTTAATGGCTTCTAACGAATCTTTTTTTTTAAAATGGATTTGTATATATGTAAAAAAAAACGTTGCTTAAATCGCAAGAGAATAATTTTTTCTTTCTTCTATCTCTATTTGTTTGCTTTTTGCAGAATCTTTAACCTTAGCAAGATAACCTACAACTCTTGTATAAAACTCTGGCTTAACTTTACATTTACATACAGAATTATGTTTTCCAACCTTTAATGTACCACACTTAGGACATTTAGTATAACCATAGTTTATACAGAATTGTCCAGTGAAACCTTTCTTCAACATAAATTTGTGTATTTCATAAGATTGCTCTGGAGTAATTTTTGAATCAAAATTAAGAAAAGTCATACCTCCACCAGTTAATGCTGACTGTAGTTTAGATTCTATCTCAATACGTTTGTATAAGGGTATGTCAACTTGTAATGGAACAAATTGATTTGAATAATATTCTCTTCTTTCGCCGTAGTCTTTATTAAACTTAGCCATTCTACCAGCAGCGGATTCACTTGGAACTTCCTCAACATTAAACTTCATACCGTTACTTCTGGTCTTTGTCTTTGTTATAAAAACATCAATAATTTTTTCCATAAAAGTTACACGTTGTTCTAATAGTGTGTTTTTATATATTTCTATTTCTCTATCATTTTGTACATTAGATATAAATTCTGGATACATAATTTCAGCGGCATCCCAAATACCACAAAAACCGACCGTCGCAAAGAACATATTTATATTAAACCAGGGTGTGGGTTCTTTGAAGTATTTTAGAAAACCTACATCTATCAACTTTTTAAATACTTCTTTATACGCAGTAAGATACTGTATAGCAATGTCTATCTTTTCTTCTAAAAGACTAAGATAAACCTCTTCTAATGTTGGAATAATACCCACCCAAAATTGTCTATTTTTATACAACTGTAAAGCTCTATATGCTATTCTAGGAAGATTTATATTTGCAACTCTCATAGAACCGACTTTGACTCCACCACCACCGAAAGAGTTTTGTTTGAAATCAAAATCCAGGTTGAGACGGCAGCACATTGCGAACCTTTCGGCAAAATTGACATTCATAAAACCGTTAGCATTATGTTCTGCAACATATTTAAACCAATCAGATTCAAGTTCTTCTTCATCTGCCTTAAAATTAGCGGTCAATATTGGAAACTTATAAGGTAGTCCGTTCGGCTGTCCTTTTGACATAAAATCAATTATTATTTTCTGAACTCTTTTTATTGTTTCCCATAAATTATCAACTGTCCTTCCATCTGGGAATATATAGTTTTTGAATATGTCTCGATAGACCATCTTTGAATTTATCGAAATGTTTGTGAATGGACTGTCCCCTCCAGTCCGAAATGTATTGTTCAAGACATGGACAAATGACTGGAAGTAATTTTCTATATCTTTGTCGGTATACCCATTTATAAACTGCGTACCTACACAATAATACCCTTGTCTCCATGACTCAGTCGGTATGTCTTTTTCCACAAACCAGGCCATCCATGGAACAAGATCCGTCATTGCCACCGCACCAGCAAACTGCTGAGATAAATCCATCATATACTCTGTTATCTGACCCATGAACGATTGAAGTCGTTTCGGTGGTAATGTACCAACTGTCGGGTTGTGAAAACCTAAAGTTGCTATTTCAGTAGCTGATGTTCCCCAGCAGTAAGGTTGAAGTTTTGTTGCATCGTGTATATATATACTTCCGTCATAAACATGACGAAGGGAGAATTGTTTGCCATATAATTTCACCCCTTCTTCATATAATCTTTTGAAAAAGTATCTTTTAGCTAATGATTTGCCCATTTCACTGATATAGTTATTCGGACTTATCCCACTGACATTTGCATTTGGATCTATACTAATTTCTGCGGCAGTAGTAGAATTGAAATAGTTATCTGAAAATTCTACAGGATTAAAATCATTTAACCCCAAAAGATCTTTATTTCTGAGCGAGAGATTATTATTAATATCACTAATAAATGTTTCCATCATGATTTCCTCAAAATTCGTATAATAAAAAAAGGTAAGCACACTAATAAATTCTTCTATCCTTATAAAGGGTCAATTTGCACGTGGGAAATAGCACCAAAACTTATGTTTTTATATCTTTCGATTTAGATAAATAAGTACGATGCATGAGTTGGTATTTCTTTTGGTTTATAATCATCGTCATCCACATCCTTTTTATTTATGTCCAGGAAATTTCTGGCGATTAACTGTAATTCATTTTCCTGATGTGTAACCTTTTCTCCTAAGAGTATAACCAATTCTATTAAATCTTCTATTTGTTTATCGGCAATATCAGAATCAAATCCTTCCGATTCTGGCATATCATCCAATATCTGGATGAATTTATCATACCACATTTTCTTCTCAATTGCAGTTTGCATGACTTTATTACGATTTTGATGTTTATAAATTTTCTCTATAGGATATCAGAATACCGTTTGCAAGATAAAATTCATTTCCTTTTGAGTATACCTCCAAAAAATACATTGGAACTGTGTCTCTTATAAAAATTTTCTTCATTATCTTATATTTACCCTTTTTTGCTATAACATAATCCCCTTTTCTAACATTAATAAGTGTACGTAAACCTACTCCATTAACTGTTAAAATCAAAAATCTACTACCAGCAAGTCTAGCACCATTACCAAATTCTAAATAATAAAAATAATAAACTGAAGAGTTCCTACTTATTCTACCGATCTCTCTCCAGCCCTCTGGTGTATCAACAGTCATACCAACATGTATATCTTTTATGGCAACTGTTCCAAGTTCTTTTGTTGTGATTCGTATGTCTGGATGTAACGTATACCATCCCTCCAGTCAAAAAACGGAATCATCCGTTTCTCTTTACCGTCGAAATATACCGCACCTATGTATGTTGGTGAGTCAATAAAATTTTTATTACTAAAATGATCAAGTGATTTGAAACTGTCACAATTTACCACTAAACATGGTTTTCCTCTTACCATCTGCATCGCAATACCAGGGATATGACGATGAGCAGACACTACAAAGTCACCGTCAAAATCTTCTCTTAGCTCTCGGAATCCACCATGAGATGGATTATAACTACTATGACCTTTTCCAGCTTTATGTGCTACATGTCCAAAGTAAGATATGTCACCAACCTTTAATTCAATTAACACAGAATCGTTAAATACCGCATTAGTTGGGATATATTTTGTCAGTCTTTCCATAAACGTTTCTCCAGTATGTCTATAGACCCAGTTATCATGACATCCAGTTACCATAAGAATCATAGATCCATTGAACTCTTTAACCCACGCTTCTGCCATTGCTCTCGTGGTACTGGGATGAGAGAATGCCTGATCATATCGGATATCTTCTGGTCCACTACCCTCATAATCTAACAGATCACCATTAAAAAAGGCGTACACGTTTTCATGTGTTGCGCAAACATCTTTTATTTCTTCTGCTAACATCGAATCTGTGTAAACACTACCACAATGATAATCTGCCAACATCAAAATCAATGCACTATCTGGTACCTGTATAATAACCCTTCTCTTTTTCGGTTGATTAGGGCTCTCAGTTTGAAGTTTAACATATTCTTTATGTGATAAAATTTCCTTTGGATCAATATCACTAACAACTTCGAGGTCCCGTAAAATCACATCTTCATTCTCTTTAAAATAATGTAACCAGTTATATATGGTGGTTATTGTGACACCAAAATGTTCGGCTAAGGCATCTTTATTACCTTCATAATACCTATATTGTATATTCCATTCTGTTCTCTCTGGTCTTTTCAACTTATATACCTCAAATCCTTATCGTCTATTTTTTCATTTAAATCAAACAATGATAAATCTATACCAACATGAAATGGTCGTGGTCTAAGCTCAAATGGTATTGCAACACCATCTATCTTAATAACACGATATCCCATGCAACTTCTACATATACCACAAATAAACAGATCATAAAAATCATTATCTTCTGATTTTGGTGTAAAATAATCAATACTCACTATCTCTTTATTACCACAATGACATTTAGTATAAGGTATATTGGTTATATCAAATGATTCTTGTATACCGTACACATGACAGATCTGTTCATCTATTTTTTCTATTCTATCACTAGTTTTTAGAAAAATTTCATACGCACATCTCGTACATATTTCTAATGGAAAAAAAATGTTGATTTGTATTTTTTCATGACAAATAATACATTCAACATCATCATTATTCTCTTTCTTTAATGTTCCATCTGGCAGTAGCTTCTCCCCCATCTGGGTTTGAACAATATGAATAATACACTAGTTCTATAATCGTATTACATTTTTTACATTCGTATACTGTTGGAGATAGTTGTTTTAATTCACTATCACACACAAAACATTCACCAATTGTTATCATTTTTCAAACGCTTCCTTGCTATATTTTTTAAGTCTTCCACATATAAATATTTAATTGTAGTATCCCATAGTAAATTTTTTAATTTGTTCCATTCTAAGTATATTGGATGGAGGGTTTGGCTTTTTATACTATATGTTTTTCCTGTATAGTCACTACCTACTTTTGACATCAATTGTTTGAAAACAAGTTTTGAATCAAGACAGATAAAAAAAGTTCTTTCAGAGTCACCGAAAGTATTGTATATATATTTTAATGTGTCAACTATAGCAGTCCATTCACATTGATTATCCGTTAAATCCGGATACTCATTATTAACAATACATTCACCATTATCACTACAGGCAAACACTTTACCGTGTCTACCTTTAATATAATACTTATATTCCATAATATATGTAGACAGTCAATTTATTTAAAGTTCGTCATATTGCAAATTTTTCTATTGTGACAACCTTTCCCTTGACTCTGAATCTATAGTCATAGTTTTCTTTCATTATTTGTCTAAAATATGTTGTAAAATTATCTTTGCCTACGTATTTTAACCAAACTGACAACAATTCCTGAAAACAATAATTTCCTTTATTATCTGGTTTTATATTTCGTCTGATAATAACCTCATCAAGATGTTTTGCTACCATAGCTGCATACGGTTTTACAAATGATGATCCACCAATATACTCTGGAAACATCATATCATCTTTAGGTTTCTTCTGCAACCAACTTTTGTTTCCCATTTTCCGTGATGTCATATATCCTCCCGACTTTTTTTATTAAATTCATTTTTCTCATATAATTAAAATATCTTCTTACTTTAGAATACATCATACCAGTATATTTTGAATATTGTGTAGGTGTATTTGGTATACTTTTTAATATATCAATAATTACATCCGTAGTTTCATCCAACCGTTCGATACCCTTTATTGATTTTCTCAACTGTTCAAGATTTATCATATGTGCTTCTGGAAGTAAAGAACTCGTATATTCTACAGAATCTAATAAAATATGTTCCATCTTATCACTGTACATATCTTTAGTCATAAACTCTTTTTTACCAGTAGAAGGGAGAATGTATACTTCCATTCGCTCTCTTTTTACACCATCAATACTTTCGATGTTTTGGCGTAATCTACCGAGTGCTTGAAGCATCTCCTCTTCTCTAAAGATACTTATAAGAATGTCTTTACTCCATCCGCTTAGTATTTCCCATGCCACAAGATTATCTGGCGGTATATTTGGTTCACATGCAAGAATTACAGTATCACATTTTTTATAGAATTCATTATGTGACCTTAAATTATAATATGTTGCGAATTCTATATTTGGTTGTGTAGTGTTTTTAGATATGACATTATTTACAAATTTTGTACCGCACACGAGAACACTTCTTTTTTTAGTGGCTGCAATACCATCAATTATTGGGCAAATACGTTTAATCATACTATCTTTCGCCTTCTTCCAGGTAGATATTGGATAACTTCCGCCAACCAACTGATAGGCGTTTTTATATTTATAATCTGCCTCCAATAATTTAAAGTTAGAATGACCTATCATGGCTGCCCAAACACCTTGGTTAGCAGTTCCATCCAAGCCTATAATTTTAAGATCAAAATCAAGAGCTTCTGGTGAGAAATAACATAAATTTAGCATTCTATCTCTGTAAAATATCATTTGTTCAATTGGATCACCTAATTCAAAATTCTCGTATATTTTAAATAATATAGGTATGATATTTTTTGGTATTTGGTCAATTTCACCTTGCATATATCTATTTGCTAACCTCATGCTATATGTTTTATTCAAACGTAATGGATCTATTCCGTGTAAATTTATTTGTCTTAATTCATTATAATTCAATCTGGTAAACATTAACAGATCTATTAATCTTATTAATTGACCAGGCATTCCAAGCAATGTCATGACATCTCTAATGTAAGATAATTCTCTTCTAGAAGTAACCTCCTCATGTAAAAAACATGTTATTGGATTTTCATCGACAATCAACACATCATAGTTATCTGATATTGTAATATCACCATAATGTGTGTTTAAAAACATTGGAAGCCAGGTATTTATGTGTGCATGCGTGACGCAGATGTTTGGTGTTTCTGTGAATGCTCTATGTTGGTTCATGTAATAATCGCATTCCGTTTCCCTTAGAGAACATTCGTCACAGAAACCAGAGATGTTAATACCTTTTGGTATGAGTTCTTTTAGTTCAGCACGAAGACAACATCTTTCTCTGCCTTCGAGATGTAAAAAATTAAATTGACGTAAAGGTCCCTGCTTAACATTTTGTTTAATGATATCGTGGGTAGGAGCAACATATATCCATCTAAGTCCAAGACTATCTATTGCATTTAACACGGTTGTAGTTTTTCCACTACCCGTGAAGGTACGTATTACAAGTGCATCTTGTGTACTGTTTATTACAAAATCCGTGGATTTCTCAGCAATTATTTTTCTCACTATATCAATATCTACCATTAGGATTTCTCCTTTAGCTTCTCATATAACTGTCTTTTCTTGGCGTGTAATTTTCTAAGTTTGTTAAGTTCATCTTTAGTCAATTGTTTCTTAGTATAGACAGTATCACTTAAAAACATATTTATAACATTGTCTAAAATTTTTGGTCCAAATCTGTCCAATGATTCCATAACAGATTTCTCGTCTTTAATGATTTCTTCTAAGAATGTATATATACTACCATAAACAGATAGTATCTGCTCTGCCATTTTTTTACCAATTTTTGGCACAGACGTTAATGCTAATACACGTCTGTCTCCAGTTTTGATATGTTTGGTTTTAAACCCAGTTGCTGGTTTATCTATTTTTGCTGCATTCTCATTTAGAAATTCTAAAGTCTTGCATGTTGCGTATTTGTCGATACATTCCTCAAAAAACATATTATAGTTACTTGTTATTCTGTATCGTGTGAAAACAAGTTTGTGTTTCAACCCTTTATTTTTAACGGTTCCAAGCATTGCCCAAAAATCTCCTTCAAAAATAACACCAGCCAAACCATCATAATTCTTTCGTATTTTATCACATTGTTCCATTAGACTTCCGTCAATGACAGAACCAATATAGTCTTGCCAATTTTTCCTTTCAACAACAAATGTCATCTCATCATTTGTATAATCCCCAAACTTAAGATCTGTTACATCATACTTACAACTCAAGTATTTTACAATTTGGTCTATTTGTTTTTCTTGTTGATCTATATACAATACTGGCATAAAAAAAATTACCTCCATATTTTTGGTGTTCTGACATTTTCTACTTCTTTGATTGTCTGTGGTATATCTCTTCTACTCTTAAGTGCAATATGTATAAAAGCGTCACATTCGGTGCAATTTTGATCACAATAACCCATTTGTTTCATTTTGTCTGGATTAAAGTACAAATTTCTAGAATACACACTATATGGCTGCCCTTCTTGTATACTATGATATCCATCGTTGACTACGCCATGTTTTGCAGTCAATAGTTTAGGTAATGCAACTATCACATCTCCATAACTCATACCAACTACAGTCTTCAAATATTTAATAACATAAATACGTTGGTAGTGACCCACATGTGGTTGTTCGATAATGGCTTTCATGGATTTACAAATATCATCATACGTAAACCCATATTTACCAAGAATATCATCTATAATATCATCCCTAGTAAAATCACTTCTTCTATCCAACACCTTCTTCTTTCTTATAATACCAACATTTGGAGGATCAAATAATTCATTTCCGTACACATATGTTTCAGTTCTACGTGTTTTGGCTAAATTTAGGTGAAAATACCATGGTTTAATTACCTCATAATCTTTTAAACACACACACCAACAATTTCTCGGAGATTTACCATCTTTGCCAAAATTATATGAACCTCTGTACCTCATCATATCAGTCAAAGATATATTTTCATCGATATATAGGTTTAATTTTTTGATTAGATAATGAATAATATTTATATAACTTTCGGGATTAATATTGGTTATCCAAATACGCATTTGGTAACCTCCACCAGTGAAAGATATATCCCGTTTGTAGTTGTTTTCAGTTGCCCATGTCCATAATCTAATCATGGAATCGTAACTTTTTTGTATAAATCTTCCATCTTCTGATAAACAATCTATATCAAAAAACAACTTATCAATCACCGCACTTGAGTATTTAGGTCCCATTCTAGTTTTCTTACCATCTGGACTGTATTTTTGTTCAAGTTTTTTAAATACCCAAGGAGATATAGAAACGTTCATTAATGGTAACCATTTTTCTATATCCAGAATTGCAGAATCCATATCTAAAAAAACTAAACGATGAGGTAATCTACATTCACCATATGTTTCAATATAATTCAAAGTGATTATCACCATCGAATATTTTAAAATTTTCTATAACATCTTTACATTCTTTAAAATACAGAGGGCACCAATCACACCGTTTTACATATGGTTTCCTCTTCCAGTCTTTTTCTGCACGTATTTTTGGTAAATTATTTAAAATTGCTCTAACAGAAAGAATATTCACTTTTTTATATGCCATATAATAAACTGGACGTTTACTTTGATCCCAACCAGTCCACAAGAAAATATACTCATAGTACTGGCCTATCGGCAACTTTGTACTTCCTCTGTAGAATTCCCAATTTGGCTGACCCTTACTATTTAGTTCGGTATAATCGAATCTAAATCCATTTCTACAGGCATCTAATATTGCATACCATGTTGCCTGGACAGTATATTTCGATATAGTTGCTTTTGTATATTTTCTACCACGTACTGTTGGATCTGCTGAATCTGCCTCATCTCTAACAGCCTTAGGTACAGATGTTCCAGTTTTATAATCCATTATAATACGAATCTTTCCCTCAGTCATTATTCTGTCAACTGTTCCATACATTAGGTAAATATCGTTTGTCATAAATACCTCACGCATTTCAACTGGTACCATCCACTGTAAACGAACATCATTTTTCTTGACTAGTTCGTTTCTAAGATGTAATAAATGATCCGCCTCAAACATAGAAAATGCTTGAAAATTTCTTTTGAAGTGATCATCTGTTATCTTCTCTACATTAACCATACCAGTGAGAATAGATATAAAATACAAAATAAGTTTTTGTCTGTCATATCCTAAATCCCAAGCATAGTCAAAATCTACGTTATCAAAGAACATAAAATAGAATCCATGCAATACAGTACCCTGTTTTGCAGTGCGCTTTGATTCTTCTGGATTATATCCATCTATCTCCATACGTTTGAATTTATATGGACAACCAAAATACTTTAGATATCTACTCTGAGACATCCACGGCCAAGGCATATAATTATACTCATACGCTATTGACGACAACTTTTTCACCTTCATGTAATACAGTTTTATATCCTAAAACATTCTTCATAAACTGTGCATCTTTTTCTGGGTTTGAATATTTTTCATACCCCAAAGCCAACCTAACATAGACTGGATAATTTATAGCCCATTTAGGAAACTTATCAAAATCTTTAACATCTGTTTTATATGAAACAAATGCAAACGACAGTTTCTTTAACCCTATGGGTTCTTCCAATTCAGACATATCATCAACTATATGAAGGTGATAATGATCGACTAAATCATATATTATTTGATTAAATACAGAAGTAAATATCACTATCTTCTTCTCAGCATTTTTCAGTTCCTTTATTATAAATACTAAATCATTTACGTCTCTATGGAGTGGTTCACCACCCATTAAAGTGACCCAATCAGAATGACATGTCTCGATAATTTTGGATATATCATAATCTACATATAATCTAAAATCCTTAAGCCATTTATTATGACAGTATACACAGTGGTTATTACAACCACTGAAAAAAATGTTATCACTGACATGATTTATATCTCCAACTTGTAAAGTTTCTATCATAGCAATCTTCATGTCGAAATCCCCCTGGCTGGTTCATAACCCTCGTTAAGTAGATCATCGAAAAGTTTCTCCAGATCAACTCCGAGGATTTTTAATATTTCTTCAAAATACCACTGTTTATGATGTTCACCATCAGTTACTAGTCCATTTATACATAATTGTTTTATTGTTTCTTCATTCATAATTCTATCATTGCTCCTCTTGTTTTATAATTAGGAAATTCATCACTAATCCTTTTTAAAGCAATATCAATATATCTTTTGTAATACTCAATACCAACAAAATCTACATCATGTTGTAGTGCCGCAATTGCTGTGGTACCAGATCCCATGAATGGATCTAATACAATACCTCTTTTATAACCAGCACCACATTCACATTCAGACCATTTTTCATATTTTTCCCTTAATGATTCAAGTATTCTTCTTTTGACATCAGATGGATCCTGAGCACCAGTTCCTTCATAATCTTTAATACTCTGACCATTATAAATTTCATCATGTATTTTTTTTCCGTTGATATAGTATCTTTTTCTAGGTTCACCACATTTTTTACATATCTCACGAGGACATCCAGCGTCTATGGCTCTCGAAGCTAGTTCAATTGGAAAGGCTGCAAAATGTGCTTCTTTTAAGTTTGCAGTTGGTATTTTCCAGACAGTTCTCATATTCTTTCCTATTAAACTATCAGTAGAATACTCGTTACCACTGTATGTTATTGGACCATAGTCAGATGATTTCTTTCCACCATAATATATGTTTCCAACATTATCAACTTTCAATGGTTCAAGAATCTGATTGAAATAATACACCTGATCAACTGCGAAAAAGGGAAAATAATGGAATTGGTAGATATGCTCAAAGTCTGGAGTAAATCTGTCCTTGACTGGATGTGGCATAGCATTTGGTTTATACCAGATAATATCATTTCTACATAACCAACCCCTATCCATCATTTTGAGCATTACTCTCTGTGGAACACCAGTTAGGCTTTTCCTCATAGGACCATTAGTTCTATAAGTGTCTCCTATGTTCAGCCAAAATGTCCCATGTTTTTTTAAGACTCTCATACATTCATCAATGATCATCATTAGATGTTCTATGTAATCTTCAACATCTTTTTCACGTCCAAGTTCCACTTGCATAGTACCACATTTTTTACATGTTTTTTGGACAGCATCTTCAACTTTCTGGAAATTATCTTGTCCTTTGGTTTGAACCTTTTTAGATTTAGTTCCACCATTTATTCCCTTAACAAATTCGATCATCCAATCATGTTCACAATTCCGCTGCTCGTCATTTGTATACCATATCGGTGGATCTTTTTCAGTACCGTACTCACGTGGACCCCAATAAGGGGGGGATGTGACAATACAGTCTACAGAATTATTTGGAAAAGTTTTAATCACTTCTAGACAATTTCCTTCATAAATCGTATTTTTTTTCATTGTGGATTTCCTCACATATTTCCATGAATTTACCGAACATTTTTATATCAAAATCTGGTAAATAATGTGTTTTACCGATAGTATTATAAAATTTTATCCAAATATCCAAATAATGGCTTTCACAGCCTATAAGCATAAGATTATCCCATGGAATATAGTATGCTGTATACTTACCAAAATTAAATGACACTATTCCCGTGTGTTCGGTAATCGTATTACGTAGTTCTATATGTTTGAAACTTGTTCCTTCAAAACTACAACCACTTAAATTCGATGACACTATTAATGTTTTATCGAATTCCACACCATTAAATCTCGAATACTTAAAATTACAGTAAGTATAGGTAGTTTTATTTACAATCGATCCGCTGAAATTTGTACATTTTGTATAACAACCAGTAAAATAACAACTATTGAATTTTCCATTTACAAAAGAACTACCAGATAAATTTGTTTGTGCAAAATAACACTTATCAAACGTGTTGTTTTTAATATTACATTCACCGAGATCTGTATGATCAAAATCACATATGTCAAATTTGTTGAAAGATATATCACCATAATGAAATTTTGCTTTATCAAAATTACATTGTTTAAACTTACTGTCGTAAATTTTTATTTTACGCATTTGTGCATCTTTAAATGTGCACCCAATAAATTTTGTGTTTGTTATTACTGCATCTTCAATGTTTGCTTCACTGAAATTAATCATATGAAAGGTACAACCTGTTATAGTTGCATTTCTAAGATCCGCACCTTTTAAATCTATGTTGGTGATTTCTATATCTGTTAGCGAACATTTCTTCAGATCTTCTATTTTAAATTTTTCTAATACATCCATTATGACTCCCTCATACCGTTTTTTTTTTTGCGGTCGGTCTGCTTAATTTTTCTATATTTAGTTCGGATAAATTATATTTTTTACTAGTTTTAACCATAGTATCACCCGATAAAAAAAAATATTTATTTATATCCATTATTTGTCAGCCAACAAAAAAGTTGGTTCAGTAAAATACTGATAATCTTTTCAACATGTTCTTCTTGTTCTTTAATACTATTCAAGATATCTATTATTTTAAGAACGACGACTGGGTCTATATGCACACCTTCTTGTTTCATTTAAATCAGCACCTTATAATCGTCACCACCACTATATGTAGTTAAGTCGGTATATTCACAAACTTCATCAATATCAATTTTTCGATCTGTTTTGGAAATTTCAGCTATACGATACTTATCATCTTCAATATCTTCAACAAAAAATATAATCAAATTAAATTTCTTTAGTAGTTCGTTAAGATAATCATTAACTAAATCCACTATACTGACTTCTTTCGTTTCTGTTATTTCATCGTCAATTTCTTCTATAATATAATAAATACCATCATTTTTTCTTATTATGTGTATATTATCTAATTTCATATATTCACCTCCTATAAAAAAAAATTATAACTCAAGCATACTCCCCTTTTCAACTACTTTAGTCGCTTTACCACATCTAGGTATAATACATTCATTTATATATTTCGGTACAATTTCACAACCAAACCATGGAATACCTAATTCTTCGCACACTTCACCAGTTGTACCAGATCCCAAGAATGGATCAAAAACAACAGTTGGTTCAAGTTGAGAAATTATTTTTCTATAAAGTTCTGGTGGTTTCGGATGTGGATGTGGTCCGTATCGTATATGATGGTTAATGTTTGCTTTAATTGTATTTGTTGCAAACTTCTTGCGGCTGGTAACACTACCATATACAAGGTATATTTCTGTTTTAGTTGCACGAGCAGACTTACTCCAACCCTGTCCATCTGGTTTATTGTGAAACAAAAAGTCGTCTGGTACACTGAACATACACCATGTTGCAACATTAGAATGACCAGGGGAAACAACTAATTTATTCGATACACTTTGTGCGTCCCAGATAAAATTTGATACAAACCATAAATATTCAACTTCATCTTTATTATCATTATATGATACTTTTTCTTCTTCAGTATTTTTCTTAGCCTGATCTTTTGCCTTTGCATCGACATTATACGGAGGATCTGTTAGTATTAAATCAACTTTCAAAGTATTTTTCTTTAATACATTCATAACCTTCTGAAAGTCGACATGATACAACGTACCATATTTAAAATCCGTATGTTTAAAATTCAAGCATAGTTCCTGGATCTGATTTAATTCTGTCATATTTTACACCAAATACTAACTCTAAAAAAGGTTCTATCTTCTTTATCAAATTCTTTTCTTTCATTTCACCGTAGTCAAGCTTAAATCCTAATTTTTGCATTTCCCACTGATCATTTTCTCCAAACGCACAAACAAATGATCCGTCTGGTCTGTTGGATGTTACTGGTACACCATCTATTGTCAATGGGTAACATTTAGATGCAAATTTACCGAGATAGGGGGTGGAGCCACTGTCATAATGTTTTCCAAAATATTTATTTGCATTCCGACAGGCTTCATATTTAATACCAGAACCCTCATCAACACCCATAGATATCCCAGCTTTTTGACATACATAATTCCACGGCATACTTTCAAATTCATCATCAATCTTTCTTAACCACTCAAATATTTTTTCTTTCGATTCTCTATAAACAATTTTCTCAATTAGTTCCATTTGTATATCATAAGTAATATCTGCTGAGTCCCGTCTGACAAGTTCAAGACCTTTAACGTAAATATAAGGTTCCTTTAATTCTATTGGTTTTCCGCCCTCTTCCATCATAATAGTAGATAAGATGTATCTTCTTTTATCAAACATAATGGCGATATTAGCAAGCTTTTCACAACCAATTTTGTTGTAATTTTTATCTATGTTAAATTCTTCTCTTTGGTATACATCTAATTTATCATTTAGTATATTCACTAAATCCATTGCTTCATTCCACGCCTTAAACTTATCATCTTTTTCATTCAAAATAATCATAGCAGAATCAGTTGATGCAAAAAATGGTTCATACCCAAGTTCTTTTAATATACTCATTGTTTTTTGTATCATTATTTGTCCAGTTGCTGCAGCTGCATTATAGACCACATAATCGAACGATCTCATTGATTTCATTCCAGTCGTACCGAATTTTCCATTTATAAGCCCTTTTAAAGAAAATTGAATACTCCAATACAATTTATACATATCTATATAATATACTTTAATTTTCTTATCTACGGCATCCTGTTCATTTTGTTTATAATTGGCAGCAATTACACTATATTCATCCCTATCTTCTATTAAATCATTGAATATAATTGTATCTATAGCATCTATATCTTTTCTGAACCATCCACTCGGACATCTTGTAAGGTCGTTATAATTAAACTCTCTATCATGATCATCAACTAGGAAAACACCATCATCCCTTATTCTGATGGTTCTGAGTTCCACCTTAGTTCTTGTGTCTGCATTCAATGTACGTAAACAACTTGGGTATAATTTTGAAAAATCAAGTATAACAATAAAAGCAGTAGTAGAATAACCATGAACAATTTTTACTACTGGTAAATTAAACCCTCCACTTTTTCCGTCAATCATTCCTTTCCATTTATTTTGTGTAAATACATTATCACCATAATATCTGGTGGGTAAAACATATTTACCTTCTGTATACCACAATTTAATATGGTCGTGTAAACGACTTGCATAAACACCATCTTCAATTTTTCCACCATAACGAAGCGCCCGCATCGAGACATCTTGAACATACATGAAATATTTATCGAGAGCATAAAGACCTTCAACATCTACAATATTGTAGCGCATCTCTTTCTCCCACTCATTTATATGCATATCATATACCGATGAACCCTCATGTTCGACTTTCCCAAATCCAAGGAAATAATTCAAATACGTATCAAGATTTTTTCTTTTCATCTTATAGTGTGTATCTGAATATTTTAAAAGTAAACTATCATACATAAAATCGTGTTGTGGTAAACATTTTATTCTGTATTCCCTGGCACGTTCGTTTCCAAAATTATCTGTTTTTATATGAGTCTTGATAGAACTTTCTCTTATTTTACCAAACCTATCTATTACTGGTGGAATTATACTTAGTTTTTCAAGATCCATGTGAAGTTTCATATGTTTACAACGTTCGATAAACATCGGCATATCAAACCCAGTATACCATACTCTTCGTTGAGTTCCATTTTTATTTATTATTCTATTACCGCCTCGACCGTTGAAAGTTACAATTCCATCATATTTTGCTTTTTGAAAATCATCTAAAAATGTACGATGCATATCTATTTCCTTTTTAAATTTTTTGACCGTACATGGAAACTCATGTGGATAATTATCAAAGATAGGCATACTCAAAGCTTTTTCTCCTAACTGGGTAGCATGTGTGATTTCGTATACTTCATCTTCCCAATCATCTCTCCAACCATAGTATGTAAATTTCTGTTCAAATTTATTATAAGTAACATAAGAAATAATTGGGATTTTATGTGCAAATCTACAGTCAGAAAATTGTTTACCTTTTACTCCTCTACCATCGGTTTCAATATCCCAATAACAGATATTAAATTCTACTTTATATTCTACATCAGGTTTAATTGGTCTAATACTATCCAGTGGTGTAAATCCATATTTGCTTATTTCATCTATTTCAAGAAATGTTCTGAAATGTAACTGTTGCGCTACTTTTTTTTCGTATTTTACATCCGCCTGAAACGTCATTATTATATCTTCGACAATATCACGGATAGATTTCACATGTCTTGGATATTTAGTAGTTATTTTTACAACTGGATCACCATACTCACTGATAAGGTCAACTTTATCATAAGATAATATTAAATCATATACTCTAGTTTCTTTACAAATTGTTATAAAATCATCTAAATCGGTTTCATGTATATAGAAACATGGAAAGATACGTTTATCTTGAATATCGACTATATATCTTTTGTAATCATCCACAGATCTAACAGTCATTCTAAAAATTGGTCCGTCCCTGTTTTCAAAATAGTCATAATTAACAATATAATAAATATCCATAAAAAAAACCTCCTAAGAGGTGGTAGATTTATCGTATCTACAATACCACCAATTGTTTCCATCTTCTATTATTACTCGAAGACGTCCACTCTTGGTGACATAAAAGTAAAAAGTTGAATTACCGTTTAATGCACTGAGAATAGGATATATATATTCAATAGAAAATTCTGCATCAACACTATCCTTAACAGGAAATGAAGTTTCATATCTTCTTCTAGTATTATTATTTTCACATATAAGAGTTAAATTATCATTTGATGTCTTTAAGTGTAGAACATCATTAGCAACGGTACCTAAACAAATACTCTCTATATCTTTAAGTAAAGATCCCTTTATTGTAAACCATTTTGTAAAATCGGCACGTTGAGAATTAACTGTCATATGAACATTAGAATGCTCTCTATAATATACATCAATCCAATATTTAAGTTCTTCTCGTGGAATAATTGCTTGTATTGGGTCTGTCATTGATGTTTGTCCAGATCTATATGTAATTGTATTTTCATCACTTTCAATTGTCAATTTTTTGCCACGAAATTTCTTTATATTTTTAACAAGAGAATCAGTTTCAGCAATCATAAAACTACCTTCTGATTCAATTACTGCATCTAAACTAAAATACCCATAAATTACCAAACTATTATCACAACCATAGAAATGCAATCTACTATCCTTTGCTTCAACCATGGATTTAGTAATTTGATTCTTGATTGGTGTTTTTGTACGACGTTGTCCACGTGTAATGTATCTGCTACACGTCTTAATAAATTCTTCTCTATCAACTGTAACTCGCATTCTATTTTAACTCCTTTATTTTAATACTCTTTCCACAATGGGGACACTTAACTATTTCAGTATAAGTGTATATATATTCTGGTGTTCCAACATTACTGGTCATTTTTTCTGCCCTCGATCTAAACATTAAACTTCGCAGACCATACCTTAAAAAATGGTGTATTGTGTTCTTTTTTACACCGAAATATTCAGCTGCTTGTTTGACAGTAAAAGGTGATATTTTTTTTAAACCTTCTACCGTGACTTTAGTTGATGAAGTCATCTGCCATTATCTCTCCTAATAGATGCTCAACGATTTGTAAAGTAGATAACCTATCTTTAGTATTTAATATAAATTCGTTAGCATCATTAACCTCACGATTAACATACCTACCAACACGAGTTTTCAGTCTGATTTTAAAAGAATCTTCTGGAAAGTCAAAATCATACATCATAGTCATGTTATGAGGAGTACTATCCATCATGATGGTTTTCGTTTCATCTGGTTGTTTTCCCTTTTTCCTTAACATCTTTAATACCCAATCTTTGTTAATTTGAGTTTTAAAAGTACAAATAACCCAACCAGGAACACCACGCAGTTTGGTCATAGTTTTTTCCCATGTGGAATTTCTATCACCCCATCGACTATAGCCCATCTGTTTAACTGTCTCTTCCCCTTTCTCTTGTATAGAAAGGTTAAAAGTAATACCAGTTCTTATGTCCACGAGCTTCTTAAACCTACTCGCTGAATCAATGATCAATAGTGCATTTCCGTCAGTTTGTTCAACAAAATCATCAATTACTTTATTATACATATAAAGCGCATCGTTTATTTCATCTATACACTGCTGTGTATATTGTACTGTTCTATTTTCAACGTCAATTTCATAATCGACACTAACTTCTGGTATACGTATAACCTTGACTGGAATTTTGTCATAGATATTAGCTAACAACTTTTTTTCCCTATTAATCTGTTTCTTTGCTCCATTTTCGGAGTCAACGATCCAGATTTCTCTAACTTCCGGTATATCATCATCCTTAAGTGCCTTGGCAGTTCTAGGATATTCCTTTTCAATCATTGGAATAAGTTCTTTACGTAAACTACCAAATAAAATTGCAGTCATCGTTTTTCCAGTATTTGGAAAACCACAAAATCCAAGGGTAAATCCACCAACGTTACTAGTAGTAACATCTTCTATACTGTAGTTAACAACCCGTGTAATTGGTTTGATTTTCGTGGTCGTCTCTGATTTTTTAGACATGTTTCCTAATCCCATAAGTTTCACCTAAATAATAGTAAAAAAAGATTTAGATATCATCTAAATCTGGTGCTGTGATATTACTAACAGATGTTTTGTCAGGATCTGGTATTTCTGAAATAGTATTCAATTGAAGTTCTAAAACTCCACCAGGAACTGCAACTTTTTTACCGATAGACGAGTCCCATTTCATCGGATTACGTCTTGTTGAAAACATAGCAATACATTTGCACGGAGGTCGTGGTGTTTTAAAACAATTAACTGGTTTAAAAATGTACATAGTTGGTGGTTTGCCTATAGAGTCTGTTAGTATGTAACGAGGGTTTGAACCTTTTTCTTTTGATACAGCTAAACCTTCCATAGTCACAGCCATTACACCGAATTTATTCCAATGAGTTCGATCCCACCCATTATTTGTAATTACATGACCTGTTTTATCTCTCTTAACTTGTCCACTGAAACCTTCCTCACCAGCATGATAAAGTTCCATTTCAGAATACCCATATAGAAAATCTGGTAGTTGATCTGGATAAGCATATTCACCAGTTCCAATAATAGTCTTTTTGACATCTTCTTCAAAATTATCGTGCAGATACTGGAACAAGTCTTCAATGGCTGCTGCCATACCATCCTTTAACTCAAGATTGTATGGTTTTGTGTCTATTGTAGTTGCTCTAAAATAATATCGCCATGGTGTAGTTTTTCTACCTTTTTTATTTTTTTCATCTTCAAGCACAAAATTCCCTTGATATGCTTGAAAAGGTTCAGCATTCTTGAAAATATATTGTGAACTATTTATGTCAGCTTGCCTACCATTGACTGGTATATCAAATAACCGCACATCATCTGGATTCTCAGTTGGAAAAGCCATGCCTACCATATTTAAAGTCCATTCATGTTCAAGTGGACGAGAATAGTTGAAATTAATCCGATTAAATCTGACAAAACGATAATCTTTAGGAATGACTGGTTCTCCTTTTTCCCATTCTTTTCCTTTAGTAATCACCATTTCTTGAATTTCTTTTCTACCCTCACCAGGTTCATCAAATTTAAGTATTTTATCAATATCTATATAAACTGTTTTAAATTCACAGGCCTCATAGGATGAAATTGGAACACGTTTTCCATCTTTCTCCATCCACATAATCCTATCATCGTTCACCAGTCCTTCGATATTCATTCTTTCAAATTCTTCTTTGACATGATTAAAAAGACCAGAAGCCCAATCACGTGTTCTACCTAATTGACCAAACGGTACGTAAACATACCTTTCACCATCAGACCGTTTATTACTAAAATAGTTGTCAATCTGTGAACGTACTCTTCCAAACAAATACCTTCTAGTTCTACCTTTTATGGATGGAAGTTCACTTAGTTCTTTGATATAATAGTTGAACAAAGAAATAATTTTATCACGTTCAACATTTTGTGCGTTAGCAACCCCTGTAATGTATTTATCAAGGCCAGCAATTTCTTCTTGTGTTAATAACATGTTGCTCTACCATATATAATTACTGATCACTATATAAATTTAATGATCATAAAAAAATTATAGCTTAACAGCTATTTTGTCTTATATATATATCAAAATAGCTACTAAGCTATTTCATATAAAAAGTTTTAGGTTTTATTTAAATTATTCCGTAAATTTTCCATCTCTTTTTGTATTTTTTCTCCCAACCAATTTGGTTCTGGTATTTCGGCATCTTCGTCTAACTGTTTAATATCTGAATTTTTATGTTTAGGTTGTGTAATATTTAAAATATCGGATGGTTTTAATGTGTCACCAGAAAAGACCTTTTTTATCTCTGTTTGATAATCCTTCTTTATATTTCCTGTATTTTTATATTTTATTGGTGGTCTCGGTGGTACTTTTAATTTTGGAGTAGAAGGGATAGGTGTGTTTGATGTTGATGAGTTTGATGTGATAATTTGTATTGGGTGTTTTGCTCGTTCTAATTCGAGTTTTTGATAGAATTCAACCATTTCCTTATACACTTTAATTTGTTTTTTAAGATTATTAATTAAGGAACTATCATCCTTACCTTTTTCTTCCTCTGTTAAGAATAATTGATTAATTGCATAATTAATAGCTCCACCGAGTGTTTTTATAGAATAGCTTTGCATAATGCTTTGTAATTTAAGATGTACTTCGTCGGTGACTCTTACACTTTTTACCATAATAAAAAAAAGAAAAGGATAGTTATATTCTTTCTGAAAAAATATATAAAGTTTATTAATCTTAATTTAGTCATGGGGGACGGGAACATATATGTTGGGTCTAATGTACGTATGAGAACACTTCTGGATACAGATTTATCTAATGCAACTAATATAATATACAGATGGACTAAACCCAAGAGAGATAATCCGAATGAAATGGAACAGGTAGATTATGTTTGTGATATTGAAGATATTCTAAATGGTATTGTATATTATGATACACAAGGTGATATTAATGATCCAGCTGGGTCTGATTTGGATGTTAGTGGTGAATATATGCAACATGTGTTTGTTACATATTCAGATGGTAAAACCGTACCATCAGATTTGAGCTTTTTCCAAGTTAAAAATCTATGGGAGAAATAGTCATGGATAGAGATGAGATTCCAAATATTAACGGTGCTGTTAAAGAGAGACATCTTGATTCTGGTATAGATGCTGAAACATTCAATGTGGTTGATGTATCTGGAAGATTTACTGCGACCACAATTGAAGATGTTCTCGCTGAAATGTATGATGATTATTCTGCATATGACGATGAGCTTAAAGATCTTTCTGCCGTTGAAATCCAGCAGCTACAGAATATAAATACTGTTACCGTATCCAATACACAATGGGAATATTTGGGAGAACAAGATCAGTCACTTAAAACCACCAATGATGTTACATTTAATACAGTGACAATTGGTGGAACAATTCTAAATGGTAGTCATGCAGCAACTAAAGATTATGTGGATGCAGTTGCACAAGGTCAGATTGATTATCAAGATTCTGTAATGAGTTTTTGGGACGCATCATCGGCATTACCATCAAACCCTTCTACTAATGATCGGTATATTTGTATTGTATCTGGTAATGGTTGGACTAAGTGGAATATTTATGAATATAATGGGTCTAGTTGGGATGAAATTGTTATAAATGAAGGGGCTGTTTGTTGGGTAGAAGACGAGGATATAAAATATATTTATAATGGATCTGATTGGGTTAAATTTGGTTCAACGTTAACCCACAACAATCTTAATAATATTTTTGGTAGTAATGAGGGTTATCATATAAGTCAGACTCAATATAATAATATACTTCTTAAAACTGATAGTGTAACTGATCTCAGTGATGTAACTAGTGCTGGTTCTGGTGTAATAATAAGTAATCAAGAAAGAAGTGATATAAATGGTAGTGTTACAGTACATAATGATGTAAGTGATGCTGGTTCTGGTGTAATAATAAGTACAACTGAACGTAGTAATTTTGGTTCAGCCTATACCCACTCAACTGTAACTTCTGGTAATCCTCATAGTATAGATGCAACTGATGTGGGACTCGGTAATGTTGATAATGTCGCAAATACTAATCAAACAACATTAGGAACCGTAACTTCTGGTGATGTTACTGCCATTGATTCCATAGGAAAAATTTCTTCTAAAGCAAATGGTGATATTTTTTATTGGAATACTTCATTACAACGTTTGGTAAAAGGAACAGATGGACAGTATTTGAAATTGGTTTCTGGATTACCTTCATGGTCGGAATTAGTTACACATGATGCAGTTACGATTGGTACTGCGAATGGATTATCATTAGATGGTCAAGAATTAAGTTTGGGAACAGCCAGTGCTAGTACAACTGGTGCTTTAACAAGTGATGATTGGAATACATTTAATGGAAAACAACCAGCAGGAAATTATTTAGAGGATGGAGATTTTACTGCAAACGGTTTGATGAAAAGAACTAGTGCTGGTACATATACCACAATTACAGATAGTTCTACAAACTGGGATACTGCATATACTCATTCGACTACAACTACTGGTAATCCGCATAGCTTGGATTCTTCAGATGTTGGTGCAGCTCCAAGTTCACATAGTCATGGAAACATTACCAATGCTGGTGCAATAGGTTCAACAAGTGGATTACCAATAATTACAACAACCAGTGGTGTATTAACTACTGGTTCTTTTGGAACTGCATCTGGAACATTCTGTGAAGGAGATGATTCGAGATTATCGAATTCAAGAACTCCAACGGCACATGCAATCGATGGTGCATTGCATACGGTGTCTGCATCAAACACTAATTATGTTTTGAAGATAACTGGATCTAACACGTTTGATTTTGCACAGTTAGGTTTTTCAAATCTATCTGGTAATGCAACTATTTCACAGGGTGGAACCAATATAACCACGTATACTGCTGGAGATATACTATATGCAAGTGCAACAAATACATTATCCAAACTTGCAAAGGGCACTGATAATGAATTATTAACACTTTCGTCTGGTATTCCATCTTGGAAAAGTATTAAATATAGTGCTTCTATTCATAATATTAAATCATTTACTGATATAAATGGAGAAGTATATACTGGTACTTGGTATCCAACTATTGTAGACACTTCAACAAGTGATACAAGTGCTATTTATATTTATCCGAAATTTACGAATTATTGTAAGAATATAAAAATACAATGGTTTAAAAATGTAGGCAGTGGAAGTACTGTGTTTGGTTTAAAAATTACTTTACAAAAAGCAAGTAAGTCGTTCACTTCAGTACCACCGACTTGGTCTGATGTGCAGAATAACTATACAAATATTGGTAGTGGACCAACAAGTAGTAATACTGTGTTGAGTTTAACTGCTGATTTTGATTTTGATGATTATATTTATAGACTTAAATTAGACCAAAGTAATGGTGGTGGTTATGGTACAATTACAATTACGTCTATAGAAATGTATTAGGGTGAGAAAATGAAAAAAAACAACGATTCAGTATTTATAATTATAGTTTTGTTTATGTTAATTTATTTTATATGTGAAAATATAGGTATTTTACCAATTATTGAATTACATGTGGATGATATGATATTCGATCTGAGAATATATGAGTATACAATTTTGTTCTTGATCGGAGTAATGATAATAATGTATTTCTCAATCATTATTTCCGAACAAAAACGAAAAACGAAAGTTAGTATTTTATTTTCTATTATATTTCTATCTTTGTTCAGTACAAATTTAATAGATAATAATGTATATGCACCAAAATATGATGTTTACACAATAAAAAATAATTCTATTACAAATGTTAGTTACAATACTGTTAGCGAACACTATTATGAATATGAAATAAATGGCTTTATACAGTTAAATATCACAATAAATGATACCTTATATTTACAATTATATAGTGCAGAGTTTATTAATGGTAAATTAGACTCTTTATTTTACAATGGTTATGCTAAATTTATAAATAATACTTACAGTAGATTTGATTGTGTAAATGGAGTGATACAATATTATAATTTATCTGGTGTTTGTAGTGTATTGTTTTTAGAAAATATTACAGAGATAATACCGACTATAAAAATTCAAACTGATTAAGAAAAGTATATATTTTTTATCTTATTTGTATTTCTTATGAAAGAATCGACAGTTAACCAAGAAATTTCAGATAGAATAACGGTTATAGATTCTGATGGAAATCGTATTACTGGTTTAATATTATCTAATTTTACTTATAAAGTTCGTAATCCAAGTGGTACCGATGTCACTGGTTCGGTTTCAGTTTCTTTAGTAGAATTAGGAGATGGTGTTTATTTTTTTAAATTTACACCAAATGTAGAGGGAGTTTGGACTGCATGGTTAGATCATGCTACATACGGTAAATGGGACAGTTCTTATCGTGTTACCAGTATAGAAACAGATGTTTCGAGTATTCTTACTGATACTGATGAGATTCAAACAAAACTACCAACAAATAATATTATGGGTTCATCTGTGAAAGATGATAAAGATGATGAAATAAATGCTATCAAATCTATTACTGATAACCTACCAGATTCTGGAGCTTTGACTACACTAATAGATCACATGACTGATATAAAAGGATCTGGCTGGACTGATGAAAATCTAACTACATTAGACTCTCTGATTGATAGTATAAAAATAATAATAGATAATCTTCCAAATTCTGGTTCTCTAACTACTCTAATTACTCATCTTACAGACATAAAAGGATCTGGTTGGACTAACGAGAACCTGAAAACTATGGATTCTCTAATTGACTCAATATTAGATGATACAGATACTATGGAGGTTGATTTAAAAACATACATGGACACAAAAGAATCAAATATACGTGGATCAGACTCTGATGATCTCAAAGGAATTTCCGATCAGATTGATCCTTTAGCCACTGAATCTAATGCAACAACCAACAAAAATACAATAACAGCGGCTATTTCTGCAACTGAATCAAATATTAGAGGAACTGACTCGGATACACTCAAAGATTTGTCGGATCAGATTGATCCTCTATCGACTGAAGTAAATGCAACTGCTAATACCAATACTATTACATCAGCAATCTCAACTGCCGAAAATAATATTAGAGGCACAGATTCAGATGACTTAAAGGTTATTTCTGACCAGATAGATTTAACAGCTAAAGAAACAAATGCGACTACAAATACTAGTAATATTACATCGGCAATTTTAACTACTGAAAATAACATCAGGGGAGTAGATTCTGATGATTTAAAGACTATTTCCGATCAGATAGATCTAACTGCCACAGAAACAAATGCTACTACAAATACAAATACAATTACTTCTGCTGTGACAAATGCACACACAGATACTGATGCAAAAATTGATAATGCAAATACTCACCTAACAGATATTAAAGGTGCTGGATGGGTTGATGAAACATTAGTAACAATCAAATCTGCATTGGACAGTGGTAATACAAATCTCGAAACAAATCTTAAAGCATATATGGATGTTATAGAAGATAATATACGTGGAGCCACAGATAAAGATATAACAGTAGTATATGATTATTTAGTTTCAACAAAAATAGATCTGGTAAATGAAATAAATGCGAATGAAGGGAAGATAGATATTATAGATGTGTTAATTGATTCTATTGTGGCTAAACTACCCACACAATATATCATGGGTTCGTCTGTACAGGCAAGTATGGATGAGAAGATTAACAATATATATAATTATGTAGATAATGTTGAAACAAATCTTTCTGATGTTAAAGAGACTGTTGAAAGACTTCTCATGATGAAGGAAGAATTCAAGATTATATCTATTACTAGAAACAGCAGAGGAAAACCTCTCGTCACTGAATGGGAAACTTATACGGATAGTACACATACTGTAGTCAGAAATACATACCGTATGACAACTACATATACCCCACTTGGATTTATTGATACAACAGAGGTGGTTAGACTTACCTGATGAACTTTTTGATTTAAATGAGGATATATTGGATATGAGTTGTAATGGAATGTTGATATTACAAGATCCAATGTCGTTATTAGTTGGTGGCTGGGAACTCGACTATTGGCAAATACAAGAAGTTTACCAGATAGTTAGCAAACTAACTCCGACTATCAATATAGAATCGGATCTTATCACAGAACTTACTGCGTATTCCCTTCTTCTATCTACAAATGAGATAGTAAGTGGAATATATCCGATTATTACTTTAAACTTACCTTTTTTTGAACGAGTGGTTAGATATTAGAAAAATATATAAAATCAAACAAATATGATAATATAAGAGGTTTATTATATGGCTATAGATGATACAGACTGGACTATTGATAGAGTGTCTGGGAATATAAGATATATTGGAGATGACCATAACGGTACATCTCCGACCTACGCAACTGTTATTCAATTTCACAGATGGTTGCAGAGTTTAGCTGATGACGCTGTTGCTGTTGGAGATGACGAATTAGATATTACAAATACTAATCCTTCACAACGATCAACCGATAACATCATCACTCTTATTAATGGGTATAATATAGATGATAATGCGGCAGAACATTTATATGATGGTTCTATCATACAAGATGGTGGAGATACTATTTATGATGGTATTGTAAATTTTGGTAATGCTGGTGTCATTATTCAGATTATACAAGATGGGGATGTTATAACCGATGATTGGTGGAATTACTCAATTGGTGGAACTCATACTGGTGCGGCTGATGCATCAGTTTTAACAGACTCATCAAAATCATGGACAGCAGATGAACTAATTGGATATTTTATATACAATATTGAAGATGGTTCATTTGGTTTAATTACAGATAATGATACTACAACTGTAACAGCTGATTTATACGGCGGAACAGAAAACGATTGGGATAATGGAGATTCTTATCTTATTGCTAAAGGGTTGAATCAAGATCTTTCAAGTGGTATTTCCCATAGATTTATGATAAAAGTTACCACTGGTGGTTCCGACATAGATGGAAGAAAGTTGGTTGCCACAACAAGACGGTGGGGATTTACATTTTCAGAATTTACAATAAATGCTACAAACCGTGGTAACAACGTTTTGGCACTTTCTGATGCTTCTGATATTAATAATACTACCAGTTATGATACGGTTGATACATGGTCCACTATTACTAACCTTACAGAAGGTTATGCTTCTCTTGATGTAAATAATGATGGAAGTGATGAACATTATTATTCAGAGTGGGACATATCTACCTATACAATTAATCAGTTTTATGAACGTATGAAGTATCTTACAACTGATGGATCTGGTGAAACTTTGTATGGGTTAAGTGGTGAGTTATTCAGAGGTATTACACATGAAGTGACGTACTCTGGTTTAACTGGATCGTTTGATGAGGGATATCAAATATCATGGTCTGGTGCATCAGTTGGTACTGGACAAGTTTTAGCCGATAATGGTACCGATACAGTATGGTTACAGATACTAACTGGTAGTGCACCATCTACAAGTGCATCTTTATCACAGAGTACACCAGATGCAGCTTCTGCTACAGTCTCATCTGTTACGGATAGAAGTGCCACAATCGCAAAGCCGTTTATTGGTATATCTACTGGAAATTCTTTAATCGGTGCCTACGGTGTTGGTGTTCAGGTAGCAGACCTGACTTCAAACGATAAAGTTAAGGACTTGACTGATACAACTATAAATCCTCCAAACTATGTTCAAAACACGGTCTCTGGTCTAGTTAGTGGCGAAGACAGAGTTCTGGTATGCCCATGGGACGGTAGTTCATATGATTCCAATGGTGATCCCGCTATTCAAAAAGATCAGCTTAGTCTTGATACTGCGTTGACAACTGATAATATTACAGAAGTTGAAGTAACTGAGTCGATTCCAAGTGATACACCAAGCTCTGGTTATATTAGAGTCACTGATAACG
>Ga0190344_1000146_pt1 | contig 44902 bp, 32 predicted proteins | sample 48721323_MG_FD_161662 | JGI IMG/M metagenome (GOLD analysis project Ga0190344, IMG submission 161662) | Hydrothermal vent microbial mat bacterial communities from Southern Trench, Guaymas Basin, Mexico - 4872-13-2-3_MG | ecosystem: Environmental > Aquatic > Marine > Hydrothermal vents >... | reverse complement strand
GCTACCTTCAGTTGGGTGGCTGCAGCGAACCCCAATGTGGAAGGGGAATCGACCACAGCGGTAACGGGGAATGTGATCAACGATGTGATTACCAATACCTCGGGAATTGATCAGGATGTGGTTTATACGGTGACACCGACAGGCACCAACGGTTGTGTAGGCGATCCGTTCCTCATTACGATCACGGTTCATTCGGAACCGTCGGCTGCAGCAGGAACAGCTCAGACATGCAGTGATGTTTCCCTGAACATTGATTTGCAGGATCATGTTGACAATAATGGCAACAGCCAGCCTGCCACATTTACCTGGAGGGCTACCAGCCATCCGGATGTCAGCGGGGAGAGCACATCCAGCCAGAGCGGTGCGTTCATTACCGACGTGCTGACCAATGTCAGCGGAGTGGACCAGGATGTGGTGTACACGGTGACGCCGACAGGGACCAACGGCTGTGCGGGAGATCCGTTTACAATCACTGTAACGGTCTATTCAGAACCGAGAGGGGCAAACGACAATACGTCCGCCTGCAGCAGTGCGGCCCTGGCTTATGACCTACAGGATAACATTGACAACCTGGGCAACGGGCAGGCCGCTACCTTCAGCTGGGTGGCAAAAGCAGATAATCCCGATGTTGATGGAGAAAGTCTTGTGGCCGTTAATTCAGGAATGATTGATGATGTACTGGTGAATGAGACCGGCTTCAATCAGATAGTGACCTACGTGGTGACACCGACAGGGACCAACGGCTGTGCGGGAGATCCGTTTGAAGTGACCGTTACGGTGTATTCACAGCCCATGGGTGTTGACGATACAGGAGAAGTTTGCAGTGACGAGACGGTTTCCTATAATCTTCAGGAAAATCTGACGGTACTGGGCAACGGGCAGTCGGCTACCTTCAGTTGGGTGGCTGCAGCGAACCCCAATGTGGAAGGGGAATCGACCACAGCGGTAACGGGGAATGTGATCAACGATGTGATTACCAATACCTCGGGAATTGATCAGGATGTGGTTTATACGGTGACACCGACAGGCACCAACGGTTGTGTAGGCGATCCGTTCCTCATTACGATCACGGTTCATTCGGAACCGTCGGCTGCAGCAGGAACAGCTCAGACATGCAGTGATGTTTCCCTGAACATTGATTTGCAGGATCATGTTGACAATAATGGCAACAGCCAGCCTGCCACATTTACCTGGAGGGCTACCAGCCATCCGGATGTCAGCGGGGAGAGCACATCCAGCCAGAGCGGTGCGTTCATTACCGACGTGCTGACCAATGTCAGCGGAGTGGACCAGGATGTGGTGTACACGGTGACGCCGACAGGGACCAACGGCTGTGCGGGAGATCCGTTTACAATCACTGTAACGGTCTATTCAGAACCGAGAGGGGCAAACGACAATACGTCCGCCTGCAGCAGTGCGGCCCTGGCTTATGACCTACAGGATAACATTGACAACCTGGGCAACGGGCAGGCCGCTACCTTCAGCTGGGTGGCAAAAGCAGATAATCCCGATGTGGATGGAGAAAGCACTACTGTGCAGTCGGGCAGTGTGATCTATGATCTGCTGATCAATACAAGCGGTGTAGATCAGGTTGTGGAATACACGGTCACACCGACCGGTACCAACGGTTGTGCCGGTGATCCGTTCACTATCACGGTGACGGTGAAATCACAACCCACCGGTGGGGATGATACCGATGCCACCTGCAGTGACGTGGCCCTGGCGTATGATCTTCAGGATAATGTCAACAACCTCGGCAACGGACAGACTGCCAGCTTTACCTGGGTTGCCGCAGATAACGGAAATGTGACCGGTGAAAGCCTGACATCGAAATCAGGAGGGGTGATCAATGACGTGATTACCAATACATCGGGTGCAGACCAGCAGGTAGCTTACACGGTGATTCCCACGGGTTCGAACGGCTGTGAAGGGGATCCATTCACGGTAACCGTCACGGTATATTCCGAACCGGCCGGGGGTAATGATACAGAAGCTACCTGCAGCGACATTCCGTTGAATTATGACCTGCAAAACAACGTAAATAACCTGGGTAACGCACAGGCTGCTACCTTTAGCTGGGTGGCTGCAAGCAATCCCAATGTGGAAGGGGAAAGTACTTCCGCACAGTCGGGCGCATTCATTACTGATCAGCTGACAAATGTGTCGGCTTCCGACCAGGTTGTAGTTTATACAGTGACCCCAACGGGCGCCAATGGATGTGCAGGCGATCCGTTTACAGTCAGTGTTACCGTTTCATCGGAGCCCAGAGGATCGAATGCGGAAATTGAAACCTGTAGCGATGATCCTCTTTCTTATAGCCTGCAGAATAATGTCAATACCCTGGGTAACGGGCAGCCGGCATCTTTCACCTGGGTGGCTGCCGATAACCCGGATGTAGACGGCGAAAGCCTGGCAGTGCAGTCAGGCGGTACCATTGATGATAACCTGAACAATATCTCGGGTGTGGATCAGGAGGTGGTTTATACTGTGATACCCACCGGAACGAACACCTGCGAAGGAGATCCCTTTACGGTCACGGTGACGGTTCATCCCGAACCGGTTGGACTGGATGACAATTCCGTAATTTGCAGTAACGAGGCAGTGAATTACGAGTTGCAGGACAATATCAATAATCTGGGCAACGGACAGGCCTCCAATTTCAGGTGGGTGGCTGCTGCCAATGCTAATGTGTCGGGTGAAAGTACTACCCCGAGGACAACGGGAGTGATCAGTGATGTTCTGCGGAATGTAACGGGAACGGATCAGACGGTGGTTTATACCGTAACACCCACCGGTTTGAACGGGTGTGAAGGAGATCCGTTCACAGTCAGTGTGGTAGTGAAGCCAGAGCCTATTCTGGCCAGCGATCTGAACCGGACCACCTGCAGTGATGCTCCCGGCGGGATCGTTTTTGATGTGACTGTTTCCTCCGTAGCCGCTGCCTCATACAATATTATTGATATTGAAGTGGATCCCAACCTGATGCCTGCTGCTGGAAATGTAAGTCCGGGTACGGATATGGCTGCCGACACGGCGTTGAACGATGTATTTACCAACCTGTCGGCCAGTCCGCAACTGGTGGTGTATCACGTACAACCGGTGAGTGCAGATCTCTGTGCGGGCGCTGTCCGTCAGGTGAGCCTGACGGTGTATCCGGAACCCTTCCTCGATGCGGGTCTTAACCGTACGGTTTGCAGCGACGAAGCCTCTGGAATCACCCTCTCGGTGGATCCGGCTTCCGTACCTGCCGCCAATTACAACATTGCTTCCATAACGGTGGATGCCGGCCTGGCTCCTCATGCAGGGAACGCTTCCACTGGCAACGGACAGTCGTCCAACGCCATTGTGAATGACCGGTTTACGAACATCACCACCGGTGAGTTGTATGTGGTATATGAGATAATACCCGTCAGTTCGCAGGGTTGTGCAGGCGATACGGTGGAAGTGACCCTGACAGTATTGCCTGAGCCTGTGCTCAGCCCCGGTCTGGATGCCACGGTTTGCAGCGATGAGGCTTCCGGTATTATTTTGGATGTGGATGCGGGCTCCCTGCCGGCAGATTCATACCGTCTGGCAAATATCAGCAAGCCATCCGGACTGACGGCACATGCAGGGAATGCCACCACAGGCGGCGGCAAAACCGCAACGGCTCTTTCAGCCGATGCCTTTACCAATACCACGAATGCACCGCTTATAGTGGTGTATGATGTGGTTCCTGTTTCATCCGATGGTTGTGAAGGAGATATGGTACAGGTGAGTCTGACGGTGAATCCTGAACCCGTGCTGGATCCCGATCTGAGTACTTCCGTATGCAGCGGACTGCCATCGGGTATTCTTCTTGATGTGAGATCCACCTCGGTGGCTGCCCACCATTACCGGATAGACCAGATTGATGCGGATCCTGCACTGACAGCCGATGCCGGGAATGCCACAACGGGGGATAATCAACCGTTTGATGCTATTGCCGGCGACATTTTCACCAATCTTACCTCATCACCCCTGAATGTGGTGTATGATATTGTACCGGTGAGCGATGAGGGATGTGAGGGAGAAATGCAGCAGGTAATCCTGACGGTGTATCCTGAGCCGATCCTCGATCCCGCTCTGGATGCTACCGTATGCAGTGACGCTTCATCGGGTATTTCACTAGGTGTACAGGCCGGAAGTGTGGCAGCTGCCGGATACAACATTATCCAGATTTCGGCAGATCCGAACCTGGTGCCTCATGCAGGTAATGCAACGGCAGGTAACGGCCGGCCATCGAATGCCATTGCGTCCGACCGGTTCACCAACACCACCAATGCCCCGCTGGATGTGGTTTACGACATTGTGCCTGTGAGTTCCAATGGATGTGAAGGAGAAATGGTACAGGTTACGCTGACGGTGAATCCCGAGCCGGTACTGGATCCGGGTCTTGATACGAATGTATGCAGCGGAGAGGCTTCGGGTATTGTGTTCGCTACCCTGCCCACTTCGGTGACTGCCGGCAGCTATACTATCCAGAGTATTCAGGTGGGATTCGGACTGGTTCCTGATGGGGGGAATGCCGGGATCGGTTCCGGACAGTCAGCCGGAGCTATTAGCAATGATATCTTTACGAATAAGACCGATCAGGATCTGACAGTTACCTACACCGTGATTCCGGTGAGTACGGATATGTGTAATGGCGACCCCGTACAGGTGGTTCTGACGGTGTATCCAGAGCCGGTACTGGCCAGCGGGCTGAACCGCACGGTTTGTAGCGATGAGGCTGCCGGTATTGTGCTGGATGTGGTAACGGGAAGCACGCCGGCTGCGGGTTACAACATTCTTTCGGTAAATCCCGATCCTTCATTGGTACCCGATCCGGGCAATGTAGTGGCCGGAAACGGCCTGCCTGCCGATGCCATCATGAACGACAGGTTTACAAACCAGTCGGCCATACAGGCCAAAGTGGAATATGAGGTAGTGCCTGTCAGCGGGAATGGTTGTGAGGGAGAAATGAAGGTGGTTACCCTGTGGGTAAATCCTGAACCTGTCCTTACGCCGGGATTGTCGGATGAAATATGTTCCGGAGAGATAACAAACCTGCCGTTAAGTGTCAGCAATGGAGTTGCCGGCGTGAGTTACAGCTGGAGCGCTCCGGTGAATACCGGCGGTATGACGGGTGGAACGGCACAAACCGCTGCTATTGCCATTAACGATGTGTTTGAAAATCTTACGGACGCAACACAAACGGCAACCTATACGGTTACTCCGGTGACCGGACTGGGATGCCAGGGCGATCCTGGGACCGTCGTGATCACCGTTCATCCCAACCCCGTGGCGGATATTACCTCCGTCCACGGAGCTCTGGATACGGTGTATATCTGCGGAGGCGGATCAGGCCTGCTACTTGAAGGAAATCCCTCGGGCGGTTCGGGCAATTACATGCAGCATCAGTGGTCGGGTGAAGTGAGTCCACTGAGCAGCTACAATACCCAGACAACGCAGTTCTACAGTATCATTAGCGATACATATGACCTGTACTACACCGTGACCGACGATAACGGATGCTCGGGCAGGGATACTGTGGTGGTAGTCAATGATTATCCGAAAGCCATTTTCGGGATGGACCAGAATACCGGATGTACGGATCTGACCGTGAATTTCAGCAATAATTCGGTGGGTGCGGTTTCCTATGAATGGGATTTTGACGATAACGGAACAGTGGATGATGTCACGCCTGTGCCCGTTCATACATTTACCAATATCACTACCAACATTGAATACTACAATGTGAAGCTGGTGGCCATTTCAGCAAACGGGTGCCGTGACAGCACCTATCAGGTGGTGACGGTGTATCCTACCGTTGCGGCCGATTTCACTCTGGATCCCGATACGGTATGTTCCGGCGGATCAGTTCTGTTCGTGGCTGAAGCAGGAGGAACCCAGTATGAATGGGATTTCGGTGACGGGAACGTGGTAACGGGTGGCAATGTGATCAACCATCAGTATACCAATACCGGTTCTTCACAGGTAACCCGGACGGTAACCCTGACCACCGAATCGTTCTTCATGTGCACTGACCAGATGTTGAAAGAGGTGGTGGTTTATCCGCAACCGACGGCTTCCTTCGTTCCAATACCGAATACTACATCGATCTCGAATCCGACAATCTCATTTGATAATCAGACTCCGGGATCAGGATGGTCTTATCTGTGGGATTTCGGCGACGGGAACACCTCGGGTGAGTTTGAACCTATCCATGATTATGCTACACCCGGTGTGTATACGGTGACCCTTACAGTGTTCAACGATGCCTGCCAGGATGTGGCCACGCAGACGGTGACCATTACCCAGGATCCGCCGGTGGCCGGCTTTGATGAGGTGGAAGGCGGTTGTATGCCCTGGACGGTGCATTTCAACAATATTTCCGTTAGGGCAGATCACTACCTGTGGGACTTTGGTGACGGTGGTATATCCAATGCCGAGAATCCGGAATATACCTATTATCAGGCCGGTACATTTACCGTTCGTCTGACAGTGACCAATTCCGTTGGAACCGATGAATATGCCCAGGCAATAACCATATTCCAGAAACCCTATGCATCATTCTTCGTGGTACCCACCTTTGTGTATGTGAATGATGAAGAGGTGAAATGTCTGAACCAGTCACTTTACGGTGATTACTACTTCTGGGAGTTCGGAGACGGGGAAACCGATACGGTATACGAACCTTTCCATAAATATATGGAAGCCGGTATATACGATATCAAGCTGACTGTGACCACAGAGGACGGGTGTACTGATGAGATGTTGCTGTCACCGGCAGTTACCGTGGAACCGGCCGGAGAACTGAGGTATTCCAATGCCTTTCGGCCGAACCCTGACGGACCTACCGGTGGCGATGTACGCAACCTGACTTCCGAAACCTATAACCAGGTCTTCTTCCCGCCTATTCAGGAAAAAGTGGATGAATATCATCTGCAGATCTTTAACCGGTGGGGAGAAATGATCTTCGAGAGCTATGATATCAATATAGGATGGGATGGTTACTATAAGGATAAACTGGCCAAGCAGGATGTGTATATCTGGAAAGTGACCGGGAAATACAGCAACGGACAACCCTTTGCAAAGGCCGGGGATCTTACCCTGCTGCATTAACCATGCGCCTGGTGATACAAAAAGAGGCTGTCTCAAAAGCATATTTGAGGCGGCTTCTTTTTATTATGAAGTTATTTTTTCTTACATCAACCACTCGTAATAAAATACAAAAAGCTGCCCTTTTGAGACAGCCTCTTTTTCATTCAGGCAATATTTTGCATGAAAAAATCGACCGTTCATATAAGAAAACCGACCGTTCATCCAAAAACTGAGGCTGTGACCGGGCAGGAAAAGGACACGAAAAGAAAAAGGATTATTTTTGACTAACTTTCGTCCAAATGCTCCGTATACAATAGCAAAAGATAGTGAAATGGAATTTAATTCGTATATTCCATAATAAGACGAATCAAACGAGGGTTGAGAGAAAGCGAAATATCATATTTGTGAAAAGAATATTCATTGTTTTTGGTATCTTCCTGGGGGCATGGACCAAGGGAGTTTCTCAGGATCCTCAGTTTTCCCAGTTCTATGCCAATCAGTTATATCTGGCACCCTCGTTTGCAGGAGCTACCGAAGAAAACAGGATATCTCTCAACCACCGGAACCAGTGGCCCGCTTTGCCGGGTGTTTTTCTGACCTACAGTTTTTCAGCCGATCGGTATTTTTCAAATTTCAATTCAGGGGTAGGTCTGATTGCCCTGCATGACAGGGCGGGCAGCGGCCGTCTGAGCAATACCATTGTGGGCCTGTTGTATTCGTACAACATACAGCTGAATGAATCGTGGCATATCCGCCCCGGAGTGAATTTTATGTATACCCGACTGGGAATTGATTTCAACCGGCTGGTATTCAATGATCAGCTTTCTCCCGGGGGCACTACCCCCCAGACCGAACCACCTCCTTTCGACAGCAAGCCGGATATTGATTTTTCTTCTTCAATACTGGCATACACTGAAAGAATCTGGATAGGAAGTACCGTTGATCATCTGCTAAAACCCAATCAATCCTTATATGGTGAGGAAACCATTGTGCCTATTAAATTTTCTGTTTTCGGGGGTATGCAGATCATTAAGAAAGGGAGGCTGCTGAATCCCATCGATGAAAGTCTTTCCACCGCTTTTCTCTTCAAAACACAGGGCGGCTACACACAGCTGGATCTGGGCATGTACTGGTTCAAAGAACCCCTGGTTTTTGGTGTCTGGTGGCGCGGACTGCCCGTTTTTAAAGGACATTTCGACCGGGATGCCGTTATTTTGCTGGTGGGATATAAAACCAGCAACCTGCATATAGGCTATAGTTATGATCTTACTGTTTCTTCCCTCATTACACATACCGGTGGTGCTCACGAAATATCCCTGGTGTATGAATTCAGGAGTAACCCCCGAAGGAAAATTAAAGTACACGCCATTCCCTGCCCGGAGTTTTAGGATGGATTCCTTTTCCGGAACAATGAATTTTTTATCAATCAGGAAATGTAAGTCCCGGGAAATTTAATTTTATATGTTTTTTCCTGTAAAGGTAGAATCCATTATATTTGTGGCAGTTTAATCCAGACGAACACAGCATGAAAAAGACAAATCTTGTATTGCAGATCATTATTCTGGCAGGTCTTATCGTATTGTATGTATTACATTTTACCAGCCGGCAGCCTGCCGAAGGGGAAAAGAAAATGGTTTCCGGTGACTCTTCCGCTGCCTACGTACAACCCGGGAAAATGGCATATATCAATATTGATACGCTCCTGACCCATTATGAATATTTCCTTGATTTGAGAGATGAATTGATGTCCAAGCAGGAACAGAAAGGAGCTGAACTGGAAACCCGTTTCCGACAGTGGGAGAAGGAGGCTTCTGATCTGGAGGAACAGCGCCAGAAATTGTTGATCACCCGGCAAACCTATGAACAGAACAGCCAGCGGCTGCTGGCAGAGAGGGACAATCTGCTTCAGATGCAGCAAACCGCCACGCAGGAACTGGCTGAGGAGGAGCAGGTGATGAACCGGAAAGTGCTGTACAAAATCCTGGATTATCTTAAGGAATACAATAAGCAGGAAGGATACCAGTTCATTTTCAGCAGTACCCTGGGGGGGAATATTCTGGTAGCAGACAACAGCCTGAATATTACCTGGGAAGTGCTGGAAGGATTGAATGAAGAATACCTGGCCAGTAGAAAATAAGGCATCTGGAGCCGGATGAATGACCTTGACCGATATCTTGACAGGATCGGGCAACGGCCATGGCTTGTTCCTGACATGCCCCCTCCTGGACTGAATATGGTGGTGGTTATTCCATCTTTTGCGGAAGAGAACCTGCCCCTCACCCTGGAATCACTTGCACAGTGTACCTTTCTTCCCCGTTTTCATGCAGAAGTCATTGTGGTATTCAATTGTCCTGCCCGTGCTTCTGCCGAAGAAAAAAGGCTTCATAAGAAATCCATCCGGGATGTTGAAGAATGGATCAGGTATTATGCAAATCCTTCCCTGACCGTTCACCTGGTACATGCTCCTGCCGTGCCACCAAAATATTCAGGGGTGGGCCATGCGCGGAAGACAGGGATGGATGAAGGGATAGTCAGGTTTCTTCGGGCAGGGAGAGAAGACGGGATCCTCATTTCGCTTGATGCTGACACCCTGGTTGACGGGAACTATTTCGCGGAGATTGACTGCTATTTTACTACCCACCTTCAAAGGGAGGGATGTGCCATTTATTATGAGCATTCTCTGAAAGGCGATGATTATCCGCCGGATGTGTACCAGGCCATTACGGATTATGAGATCCATCTCAGGTACCATGTGGGAGGAGTGAAGTATGCCGGGTCACCTTATGCTTTTCATACCCTGGGATCGGCTTTCGCTGTTCGTGCATCTGCCTACGCGCGTTTGGGCGGCATGAAGGCCAGGCAGGGAGCCGAAGATTTTTATTTCCTGCAGAAGATCATGGATCTGGGAAAGTTCGGAGAACTGAATGAAACACGTGTTATCCCTTCACCCAGGCCTTCCGGGCGGGTTCCCTTCGGAACCGGACCGGTCGTTACCGAATGGATTCGACGAAAAGACCACTCCTTTTCAACCTATGCATTCGAAGCCTATGGTTGGCTGCGGAATTTTTTCCGGCACGTAAACAGATATTACCTGCTGGGGGCCGAAGAAACCGAAGATCTGCTGAAGGAAACCCTGCATCCGGCCATCGGAGAATTCCTGCTGCGAAACGGTTTTCCGGCAGCGAATGAGGAAATCAACCGGAATGTGGCGTCACTGGCATCGTACCGGAAAAGATTTTTCCGCTGGTTCAATGGCTTCAGGACGGTTAAGTATCTGAATGATGTGCATACGCGTTTTGTAGAGAAACAGCCGGTGACACAGGAGGCTGTAAAACTGCTGAATGCCCTGGGGATAAAACCTCAACAAAGGGATGCGGCGGGATTACTGGAAGTCTTCAGGAAACTGGACCGGGAAGGATACAAAGGGATTACTCTTCCACAATGATGAATACATCCTCATTTTCTTTTTTCATGAGGTATTGCTCACGGGCAAACTTTTCCAGGCTTTTCAGGTCGGTCTCCAGTTCGTTCATTCTTCGTGTATCGTGTTCGATGCGGCGAATATAATATTCCCGGTCAGCTTCAAGCTGATGCAGTTCTTTCAGTTGCTTTGCCCGGTCAATCAGGTTGTTTGTGTCGAAAAAAGCAATCCAGAGGAGAAAAAGAATGGATGAGAGAACATATTTGTTCCTCAGGATGGGAATGGATACCCGGAATATTTGGTTCAAACCTGACATGTTTCTGGATGCTTTCCGCAAAGTTAAACAATAAAAGACAAGCGGTGGAAGTCAGAATTATGAACTTTCACCGCTTGTTTTCAACATATCTGCCGGATGGGCTTATTCTTCCCGCATGAAGGGATAGGTATAATCTTCAGGCGGAAGGAAGTTTTCCTTGATGGTACGTGGCGTAACCCAGCGCATCAGGTTGATCATTGACCCGGCTTTGTCATTGGTTCCCGATTGTCTGGATCCTCCGAATGGCTGGCGTCCGACCACTGCTCCGGTAGGTTTGTCGTTGATGTAGAAATTTCCGGCGGCATGCACCAGCTTTTTTGCAGCCAGCTCCAGCGCATACCGGTCGGTCCCGAAAACCGCTCCGGTCAGGCCATACGGAGAGGTCTGGTCGAGCAGATCGAGGGTTTCCTCAAACCGGTTGTCCGGATAAATGTATAGGGTGAGTACGGGGCCGAAAATTTCTTCCCGCATGGTGATATACCGGGGATCGGTGGTCAGGATCACCGTGGGTTCAATGAAGAATCCCTTCGATTTGTCATAGCCTCCTCCAATGATTATCTCGGCCTCTTTATCTTTCTTTGCACGCTCAATATATGAGGTAATTTTGTCGAACGCCGCTTCGTCAATCACCGCATTCATGAAATTGGTGAAATCTTCGGGTCCACCCATTTTGATCGATGCAATTTGTTTTTCGAGTTCCTTTCTGAGCTCAGGCCATAAGCTCTCAGGGATGTATGTCCTGGATACCGCCGAGCATTTTTGCCCCTGGTATTCGAAGGCTCCCCTGACAATGCCTACTGCCGTTTGCCGGATATTGGCAGAGGGGTGGACCATTATAAAATCCTTGCCTCCTGTTTCGCCCACAATCCGCGGATAGGTTTTGTACCGGGAAATGTTATTGCCGATCTCTTTCCAGATATTCTGGAAGACTTCCGTTGAGCCGGTATAATGGATCCCTGCAAAATCGGGATGGCTGAAAATTTCTTTGCCGGCAACCGGACCGGATACATATACCAGGTTGATCACTCCGTCAGGTAATCCTGCTTCCTGAAAGATTTTCATCAGCCAGTAAGCCGAATAAACCTGATTATTCGAAGGTTTCCATACCACCACGTTCCCCATCAGGGCAGGGGAAGTGGGAAGATTCCCGGCAATGGAGGTGAAATTGAAAGGTGTCAGGGCAAAGACAAACCCTTCCAGAGGCCTTTGCTCCAGACGATTCCATTCGTCAAGTGTGGACATGGGCTGGTGCGAATAAATTTCAGTCATGTATTGCACATTGAACCGGAAAAAATCAATCAGTTCACAGGCGGAATCGATTTCAGCCTGGAAAACATTTTTTGACTGGGCCAGCATAGTGGCTGCATTGATTTTGGCCCGGTACGGACCTGATAGCAGGTTGGCAATTCTCAGAAAAATCCCGGCTCGCTGCCGCCAGTCCATTTCGGTCCACTTCTTTCGTGCCCTGAGAGCGGCATCGATGGCCATTTTTACATGTGATCCGTCTCCCTTGTGAAAATATCCCAGCACATGCTGCCGGTCATGAGGAGGATGAATGGCCACCTTGTTATCGGTTCTTACTTCTTTTCCGTCGATAATCATTGGTATGTCCATTTCCATGGACCGGAGTTCATTCAGTGCAGCTTTCAACTCATACCTTTCGGGTGTGCCCGGGGCATACGATTTGACCGGCTCATTGGCCGCCACCGGTACGTAAAATAAAGTTTGTGACATGATCTATAAGTGTTTGGTTTTTATCGTATTGTATAATTATTCACCATCCGTTATGAAGCGAAGCTGTTTCCAGGGTTTTCGCAAATGAAAATTAATAGCTAAACCGGATTTTTAAAAAGACTTTTGTCATATTTGCGTCCTGCAGAACGACCCGGAAACACTCATTTGGCTTGCTGCACCTGTAAAATAGAAAAAGATGTTTAATAACATCTGCCTGATGTATCTCCGGTTGTTTTCGCCAGAACCGTATGTGTCAGGGGAAGCGGGGAGGATGTAATATGCCGGCTATCTGAAGTTACGGCCGGGACCCTGGCTGTTTGCCAGGGTATATCCAATCAGCCTGTCATAGCGCGCACCCGACGGGCGATGGTACAGATAGATCTGATAATCATTCTCTGTTTCGTAATAACTTCCCTCAATGGGCGAAGGGTCTGCTGAACGTTCACCAGGAGACCAGGTGACCAGCCAGTAATTGTAATATCCCTGTTTGAGCAAAAGGGTCAGTTCATACTGGTTACGGCTTTCGCTGTAAACCATTTTCGACCTTTTTGATAATTGCCAGTCAGTCAGGTTTCCCATAACAAACAGATCGGTATTTCTGAAAGGGAATGCGGCCGGATAACTGAAAAATACCCTGGCATAGTCTGCGTCGGTATGCGGATGGTGACCCTCCTGTACCTCGATACTGAATTTCCCGTTGATCTCGGGATCGGAAAAATATCCCTTTCCCGCCCTTTCCCGGCAGGGGGCCAGTTCAACATAATACCAGGGTGCTCTGTAATCAATATTTCTTACATATTCCGACTGGTAACGAAAACTCCTGATATCGAAATACCGGAATTCATTGATGCCCGGGAAAACATTTTCATTGTTATGATCGTACGACAGGCTGCTCCCCCTGATAAATAACGGTTTAAGGCCCATAACGGCATTGTCCCAACGGCCGTTTTGTCTGATTACCAGATGCAGTTCATCCATGGGATCCCTTACGGGGTATGAACCGAGGTTGACCTGCACATCGATTTCCTGGCCCGACCGGTTGAGTTCGGTAAGCACGGGGGGCTTGATTTCGGGAGATATTTGAACCAGATTCTCATACACGGAAAACCTTCTGGTGAGAACTGGTTTCGAGCGGTCATAATCCTGGTAAACCAGAAGAATATAATTCCCCGACAGCCGGAAATCAATCTGCTCATTGGGAAAGGTTAGGGAGTAGTGGATATAATCAACCGTGGTATTGAAAGAAAACCGGTAATCCTGAATCTGATCTTCGGTAAATCCGTCGAGAAACTCGTAGGGTGAAAGTCCGGAAGGTTGCCAGTACGCATCACAGTGGATAAAAGTATATGTATAGGTGCCGGGCTGATCGGTAAGCTCATCGAATTTCAGGGTAAGCCGGTCGGAAGAACCGAGTTCCATGACCGGATACCCCAGTTCCCGGTCTGCCGGGGAAAGAATGACCGTATGGATATTGTCCCGGTGGATCCGGTCTTCCAGCCATTCGGGAGAAACCTGCCCTGTAAGAGGTATGCAGAGAATTCCCCAGGCAAGAAAAGCGGTTATGACCGGAAGAAAACGCATTAAAATTTTTATTCTTTTCAACAAGTTTCCACAATAACGGTGTGTGTTCAATCAGTTGATACGAAGGTACGAATGTTTTAAAACATCTGAAGGGATGTTGAAAATAAACACAGCGACATATTAGCAAATCTGATATTTGTGCTTTCATTGCAGCACTCAGGACCATCTTGTCAGGATTGAAAAATATGTTATTTTTGTGTGAGATAAATAACAGATTAACTGCTTGAAATGTCGAAGGTTATCAGGTTAAAACGGGGGCTGGATATCCCATTGGCGGGACAGGCTGAAAAGATCCTGACACAGGCGGAAATGCCGGAATTGTTCGCCCTTCAACCACCCGATTTTCCGGGTCTCACCCCCAGGCTTTCCGTTAAGGTGAACGACCGGGTGCAGGCCGGTAGTCCATTGTTTTATGATAAGTACAGGCCGGAAATACGGTTTACTTCCCCGGTTAGCGGGACGGTGGTGGCAGTAAACAGGGGCGACCGCCGAAGGATACTGGAAGTGGTGGTGGAGTATGATGGTGAAATGAAATATGAAATCTATGCCAAAGGGGACCCCACGCGGATGTCTCGTGAGGAGATAGTGCAAAACCTGCTGAAAAGCGGACTCTTCCCCCTCATCAGGCAGCGCCCCTATGGCATCGTTGCCAGTCCGGAAGATGTGCCGCGTGACATATTTATCTCAGCTTTTGATACAGCCCCCCTGGCTCCCGATATGGATTTCGTTATTCAGGACGGGAAGGAAGATTTCCAGACCGGTATTCAGGCGCTGAGGAAACTGACTTCCGGGGAAGTGCACCTGGGATTGCATACCGAACTTACCTTCTCGCCGGTGTTTAAAGAAGCGGAAAATGTGAAGACCCATCTGTTCAGCGGGCCGCATCCGTCCGGCAATGTGGGGATACAGATACATCATATAGCTCCGGTGAACAGGGGTGAGAAAGTGTGGACGGTGAACCCTCAGGACGTGCTGCTGATCGGCAGGCTTTTTTCAAAAGGTTTGCTGGATGCAAGGCGCATTGTGGCACTGACCGGTTCGGAAGTGCTCAAACCCAGGTATTACCGCACCATGGTGGGAGCCTCGGTGAAGAAGCTGCTTGAAAATAATTTGACCGGTGAGGGAATTCGCGTGATTAGCGGGAATGTACTGACCGGCCGGCGCATCAGCCGGGAAGGATTTCTCGGTTTTTACGATTCCCAGATTACCGTTATTCCGGAAGGAAACTACCACGAATTTCTGGGTTGGGCCATGCCGCGGCTGGATAAATTCAGTGCTTCACGTGCTTTCTTTAGCTGGCTGATGCCGAACCGGAAATTCCGCCTGGATACGAACCTCCATGGTGGCAAACGGTCGTTCGTTATGACCGGTGAGTACGAAAAGGTGCTTCCCATGGACATTTACCCTGTGCCGTTGTTGAAATCTATCCTGATCGGCGACATCGACAAAATGGAACAGCTGGGTATTTACGAGGTGGTGGAGGAAGACCTGGCCCTGTGTGAATTTGTCTGTACCTCAAAAACCGATGTACAATCGATACTGAGAGAAGGTATCCAGGTAATGATCAAAGAACTGGGATCGTGAACTATCCATTTTATTCATTGCATTCATGAAAAGATTACGCAGGTACGTTGACCGGATAAAACCTCATTTCCAGAAAGGGGGAAAGTTTGAGAAATTGCATTCCACCTTTGATGCCTTTGAAACTTTTCTTTTTGTTCCAAACCATGTGACCGAAAAAGGAGCCCATGTCCGTGACACCATGGATATGAAGCGCACCATGATCATTGTGGTGCTGGCAACATTGCCGGCTCTGCTGGTCGGATGCTGGAATACCGGTTACCAGCATTTTCTGGCTGTGGGAGAACCCTACGGGGAAACAGTGAATATGTGGGATGCTTTCTGGTATGGATTTCTGAGAGTTTTTCCCATTATCGTGGTTTCCTACGTGGTGGGACTGAGCATAGAATTTGGCTTTGCCCAGTGGCGCGGACATGAAGTCAACGAGGGATTCCTGGTAACAGGCATACTGATCCCCCTGGTGATGCCGGTGGACGTGCCCCTGTGGATGGTGGCCCTGGCTACCGCTTTCGCCGTGGTGATCGGAAAGGAGGTATTCGGGGGAACCGGAATGAATATTCTGAATCCGGCGCTTACCGCAAGGGCTTTCCTGTTTTTTGCCTATCCCGCCTGGATGTCGGGCGATAAGGTCTGGATCAGCGGGTTGTCGGAAGGGGCCGGAACCGTCGATGTTTTTTCGGGAGCTACGGTTCTGGGACAGGCTGCCGCCGGAGTGGAGAAATTTTCAAACGGCCTGGGCCTGGAATACGGTCCAATGCAAATGTTCCTCGGGAATATTCCCGGCTCCATTGGGGAAACATCTACCCTGGCCATTCTGCTGGGAGCCCTCCTGCTGATATATACCGGAGTGGGCAGCTGGAAGATCATTCTGTCGGTTTTTGCCGGAGGAGCCGCTATGGCGGGTTTGCTGAACCTGGTGGGTTCCGGTACCAACCAGTTATTCAACATACCTTTCTGGCAGCACCTTATGCTGGGAGGTTTTGCTTTCGGGGCGGTTTTTATGGCTACCGACCCGGTAAGTGCGGCACAAACCGAAAAAGGGAAATGGATTTACGGATTTCTTATCGGTGTTCTGGCCATCCTGATCCGGGTGCTGAACCCGGCTTATCCCGAAGGGGTTATGCTGGCCATTCTGTTCATGAATGTTTTTGCTCCCCTGATCGATCATTATGTGATACAGGCCAATATCAGACGCAGGCTGAGAAGATGGGAAATGCGGGCTCAATAAATGCGATATGCCATGAAAAAGTTCAGTAACTTCTATATTTTTTCCTTTGCCTCGATCATGGTGATCGTGGTAGCTGCTGTGCTGTCGGTTGCCGCCCTTATCCTGCAGCCGCTGCAGGAAAGGAACGTGGCCATTGAGAAGATGCGCAATATTCTTTCATCTATTCATGTGGAATCGACTGCTGCCGATGCGCAGGAAAAATACAACCGGTACATTGTCGAGACCTTTGTGATCAACTCGGAAGGAGAAAAACTCGAAGGGTTTGATGCTTTTACCATCGATATGCGTGTCGAGATGAGAAAACCTCTGGAAGAAAGACATCTTCCTGTTTTTGTGGGCATGAAGGACGATGGGCGGAAAATTATTGTACCGCTGCATGGCAAGGGATTGTGGGGACCCATATACGGTTATCTGGCTATGGAACAGGATAGGAAAACTATTTACGGGGTCAATTTCGGTCACGACAAGGAAACACCGGGTCTGGGGGCCGAAATCAGTGAATCATGGTTCCAGGAGCCGTTTGCCGGTAAAACTATTTTTGATGAAACGGGTCGGTTTACTTCCATTGAGGTGGAGAGGGGAGGTGCCGAACCCGGCGACCCCCACGCCGTGGATGCCATTTCTGGAGGAACTATTACCAGCAAGGGTCTGGAAGCCATGTTATACGATTGTTTGCTAAGTTATGAATCCTATTTTAAAAAGGAGGGGAACTGATCATGAAATCTGACAGGGAATCCTTGTTCTCGGCAAGGAACATGAAGTTGCTCACCAATCCTCTGAATGATGAAAATCCTATCACGGTTCAGGTGCTGGGCATCTGTTCGGCACTGGCCATTACCGTGAAACTGGAACCGTCTATTGTAATGGCCATCAGTGTGATGGCGGTGCTGTCCATTGCCAATGTGGTTATTTCCCTGCTGAGAAAAATGATACCCCCCAGGATCAGGATCATTGTTCAGCTGGTGGTCATCGCCTCGCTGGTGATTCTGGTTGATCAGATACTGAAAGCTTTTGCCTACGAAGTAAGCAAGCAGCTTTCGGTGTTCGTGGGGTTGATCATTACAAACTGCATCATTATGGGGCGTCTGGAAGCTTTTGCCATGGGTAACCGCCCCTGGCCGGCTTTTCTCGACGGAGTGGGCAATGCAGCAGGATACGGACTGATCCTGGTGATTGTGGGGTTCTTCCGGGAATTGCTCGGATCGGGGGAGGTATTCGGTTATCCGGTACTGGAAAAAATCGGGCTGTACCGTATTGGATATGAAGATAACGGATTGATGATCCTGCCTCCCATGGCCCTGATTATTGTAGGTGTCATTATCTGGGTACAAAGGGCAAAGAATACCAAACTGATTGAAGAAAATTAGTACCAGCCATGGAAAATCTGATCAATATCTTTGTCAAGTCGATCTTTATCGACAATATGATCTTCGCCTATTTCCTGGGCATGTGTTCCTACCTGGCGGTGTCGAAAACGGTGAAAACCTCGGTAGGGCTGGGTATTGCCGTGATCTTCGTCCTTGGGATCACCGTGCCGGTTAATTACCTGATCGAAAATTACCTGCTGAAGGAAGGAGCCCTTACCTGGCTGAGTCCCGAATTTGCCGATGTGGATCTCAGCTTCCTCACCTTTATTGTGTTTATTGCGGTGATCGCTTCCATGGTCCAGCTGGTGGAAATGGTCGTGGAGAAGTTTACTCCGGCCCTTTACAACTCGCTGGGGATTTTCCTTCCCCTTATTGCCGTGAACTGTGCCATACTGGGGGGATCGCTCTTTATGCAGGAACGGGAGTACCATAACCTGGCCGAAGCCACTGTATTCGGCCTGGGATCGGGGGTCGGATGGTTCCTGGCCATTGTAGGCATTGCCGCCATCCGGGAAAAGATCAGGTATTCGAATGTTCCGGCTCCCCTGCGCGGACTGGGCATTACATTTATTATTACCGGACTGATGGGGATCGCTTTCATGAGCTTCATGGGCATTAAACTGTAATACAAATTGCACGGCAAGATGATCACAATCATGACAAATACCGGGATCATTCTCACCAGCATCGCTGTTTTTCTGGCGATCATTCTGCTGCTGACTATGATCCTGTTATATGCACGGAAAAAGCTTACCCCGCAGGGCGAAGTCATTCTGAAGATCAATGAAGAGGAAAAGAAAGTGGAGCCGGGAGGGACCATCTTGTCGACCCTCGCCAGTATGGATATTTACCTGCCTTCTGCCTGCGGAGGGGGAGGTACCTGCGGTATGTGCAAATGCCAGGTCCTGGAGGGCGGGGGATCGATCCTGCCGACAGAGACAAATTTTTTTACCCGCAGGGAACAGCAAAACCATTGGAGGCTGGGATGCCAGGTAAAAATCCGGAATGATATGGTCATCCGGGTGCCGGAAGAGGTGATGGGCATCAAAAAATGGGAATGCACGGTGGTTTCCAACCGCAATGTGGCCACGTTCATCAAGGAATTTGTGGTGCGCTTGCCGGAAGGGGAGAAAATGGATTTCAAACCCGGTGGATATGTGCAGATCGATGTTCCGCGGATTGAAGTTGACTTTACAAAAGATATTGATGTGGATGAACCTTTCCGCAAGGAATGGGACAAATACGGCATGTGGGATTTGAAAATGAAAAATACCGAGGAAACCTTCAGGGCTTATTCCATGGCCAATCATCCGGCCGAAGGGAACATCATTATGCTGAATGTGCGTATTGCCACCCCCCCATGGGATCGCTCAAAGGGACGGTTTATGAACGTGAACCCGGGGGTATGCTCAAGCTATATATTTTCCAGAAAACCGGGCGATAAGGTTATGATCTCCGGGCCTTACGGCGAATTCTTCATTAAGGATACCGACCGGGAAATGGTATACATCGGCGGCGGCGCCGGCATGGCCCCCCTGCGATCTCATCTCTTTCATCTGTTCCATACCCTCAAAACCGACCGGAAAGTGTCGTACTGGTATGGTGCACGGTCAAAAGGGGAAATATTTTACGAGGAAGAATTTCGGAAGATCGAAAAAGAATTCCCCAATTTTTCATTCCATATCGCCCTTTCCGAGCCCAGACCGGAAGATAACTGGAACGGGTATGTGGGCTTCATTCACCAGGTGCTGTACGACAATTACCTTAGCCGGCACGAAGAACCGGAAGAAATTGAATATTATCTGTGCGGTCCGCCTATGATGAACGATGCCGTTTTTAAAATGCTTTATAATCTGGGAGTCCCTGAAGAAATGATCGATTATGACGATTTCGGCGGATAATCTTGCTGTTTGATGAATGGACCTTTGTTTCGGTAAATTACCTTTTTCTGACCATGCGTAAAATTATACCTGTCATATTGTTGCTTTTGCTGATTCCCCTCTTCGCATGGTTGTCGTACCGGCAGCAGTCGTATTACACCTTTGACGGATTTGCTCAGGGTACCACCTACCGGGTGATCTATCAGTATCCTTTCGGATGGAGGTACATGTTCAACCGCGGTTCAGCCATGCTACAGGATGAGATCGATTCACTGCTGGCCGGATTTGACCGGTCGCTATCGCTGTATCTTCCCGAATCGGTTATTTCAAGGATCAACCGGAATGATCCCGGGGTGATAGCCGACGATTATTTTGTGAAAGTTTTCAGAATGGCCACTGAGGTTACCCGTAAAACCGGCGGGGCTTTCGATATTACCGTGGGGCCCATGGTAAATGCCTGGGGCTTCGGTCCGGAAGGAAAGGCGGATACCGATAGCGTGAACATCGACAGCCTGCTGCAATTGGTGGGAATGGACAAGGTGGCGCTGGAGGGAAGGAAACTGGTAAAAAAAGTACCCGGTGTACAGCTGGATGTGAATGCCATTGCCCAGGGTTATGCCGTGGATGTGGTGGGCGATTTTCTCGAAAACAGGGGCATACGAAATTACCTGGTTGAACTGGGCGGTGAAATACGTGCCCGCGGACATAAAATAAACGAACAACCCTGGACGGTTGGTATAGACAGGCCCGTTGACAATAACCTGATTCCGGGGCAGGACCTGCAGGTGATCCTGGAATGCTATGAAATCAATCTGGCCACATCGGGCAATTACCGGAAATTCTATGAAAAAGACGGCGTGAAATACGCTCACTCCATTGATCCCCGTTCCGGGTACCCCGTTCTCGACAGGCTATTGAGTGTGACCATCACGGCACCCGATTGCATGACGGCCGATGCCTATGCCACGGCCTGTATGGTGATGGGTCTGGAGGAAGGGATACGCATGGTAAAAAAAATGCCGGAACTGGAAGGGTATTTTATTTATTCCGATGAGAAGGGGGCATTCAAAACCTCCATGACAGAAGGGTTCAGGCAATACCTGCGGGAAGATCAGACGGAGGAACCCTGACAGCGATCCATACAGCAGCCTCCGGAAGGATGGTGCCCGCCGGCAACGGAACGCCCGCAGCTTCCGGCGGGAGACTGTCCGTTCTTTTTCATCAGCAAGGCCGGCATGAGCCCCAGGAAGGCCAGTATCATCAATACAACGGCCACGATCAGAATCTTGATGAACATCGTCTCTGATTTTTTGTTTTCCGATACAGTAACAACCGTAAGCGAAGAATGGTTTAACAGGTTACTGGCATCCGCAGGTTTTTCTTTTTCCGGTCCTCTGGTGGCAGATCAGTTCATCATGCCGGGGACAGGTTATCCCCCTCCGTTTCAGTTCCCTGTTTTTGCCAATGGAAATGGCAGGAAACTGCCCGTTTTTTTTGAGGAGGATGCCTGCAGCCATGGCCAGAAGCGAAACGGTAAGAAGAAGAAGGGAAAGAATGACCAGTTTCAGGAACATTTTTTCGGCGGATTTGTTTACAAATATAGGTAAATTGATGAACACTTCTTAACTTTAGTTATTCGCGCGGGTACTAAAAAAAGAAGTTGATGTTTAATAGAAATGTAAAATGAAATAAATAATATTAAAGTATAAATAAATAAAACTACTAATTATCGTAATATTGTTAAATAATGGCTGAAAAAAATAAAGGGAAGAGTGATATTTCCTTTCAGGATTTTAGAAAAGAGGTTCTTGCGGATTATCACCTGGCGAATGTCAGCAGGAATCTGAGTATACTGGGCCGTAAGGAAGTGCTGACCGGAAAGGCGAAATTCGGCATTTTCGGTGATGGCAAGGAAATAGTGCAGATTGCCATGGCCAAGCAGTTCCGGAACGGCGACTGGCGGTCGGGTTATTACCGCGACCAGACCTGGATGATGGCAGCAGGATTGTTTACTGCCGAGCAGTTTTTTCATCAGTTATACGGGAATACCGACGGTGAACTAAACCCGCACAACGGAGGCAGGTCGTTCAACAACCATTTCTCCACTCCCAACATAAACAGGGATGGAACATGGAAAGACCTGACCGTACAGAAAAACTCTTCGGCCGATATCAGTCCTACTGCCGGCCAGATGCCGCGCTTACTGGGACTGGCCTGGGCATCCAAACTGTTCAGGGAAGTTCCCGAGCTCAAGGAGTTTACCACCCTTTCACGCAACGGCGATGAGGTGGCTTTCGGTTCCATCGGGGATGCCAGTACCTCGGAAGGACATTTCTGGGAAACGATCAATGCCTCAGGCGTGTTGCAGGTGCCCCTGGCCCTTTCGGTGTATGACGACGGCTATGGTATTTCTGTACCCAAAGAATATCAAACGAACAAGGGCAGTATTTCCGAATTGCTTCGGGGTTTTGTGAAGGACGAGGAACACCCGGGCGGGATCCTGGTGTACAAGTGCAAAGGATGGGATTATCCCGGTCTGGTGAAGATGTATGAGGAAGGGATTGCCATCTGCAGAGAACAACATATCCCGGTGGTATTTCATGTTGAAGAAGTGACCCAGCCGCTGGGTCATTCCACTTCGGGTTCCCATGAGCGGTACAAATCAGAAGAGAGGCTGAAGTGGGAGGAAGAGTTTGACCCTATCAAAAAGATGAGAGAATGGATGATCGAATCGGACCTGGCTACGGCAGAAGAATGCGACGAGATTGAGAAAAAGGCCGGGGAAGAGGCCAAACAAGCCAGAAAGAATGCGTGGAAAGCTTTTACCGATCCCATCAAACTGGAGCGTGATGCCCTGGTCAACATTATTGACAACCGTTCCTGTATCTGCAAACGGGATAAGATCGATAAAATCGGGATGATCACCAACGATCTGAAAAAAGTGATCCATCCCATCCGGAAAGATATTTTCAGTGCGGCAAAAAAAATGCTGAGGCATGTCTGCCTCGATTGCACTCAGCGTGAAAAATTACAAGATGACCTTTCCCGGTGGCTGAAAAGAAATTACGAAAACAACCGGGAGCGTTACAACAGTTATCTGTACAATGAAACCAAAACCTCGGTGCTGAAGGTGAAAGAGGTCAGACCGCTTTTCGATGACGATGCCCCCATGGTCACCGGGCGAGAGGTTTTAAGGGCCAATTTCGATTACCTGTTTGAGAAATATCCCAAACTGGTTACTTTCGGTGAGGATACCGGGAATATCGGGGATGTGAATCAGGCTCTGGCCGGTTTGCAGAAAAAATACGGAAAGTTGCGGATCTCTGATACCGGTATCCGGGAGACCACTATTCTGGGTCAGGGTATCGGGCTGGCATTGCGCGGATTGAAACCGCTTACGGAAATTCAGTACTTTGATTATCTTCTGTACGCTCTCCAGACCCTGAGCGACGACCTGGCCAGTACCCATTACCGCACCAGAGGGAATCAAATCGCACCGGTTATTGTAAGAACCCGCGGGCACAGGCTGGAAGGGATATGGCATTCGGGTTCGCCCCTGAGCATGGTGATTAATTCCATCCGGGGTGTGTATGTATGTGTGCCCAGGAATATGACACAGGCTGCCGGAATGTATAACACCTTAATGGAAGGAGATGATGCCGCCCTGGTGATCGAGCCCCTGAACGGCTATCGGCTGAAAGAGAAAATGCCGGCCAACATTGGCGAATTCAGGGTTCCTCTTGGGAAACCCGAGATACTGAATGAGGGAACGGACATCACCCTGGTAACCTATGGATCCTGTGTTCGCATAGCGCAGGAAGCCGTGGAACAGCTGGCAGAATTTGACATATCGGTGGAACTGATCGATGTGCAAACGCTGCTTCCCTTTGATCTGGACCATACTATCCTGGAATCGGTGAAGAAAACAAACCGGGTGGTATTTTTCGACGAGGATGTGCCGGGAGGTGCCACGGCCTTCATGATGCAGAAAGTGGTTGAAGAGCAAAGGGCTTATTATTTTCTGGATGCTGAACCCAGGACCATTACGGCTAAAGAACATCGCCCGGCCTATGCCACCGACGGGGATTATTTTTCCAATCCCAATGCCGAGGATGTATTCGAAACCCTGTATGACATGATGCACGAAGCCGATCCGGTGAAACATCCAGCTCTGTATTAGAGCGATGTGTCAGTAATCCAGGCGGTCTTCTTCCTTGAATTCAACATATTCAGGATCGCCTGGTTTGTATCGTCGGATGTTGATATTGAAAGCTGCCATGAATATGCTCATGAAGGGGCTGATGATATTAAAGAAGCAATAGGGCATGTAGGTCCACGTAGATACGCCCAGGACACCGGCCTGGGTAGCCCCGCATGTATTCCAGGGAATGAGTACTGACGTGACGGTCCCTGAATCTTCCAGGGAGCGGCTCAGCACCTCGGGTTTCAGTCCCTGATCGCGGAAGGCTTTGGAAAACATGCGGCCGGGAACCACAATGGATATGTACTGATCGGAAGCGGTGATATTGAAAAACAGACATGATCCTACCGTGGCTGCTACCAGCGAACCTGCCGAATGCACAAAACGGATGATGGATTGGGTGATCCTGACCAGAAGCCCGGCCGATTCCATAGCCCCACCAAAAACCATAGCAGAAAGGATCAGCCAGATGGTGTTCAGCATGCCGGCCATACCCCTGGTGGCAAGCAGTTCGTTTACCTGGGCATTATCGGTCACTACTCTCACCGACCCGAACATCGATTTCATAACTGCGATATAGGAATCTTTCAGATAGGTGCCGCCTGTTCCGGCCACTTCTCTGATCACTTCTGGCTGGAATATCACAGCAAAAATGCCGCCCATCAGGGTTCCTGCCAGGAGGGAAGGGAGGGGAGCCACTTTCCTCACAATGATATAAATGAGGAATGCCGGTACAATAAACAGCCAGGGCGTGATGTGGAAATGATGATCAATGGCGGCCAGCACCTCTTCGATATTGGTGTTTCCTTCAGGCAGTTTTACCGTCAGGCCGATGATCAGAAAAATGACCAGGGTCATGAGAATGGATGGGCCGGTAGTGAATATCATATACCTGATATGGGTGAACAGGTCGGTGCCGGCCATGGCCGGCGCCAGGTTGGTGGTATCGGACATGGGCGACATTTTATCGCCGAAATAGGCTCCTGAAATGATGGCACCGGCAGTGACTCCCGCATGAAAGCCCATGGCATTTCCTATACCCAGCAGTGCAATCCCGATGGTAGCTACCGTTGACCAGGAACTTCCCGTAGCCAGTGATACAATGGCACAGATGACCACGGTGGCAAACAGAAAAATAGTGGGATTTAGTATTTTCAGCCCGTAATAGATCAACGCCGGCACCACCCCGCTGATCATCCAGGTTCCTGCCAGCGATCCGATCAGGAACAGGATCAGGATGGACGGCATGGCCGAACTGATGCTCTTCACCATACTGCTTCTGACCGATTTCCAGGGAAGGCCCAGACGGGTGGCTATGAACCCGGCAATGGCAGCCGACAGGATCAATACGATCTGATTGGCACCGGCCAGGGTATCATCAAAAAATCTGACATTCAGAAACAGCAGAACAATGAGGAAAATAATGGGAATGAATGCCTGAAAAAGGGTGGGCTGTTTTTTTAATTCCTGCATACGGTGCCAGCTGCTTGAATTTTACCTGAATAAGGCAGGGAAGATGCAAAAAAAAGCCGGATTTTCAAATATACCCCGGCTGAGGATTGCGGTTTTATCATTTCCGGTTCCGTTTTCCTGCCGACTGCAGCAACCGCCTGAACAGGCTGCCCTGTTCATTATCATCATCCGAATAATAGTCACTTCCGTATCCGTACCCGTATCCGTAATTATAGCCGTATCCGTATCCATACCCATACCCATACCCATACCCGTATCCGTAACCGTAATAACCCTGCAGCTTAATATCATTGATCAGCAGGGAAATATTGTGAATATCTTTTCTCTTGTAGATCTCGTCAATGAACTGTATAACATTTTTATGTGAGAAATTGTGCCGTACCACAAATATGTTGGCATGAGAATATTTGCTCACGAGAATGGCATCGGTAACCACGGCCACAGGAGGGGTATCGAGAATAACCATATCGAACTCCTTCCGGATATATTCCATGAAGGCGTCCATTCGTCCGGTTTCCAGTAATTCAGCGGGGTTCGGGGGAACAGGTCCCGACGTGATCACATACAGGTTGTCAAGGTCGGTGGGATGAATAATATCGTCCAGTTTGCTCTGGTTGATGAGGTAGGTGCTCAGGCCCGTTTCGTTTGTAATATTGAAATCTCTGTGAATTTTGGGCTTTCTCAGATCAAGGCCTACCAGAAGGGTTTTTCTTCCCGACATGGCAACGATCACTGCCAGGTTGGTAGCAATGAACGTTTTTCCTTCCCCGCTCACCGTGGATGAAATCAGAACGATATTTTGTCCCTTCTCCCGGAGCATATATTGCAGATTGGTTCTCAGTGCCCGGAATGATTCTGCAATGGACGATTTGGGTTGCAGGAATACCGGGATTTCGGAATCGGTTTTATTATGTCCCACCGAGCCGATCACGGGCGCGCTGGTATGATCTTCAATGTCTTTCCGGTCGACAATCCTGTTGTTGAAGAAATCGATCAGCAGAATGATTACCACCGGGATAACAAATCCCAGGATCAGGGCGATCATATAGTTCATTGATGTTTTGGGCTTTACCCTTGCGGCATTTTCGGCACGGGCCTGATCGAGCATCCGGTTGTCGGGCAGGTTTGAAGCTTTGGCAATACCCGCTTCCATGCGCTTTTGCAGCATGTAGGTATATATCTCATCGTTTACCTGGAATTTCCGTTCAATCCCGATCAATGCCCGTTCCGTTACCGGTAACTGGTTGATCTCCTTTTCCACTTCTGCCATACGGCGGTCAATATCCTTCATACTCAGGGCAGCCGATTCGATTATGCTGTTCACATGTTCCAGAAGGATCTGACGTGTTTCCTCAATCTGGCGGGTATTCAGGGTGAACGAAGGATTGAAGCGCTGGGCAGAATGTTCCAGGGTGGTTCGTTCGGTATATAATTCGGTAAGCCTGGCAATGAGGTTGTTGAGAAGCGGTTCATTCACTCCCATGACAGACGGGACAATGACATCGGAGAAATCGCCTCTTTCCCGTATATAGCCAAGCAGGTAATCGTAATATTTTTGCTGCATGCCCAGCATGGTTTTTTCCTTTTGAAGGTCAATCAGTTTCTGGGCAATGGCCGAACCTTCCTGACTCAGGTCGATGATGTTGTATTTGAGCCGGAATTCGAGCATTTCCTGTTCCACGGATTCCAGAGAATCGACGATCTCTTTTAGTTGTTCATCAATGAACTGGAGGGCCAGCGTAGCGTTTTTGCTTTTTTCTTCCTTGCCGTAATCAATGTAAACTTCAATGAGCTTGTTCAGGTAATCTGCTTCCTGCTGTGCCACAAACCCCTGGGTGGTCAGGGTCAGTACCGATCCTTTTTTCGGATCGTTTACCTCAACCGACAATTTCGAACGGTAGGCGTTGGTAAGCGCATTCAGGTTATTGACCACGAAATAGAACTTGTTGGATGACCAGCTTGTCGGATCGAATTCTTCAGGATTGCGCTGTTTCACTGTAAAAGCCAACGGAGGATGCACAAACGGCTCTCCAAATTTAATCACCCGGTCGATATCGAAATGTTCGTCGATTTGCAGTCTGAATTCTTCCCGGTTCAGGAGAGTAATGTAAATTTTATGACCCGGCAGCTGCGGATAAAGGGTATCGAGTTCCACCACGAAAGGGGAACGGTTGTACAGTTTCGATTCCTTGATACCCCTTCTTCCCACCAGGACATACGAAATTTCGAAATCGTCAAGTTCTCGCAGGGCCTGGTTGGTGAGTGTGTACGAACGGAGAATTTCCATTTCATCTTCCACATTCACCTGCCGGGTAACGATTTCCATCCCTTCGATGAAACCTTCCATGCCGGTTTTCCCTTTCTCTTCTCCCCGGGCTATCAGGGTGGCACTGACACTGTAAATGGGTTCGGAATACCGGTTGAACAGATAGGCCGCCGTAATGGCAATGAAAAGGGATATGGCAAACCAGTACCAGTTTCCCAGTATTCTGAGCAGAAACTTTTTTATGTCAATGTTCTCTTCCTGGTAAATATATTCCTGATGAGGATCCATAAGCTTACTTGAAGTAATTTAATACGAGTAAGACAGTTGAGAGTGATGCGAAAATAAAGGAAAGGGTGGGTATATTGATCCGTATGATTCTGTTATGCGTGGGTTTAATATAAATCACATCATTCGGCTGAACGAAAAAGGCTTCGGATGCAAGGATATCCTTGCTCAGCAGGTTGAGGTGAAAGGTAAGGATGGAATCGGGTGTTCTGCGAACAACCAGTATATCCTTCCGGTTCCCGAGGTCGGTAATGTCCCCGGCCATTCCAATGGCTTCAAGTATGGTGAGCTGTTTGTTATAGTTCTGATAGGTTCCGGGAACTTTTACCTCTCCCAGAATGGTGAATTTAAAGCTTAAGAGTTTTACTATGACCACCGGATCTTTGATATATTCCCGTGCTTTCCGGGTAATTCTTTCCCTGGCTTCTTCCACAGTAATTCCAAGCACCGGGACCTGGCCAATGAAGGGTACTTCCACATATCCGGAATCGTTCACCTGATATCCGTTGATGTACAGGTATCCTTCCCCGATGGCATAGGTGCCGGTTTCGGAGATGTCGAGAAGGTTATTGAATTCCTGGTTATAGGATAATAGCCTGATGTATAGAATGTCCTGCTCCTGTATCAGATAATCGTCGGGGAGCTGCAGTGGCAGTTCCTCTCCGGCTGAGTCAAGGCCCTGTAAATACAGTAGGTCTTTCTGGGTGGTACAGGCGGAAACAAACAAGCCGGCTGCAAGAAAAACCGGTATCCACTTGCTTTTTAGATGTTTATTACCCTGATTGACAGTGGGTATGGCTTTACTCATGATTCTGCTTTCGGAATGTGGGAATGGAATATAAAACATGCGTCAACAATGGAATATTTTTTGATTTCCATGGTAAAAATACGTATTTTTCAAAGGAAAACAGAATAAACGGAACAGATGGATCTGAATTTTGATTTTTTTCAGGTAGAGCCAAAAGACCATAGAGTGGCCAAGGGGAGGGTCCTGATTTCCGAGCCTTTCTTATCGGATCAGTATTTCAAGCGTTCCATTGTTTTTCTGGTGGAGCATAACGAAGAGGGTTCGGTAGGTTTTATTCTGAACAAGCCGGTACATATTGCCCTGTCAGAATTGCTGAAAAATTTTCCGGATATGGAAGTTTCCGTATCGCTGGGAGGGCCGGTAGGAACCAATACGGTACATTATATTCACACCCTTGGGGAACGTATCCCGAACAGCATGAGGGTTTTTCATGATATATACTGGGGCGGTGATTTTGACACCGTGAAAGAGATGCTGACCGGAGGAGTGATCCGGCCCGGGCAGATCAGGTTTTTTGTGGGTTATTCAGGATGGATGCCAAGGCAGCTTGAAAATGAAATTCACGAGAATTCATGGCTGGTTACCCGGGTAGATCCGGCTACGATCATGTCCTGTTCCGATAGGGAAGAATGGAGATCTGTTCTCAGGAAAATGAAGAATAAAAAATACCGACTCTGGGCTGATTTTCCCGAAAATCCTGCCAATAATTAATCCGTTCGGCTGTTCTGAAAGCCGGGTATTATCTGTTCCACGATCTCAGTCAGCGGCTGGTTGGGCCGTATGGTAACAGACTTGATCCCCGCTTTTATGGCTGCTTCCGCATCCCTTTCATGATCGCCGATAAAGAATGAACGAGCAGGATCAATATCGAAACGTGCCATGGCTTTTTCCAGCAGAAGGGTTCCTGGTTTCCGGCATAGGCATTTTCCCAGATCGGAATGGTGAGGGCAGTAATATATTTCGGTCAGCCGGATATCTTTTGCCATGAGTTCTTTTTCCATGAACTGGTGCAGGCGGTCAACATCCTCCCTGCTGTACATGCCTCTGGCAATGCCTCCCTGATTGGAAATCACAATCAGCAGGTATCCTGCTTCCTGAAACATCCGCAGGGCTGTGAATACTCCGTCATTGAAGCGAAAATCCTCTATCAGATAGGTATATTCCCCTCTTTCTTCATTGATTACTCCGTCACGGTCAAGAAATATGGCCTGCTGTTTCATGGATGCAACAGTTGCTGAAAAAAGTAACCGATGAGGGAAGGAGCGATAATGGCCGGATAGATGAATCCGGTAACGGCTCCCAGAAAATGCGCATCGTGGTTGATGTGGTCGGAAGCACGGCGGCTCATGATATGCGAATAGATCAGGTAGGCTATTCCGAAGATGATGCCCGGAATGGGAATGAAATACAATAGCAGGGTTTGCCAGGGATCGAAGAAGATGCTGGTGAAGATAAAGGCGGAAACGGCTCCCGAGGCCCCCACCGAGTTGTATCCGGGTTCATTCCGATATTTTTTCAATGTGGTGATGGTAGCGACGGCCATCGATCCCACAAAGAGGATCAGATAGTGTATTTCGGGCCACCGGATCATTCCGGCTTCAGCTAGTTGATGAAAATAACTTTCCACTGCCGTACCGAAGAAAAAAAGCACCATCATATTGATTACCAGGTGCATCCAGTCGGCATGGATCAGGCCGTGTGTAAGAAAGCGGTGGAATTCGCGGTAGTGGATTACCCGGTAGGGATTAAACTGCATACGGGCAAACAGCCGCGGATTATTAAAGGCCAGGATGGATATCACCGATATGATGGCAACCAGCAGAATGGTCATGATGAATTCAGTGTAATATTTTATAGATCAATTCCTTTAACAGGTCTCCCTCTTCGGTGGATACAGGAATGAATCCCTTTGATTTTACATCGTATTTGCGTAACATTCCGATAATCTGCTTCAGCTTTTCCGGGCTGTAGTTCCTGGCTGCCGTTTCGTATTCCTTCATGAAAAAAGGACGGACCCTCAGGGCCGGGGCAGCCTGGTTTCTTGACTTGTTGGGAAGATAGTGGTAGGCAAGGACCTTGCTGAAGAAAAAGTAGATGGCCGAGAGGGTGACGATGAAGGGATTGTTTTTCGGATTGTTCCCGAAATGCTTCACGATGCGGTTCGATTTCAGAATATCTTTTCTGGCCAGTGCATTGGTCAGTTCAAAGTTATTGTATTCCTTGCTGATGCCAATATACTCTTCAATATGTGATGCCGTAACGGTTTTTTCATTTTCCGGAAGAACGATCATCAGTTTGTCCAGTTCACCGGCAATCCGGTTCAGGTCGTTTCCCAGGTGTTCGGTCAGCATCATTCCCACCCCGGCATTCATGGAATATCCTTTGCTTTTTAAATAATTCTCGATCCACAGCGGAATCTTGTCTTCATACAGTTTTTTTGATTCAAAATATATCCCGTTTTTTTCCAGAGCTTTGTAAACCTTCAGACGTTTGCTGAGGATTTTGTATTTATAATTGATCACCAGAATGGTTGATTTCATGGGGGAATTGAAATAATGTTCAAAAGCCTCAAGTGACGGCAGATCCTGTGCTTCCCTGACAATAACCACCATGTGGCTGGACATCATGGGGAATCTGCGGGAGAGGTCAACTATTTCATGGGCACTGGTATCCTTGCCATACACAATCATCTGGTTAAAAGACCGGGCTTCTTCAGGAAGCGCATGAGATGCTATGTATTCTGTAATCCTGTCGATAAAATAGGGTTCCTGACCCGCCAGAAAATATACGGACCGGTAGACCTTGTTTTTCAGATCCTTCATGATCTGTTCATAGGACATTTCCATGGGTTCAGAATCTGAGGTGTTTTACCGACATGCCTTCGTTTTTTATTTCCATCAGGGCATCAATGCCGATTTTCAGATGAATTTCGGTGAATTTTCCGGTCACCAGTTTGTCGCTTTGCTGTGTTTTTATGCCGGCACTGATCATGGGTTGATCTGAAACGAGCAACAATGCGCCTGAAGGAATTTCATTGGCAAACCCCACGGTAAAAATAGTGGCGGTTTCCATATCAATGGCCATGCACCGGGTTTTTCTGAGGTATTTTTTAAATTTCTGGTCATATTCCCATACCCGGCGGTTTGTGGTGTACACAGTGCCTGTCCAGTAATCGTGCTGGTGGTTCCGTATGCTGGTTGAAACGGCTCGCTGCAGGCTGAAAGCAGGAAGAGCCGGAATTTCAGGAGGCAGATAATCGGCCGAGGTTCCTTCTCCACGGATGGCGGCAATGGGCAGAATAAAATCACCCAGCTGGTTTTTCTTCTTTAGGCCACCGCATTTTCCAAGAAACAGAACCGCCTGTGGCTGAACCGCTCCCAGCAGATCCATAATGGTTGCCGCGTTGGCACTTCCCATTCCGAAATGGATCATGGTAATTCCTTTTCCTGTTAGAGCAGGCATGTTCACCGTTTTGTCGGGCAAGGGCAAATGGTGCATGTCTGCAAACATTTCCATATAATTCATGAAATTGGTCAGCAGAATATATTTCCCGAAATTTTCAATGGGAATACCTGTATATCGCGGGAGCCAGTCCTTTACTATTTCGGCTTTTGTTTTCATAGAGGATATTGTTCGCTGTTCTTGTTACCTTTGTCCCTGTGTAAAAATTCACTTTGTGGAGCAGCTAAATTTACCAACTTATTCTTTCAATATAAAATCAAAAGAAGGGAGGGATTACATCTTCGACCCCGTAAGGAAGAAGTATGTGGTGCTGACCCCCGAGGAATGGGTGCGGCAGCATTTTGTCAGTTACATGATCCGGGAGAAAAATTATCCGGCCTCGCTTACCCGGGTAGAGATGTATCTGGAAGTGAACCGGATGGGTAAACGGTGTGATGTCGTTTTTTTCGACAGAAACGGTATTCCCCGAATGATTGTGGAATGCAAGGCCCCGGAGGTCAGGATCAGCCAGAAAACCTTTGACCAGGTGGCTGCCTATAACCTGAAGTTAAAGGTAGATTACCTGGTTGTCACCAACGGATTGAAACATTATGCCTGTGCCATGGATTACCGGACGAACAGCTATATTTTTCTGAAAGAAATACCCGATTATCATTCTCTTAAGTTGACAGATTGATGCATTGCAGCATCCATTCGCCGGAAAACCCTTTCCCGTTGAATAACCAGTCTTTTTTTTCGCCGATAACGGTGAATCCGTTCCTGGTGAACAAACGCAGGCTGGCCTGGTTGTCAGTAGCGATATGGCAGTAAAGTTGATGGAGTTTCAGGTGCTCGAAACAGTATTCCTTGAACAGTTGGAGGGCTTCGGAAGCATATCCCTTGTTCCGGTCGTTTTCGTTATGTATCAGAATGCCTACCCCGCCCCGCTTGTGGTAGGGATCAAAATCGAACAGATCGATTGCTCCAAGCGGATGGCCGTCGTTCCTGCGAATGATCATCAGTCTGAATTGCCGGGTGGCATACAGATCGCTGGTGGATTGTTTGATGAACTGTTTCAGGGTAAATTTTGAAAAGGGGATGAGGGTCTGGCTTACTGTCCAGTGACGGGGATCATTTTCCCACAGGTACAGTACTTCCAGGTCTTCGGGCTCCATGGCCCTGAGCCTGATTCGTTTATTTTCCAGCAGAGTATTCATGAAATGCAGCGATCGTTCTCCGGATAAGCTCTTGCAGGGGGTCAATCGGATTCCTGATAAACTTTCTTAACCCACAGATCTTCATGATAGCCTTTATCAACCAGTTGCTGCCTTACTTTTTCTGCTTCTTCCTGGGTGTCAAATTCGCCGTAGGTATACCGGTAAAAGCCGTCTTTTCCCAGGATGACCCTTACATTTTCGAGGGGGGCGAAATAGGAAACATCCACCGGCCGGACTTTCAAAGCCATTAATTGAATGGTATAATACAGCACTTCCCTTTCATGATCAATGATTTCAAGGTCCTGGATGTCAAGGCCTGTAATAACCATTGCCGAATCGAGCGGCCTGGCCTGGCTGATATCGATGCTGTCTTTCAGCCATTTTTCCCGGACGGGTTTTTTGGAAGGTTCTGCAGGGGTCAGTTCCACATCAATAATAAACTCCGATTTTCTGGCATATTCATCGATCCGTATTTCTTCCCGGTGGGGAAGGTATCCGTTTCCGGTATAAATCATATCATAATTGCCTGATTTGGTGATGAAAGAGTATTGTCCCGATTGCCGGTTCGGGAATCCCACGTCTACCGTATCCATCGATTCCCTGTCGATCATGAAGATCTGAAAATCCCAACCGAACTCCCGGGTGGTGTCTGCCAGTGACAATTGTCCCCTGATGGTGAAGTCACGGGTTATTCCTTCAGGAAGTATTTCAATGCGGTACAGGTTCATTTCCTTGTATCCGTCAAGCATGGATATATATGCGGCCTTGCCGTTCTGCACCGGATTGAAAAACAGGTCATCGTCGGTGGTATTCAGGGGATATCCGATATTCACGGGTTTGCTCCAGGATCCATCAGGCATTCGCTGTGAGTAGAATATGTCGTATCCCCCCATGTTGTAATGGCCTTCCGAAGAAAAATATAACAGGGAATCATTTTCCGTAATAAAGGGATAATTCTCATTGAACGGGGTATTGATATTATTTCCTATGTTTTCCGCAGGTCCCCAGTTACCGCGTTTGTCCTTTTTTGAAACGTATATGTCCAGTTCTCCCAGTCCCCCTGTCCGGTTGCTTGTAAAATACAGAGTATTTCCGTCGCTTGAGACACAGGCATGCGATTCGTAATAACGGGTGTTAATGTTCCGGTTCAGCTTCCGGGCTCTGGTCCATTCTCCATTTTTTCTTGAACTGACATAAATATTTCCGTCTTCCATATCGGATTTATACAGATACAGTTCCGTTCCGTCAAATGAGAGGGAAGAGGACATCCCGTCCCGGTCAGAATGGACCAGCCGGGTGATGTCTTCGGCCGGACTCCATACCCCGCCGGTGGTACGGGAAGTTTGATAAAGGACATCCTCATCCCCGTATTTGGCGGTAAATACCAGGGTATTTTCATCTCCCGATACGGCCGGGTGAATATTCATGGATACCACATTGACCTGATTGCCCAGATTTTGCGGGATATAGCTCACAGGATTCTTTTTCAATTCTTTTGCGATTTCACATGCCCTGATTTGCTGGTTAATGAATTCATCATTCTCCATGGGATTATTTTGCCTGATCAGTTCCCTGAAGTGCTGGTAGGTGGCGATGGCTTTGTCGAGCTGATTGGTGATCCTGTAAGCATTGCCCAGATAAAAGTATGCATCGAGGGGGGCACGGGTTTCGGTAGGAAGATGATCCCGGGCATCGTAAGCGGCATTTTTTACTGCTTTTTCGAGGTATGGAATGGCCTTTTCCTTTTCGTTGGGAATATGCAGATAACATACCCCGATCTTGTACAGGATATTGGCGTTATCATCATCTTCCAGCAGAAGGTAAAGCAATATAGCATCTTCATATTCCCGGTAAAGGTAATGTGATTCGGCCTCGACGAAAATCTCCCGCATTTCAGACCTTGTCTGGCCCATGATCCTCCCCGACAGAAATAAGCAGCACAGAATTATCAGGCATTTGTGCATGAGGTATGTGCTATTAACATATTGACAAATCTAAAAATTCAATTGTTTTTTTCAATGAGTACTTTCAGATTTTTGTTACTTGATTTGCAGGTAATTTTTTTTGATTCAGGATCAAAAATGAATTCGGTCAGTATTTCTTCCGTATTCCGGTTGATCAGTCTGATGATGAAGGGTGTTTTACAATCCCACTCCGTATCCAGCTCTCCTGAGAACGGCATAGTGCCGGCGGTTTCTTCCGGGATAATTTCTATGCTGTAAATATCCTGCTGCCCGAATCCCTCCGGCATATTTCTGGAAAGATACATGAACTTACCGTTTCTGACGGGATAGAAAAAGGTTTCATCGGAAGTAGTATTAACGGGGTATCCAATATTTATCGGATCTTCCCATTGCCCTGATGGGCCCCTAGTGGAATAAAAGATGTCGTATCCCCCCATGTTGTAATGTCCCTCCGATGCAAAATACAGTGTGTTCCCGTCTTCTGACAGATGTGGACTGGCCTCGTTGAAGGGGGTGTTGATCACATCTCCCAGATTTTCCGGCTCTGACCACTGTCCGGATTGGTCAAGTACTGAACGGTAAATATCGAATTCGCCTATCCCTCCCCTCCGGTTACTTGAAAAATAAAGGGTTTTTTCATCGGCTGACAGGGAAGCAAAGGATTCGGCCCGGTTCGAATTAACCGGACCCGGAAAAGGCTCCATTCTGGACCAGGATCCGTTGCTGTAGGTGCTGATGTAGATATCACGGTTATTCCCTGTGCCTTTTATGAGCAGCAATTTTTCCCCTTCCGGTGAAACCCATACCGGGATAGCATCTCCGTCCGATTCCACCTGGGGGGTAATATTTACGGGTTCAGTCCATATGCCGGCCAGTTTGTTACTCATGAAGAGGGCATTATAAAACTTTAAATCAGTCATATATACCAGTGTCTGTTCATCGGCAGATATGACAGGTTGGTAATTGTCTGAGGCATCATTGACAGGCGACCCCAGGTTTACGATATTCACATTCAGGGGAATATCCTTTATGATTTTTGCGATTTCACAGGTACGGATTTCGTTCTCCACGATCCTGATATTGTAATTCCTGTCAAAGCCCGGAACTTCCCTGAAAGCATAAAAGGCATCCAGGGCTTTTTCCAGTTCGTTGTTGATCCGGTATGCCCTGCCCAGGTAAAACCAGGTATGGTAGGGAGCTTTTGTTTCTTTTGTAGACCTTGCCGAGTATTTTCCGGTTATATCCCCGAGTGCTTTCTCAAAGTAGGGGATGGCTTTGTATTCTTCTCCAGGAATGTGTAAATAACACATCCCGATCCTGAATTGTACATTGGCATTGAAATAGGGTGTATCTTCGAGTCGTAGCAGATAATAGATAGCTTCTTCATAATCTTCTTCCTGGAAAAAGAAGAACCCGTTATCAAGCAATTCTTCGGGGCTCTGATCTTCCTGTGCCACGGCAGGAGTGCAAATGAACAATAAACTAAAAAGAAAAAGGACGTTTCTCATTTGGAGTAATTTTTGCCAGCCACTAGAAAAGAAAGATAATAAAAAATTTTGTATTACGAACCCCGACTTCACACAGTATGGTGTGTACTGATTAACCCGGCGGGAATATTGTTGCCTAAAAGACAGGTTTTTCCGGTTGAATAAAGGAGTACGTGTTTTCTGGAACGGCAAAATCCACTCTGCGGTTGAATTTCCTTCCTTCCGGGTTGTCCGATCCGTCAGGCCGGTGGTTAGGAGCAATGGGACAGCTTTCTCCCAGTGCCTTAATTTCCAGCCTGTTTTGCGGAATGCCCTGCTTTACCAGGTAGTTTTTAACAGTCTGTGCCCGGCGTTCCGACAAGCGTAAATTGTAATCTTCCGCTCCAATGGCATCGGTATGGCCCCGGATCTCAATTTTTAAATCGGGAAATCGTTCCAGAATCGCGACCAGCCCTCCGAGTGCGCTTTCCGATGAAGGAAGCGGGTCAGATCTGTCGAAACCGAAATAAATATTCCTGAGTGTGATGGTTCCCCTGATTTTTCCCCTGGCGGAAATGTCGAGGGAGTGGCTGTCTTCCCTGTCGGTGATATGAATACGTTGAGTAAATGTTTCTAAACTACTGTCTTGCAGGGTTACTTCATATATGGCCGGGGGGAGGTGGAACATAAAATGGCCTGTACTATCCGTTGTTACAAGAAGGGTGTCACCGTTTTCCATGCTGGTCACCGTCAGCGTGGTTTCAACGGGATAAACCCTGCCGGTTGGGCTGGAAACATTTACATTCCCTGAAACCATAACCTGAGCAGGTTGAACTGCCTGGGGCGGCATGAACCAGGCTAACTGGCTCGTTCCGGGTTCTTTGTGTCTTGTCAGAATAAAATCAGCATTACCCGGGGCAGGAGAGAAGGCCTGGTCGTTCAGGGTTGAATTGACAGGATATCCAGGGTTTTGTGGTACTGTCCATGTATCTCCGGACCTGACGGAACGAACAATATCAAGCCCGCCCATGGTTACGTGACCGTCGGAGGCAAAAAACAGGGTGTCGGGATGCTTCAGGTAAGGCGAGGTTTCTTCGTAGGGTGTGTTGATGCGACTGTCCAGTAATTGCAGTCCGGTAGCCACAAACTCTTCATCCAGCTTCGCTGTGTACAGATCCAGTCCTCCGTATCCCCCTGGCCTGTCGCTGGAAAAATATAGGGTATTTCCGTCATCTGTCAGAAATGCGGTAGTTTCATTCCATCGTGTATTCACACTTTCAAGAGGTTTTGCGGAACTCCAGCGCCCATCTTTAATTCTGGAATAATACAGATCGTACTGCTCATCCTGTTTTCTGGTCAGGAAAAGCACCTTTCCGTTTCCTGAAAGGGATACACATTCAAAATAACCGTCAGATTCAATGGAAGCGGTGATGTTCCGGGGTTCCTGCCAGGTGTTGCCGTATTTTTCCGAAAGCATCACTGCCCGGTAATAATCTTTCCGGTGCATAAATGCCAGCGCCGAACCATCGGGGGCCAGACAGGGATTATAAACATAGGTGGCGGTATTGATCGCGGGGACTTCAACAGGAGGTGCAGAAACTGGAGCAGAAAAAAATCTTTTTGCGGTTTCACACATTTTTATCTGCCGTTCGGCTTCCATTGTTTCTGGATCATTCTGCCCGAACCATCTACGGTATCTGGCAAAATGTTCCAGGGCGGCATCGAGATCTCCGTTCATCCGGCAGGCTATACCCAGGTACAGAAATGCCTCGCGCGGTGCTGACATTTCTCTGTGGAAGTCATCCCTGTAACGTTTTTTCACATGGTTTGTAGCCTTTTCAAGGTAAGGAACGGCCAGGGATTCGTAACCCGGAATGTGCAGCAGGCACATCCCGGTTTTATAATTCAGGTTAGCATTGTCAGGATATTTTTTAACCAAACCGGTAAAATAGGGTAAGGCTTTTTCATATTCTTCATAGAGGTAATGAAAATTCCCCTCATAGAATGTTTTCTGGTAATCCCTACCCGACTGGGCTGTTGCGAATGACCAGGCAAGGAGGAGGATGGCTCCGGTCATTTTCAAGCCGGGTGCTTTCTTATACATTTCGTTGTAACAGCTCATGGATACGTTACCGGATTTTGATCGCGGCCGGCATATCGATCGGTTCGTATTCCACGACCAGATCACCTGATTCAGGAATACGAATTTCTGCCCTTCTGTTCAGCGCTCGTCCCTCGGGACAATCGGCACCGTTTTCGTAACGGTTTCGGGCTATTGGGTTGTTTTCACCTTCTCCCGATAAACTAATTCTTGCCTTCCCAATCCCTTTCGATATGAGGTAATCACGGACGGCACCAGCACGGCGTTCGGAAAGTTTCTGATTGTATGCCGCCGGGCCAATGGCATCGGTATGTCCGATAATTTCAATATTCAATCCGGTGTGTTCCTCCAGGATTTTTACCAGTTCGTCAAGTTTAGTCTGTTCTTCTGTGGTGATGGTTGCCTTGTCAAAAGCGAAATAGATATGTTTCAGGGTAATGACTTCGGGGGGAACCGCAACCAGTGTGGCATCTACCTTTACTTCCGACAGCGAATAATCGGATGGAAGATGAGCTTCCCTGACTAGGGGTTCGAAGCCTTCACACTCGAATGTGAGTGTATAGGTGCCGGGCACCTTGCTGGTGTACTGAAACTCTCCGGTTGAAGGATCGACCGGCAGTATCGAGGGCTGAGTGCCTGAGGGGCCGGATATATTTACCTTTATATCGGCTTCTTCCGGTACAGTTACATCCTCAAGGGTTACTTTTCCGGTAATCAGTACGGGTCTTGGGTTTTTATCAGAATAAATCTCATACCGGTAAATGTCTTCTTGCCCGTAACCATCTTCGGTATATCTGGCAAAGTAGGCGTTTATGCCGTCATTCACAGGCATGAAGAAAATATCCTCGTCGGCGGTGTTAATGGGATAACCCAGGTTGACCGGTGTGCTCCAGTTCCCTTCTTCGTCAAGGGAGGAAGTAAAAACATCGTAGCCTCCCATGGTTTCGTGCCCCTGAGAACTGAAATAAATGGTTTTTCCGTTATTCACCAGGAAAGGGGTTTCTTCATTGAAAGGGGTATTGATTACCGGACCCATATTTTCAGCGGGACCCCAGTCGCCGGTGGTTTCATCCCAGCGGGAAAGGTACAGGTCAAAACCGCCGTATCCGCCGGGTTTGTTGCTGGTAAAAATCAGGACGGACCCGTCCTCTGAGACGCAGGCATGGTTTTCCCAGTATTTGGTATTGATATTTTTTCCGAGTTTCTCTGCCGGTTGCCATTCTCCGTCTATTTTCCGGCTGAGGTAGATTTCGCTGTTGAAATCATCGTCTTTTGACAGAAGCAAACAGTTGCCGTCTGAGGAAAGGCATGTGGGATACATGTCACCGTCGGACAGGATTTCCGGGCTCAGATTGACCGGATCGCTCCACTGGTCGCCTGATTTTTCTGTATAAAAAATCGCATCATAAAATTTCAGGCCGGTAACGTAAACCAGGGTTTTTTCATCGGGTGTGGTAACCGGTTTGAAATTGGGAAAATGATCATTGATGGGCGGCCCCAGATTGACTGCATCGAACGGGACGGGGTTTTTTATATATTTCCTGGCATTCTCACAAGCATCAATCTGTTGGAGGATAAAATTGCGATTAATGGTATCAGCGTTTTCTATCAGAGACAGATAATGGTCAAAAATCTGAGCGGCTTCATCAAATCGTTTCTGTATCCGGTAGGCGGCTCCCAGATAATAATAGGCTTCCAGAGGTGCTCTGTTTTCCCTGTGATTCGCTTCCCTGTAACTGGTGGTGGTATTTTTAACGGCTTTTTCAAGATAGGGAATGGCTTCCTCTTTTTGTCCCGGCAGATTGATATAACACATGCCGATGCGGTAACAGATGTTGGCATTATTGGGGTCCATTTCATATAGTTCGAGAAAGAAGGGCAGGGCATCGGCATATTCTTCGTATAGTAAGAAATAATCTCCGTCAAGAAAGGTTTCCTTGAAATTGGTTTCCTGTGCGAATGTGGAGGAAAATAATAGACAGGAAAACAGAAATACCAGAGCTTTTTTCATTGGCCTTGGGATTTGAAACTTAACAAATTTAATAATTTAATTCACATGAGGAAAGAAATGAAGGGATTGTTCATTTGATCAATCCCTTCATGAAGCCATTCGGTCCGTTAGACCTTTTTATTCTCTGATGTCACGGTTTTCTCTGTTCTCTTTCTTTTTTCTGGTCAGAATAAAAAGCAGAATAAGCAGGAACAATATAGCGCCGCTGATCAACCATGCCATCCATATTCTGCCCGGAGCCTTTTCTTCCGACAATTTTTCAATTACCTCGTCGGCCAGCTCGCTGTGTTTATCCATCAGTCGGAAGAGGAGGTCCCAAACCTGGTCGGCAGTATATGGATAATTAACCGATTGTTGCAATATATATTCCAGCAATTGTTCCGGTGTCATTTCCCGGACCATTTCATGGTCAAGGCCTGTGAGGAAATCTTTCAAAGCTCCATCTGATGAATTTGTCAGGTTTTCAAGGAATACCAGCACATCTATCTTTCCCCCTGAAGCCAGGGCGGACACGAGTCTGAAGACTTCTTCTTTCTCGTATCCGAAGAATTCGGCTTTTCCAATGAGGTATTCTACGAGTTCCTGGTTGTTTGTAATCCCTTCGCGGTCAGGTTCAAGATGTTCAATGGATGATTTCAGTGTGCCTTCGGCCATTTCTTCCATTTTCCCCATCAGTTCCCTGACTTTTTGTTCCTCAGCGGCCGGTGAGATCATCATGATCCTGCGGATATCTTTTTCACTGAAGGCATAGTTTTCCGAAAGGGTGTTCAGGTGTTCGATAAGTCGGAAGGAGGTGCTGTCAGTCCATATCTCACTGTCGATACGGCTGATGGCTCTCTTCATTTCACCGCGGGCATATCTCTTCAGTTTTTCCAGTATGCCGGTGGTATTCATGGAAGCCACCTGGTCGCGGTACATGAAAAGGGTATCGACCTCAGCCGGCTGATTGCTCTCATCTACCAGGTACTTCCGCAGATCACGGATAGAATACAATTTCGACTGCTGAGGATCAGTATTTTCAATGATCCTTCTCCATTCCTTCCCGGAAATGGCTTTCAGTTCTTCCATGGCGCTCAACACTTCCCCGGGAATCGGTTTGACTTTCGTACGCGGAGGTTCGTAAGTAACCACCGTTTCTTTTACGGTACGGTTGCCAGCCTGATCTGTCAGTGTAAAACGCAGGATGGTTTCACCGGGCAGGGGATCGAAGGTATACCGGGTTTCCGTTTTTCTGATATCGAACTCTTCGCGGTTCACTACCACACTATCCCTGATGGTTTCTACTACCAGTGTGGCATTCTTTTCAGTGTCCAGATCAATCCTGACTTTCCCTTTTGTAATGTAAACGGTCGTATCAGAAACTTCAAGTTCGGCAATCAGATCGGCTTCTTCAAGGGTTTTGTTCAGGATAAAAGTATCTTTTCGTTCGTAAGGTTCAATCACCAGTCGGTCTGTGGCAGGAATGAAACTGTCTGCCTCAAAAACTACATGATAAATGCCCTGAACCAGGTCGGTCTGATAACTCCCCGATGCATCGGCTGTAACCACGGAAGCCGTATCGCCGGTTTCCGTGTTGATGAAACGAACCGTAATGTCCTCTGGCGAATAGCCCTGGGTGGTTCTCAGTTCAACCATTCCGGTGATAAGGTATTTCTTCGGATGTTCTTCGGAATATATTTCGAGTTCAAAAATATCCTGTTCCCCGAAACCCTCTTCACTGTATACAGCATAATAGGCAAGGTGCCCCTCACCGATGGGACAGTAGAAAAGATTGTCGTCAGGGGTGTTTACCGGGTACCCCATGTTCACCGGAGCCGACCAGGTGCTGTCGCTCAGCAGGTTGGAATAAAAAATATCGTACCCGCCGATGTTGAAATGGCCGTAGGAACTGAAATAGAGTGTTTTTCCGTCATGTGATATGAACGGGGCATCTTCATTATAAGGAGTATTGATTTTATCTCCCAGGTTTACGGGAGGACCCCATTCACCACCCACGCTGTCGCGTGTGGAAACATAGATATCCAGGTCTCCGTAACCCCCTTTCCGGTTGCTGGTAAAATACAGGGATTTTCCGTCGGCCGAAATGGAGGCATGTGATTCCCAGTATTTTGTGTTGATATGATCGTTCAGCCTTTTTACGCGGGACCATACCTGACCGTCATAATAACTTACGTATATATTCCCGTCGTAACCATCAACTTTGTATAGGTATAGTTCTTTTCCGTCGGCAGAAAGTGAACTGGTATAGAGGTCTTCGTCTTCTCCCAGCTGAAATGTGAGGTTTTCAGGCTCGGTCCATTTCCCGTCTATTTTTTTGGAGAAGAAAACGGCATCATAGAACTGAAGCTTCCGCATGAAAAGCATTATGGTCCTGTCGGCCGAAACAACCGGATTATAGTCGGAAAACCTGGAATTGACCACTTCGCCCATATTTCTTATATTCAGGAACATAGGGTTTTGCATGATCTTTTTGGCATTTTCACAGGCACGGATCTGTTCATCTACCAGATCCAGGTCATACTTCTTTTCGTCGACAGAATTTTTAAATCGCCGGTAAGCTTCCAGCGCCTCGTCAAGGCGGTTATTTACACGGTAGGCGTCGCCCAGGCGGAACAGGGCTTCGGGCGGGGCGTGGGTTTTCCTGATATTTTCACCTTTGTATTTATCCGAAGTATGCCGGGAAGCTCTTTCCAGGTAATCAATGGCTTTGTCTTTCTGTCCGGGCATATTCAGATAACATACTCCGATACGGTACCTGATATTGTGGTTGTTGGGGAACTCCCGCAACATCTGAAGGTAAATGGGGAGTGCCTCGTTGTATTCTTCGTACAGAAAATAGGCATTGGCTTCTTTAAACCGTTCTCGCCAGTCAATTTCTTCCTGAGAAGAACCATTATACGTGAAAAGCAGTGATACAAGAAGGATCAGGAGTGTATACCGCTTCATGGGCAATTGGTTTATACGAAAATAATAATTTTAAGTGAAACTCTTTATTAAATTTTCGATTTCCGCCAAAATAAGTAGAAAACTGCATGTAAAAAATGGAGGGCAATATCCCCTTTATGCACATAGCAAAAGCAGGACGTAAGGGTCGGATATTTCCGTCCTTCATGGAATATATATGGTCGAAAAATGTTTGGAGGGAAAATTCAGATCACCCTGGTGGTATCGAAGTTTTTAAGGTATTCCGCCACCTTTTTCAGGTACATGCCAGCCAGTGCTCCGTCAACTACCCGGTGATCGTAGGAAAGTGAAAGGATCATGATGTGCCTGATCCCGAGGGCATCGCCTGCGGGGGTTTCAATAACGGTGGGTTTCTTCCTTATGGCTCCGATTCCCAGAATGGCCACCTCCGGCTGATTAATGATGGGAGTTCCTGTCAGGCTGTCAAAAGTACCGAAATTGGTGATGGTAAAAGTTCCTCCGGTGATCTCATCAGGTTTCAGCTGGTTACTGC
>Ga0190344_1000145_pt1 | contig 45102 bp, 32 predicted proteins | sample 48721323_MG_FD_161662 | JGI IMG/M metagenome (GOLD analysis project Ga0190344, IMG submission 161662) | Hydrothermal vent microbial mat bacterial communities from Southern Trench, Guaymas Basin, Mexico - 4872-13-2-3_MG | ecosystem: Environmental > Aquatic > Marine > Hydrothermal vents >... | reverse complement strand
GAGGGCAACCATAAAGGATTGCCCCTACACGACATGACGATTTGTAGGGGCAATCCCTTGTGGTTGCCCTTAACTTAATGGCATTGCATCGCCCCTGGAACGGGGCGACATTAATATAGCCAGAGGGCAACCATAAAGGATTGCCCCTACACGACATGACGATTTGTAGGGGCAATCCCTTGTGGTTGCCCTTAACTTAATGGCATTGCATCGCCCCTGGAACGGGGCGACATTAATATAGCCAGTGTATCTACCTGGAGAATTAACCCTCACATTTTTGTCGCCGTTACGTCTAAATAAATAACACACTTAGTCAGTCTATAAGGGCAACGGCAAAATTGGGTTAATTAACCCTCACATTTTTGTCGTAGCGACGTCTAAGTAAATAAATAAAGTGTGTGGCAAAAATTAAGTAAGTTAATTAAGCCTCACATTTTTGTTGCGGCTGCGTCTATAAGGGCAACGGCAAAATTGGGTTAATTAACCCTCACATTTTTGTCGTAGCGACGTCTAAGTAAATAAATAAAGTGTGTGGCAAAAATTAAGTAAGTTAATTAAGCCTCACATTTTTGTTGCGGCTGCGTCTATAAGGGTATGGAAAAAATTGAGTGAATTAGCCCTCACATTTTTTTTTGCCGTTACGTCTAAATAAATAAACCAAGTACAACTAATTAAAGAGGTGAATACTGGTGATACGCGATAAAGATGAGTTGCGTGTGCATGATGGTATTTTTGGTAAGTTTCGTTTTTTGATACGTCCAATTAACTTAACTTTGCTTATTTTATTACTTTCTTCATGTGCCTCAACTCCAACCAACCGATTTATTCGGACAAATCCTAAGATTGGGGATTATTTATCTCAAATCAAAAGTGTTGGTGTTGTCAATGATGTATGCATTCTGAGAGATGATATTGGTGATGATTATCACTCAATAGAAGCTTCAAAATCAGCAGCATCACAGATGTTGCAAGGTGTAAAAGCTTATTTGAGGGAAAAAAAGGGCTATAAAGTCGATTTACAACTTTCACCAACAGTGTGCGCGTTCAAAAACAGCGAAGAAAAATTTAATGTAGCACAACAAAAAGGTACGAAAGCGTTTTTTGAAAACCCACCCTTTTTTGTTTCTGAATCTGTCAAGAATGATCGGAGCTATGAGCAAGCTTTAATCCATGTGATTAAGCAAGTGCTAAATTCTGTCGCTCAGAACGAACACTCACCGTCTGAGTTATTTAGTAAAGATGACAAAATGCGAGATAGCTTAAAAATTATCGCTGAACGGGCTAATACAGAAGTGCTTCTTGTCATAATAGGAAATGGTGTGGTTGTCTCAATCGGTAAGGCAATAGGACAATCAGTACTTACCACAGTTGTTACTTTAGGGTTGGTAACTGCTCGGAATGTTTCGTATTTGGATAGCTATGCCGCTCTTATTGATCTGAAGAAGGGAGAAATGCTATGGTCAAACACAGTCAGACTTAAGGAGGATCCGACCGACGATGATTTTTACTTGCAAGAATGGCCACACCAAATGTTATATCATTTTCCACCAAACTAAAATTGTCGTTGGGCATAAATCCTCCAAGGACTGATTGTTCCGAGCGTAGGGAATGTTGGGTTTATGCTGAACGAAGCTCGTAAGTTGGACTGAGGTTTGAGTCCAACATTAACTCTCAAAGCTCGTAGTTCGTCAGTTGGACTGCTTTTTGCCAATCCAACTGACAAATTATTAACTCACTCATCAGGAGTAAATTATGAAAAAACTGGCTCAAACAGCCTTGGTAGGGAGTTTGTCATGTTTGATGGCTCCCCCCCGCGTTAGCGGATTTGAATACGGGATTAGTAGCTCACTTTCCCTTCAGTGGTAGTATGGAGGATCAGAGTGGTCATGGCTATCGTGGTTCTTCCATTGGTGGCGTAACATTAACAACCGATAGAGACGAGAACGAGGAAAGTGCTTATTATTTTAGCAATAACAGTTATATCCAAACAAATATAGATGGCAGTCTCTTTTCTACTAATGAAATGAGTTATTCTCTGTGGTTTCAAGGACATTACTCTCGGAATAGTTATAGTTATGACTCACCTGCAATTTTAATCAGCAATGGAGGGCACTGGCTCCAAGTAGCTGGTAATGTGTATTATGGTTCAATAGATCGAAACCAAGTTGTTGATGGTCACAAATTTGTGGCATCATTGATTGATGCTAATAAACAGTGGCATCATGTTGTCATCAATTATTCTGGCAACAAAATTGAATGGTTTTTGGATGGCATGTTCATCATTGACTTTGAAACAGAAGAAGAGTTTTCCTTTAACGGGAAGCGATTCTTGTTTGGGAAATTGAATCCCCAAGCAAATGCCACTTATGTGGGGAAGTTGGATGACATCCGCATCTACAACCGGGTGCTTTCCGAAGCAGAGGTTGCTCAGTTGTATGATTATGTACCGAAAGAGTGTGAAGCCTGTGATACGGCGCGTGAAGAAGGGAGAAAAGCCGGCATCCAAAGCTGTAAAAACAATCCGGCTTCTTGTGATCTTTCTAGCAAAGCTTCGCAAGAGGCAGCGCGTAATGAAGGGAAACAAGTCGGCATACAAGAGTGTCAAAAAGAGCTGGCAACTTCTGGTATTTCTACCACAAAACCACAAATTGTACATGCCACCTACTCACTGGAAAGCGGCATACTGCATATTCCAGCGATTGATGTTCCCGGTAATTCACCTTTCACGGAGCCTCGAGTCTTCAAAGCGGATTTACAATTGCTCCAAGTAGAAGAGGGTTCATACCAATTTAACTCAGTGTCTATTGAACTCGTTGAATAGGACAACGTAGGGTGGGTAGTTCGACAGCGAAACCCACCCTTTTTCGTTAATCATTGTGAGCAACTCTCGCTCAAAAGGAGACTAACATTAACAGATATTTTCAATACCTAAAAATAGGCATAGTTTCGATAAGCCTATCGTTGTTAGTGAACTGTGGTAGTGATGACAGTGACGGAGGTAATGATGCTACAGGTGGGGGTGGTGGCTACCATATCAACTCATTTTCCATTGAAGGAAGTTATCCTTCTTCTAGTGGGCAGATAGTCCCTATTAACTCTGGTGTGAATAACGGACAATTCACAGTATCTTGGAAAACGAGTGCTAATGATCTATATCAAGTCCGCTTACGATTACACGATAATGATGTCCTGCCCGAAGAAGAAAGCAGGCTACCCATGATTTACCAAAACAACTGTAATATGGGTAATCTTGGTCAAGATGATGTTTGTGGTAGTAACGTCGTCCGAACCTGTCAGTTTACCAACGACAATACCGTGCTTTGTGGCACAAGAAAAACAAATATAACGAGATTCCTAGATCAAATCCCAAAAAGGGCTTATATGATCCTGAAAATATGTGGCGGTGGACTATCTTATGATGACTGTGACACCGCTTCTGTCGCAGTAGAGCTTCAATAGCAAAACGTAGGGGGGGGCCGGTAAGCGTTAGCGAACCGAAGCTCAACGTAGTTAAACCCACCAAACTTGTTTACCCTTACAAAAAATATGGATATTTGGCACAATTTGGGGGCCATAAACGATTTTGGAACTTTTCAAATGAAAGTATGGCCCTAAGTTGAGAGGTGTCGTCTAGTACAACTAATATTGCTACTAAACGAATTTAATCCAAGATTTACTAGGAGTCCAAGATTTATCTAGGACTTAAAAACGATATCTATATATATAAGGCCGTCACAGGACTCCAAGATTTCAACTGAAAAATTCGTTTATCCGCGCAATTCGTTGTACTTCAATGGGATTTCTTTAACCTCAACCTCACATTTTTGTCGCCGTTACGTCTAAATTAAGTACAACTAATTACGCGGATAAACGAATTTAAGAACGCGGATAAACGAATTTAAGAACGCGGATAATCGAATTTAATGGCTAATAGAAAAGCCCCAACGGGGCGACATTAATATAGCCAGGGGCATCGCCCCTGGAAATTACGCGAATAAACGAATTTAAGAACGCGGATAATCGAATTTAATGGCTAATAGAAAAGCCCCAACGGGGCGACATTAATATAGCCAGGGGCATCGCCCCTGGAAATTACGCGAATAAACGAATTTAATCCAAGATTTACTAGGAGCCCAAGATTTATCTAGGACTTAAAAACGATATCTATATATATAAGGCCGTCACAGGACTCCAATATTTCAACTGAAAAATTCGTTTATCCGCGCAATTCGTTGTACTTCAATGGGATTTCTTTAACCTCAACCTCACATTTTTGTCGCCGTTACGTCTAAATTAAGTACAACTAATTACGCGGATAAACGAATTTAAGAACGCGGATAATCGAATTTAATGGCTAATAGAAAAGCCCCAACGGGGCGACATTAATATAGCCAGGGGCATCGCCCCTGGAACGAAGTGAAATAAATCGGCTTTGCTGTGAAACCTAGGTAGGGTGGGTAACGTCTTTTGGTTGCCCACCATTTAAGCCAGGTAGGGTGGGTAACGTTGTTGCCCACCATTTAAGCAAAGAGGTGGGCAAGCGGGCGGATAGATAGGGGCTAAAATCGAATATTGTGCCGCCCGCTTACCCACCCTACCTCGAATATTGTGCCGCCCGCTTACCCACCCTCAAATATTGTGCAGCCCGCTTACCCACCCTACCTCAAATATTGTGCCGCCCGCTTACTAATCAGACTCACGTTTCAAATGTGATCCTAAATAAGGTTATAATAAAATGTCATACCGTTTTTGCGCCCCAAAGCCATGTAGATATTTTGGGGCCGGCAACAAAATCTAACTTAAGGAGGATAAATGTCTAATTATCGCCGCGCTTATGTATCGGGAGGTACTTATTTTTTTACCGTGGTAACCTATCACCGCCAACCCTTGTTTCATCATGAAATGGCACGACATTCATTGAATAACGCAATTGCTAAAACTCGGCAAAATTATCCTTTTACTATTGAAGCTTGGGTACTTTTACCTGAACACTTGCATTGTATTTGGACTTTGCCTGAAGGGGATGATGATTTTTCTATTCGCTGGAATTTAATCAAATCTCGCTTCTCTAAGTCGGTTAAATCCCGTTTTCATCGTACAGATTGGATGAATGACTCAAAACAAAAACACCGTGAGACGACGATTTGGCAAAGACGTTTTTGGGAACATCAAATTCGTGACGAACAGGACTATCATAACCACTTTGATTATATTCACTATAACCCAGTTAAACATGGATGGGTAAAACAAGTTAAAGATTGGCCTTATTCGACTTTTCATAATTATGTCAAAAAAGGTTTTTATCCGGCTGATTGGGGTTTCTTTTGTTGACAGAGAATTTGGTGATTCATGGAATGGTGCCAGGTAGGGTGGGTAACGTTGTTGCCCACCATTTAAGCAAAGAGGTGGGCAAGCGGGCGGATAGATAGGGGCTTAAACCAAATCTCGTGCCGCCCGCTTACCCACCCTACATGTGCTATTATCCCTGCAAAGGGATAGCATCCGTCACGTCACGATAAACCAAATCACGCCGATTTGAATATCATTCAATTTAGGTTTTATAATATTATTTGATTCACTAATCAGACTCACGTTTCAAATGTGATCCGAAATAAGCTTATAATAAAATGTCATACAGTCAATTTACTTTAGCCACTGTCAAAAAAGCTTTTAACCTCACAACTTCCGAAGAAGTTGAACTTTTTGCGCCGGTATCGAAAATCAAGTGCAGTGAATATTTAGCAGAAATGCTTCAATACAATGTCCCTTTAGCCCTTGCCAGCAATACTGAAAAAGCGCGATCCGAGATGATTATCAGCCCTATTTTAATTGAAATTAGAAAACAACTGAACGCGGGCTTTAATTTATTTTCGGGTATTGAATTTGATGTGGAATCTGCAAAGGGTTTAACCGGTTATTGCGATTTTATTCTGAGCCATTCCCCAGAAAAACTCTTTGTTGCAGCACCGGTGATAATGCTGGTGGAAGCCAAGAACGAAAACATTAAAGGTGGATTGGGACAATGTATTGCAGAAATGGTCGCCGCCCAGATATTTAATGAACGTGAAGGCAATGAAATTTCTACCATTTATGGGGCGGTTACTATTGGTACGATTTGGCAATTTCTGAAACTCACCGATAAAGGCGTTGAAATTGATTTGAGTGAATATTATCTAACAGAAATAGATAAAATTCTGGGCATTTTAATCAGTGCTATCCAAGAAAACCAGTAAGCTCGCTAAAGCACCAGGGGCAACGCCCCTGGTTCAAACTTTAGTTTGGGCCGTGAGGGCAATATTATGAATCATTTTAAAATCAACCTGTTACTCATCGCTTTCGTTTTCCAGTTTATACCAACAACCGTCATTGCGGCCGGCAAACATGCCTTGCTGATTGGTATCCAAGATTATAGCAACACGCCTTTCAATTCGCTTAAAGGCCCAGTCAATGACATTAAATTGACTGAGGATGTGTTGCGTAAACGGTTTGGCTTTTCTAACGATAATTTTATCACGCTGTTGGATGACAAAGCCACTCACACCGGCATTGAAAATGCCTTTGAGGCCTTGATTAAACGCGTCAACCCGGATGATTTTGTCTATATCCATTATTCGGGGCATGGCTCGCAAACCGCCGATTTAAACGGTGATGAAAAACAAGACCAAACGTGGGTGTCTTATGGTGCGCGCACCAGCGATGAAGCGCATAAAGACAACTATGATGTGTTGGATGATGAAATCAATGCGTGGATGGCCCAGTTGTATGACAAAACCGATCAAGTGGTGTTTGTCTCGGATTCTTGTCACTCGGCCACGGTGAGCCGTGGTTTTACGCTCACTCGTGCGACAGCAGATGATGATCGGCCCCATATTTTGGGTCAACTCAGCTACGATCGGCCAACAACTGAGCGTGGTATTCGCGTCGGTGCCGCACGAGATCATGAGTCGGCCGTTGACTTTCCGAGAGAAGATGGTCAACACTATGGCATGTTTACTTGGCATTGGGTGCAAAATCTACAACAAGCCCAAGCCGGTGACACTTGGAATCATATCTATAAGCGAACTTATGCCCAAGTCACCGCTAAGCGCGGGGTTGTGCAACAACCACAAATGGCCGGTGAGCGCAGCCAACAAGTGTTGGGGGGTGACTTTACACCGCAACCACCGACGATTCCGGTCACGCGCATCAATGATAAATGGTTCAAAATGCCCGCCGGTTCCCTATCCGGCGTGACAATCGGCTCCGTTTATCGTTTGTATAAACCCCAACATCCCAATCCGCAAAGCTTACCTCGCTTGACGATTAGCCGGGTTAAACCTTTCGCCAGCTACGGCAAACCCAAAGGCATTTTCAAAACCGGGGACTTGGTGACAGAGGAAAGCCATGCTTATCATTTTACCCCGATCAAAGTATCCTTAGAGGCCGACTTTCCAAATGGGCAAGACAAGCCCTTGTTACAAGCGATAAAGGCCGCTTTCCAACCCAGTGCCGACGGCAAAAAACGGTTTGCCGCTTACAGTCTCACTGACGATCCGTCCAATGCTGAACTACGTTTGCACCTATTGCGCCCTAAGCGTCAAAATGGTGAGTACATCCGCCGGGCAAAAAATGACTATTTGCCAAAATATTTTCAGGATCAACCGCCGGAATTATGGGTTTTGACACCTGAGCAACGGTCATTATACGAAGAACACCTGCAAATGCGTTTTGCTAATCTCACCAGAGGCATTGAGTTGCTACAGGACAATTTAAAGAAATTAGCCCGTATCCGTGAACTGAAAGGACTCCAAAGCCGTCGCAGCCGCAGATTACCGGTGACACTGCAAAGCTATCTTCTGAGTCCAGACGATTCTTGTTTCAGCGGGCCGGATTGTCTGGAACTGCCCAATGATTTGGGATGGCATCGCAAAACGGGGCCTTATGCTTTGCCGGAGATTGAGACACACACACTGAACGAAGGCGATATTATCACGTTCACCTTGCATAACCGAACCAGACGGCGGGCTTATTATTGTTACATTTTCAATATCAGCCCCGACGGTGCTATCTCTTCTATTTTTCCTGAGCCAGAGGATCTGATGGAATATGCCCGTGTGAATGCGAGAGAAACGCTGGATTTGATTGGGGAAACCGGTTTAATGGCGGAATTGGTGGGCGAAGAAACCATCAAATTTATTATCAGCCGTTACCCGATTGATGTCAGTTTGTTGGAACAAGAAGCTTTTGAACAACGTGGTGAGCAGTTTAATCTGTCAGAACTGTTATTGTTTGCACATACCGTGTATGGGAAACGTGGGCGCGTGTCGTTGCGAAATGATGAATGGGCAACCGGGTTGGCAGCGTTTGATGTTAGGTAATTTTTAAGAGAGGGGCAACCGTGGTTGCCCTTTTGATTTCGGCAAAATACCCGATGTTATGATTAATTACTTACCTAATTGCTAGGCTCGCTGTTTTTGGGTTGGTTCAAGTATCTTCATTTTGAGATATCGTCTTTTTTTACCCGCCCTAGTTGTCGAGGTTTTTCCACATTGGCACCGTTTTCAAGCCATTCAATCGTCTGTTCATCAGTGTGTGTCGGATTAACCCACGCAATTTGTTTAAGTGACACAACCTGCTGAGATAAGTCATTAAATAATTCTCTGACTTTTTCATCTGAGGAAATAACCATACCGTCTGTGGCTAAAGCGGCTTCCAGCAAATGCACATCTTTTAGCATGGCATTCACTTTATTGGGACTTGTACCTAATTCTTCAATATTATCATGTAGTTGCTTTTTTACGCTGTCGGTTAAATTGACACCTGTAACCATCTTTTTTTTGGCTATCATGTTACGTAGCCACTTTTTCGCAAAAAGTGATTGATGCTTGTTCCATTCTTGAGAAATGGCCGGTGTCATCACAATTTTGTGGCAAATATGCAACACCGCTGATAAACATTCACGAGATAATTTTGAGGTGGGATGTTCAGTTGTCCCGGCAGCCTGTGCAATACTGGCATCAATCACCAAACGTTTAGATTGTTTATTTTTCATTGTGCTTGTTTATACATCACCGCATCCAGATAAGCTTGTTCAGCATGAAGCTCAACTTCCCCAAAATCTTCCGGCCATTCTTCGCCAAAAGCCCCATTTTCATCAAGTGTAGCCGTATCTACCACCGTCGCGCCATTTTTGTCACGAGTAAACCAATGTAATTTCACGCGTTCTGGAGCCAATTGTCCTTTAGTCACGAGCGTTTGAACACCTCGCAACAATAATGAACTATGTGTCTCTGCCACCACTTTCACACCTCGGTTAGCAGCGTCTGCCAATAGTTCAGCCATTTTGATTTGCGCTCTTGGGTGTAGATGAATTTCGGGTTGTTCGATATAAACGATTTGTCCCGGTTTTGCGACTAATAGGGCAACAATAACCGGCAACGTTTGCGATACGCCAAACCCAACGTCGGCAATGCTGACTAAATCTGATTCTCGTTGCTCATCAATTAAGCGAGCAACACGCAATTCAACACGATTAGCATCCACTGATTTCGCTTCCACTTTCCAAGTCAATCCCAATTTTTCCAGTGCTTGTCCTAATTGTTTGAAGTGAACATTTTCTTGATTGACTTGCCAATCACGAATAAGACGAGCCACATAATTTTCAAAGGTGCCAACGACTTGATTGGTATTATAGACAGCCGTTGTAGGATAATGACGTTCCGGATTGCCTCGCAACCCCGGAAGATGAATAATTCTATCAATGTGACGTTCCTGTAAAAAACGTACCGGAAAAGTCAAGCTATCTGGTGAAATAACCGGCAGATTTCCTTGAGATCGAAGCACAATATCAAGGAGACAGCCGCTGCGTTCAACAACCCACTTATACCCATCCTTTTCACGCGCTTTGAGTTCATCAGGTAAAATAGCTAAAATTTGTTCATGAGACATCCCAGCAGAAATTTCATAAGTGGGTGTACTCGGACGATGGAAAATGGATTTGTCTACATATAACTCGTCTTGAGAAGAGGCTTTGTAGACGATGTTCACTGTTTCACCGTCCTCCATTTCTATACCAATCGAAAATTCATCTAAGCCTTTTTGACTACCCAATTGACTGAATAACTGAGCAGTCGAAGTGAATTTGACATGATTACCTTCAAGTAGTAAAGGGAGAGTGTTATAGCGCGCTTCCAAGGTTTGTTTAAGCAACAACAACGGCTGCATCATGCTAGACTTGCCAGAACTATTCGCACCGGCAAGCAGTGTCAAAGGCGCAATATCAATCGCTTGTTCTTGATAGATAGATTTATAACCCCGAACAGAGATTTTGGCAATCCCCGTCATCTCGAAACGGATAGGTGTGTTCATTTATTGTCATTTTATAGTCATGTGATAATGATCCGATGGGCGCATTCCCATTTTCATCAAGAGAGAGAAATTGATATTAATAATGCCCTTTTTTTAGGAATGCGCCTGTTCCGATTATATAGACATCCTAAATAATTTGTGAATTTACCAATCCGATTTCTTTTCGATCTCGGATTTTTTAGATTTGTATCCCCCATTTGGAATAAAAATAGGGTGAAAAATAAACCCAGAAATGGGTTTATATTTAACACCCCAGGATGGTGGGCAAGCGGGTGATAGAATTCTGGGATTATGTTTGAGAAAGTGGCACCCGCTTACCCACCCTACATTGTCAAAGTCATTAAACACCATACAACACAAACGCTGCCCAATACATCGGATCGCTATAGCGTCCGCCCTTTTTGATAAACTCGCGTTTGGTTGCCGTCAACGCTTCTATTTGTCCAACGCCCTTTTTGAGTTTGCGGAAAAAGCTGTAGATAAACTTCGCCGTCACTTCATCGGATATCGACCACAATGTCAACAGGGTATTTTTATTGCCGGCGACATAAAACGCATAAGGCAATCCCATCACGCCTTCCCCGCTCACCACCGAACCCACACCCGTTTCACAAGCCGACAATACCATCAAATCGCTCTTTAAATTATAGCCCGCCCACTCGCCAGCGGTGACATAACCATCAATCCCCGGCGGGTTATTGACTTGTCCTAACACAATTGAAGATAAGGCTGGGACTTCGGTACTCAGATAACCATGTGTCGAAAACACCAAATAACGGTAGTCTGGGTGCTTTTCTCCTAACACCTCGGCGCGAAGACGATAGCTTTTTTCAAACAAAGGCAAGGCTTTATTTAAATGGCCTAAGTTTTGGTAAACTAAAGCCAAATTGTTCAGCGTCGTGAGCGTGTCTGGGTGTTTTTTTCCTAATACTTCTTGTCTCAAACGATAGCCGGTTTCAAGCAAAGGCAATGCCTCTTTTAATCTACCTAAATTATTGTAACATAAAGCTAAATTATTCAAGCCCGTAAGAGTTTGTCGGTGTTTTTCTCCTAAGGTGTCTTTAGACAGACGATAGCCGGTTTCAAACAAAGGTAAAGCTTCAGACAAGCGACCTAAATTTTGGTAAAGCATCGCCAAATTATTCAGGCTCATGAGAGTGTATGCGTGTTTTTCGCCTAGCACTTCAGTCCTGATTTTAAGCACTTTTTCAGCCAACGGCAGAGCCTGCTCAAATCGCCCTTGTTGGTAATATTGGATAACTTGGTTGTCATAAGTTGCAGCTAACTCAAGCTGCGGATCAAAGGCAGCAGCTTGAGCAACCAACGTAATTAAACCCATCACCAATGCCATAAACCCTTTTTTGAGTGTCATTAAAATATTCTCCTTGTCTGAATCAGAATTTTCAGAATTAAAGAATTTTCAGAATAAATTTTAGGAAAGCTAAAACCGTTTTTTTAATTCTGTCAATCCTTAAATTCTGTCAATTCTGATTCAGACAGTTATTTTACATTCGTTGATTTCCAAATTCGTTGTACTAATCTGTGGTGCTAACCACCCAAACTTTGTCAAAATAAAATTGTACACTATCTTCAGGTTTTGCCCAAGCATTGAGCGGCAAAATAATTAACCCGAACCAAACGGGTAAGACAAATAACCACCGTAAATGTCGCATTGTACCTCCTATAGACTGTTCAAAGAAATCAGATTTTTTTGAAAAATAGGATTTCTAACAAGGGAAAAATGAGAATGCGCCTGTACAAACTAAAGTTTGGACTCCGGTTTTGTGCATCGCGCACCATGTTAGGATCAGCATCAGGCACCGATTGCCCGGCGAACAAATCGAGCCAATCTTGATCATCTTTGTCAGACATGATATATGCTCAGATTAAAATGGAATGAGGGTGTCAGGAGTCCAAGTTTGGGCCGGCTTTCTTTAGCGATATCCTGTATAGACGATCACTGAGCAAAAAATGTGAGGCCGTTTAAACTTAATTGATACCATAGAAACTGGATTGTGTTTACCATGCAGACTCGAAAGTGACTCACATCGGAGTCCAAGATTTAAACGGAAAAATTCGTTTATCCGCGCAATTCGTTGTACTTCAATCGGATTTCTTTAACCTCATAGCTCACTCAATAAATCCAGCAACCCCGCCCAGACATGCGGCTATTTACCCTTATAAATATTATGGCTATTTGGCACAATTTGGGGGCCATAAACTCTTTTGAAACCTTTCAAATGAAAGTATGGCCCCTAAGTCGCGCCAAAAAACCAAGACTTTTTGTAGGTTTTTAGCAGCGGATATCGTGGTGAAAAGAGGAGTCCAAACTTAAGTTTGGCAGGACTCCAAAGCAAGCGTAAGGTGGATAGCTCACTCAATAAGTTTTAGATGCTTTTATTGAAACAGAAAAGATGAGTATCAAAGGAGGACTGGTGGATGTGAAGATTGACGAATGCCCTCCAGTCAATTTTCATAACTATCGTTCTTATGCTGTGAAAGTTAATTAAAAGGAGAGCAACTCATGCAGAAAAGTTTACGTCGTTTTTTCTTAATCAGGGCTATATTTTTAGGTTTGCTCACAGTTGTTGGCTCGGTTTTTTGGTATGCTAAAATCGCGGCTGAAACGGAATGGAATTTTAGCAACGGAATGAATTATTATAATAAAGAAGAATATGTCGAAACCGCGCAATGGTTTCGCAAAGCCGCCGAACAAGGACACGCCCAAGCACAATACCACTTAGGCCGTCTGTATGACAGTGGCAAAGGAGTGATTGAGGATAACCAACAGGCCGTCAACTGGTATCGCAAGGCCGCCGAACAAGGATTGGCTCAAGCACAATACCACTTAGGCCGAATGTATGACAGTGGCAAAGGAGTGATTGAGGATAACCAACAGGCCGTCAACTGGTATCGCAAGGCCGCCGAACAAGGAAATGCCAACGCGCAATACCACTTAAGTAGAATGTACGCGACGGGTGAAGGTGTCACCAAAGATAACCAAGAAGCGAGCAACTGGCTTAGCAAGGCAGCCGAACTAGGACAGACTGACGCGCAATCCCTTTTAGCACATGTCAAACCGTCTCAGGTGGCGGCCGAACCGAGAACAACTCGAATCGTCAAACCGTCTCGCCTGGATGCTGAAGAAGCAGAACCACCCCAAGCGGAGTCGGAAGAAAGCAACGACACCGGCATCGTCGCAGAAGATGACCAGGGCTCCAATACGCCCACCAGTTGCCCTGATAACCAATACGCGCTCATCGTGAACGCCACACCTGCCACGAGTCGAATTAGGATTATGAATATCCAGCCCAAATACCGGCCAGGCCTATGTCTTACGCCAAGGCGCTACGACATTTATGTCACACACCGGGGCTACCACAGCTATCGAAAATGGACAACCCTAAAAGAGGCCGATGTCTCTGTTAATGTGGCACTCAAGCAGATTGCCAAGCCAAAAACATCTTCATCGAGGCCAAGTTTTAACTGTGCTAAAGCCACAACAAGAACTGAAAGAACTATTTGTCGCAATAGTCAACTCAGCAACGCCGATGTGCGACTTGCTAGAATCTATTCACGATTACGCAGTTCATTACCAAAATCAGAGGCTAAGTGGTTAGGCAGACAGCAACATGCTTGGTTAAAAATGCGAGATGCTTGCTCTGATAACGTAAGTTGTTTATTAGAAACATATAACGCTCGAATCACCGAACTAGAAAACATCTTTGCCAAGCCAAAAACATCTTTATCGACGCCATTAGTTTTTGGGGTACCAAGCAAATATCCACAAACCTCGACACGGCGATTAAGAAGGGCAGATATACGCGGTAAATCCAAACGGGCATTACGTTTGATGCGTAACGAAATTTATGCGCGGCATGGTTATATTTTCAGCGATCCCAATTTGAAGCGGTATTTTGGGAACCAGCCTTGGTACAGCGGGAATACAACAGATGCAACAAAAGTCTACTATCGACGTCTTTCACAAATTGAGCGGGATAACGTAAAATTGATTAGACGGAATGAGTAGAGAGTTGATTTTGGTATGGATTGTTCTGGCGTGTCAACTTTCGCATAACAAGCGTAGGGTGGGTGTAACGAAGTTCTACCCACCCGACGATTAATCATTCATTCATCAATTAATCCTTGGCGTAGCTCGCTACGTCTAAGTCAAGCGTGCGAACAAATTGGGCTAATTAAGCCTCACATTTTTGTCGCCGCTACGTCTAAATAAACCAAGTACAACTAATTACGCGGATAAAGGAATTTAAGAACGCGAATAAACGAATTTAATGGCTAATAGAAAAGCCCCAACGGGGCGACATTAATATAGCCAGTGTATCTACCTGGAGCATCGCCCCTGGAAATGACGCGGATAAACGAATTTAAGAACGCGGATAAACGAATTTAATGGCTAATAGAAAAGCCCCAACGGGGCGACATTAATATAGCCAGTGTATCTACCTGGACATTACGCAGATAAACGAATTTAATGGCTAATAAAAAAGCCCCAACGGGGCGACATTAATATAGCCAGTGTATCTACCTGGACATTACGCAGATAAACGAATTTCAGATGAATGACTTGGCTGTACCTCGGAAAGTTTATAAGGGTATGCAAAAAATTGGCTTAACTGAGCCTCACATTTTTCTCGTAGCGACGTCTAAGTAAATAAAGTGTGTGGCAAAAATTAAGTAAGTTAATTAAGCCTCACATTTTTGTCGCCGTTACGTCTATGTCTAGTACAACGAATTAAGAAATTAACGAATTTTAGATGAATTAGTTGGTTGTACTATTTTGAAACCTTTCAAATGAAAGTATGGCCCCTAAGTCGCGCCAAAATACAAGTTAAACGTGCGAAAGAGTTAACACAACTTTATCGGTGTGATTTAAACTCGCTTTAACTCAATTGACACTCATTTATAACTTAATTGATACCATAGAAACTGGATTGTGTTTACCATGCAGACTCGAAAGTGACTCACACCGGACTCCAAGATTTCAACGGAAAAATTCGTTTATCCGCGTAATTCGTTGTACTTCAATGGGATTTCTTTAACCTCATTGGTGAATTGAACCTCACATTTTTGTCGCGGCTACGTCTAAGTCAATACTTAGTCTATAAGGGCAAAGGCAAAATGAGTTCATTTTTCATTTTTCATTAATTAGTATAACCCTCACATTTTTTTTGAGACATCGTCTAATAAATAAAGCGTGCTTAGATTAATAGATAGAGGTATCATGAATACAATAAATCAATCAATACAATCACTGATGTTCACCCATCCACCAAAGTATGCGTCAAGCTTTTTGCTGGCGGTGGTTATCGGAGCAGCCCCGACTCTGGTTCAGTCGGCCACCAATATGGCTCATATACCCGTTAAGCCCGTTGAGCAAACGGCTCAAAGCGCATCCTCAATAACCAACCTGCCGGCCGGTTTAGCACCCGCTTTGGCGCGAACACTGCAAGATGAGTTGCCCGCCAGTTACCATTTAGCTAAGACTGAGAGTGGAGATTTTCAAACCGCTAACTCGGCTCATGCGATGCAGTATGCCTTTGGGGCCGATGGCCTCCGGGTGAAAAGTAGCACCGGGGCTTGGACTTGGGGTTTAGAGTTGACTGGTTGGGGTTATGTCGGTGCAGTGCAGTCAGTGCCGGTTGGACAACCGGTAGCCCAAAAAACTCGTCTGGAATATCAACATGGGCCGGCCCTGACGGAATGGTATCTGAATACCGCGTGGGGATTGGAACAGGGCTTTACGTTGCATACTCCCCCGGTGACAGATAACCCAAATCCGAGCAATCAAATAGCCGTGGCGCTCACACTGTCCGGCACCTTACAGCCCAAATTGGCGAGTGAGACCTCTTTATTGCTGAATGATCCGGTTAATGGTCAAACTTTGGCGCGTTACACGGGACTGTATGCTTATGATGCCGAAGGCCAAACTTTACCGGCCCATATGCGTCTTTCTGGCTGTGAGCCTGAGTTGGCTTCAAGGGCTTGCAACTTACAATTGGTGGTAGATGCCAACGATGCAGTTTATCCACTGACGATTGATCCGTGGTTGCAACAAGCCAAATTGACTGCCAGCGATGGGGATAAATCGGACTATTTTGGTGATACCGTTGCTATCAGCGGCGATACGGTGGTAGTCGGGGCGTATTATGATGATGACAAAGGGAAAAATTCTGGCTCTGTCTATGTATTTGTCAAACCGACTGCCAGCGATGGGGCCGCGGGTGACTATTTCGGCAAATCCGTAGCCGTCAGCGGCGATACCGTGGTAGTCGGGGCGTATGCGGATGACGACAATGGAAGTGCTTCCGGATCAGTTTATGTGTTTGTTAAACCGGACAGCGGCTGGGCCACCACCAGTGCTTATGATGCCAAACTGAGTGCATGCGATGGGTGCGATGGTGTGGCGGGTGACCATTTCGGCTACTCTGTTGCCATCAGCGGCGATACCATCGTGATAGGGGCACCTAAAAATGACGACAATGGCGGTAATTCAGGCTCAGTCTACCTGTTTATAAAACCCCGCAACGGTTGGACTACCACCAGTACTTATCATGCCAAACTGATTCCCAGCAAAGAGGCAGCAGGTGACTATTTTGGCGATACTGTTGCTATCAGCGGCGATACTGTGGTGGTTGGAGCCTATAGGGATAACAAAAAAGGAAGTTATACCGGCGCAGTCTACGTGTTTGTCAAACCGAGCGGCGGTTGGATCATCACCAAGACTTATTATGAGAACGCCAAACTGACTGCCAGTGACGGGGCAGCGGGTGACTATTTCGGCAAATCCATTGCCATCAGCGGCGATACTGTGGTGGTTGGGGCATCTTATGACGACGACAAAGGGAGTGCTTCCGGCTCTGCTTATGTGTTTGTCAAACCGAGCAGCGGTTGGGCTACCACCAGTACTTTTAATGCCAAACTGACCGCCAGCGACGGGGTGGGAGGGGAACATTTCGGCCAATCCGTCGCCATCAGCGGTGATACGGTGGCAGTCGGGGCATATTACGATAGCCCCCGAGGGGCTAATTATTCTGGCTCAGTCTACATGTTTGTCAAACCAAGCGGCGGTTGGGCCACCACCAGTACTTATAATAGCAAACTGACTGCCAACGATGGAAAGGCCCATGACTATTTCGGCTACGCCGTTGCTATCAACGGCGATACCGTGGTGATAGGGGCCCCAAGGGATGACAACAGTAAGACTGATTCTGGCTCGGTTTACATCTTTAAAGGCCATGACACAGATAAAGATGGTGTCGGTGACAATGACAACTGTCCAGCAATAGCCAATCAGGACCAAAAAGATACCGATGGTGATGGTATCGGGGATGCTTGTGATAACGACGACAATAGTGACGGTAATAACAACAACGGCAATAGTGACGGTGATAGCGACGGCGATGGTATCCCTGACAACACCGATAACTGCCCAACCGTAGCCAATCCAGAACAAGCCAATGATGATGGTGATGCTGAAGGTGAGGCCTGTGATGACAATGATGGTGTTGATGACGGCACTGACAACTGCCCAACGATAGCCAATCCTGACCAAAAAGATACTGATGGTGATGGTATCGGGGATGCCTGTGATACCAATGGCTGCCAACATGTGATTTATTCCGTGAAGGGAAAAACCTTAACCCTTCCGGTTATTGAGCTCCCAGTGATTGACGAATTGAAGAAGCAACCCACCGGCGAGGTTGAATTGTGGCAGGGTGCTTTGAGACTGAAGCATAAAACCACGGACCGTTTTCGACTGCTCTCTAAACAGTTTACGCCGATAACCGATGGCAGCAGTTCTACTTGCCCGGCCACCTATTCTATTGACACGGGTATACTGTCTATTCCTTATATAGATGTGCCTACCGTTGTTACCGTAGGTCAAACAAAATTTGAGAGTGACAGCAAAGTAGAAGTCTTTAAAGCAACCATGAAGTGGGAACAGCAAGAACGGATGTTTGTGGTTCAAGAAATCGCAAGACCCTAAGTGATGATAGGGCAAGAAAGTACAACGGATACGCGGAGTACAACGGATACGCGAAATAAACGGATAAGCGGAGTGCAACGGATACGTGAACTAAAGGGAAGCTTTAGCGGACATCGTGGTGAAAAGAGGAGTCCAAACTTAAGTTTGGCAGGACTCCAAAGCAAGCGTTAGGTGGATAGCTCACTCAATAAATCCAACACGCCCAGAGTGGCGGCTTTTTACCCTTATAAATAGTATGGATATTTGGCACAATTTGGGGGCCATAAAGTCTTTTGAAACCTTTCAAATGAAAGTATGGCCCCTAAGTTGAGAGGTGTCGTCTAGTACAACTAATATTGCTACTAAACGAATTTAATCCAAGATTTACTAGGAGTCCAAGATTTATCTTGGACTTAAAAACGATATCTATATATATAAGGCCGTCACAGGACTCCAAGATTTCATCAAGAAAAAATTCGTTTATCCGCGCAATTCGTTGTACTTCAATCGGATTTCTTTAACCTCAACCTCACATTTTTGTCGCCGCTACGTCTATAAGGGTATGGAAAAAATTGAGTGAATTAGCCCTCACATTTTTTTTTGCCATTACGTCTAAATATAGTACAACGGATTTGGGGTATAAACGGATTGATTTTGGGTAGACTTTGAATCACTGAGTCAGACAATAGTACAACGGATTGACTTTTCAGTTTGGCAGGACTCCAAAGCAAGCGTTAGGTGGATAGCTCACTCAATAAATCCAGCAACCCCGCCCAGACATGCGGCTGTTTACCCTTATAAATATTATGGATATTTGGCACAATTTGGGGGCCATAAACTATTTTGAAACCTTTCAAATGAAAGTATGGCCCCTAAGTCGCGCCAAAATACAAGTTAAACGTGCGAAAGAGTTAACACAACTTTATCGGTGTGATTTAAACTCGCTTTAACTCAATGGACACTAAATTATAACTAAACAGACACCAAATGTTACTGTATTCTGTTATCATGCTCTCTCGAAAATGAGTTGCCACTGCCAAGTCGAGTTAACGCAACGTTATCGCGGTGATTTTAACTCGCTTTAACTCAATTGACACTAAATTATAACTAAATAGACACCAAATGTTACTGTATTCTGTTATCATGCTCTCTCGAAAATGAGTTGCCACTGCCAAGTCGAGTTAACACAACGTTATCGGTGCGGTGATTTTAACTCGCTTTAACTCAATTGACACTCATTTATAACTTAATTGATACCATAGAAACTGGATTGTGTTTACCATGCAGACTCGAAAGTGACTCACACCGGACTCCAAGATTTAAACGGAAAATTTCGTTTATCCGCGTAATTCGTTGTACTATCAGATAAATACCAATTGCAACGGCATTGTGTTTATCAAACTAAACTACAAGGATTCGTTATAAAAAAGGATTAAAAAGCCCTCACATTTTTGTCGCGGCTAATAGAAAAGCCCCAACGGGGCGACATTAATATAGCCAGTGTATCTACCTGGAAATTACGCGGATAAACGAATTTAAGATTAATGACTTGGTTGTACTTCGGAAAGTTTATAAGGGTATGCTAAAAATTGGCTTAACTGAGCCTCACATTTTTGTCGTAGCGACGTCTAAGTAAATAAAGTGTGTGGCAAAAATTAAGTAAGTTAATTAAGCCTCACATTTTTGTCGCCGTTACGTCTAAGTCATTAGACCTTTTTTAGAAATCCGATTTTTTTTAAATCGGATTTCTTTGCAAAAACGGGCCGAGTTGAGTACAAATTTAACACGCCAATCTCGTGCCTGAATAACGGCTCCTAAATCAATTGGAGTTTATTTGAAGCTTTCGTTTCCACGTTTTTAACGTAGGAACGAAAACAAAAAGGAGGTAACAATAACTCATCTTTCTCGTTCCCACGCGTTAAGCGCAGAAACGACGGATAAAGGGGATGTCACACACCTCCCTAAATTGGTTGACTAATTTTTAGACACAACAATGCGTTATGTTGTTTTATGGTGTAGAAGAATTAGAGTTAAAGTCTATTCTCGAAATCAGGAGATAAAGAAGATGAAAGCTAGAAAAACCTTTGTAGCAATTGTGTTGTTATTCGTTTCAACACTTGCCTCAACCGCCTATGCGAGTTTGCGGAGTGTAACAATCGAGAGCGATTCTGTTCCTCGCAACGCAAACATTGGAGATAATATCTCTATCTACCTTGGAGTTTGGGGAGTTGGAAGATTTGGAAATAGCAAAACCAGCGAAGCCATTGAACTACAGTATTACCTGTCGCGTTCTGGATGTGGTGATCGTCGTGTTCACCTTAAGACAGAACATCGTTCTCTTTTTCTTGACAAACAAACAGGTGATACTTATTACCGGGCAGATATAAACACCACTCTGACAATTCCAAACGGTGTTTATCCGGGCCCATGGTATATTTTGATGGTAGCGAATGCAGGCAGTGCTAAAGATTGCCGGGCAGCCGGAATGACTTTGAGCACTCCTCCTAAGCGAGGTGTTTTGCAATTGTCATCTGCCAGCTACGAAGCCATGGAAAGTGACGGTTTCGTCACCGCTACCGTGAACCGTACCGATGGCAGTGATGGTTTCGTTTCGGCGACGGTAGCTACCAGCAATGGTACGGCAACAGCCCCAGACGACTATACCGAAGTTTCTACGACGGTAACTTGGGCCGATGGCGAGGCAGGTGAAAAGACCGTTGATATACCCGTTATTAATAACGGCATTGAGGAGCCTCAAGAGCAGTTTTATGTGAGCATAGGGAATGCCACTGGGGGAGCCAGACTGGGTGGGGAGGATACCGCCACAGTCACCATTATTGATGATGACGGTAATTGTGGCGGTGAACAATATTCAGGTTTTCTCTCTGGAACCGGCGATACTCAAGTTCAACCAAACGGAACTTGGTTCTATCATCACGCTAATGGCACGTATAGCGGAGAACTCACTGGCCCAGATGGGACAGATTTTGACCTCTATTTGTACAAGTGGGAAGGGGGAACATCGAACAGAGTAAGTTCTTCCGCCTCAAATACTTCAAATGAGGTCATCAATCACCCTGACAGTTCCGGATATTTCCTATGGCTGGTGAACTCCTATAACGGCAGTGGAAGTTACAATCTGTGTGTGGCTCTCCCATAAGTAGACAAAGACAGAAAGTGTCCTAACTAAAATCATACAATAATACAACGGATTTGGGGTATAAACGGATTGATTCTGGGTAGAGTTTGAGTCACTGAGTCATACAAGAGTACAACGGATTTACTTTGAGGTGATGCCCACTCAATCAACCAAATAAATCCGTTCAATCCTAAAAGAAGTTGTACTTAGAGGGCCATAAACTCTTTTGAAACCTTTCAAATGAAAGTATGGCCCTTAAGTTGAGAGGTGTTGTCAAGTACAACTAATTACGCGGATAAACGAATTTAATCCAAGATTTACTAGGAGTCCAAGATTTATCTTGGACTTAAAAACGATATCTATATATATAAGGCCGTCACAGGACTCCAAGATTTCAACGGAAAAATTCGTTTATCCGCGCAATTCGTTGTACTTCAATGAGAAATCCGATTTTTTTGAAAAATCGGATTTCTTTAACCTCAAGGGCATCGCCCTTTACGATTACGCGGATAATCGAATTTAATGGCTAATAGAAAAGCCCCAACGGGGCGACATTAATATAGCCAGTGTATCTACCTGGAAATTACGCGAATAAACGAATTTAAGAACGCAGATAAACGAATTTAATGGCTAATAGAAAAGCCCCAACGGGGCGACATTAATATAGCCAGTGTATCTACCTGGAGGGAAGGAGGGAAATTTTTTTTGAATTAACCCTCACATTTTTGTCGCCGTTACGTCTAAGTAATAAATAAGTCGATAAAAGTTTTTTAACATTTATTACCTGCAAAAGAAATCCGATTTTTCCAAAAAATCGGATTTCTCTATTTGAAAAAATTCGTTGATTTATAAATTCGTTGTACTAAACGCAATAAGAGGATGAAATATGAAACGATTATCTACAGCGTTAATGGTTGTAGCGATGACACCGATATTTGCCACATCAACATTTGCTGAAGGTGAGTTGTCGCCAAATGCAAACAGAGAGCGATACGCACTAACCGTTGATGTCTCACCTTCCGAAGCGCGGGTGAGAATTATGAACATCAAGCCCAAATACCATGATGGCATTCTCCTTAAACCCGGCAACTATCATCTCCGAGTGGACAAAAACGGATTTGAAACGTGGGATAAATGGATCACTATGGAAAAGCAAGAACAATCCATAACCGTGTCCTTATTAAGCGTTAATGAAGAAGTTAATGAAGAAGTTGCAGATTCCACCCAAGAAAGCACAAAGGGAGAACGATACGCCCTAACTGTTGATGTCTCACCTTCCGGTGCGCGGGTGAGAATTATGAACATCGATCCCAAATACCATGATGGCATTCTCCTTAAACCCGGCAACTATCATCTCCGAGTGGACAAACGCGGATTTAAAACGTGGGATAAATGGATCACTATGGAAAAGCAAGAACAATCCATAACCGTGTCCTTACGCGAAATTGAATGGGAGGATGACGTTGAATCGGAGGATAAGAATTTTGAATACAAACGTATTTCTGGTAAATATGCCAACGCTATGGCTGTAGGTACAGCACAGGGTTATTGCGAAGCTCAAGCCATGTTAATAATAGTTTATGTTTTTGATGAAAAAAACAATGTCCCGCTGCAAAAACAAGCAATGATTTCTGACGTGAAAGTCTATAATTTGTGCCTGAACTATGCGAGTTACCAAAATGGCATTTTAAAGTTACCGAAAACCAATTTCTTAATCAAGCAATTGGGATTAGGGCAATAACCCGTAGGCTAAGCTTTATGATAAATCCGATTTTTAAAAAAAATCGGATTTCTTCTGTTTTTCTTTGAGAGGATGAGAAGAAGTCAATTATTTTGCTAGAAAACAACGTGAATTACTTTGACAATGTTATGAGAAATCCGAGTCAAGTCCAAAAAATAGGATTTCTTCGGTTTTTCTTTGAGAGGATGATGAGAAATCTTAACCGCACTGATATGATGAAAAAAACCTTAGCCTTTATTTACTTTTTTAGCCTGATTTTGATGGTGACAAGTTGTGCCAACCCGGAACAATCTTTTCAAAAAGCGGAACAATTGCGTGCTAAAGAAGCGTACACACAGTTTATAAATGACTTTCCTGAATCAAAATGGGTTAAAAAAGCCGAGCAGAGAATAGCGGAAATTGATTTTTGGCAAACAATCAAAGCCAGCCAAACACGGGATGACTATGAAGGATATATCACCTCATTTTCAGACGGTATTTTCCATAAAGAGGCCCAATCACAGATTCTTGAAATTAAAGAATTTAACGTAGCCCGTAACAAAGATATTCTGGCTCATTACCAAAAATATTTAGAAAAATATCCACAAGGGCTATTTGCCCAAGAAGCGACCAAAAGAAGTGCTGAACTTGTCCCAGCCGATATTGGCTATCAGATTATCAAATCAGAAACCAACACCGAAGCTTTAAAAGCTTATGCCAAAGAGTTTCAAGATACCGGATATAGCCAATTAATCAAGAACTATCTTCAGAACCTCTCTACTGGCACGCCCGCTTTTCAGAAGGCGGAAAAATTACGCTCTAAAAAAGCATACCAACAGTTTGTCAAAGATTTTCCTAACTCCAAGTGGGTCAAAAAAGCGCGGCAGAGAATAGCTGAACTCGATTTTTGGGACAAAATCCAATTGAGCCAACAAACACTTTGGGACTATGAACAGTATCTCAATACCTATTCAGACGGTTTTTTTCGTCAGCAAGCCGCAGCGCGAATTCAAGAAATTAAAGACATGACTGTCGCTAGGAAAAAGGATATGATTCAGTCTTACCAACGCTTTTTGGATAAACATCCCAAAGGGCTATTTGCCTCTAAAGCCCAAAAAAGAATAGCTGAGCTTAAGCCAGCAAAAATCGCCTATCAGCGTATTAAGGCCGAAACGAACACAGAAGTTTTAAGGGCCTATCTAAAACAATTTCGTCACACCGGTTACGGTCAATTAGTGTTAGGACATCTTGAAGCACTTGGGGCTAAGCCGCAGGTTGAGGAACCCGTCACTTCCTCATCGACAGCGAGCAAGCCACAGCCTCCATTTGATCCGTCATCACCTGACATCATTAGAGCCGTTCAAAAACGGCTCACTCAACAAGGCCTGAATCCCGGCCCGGTTGATGGAAGTATGGGGCGGAAAACCAGGCGGGCTATCCGTCAATTCCAACGACAGGTTAGCATGACTGTTGATGGGAAAATTACAAAAGAACTGTTGCAACAGTTGCGCGGGCAAGTGCAATAATACCAAAGAAATCCAAACAAATCCGATTTTTATAAAAAATCGGATTTCTCTAACATAACAAACACAACACTTTATAAGGAAAATAATGATGGCAAAAAGTCATTTTGGAAGCAAATGGTATTGGTTGATTACCAGTTACTCTAGGAATAACCGATTTGGTGGTGAGGGTATACAATCCTTCATTTGGGGTTTACTGTTTACACTCGCCTTTTTTTACTTATTGATGCCCGTTTTTCCAGCAACCTTTGCGGAAAAATTCGTGGAACGCGGTTGGATGCCCATTATCGCCAGTTTTCTGTTCTTTTGGGCGGTTGCCATCTTGATAGAAAAAACCTTGCTTCTTGTCATACGCAAAAGCCGCCAAAAGTATCAACTCAATTTTGGCATCCTGACCGAAATTGAAGAAGCCATTCAAAACGCACTCGAAAAAGTGCGTACCACGTCCGATGAACTCAAAGAGTTTATTATCGGTGATCGCCTCAAAAAAGCCCTGGTGCATTTCAGCGCGTCCAGAGACCTTAAAGAAGTCAGTGACATTTTGCGAGAAGAAAGCGAAACCGACTTTGCCGAAATGGAATCCAGCTATGCGCTGATTCGAGTCTTTTTATGGACGATACCCATCTTGGGATTCATTGGAACGGTTATTGGTGTCGGAGATGCCGTTGGTGGATTTTCCTCTTTCCTGTCTCAAGCCCAAGAAATTGACCAAATCAAGAATTTTCTGGGTGAAGTGACGACCGGTTTGAGCGCGGCTTTTGACAGCACTTTTGTCGCATTGGCACTGAGTGTGGTTCTGATGATGCTAATGTTTTTCGTAGAAAAGCGAGAAAAAAACCAACTTCAGGCCGCTGAACGTTATTGTTACACGATAGTCGTTGAACCTCTCGCTAAAAAACGCGTTTCACCACAAGACAATAACCAACTGTTGGAATCTCTCACTTCTTTACAGGCGGATTCCAAACAGGTACAAAATACACTTCAAAGCTTTGTGGAACATCTTTACTCTCTGGAAGAAAAAGTGTATCAACATTTGGCATCGCCAGATAACCTATTAACGCAAACCATGCGCGAACTGGTACCGAACATGGAAGTGTGGAAAAATGAAGCCCAAGCACTCTCAATATCGTTGAGTGAATCGCTATCTAACGCCTGGCAGAAAACCAGTTCCGAGTGGTTTAACAGCATCAACCTTCTCAGAGAAGAAATTGGTCATAAATCCTCAGAGCAACAAAAAATACTTGAACAGATCATCGCCGAACGCCAGTTGTTCTATCAGATGACTGAAGAGCAACGTGATAAGTTCAAAGCACTCCTTGATTCAAACGACGGCTCTCTCAAAGACGCGTTGGAAATTGAACGGGAAACCATTACCAAAGCGGTGGAATCGCAAGCTCAATATGCCAATCAATATACAGAAGCTGTCTCACAAATCAGTCAAACTCAACAACAACTGATCACATCACATATTGATGAGATAGCCAAATTGACTCAAACTCAACAACAGCTCATCACGTTACAAAATAAACTCGAAAATGAACTCATTCGAGTCGCCGGCAGTGAAGGATTATTGGCCGCCATTCAAGGACTTCGTCAAATGCTCCAACAACTTGATCCGGCTTTACAAAAACTAGCCAATCAACCTATTGATGTAAAAGTCAATTTCACCACGGCAACCTAATCAGGTGAAAGAAATCCGAAGAAATCCGATTTTTTGCCAAAATCGGATTTATCATCCGTGTGATAAAAACTTACCAAGAGATTATAACCATGCGTATACATCGCAAGACATCAGTTCCAGCACCCACGTTGTTTCCATTTTTGAGTGTGTTGGTTTGTCTGATGGGCACACTCATCTTTTTTGCCGCCGCGCTGTCAGTGACAACGCTTGAACAAGCGGCCACCTCGGTGGAATTTGAACTACAAACCGGTCAAACTCGCAAAGCACCGATTGTGTTGGAATGTTCGCACGGTATAGCGAAGAGCCTGGATGGTCAGTTGGTATTTAATAAATGGGTTGAAGGAACGAATGAGCTATCAACCCCTTTTATTAATTTTCTTAACCAGATGAACGCCAAAAAAGAATACATTCTCTTTATGGTGAGGCCTAATGGGCTAGACATTTTTTCCCGGCTCAGATATGTGATTAAATGGCGAAACCGCCGTTATGGGCAGACAAATCGTCATAATGACTGTATTGCTAACTGTGTCGGTTACGGCAGTGAATTAATTCCAGCCGAATGGAAAATTCAGGTGACATTTGATTCTGAACAACCTCAATCCCGAACAAAGGTTGAAGTCCAAAGATGAAAAAACAAACCCAAAACACGAGTCCCGATTCATTTTTGAATTTGGATCCGTTTATCGATATTGTAACCAACGTGATTGGTGCGTTCTTTTTTGTGATTATTTACATTGCATTAGCCTCTTCAGGCATTAAAAGCAAGATCACAACACCGCTATTTTCAGTCGTTGACACCAATCCCATTTATTTTGAATGCCGAAATCAAACCGCCTTTTTTCCAGACATAGAAGGATTGCGTAAAGAAAGCAACGAGGTTTGGAAAAAAATCCAAGTAGGTAACTGGTTCCGTAAAGTTGAAATATTAAAAACATTCAACATCTCTAATCAGTTTTATACTTATGTTCCTGAAAAAGAACGGGATAAAAGGGGTTCTTGGACTGTAAAGGACAACTTTGAACCAATACCAGATGCGCGTGGCGAAACGAGTTTTCAAATCAAACGAGAAGATTCATTATTTCGTCGTAAATTAGCCACACTTGATCCCAACCAGCAGCATCTTTATTTCATTGTTCGTAATGACAGCTTTGAGATTTTTCATGTGGCAAGAGCCATCACACTTGAATCTGGTTTTCGAGTGGGTTGGAATCCGTTAGAATCGAACAAGACATTGGGTTTTACCAGCAGCGGTGGTGGTGTCGATCCTAGCAACATTCAGTAACTGTGTTCAAAAAACCTACGTCTTTATCACTCGATAAATCCAGCAACCCCGCCCAGAGTGGCGGCTGTTTACACTTACAAATAGTGTGGATATTTAGCACAATTTGGGGGCCATAAACTATTTTGGAACCTTTCAAATGAAAACATGGCCCTAAGACGCGCAAAAATAAGAATAATATTAATATTAAAATAAATCCTTGCTTATATGCAATCCTTGTTGTTTTTGAAGGCCATAAATTATTTTAGATCCTTTCAAATGAAAGCCTGGCCCTAAGAAGACGCGCCAAAATTCCAATAATAATAAATCCTTGCTTATATGCAATCCTTGTTATTTTTGAGGGCCATAAATTATTTTGGAACCTATAAAGAAAATGAAAGCCTGGCCCTAAACCGCGCAAAAATTCCAATAGTAATAAATCCTTGCTTATATGCAATCCTTGTTATTTTTGATGGCCATAAAGATTTTGGAACAAGTTGATCGCGGTGATTTTAACTCGCTTTAACTCAATGGACACTAAATTAGAACTAAATCGACACCATAAAAACAGGATTAATTTTATATTTATCCCGTTATTTCAAAGCCTTATACTATTTATAACAGACGTTAACTGAAATTAACCAAAATTAACTAATAATTAACCGAATATTAACTAAAAATCAATTGTATTTTAATTGAGCCTAATTTATTATGTGCCCTCTCGAATCGGGGTGGGTTTTTATTCATTAACAATTAACTTTGCTGAGCTTCGGTTCACAATTAGCTCAAAGAGCGAAGGATCACAATTCTCAGCGCGATGTCCAAGATAAATCTTGGACTCCTGTCGCGGCTACGTCTAAGCTCAATGAGAAATCCGATTTTTTTGAAAAATCGGATTTCTTTAACCTCATTGACATCAAATTAGAATTAGGACTGACGCATTGACAAACTCAATTTGTTGTATTCACTCTTAATATCAACGAGTTATTAAGATTTTACCTTGGCTAAATTGATGAAAATTGCCCAAAAACAAATTTGTAATTTCTGCTATTTAAAATATTTAAAATGAATCATAAATATTTTCATCTGTCAATGACAAAAACTTGAGCATTTGGCGACAAATTTTACACCCCAGTTTCAAGCCCTCACTTCTCTATTATGACGGATGGGATTACAAACACCGTCTGGGCTGAATGGGTGTCGCTATTTATTTGAGACTCACAGGAAAATAACTCATGCAAAACAAAAAATTACGTCGTTTTTCCTTAACCGGGGCGATCTTCTTTGGTTTGCTCACGGTTGCAGGTTCGGTTTTTGGAGAGGCTGTGAAGGAAGCCGCAGCCAAAACAGAATTGGATTATTTTACTAACGGATTAGATTATTTGATGAAGGGAATGGATCACTATGATAATGTGGATTATGTTGAAGCGGTCAAATGGTATCGCAAAGCGGCCGAACTTGGATTAGCCCAAGCGCAAAACCACTTAGGCGTGATGTACGACAATGGCAAAGGTGTCACTGAAAATGACCGAGAAGCGGTCAAATGGTATCGCAAGGCCGCCGAACAAGGATTAGCCCAAGCGCAAGATCACTTAGGCTTGATGTACGACAATGGCAAAGGTGTCACTGAAAATGACCGAGAAGCGGTAAAATGGTATCGCAAGGCCGCCGAACAAGGATTAGCCCAAGCGCAAGATCACTTAGGCTTGATGTACGACAATGGCAAAGGTGTCACTGAAAATGACCAAGAAGCGGTAAAATGGTATCGCAAGGCCGCCGAACAAGGATTAGCACGAGCGCAAGATCACTTAGGCTTGATGTACGACAATGGCAAAGGTGTCACTGAAAATGACCGAGAAGCGGTCAAATGGTTTCGCAAGGCTGCCGAACAAGGACAAGTCGACGCGCAATTCAACTTAGGTGAGATGTATCGTAGAGGTGAAGGTGTCACTCAGGATTACCAAGAAGCCGTCAAATGGTTTCGCAAGGCAGCCGAACAAGGATTGGCTAAAGCGCAATTCAACTTAGGCCTGATGTACGAGTTTGGCATAGGTGTCACTCAGGATGACCAAGAAGCGGTCAAATGGTATCGCAAGGCAGCCGAACAAGGACATACCGAAGCACAATTCAACTTAGGCCTGATGTACGACAATGGCAAAGGTGTCACTCAGGATGATCAAGAAGCCGTAAAATGGGTTCGCAAGGCCGCCGAACAGGGATTAGCCCTAGCGCAAGACCACTTAGGTGCGATGTACGAATTTGGCAAAGGTGTCACTGAAGATGACCAACAGGCCGTAAAATGGGTTCGCAAGGCTGCCGAACAAGGATTAGCCCTAGCGCAAGACCACTTAGGTGCGATGTACGAATTTGGCAAAGGTGTCATTGAGAATGACCAAGAAGCAGTCAAATGGTATCGCAAGGCCGCCGAACTAGGATTAGCCCAAGCACAAGATCGCTTAGGTATGATGTACGAGTTTGGCGAAGGTGTCACTGAAGATAAGCAAGAGGCGGTCAAATGGTATCGCAAAGCCGCCGAACAAGGATTGGCTAAAGCGCAATATAACTTGGGCGATATGTACGACTACGGCAAAGGTGTCACTAAAGATGACCAAGAAGCGGTCAAATGGTTTCGCAAGGCTGCCGAACAAGGATTAGCACGAGCACAGTTCAGGTTAGGCCTGATGTACGGCATAGGCAAAGGTGTCACTCCGGATTATCAAAAATCCCTTAAATGGGTTCGCAAGGCGGCCGAACAAGGAAATGCTGACGCACAAAAAATCCTCAAACAGCTAGAAGCTCGATAGTTTTAGAAGTGAGCAAGCGTAAAGTGGGTGAGTAGAGCGAAGCGAAACCCACCAAAATGATGGGTGTGACAAATTTCCACCCATCCCATGTTAAAATGAGAACAAGTCATGCAGAAAAATTTACATCGTTTTATCTTAATCAGAGCCATCCTCTTTGGTATCCTCACGGTTGGTGGTTCTGTTTTCTGGTTCGCTATGAATAATACATCTGCCGATGCGATGTCTCAAGGAATGGCGCATTATAATAAAGAAGAATATGTAGAAGCCGCGCAATGGTTTCGCAAAGCAGCCGAGCAAGGACAAGCTCAAGCACAATACCACTTAGGACACATGCATGACAGTGGCAAAGGCATCACAGAAGATAACCAACAGGCCGTCCAATGGTATCGCAAGGCAGCCGAACAAGGACACGCCCAAGCCCAATTACAGTTAGGCGGGATGTATCAACGGGGTGCCGGTGTCACTCAAGATAAGTCAGAAGCCATCAAATGGTATCGCAAAGCGGCCGAACAAGGATATGCCCAAGCCCAAGACTTATTAGGTATGCTATACCAGCTTGGCGTAGGTGTCAGTCAAGATGACCAACAGGCTGTCGAATGGTATCACAAGGCCGCCGTACAAGAATATGCCAAAGCGCAATATCACTTAGGCCAAAGCTACTATAATGCTAAAGGAGTCACCAAAGATGAGCCAGAAGCGATCAAGTGGCTTAGCAAGGCCGCTGCACAAGGACAACCGGACGCACAAAAACACGCTTTAGCCGTACATTTTGTGGCGACAGCACCCTCTGACAACCGGGGCGACGGTGGAACGCGAGGCCAGATGGCTGACAAAGATGAAGTGAGCCAAGCCGATGAGCCAAAAGAAGCGGTTCACAAAGTGCCTGAACCGGCAAGCCAACCGACTCAAGTGCCAACTGTGTTAAGTACTAAGCACGATGATGAAGAAACAAACACTGACAAGCCTCAAAAAACAGTCCGACAATCTCGCCAAGAAGCGGCCGAACAAGGCGATGCTCAAGCACAATTTAACTTAGGTGTGATGTACGAGCGGGGTACTGATGTCACGAAAGATGAACAACAAGCCCTGAAATGGTATCGCAAGGCCGCCGAACAAGGACTGGCCCAAGCGCAAGACCATTTAGGCATGATGTACTACAAAAGTGTCACGCTGGATGACCAACAAGCGGTCAAATGGTTTCGCAACGCCGCCGAACAGGGATTGGCTCAAGCGCAACTCCATTTAGGCCTGATGTACCAACTTGGCGAAGGCATCACTGAAGACGATCAACAAGCTATTAAATGGTTCCGCAAAGCTGCTGAACAAGGTGATGTGTCAGCGCAAAAGTTGCTAACCGCAATGAATGGCCAAACGACCGTGAATCACCAAACGCCCAAGCCACAACTCCAGAGCGAACCCAAACAGATCATCGCGCAAAACCGAGCAGGCACTCAGAACGATGCCAGTGACAAGGGTGTTGGGGATAAGCCGGCCAAAGTGTCCAGTTGTCCTGATAACCAATACGCGCTGACTGTGAACGCGACACCTGCGACAAGCCGAATTCGGGTTATGAATATCGGGCCCAAATATCAGCCCGGTATTTGTCTTACGCCAAAGCGTTACGACATTTATGTCACCCACCGGGGCTATCACGGCTATCGAAAATGGATAGCCATCGAAGCGGCTGATGTGTCTCTTGATGTGGCACTTACGCCAAGGTAAATTAGGTAATGGTGCAATGTTGGTGAAAAAACTAATCCGTTTATTTCGCGTATCCGTTGTACTAGACTATAGGAGATTTTTATAAAACTCAACACATTGTTTATCTGGCTGATTGGTATCGCTTTAATGGCCACGATGGCCCAAACTGCGGCCGTCGAATCACAGCTAGAGTTAGCTAATGCCTATAACGCCCAAGTTATCCAATATTATCAACAAGGGCAACTTAAACAAGCTTTGCCCTTAGCGGAACAAGTCTTCAAAATCCGGGCAAAAATATTAGGTGCTAAGCACCCAGATACCCTCACGGGCATGAAGAATTTAGCACTCATCTACCAAAACTTAGGCCGCTTATCTGAAGCATTGCTTTTAAATGAAAACGGCTATCGCTTAACAAAAGAAGTGTTAGGCGAAAAACACCCAGAGACACTACGAAACCTGAATAATTTTGCGGGTATTTACAAAGAGTTAGGCCGCTTATCCGATGCCTTACCTTTGTTTGAAAAAGGCTATCGTCTTCGTAAAGAAGTGTTAGGAAAAAATCACCCTTCAACCCTCACGAGCCTGAATAATTTGGCGACGACTTACCAAAATCTAGGCCGTAATGATGAAGCCTTACCTTTATTTGAAAAAGGCTATCGTCTGTCTCAAGAGGTGTTGGGAGAAAAGCACCCTACCAGCCTCTTAATCCTTAATAATTTGGCGACGGTTTACCAAAGCTTGGGCAACTTTTCTGAAGTATTGCCTTTATCTGTAAAAAGCTATCACTTCCATAAAAAGGTGTTAGGCAACCTACATCCAAAAACCATCGAAAGTTTGCTAAGTTTGGCAACCATTTACCAAGATTTAGGCAGGTTCAACATGGCCTTGCTCTTGTCTGAAAAAGGCTATCGTCTGTCTCAAGAAGTGTTAGGAGAAAAGCATCCAGACACCCTCACGAGCCTAAATAATTTCGCGTTGATTTATCAAGACTTAGGTCGCTTATCGGAAGCATTGCCTTTATTTGTAAAAAGCTATCGCTTCCATAAAAAGGCGTTAGGCAACCAACATTCAAAAACGCTAGAAATTCAAATGACTTTGGTAACAATTTATCAAGAATTAGGCTTATTCAACATGGCTTTGCTCTTGTCGGAAAAAAACTCTCATCTGTTTCAAAAAGTGTTGGGAGAAAAACATATTCATACACTGACTAGCCAAAGTATTTTGGCTTTCAGTTACCAAAAGTTAGGCCGTTTTTCTGAGGCTTTGTCTTTGTATGAAAAAGGCTATCGTCTGTCTCAAGAAGTCTTAGGAGAAAAACACCCTAACACCCTCGCGAGCCTGAATAATTTGGCGGGAATTTACCAAGACTTAGGCCGCTTATCCGATGCCTTACCTTTGTTTGAAAAAGGCTATCGCTTCCATAAAAAGGTGTTAGGCAACCAACATCCAAAAACCATCGAAAGTCTGCTTATTTTAGCAAGCCTTTACCAAGATTTAGGCAGGTTCAACATGGCCTTGCTCTTGTCTGAAAAAGGCTATCGTCTGTCTCAAGAAGTCTTAGGAGAAAAACACCCTAACACCCTCGCGAGCCTGAATAATTTGGCGGGAATTTACCAAGACTTAGGTCGCTTATCTGAGGCCTTGCCTTTGTCTGAAAAAGACTACCGTCTGTCCCAAGAGGTGTTAGGAGAAAAGCACCCTAGCACCCTCACGAGCATGACTAATTTGGCGGTAATTTACCAAACATTAGGCCGTTTGTCCGATGCCTTGTCTTTGTCTGAACAGAGCTATCGCCTTTCTAAAGAAGCGTTAGGAGAAAAGCATCCAAACACCCTCCATAGCCTTTCTAATTTAGCAAGTGCTTACTCAAAATTGGAAGACTATGACAAAGCATTTGGCTTTTGCTCAAAAAAGTGCTGAGCTAAGCAAAGAAGTGTTGGGAGAAAAGCACCGATATACTATTCATAGCTTTCATCTGTTAGGTTTTATTTACCAAGAATTGGGCCGCCTAGATGAGGCCTTAGCTTGGAGTGAAAAAACTTATCGTCTTCGATCCGAGGTGTTAGGAAAACAGCATCCTGTCATCAGAAGTGGTAGGAGAACAACACCACTCTCAACTTCTCTGCCAAAAATCGCCAAGCCCTGTTTAAAAAGTCAATGCCATTAAGTTAAGGGCTTTGCACGTGGGATTGCCCCTACAAACCGTCATGTCGCGTAGGGGCAATCCTTTATGGTTGCCCTCACCGAAAAGCTTAACTTAATGGCATTGACGATATGGCATTGAGTCTTCAGTGCCCTTTAGGGCACTTCAGCTATTAGACGACGGCTTTACCAAAGGCGGGGGGATTATTTGTTTCTAATTCCGCAAACTGTGTGGCATTGGCCCAGACATGCGGCTGTTTACCCTTATAAATATTATGGCTATTTGGCACAATTTGGGGGCCATAAACTGCTTTGAAACCTTTCAAATGAAAATATGGCCCCTAAGTTGAGATGTGTTGTCTAGTACAACTAATAGTTGCTCCTAAACGAATTTAAGATTAATTACTTGGTTGTACTTACTTAGTTTATAAGGGTATACAAAAAATGGGGTGAATTAGCCCTCACAGTTTTTCCGCCGCTGCGTCTAAGTAAATAAGCCAAGTACAACTAATTACGCGGATAAACGAATTTAAGAACGCGGATAAACGAATTTAATGGCTAATAAAAAAGCCCCAACGGGGCGACATTAATATAGCCAGTGTATCTACCTGGAGAGAATTGAGCCTCACTTTTTTTTTGCCGTTACGTCTATGTCTAGTACAACTAATTACGCGGATAAACGAATTTAAGATAAATGACTTGGTTGTACCTCGGAAAGTTTATAAGGGTATGCAAAAAATTGGCTTAACTGAGCCTCACATTTTTCTCGTAGCGACGTCTAAGTAAATAAAGTGTGTGGCAAAAATTAAGTAAGTTAATTAAGCCTCACATTTTTGTTGCGGCTACGTCTAAGTAAATAAGCCAAGTACAACTAATTACGCGGATAAACGAATTTAAGAACGCAGATAAACGAATTTAATGACTAATAGAAAAGCCCCAACGGGGCGACATTAATATAGCCAGGGGCATCGCCCCTGGAGGGAAGGAGGGAAATTTTTTTTGAATTAACCCTCACATTTTTGTCGCCGCTGCGTCTAAATAAATAAGCCAAGTACAACTAATTACGCGGATAAACGAATTTCAGATGAATGACTTGGTTGTACTTATTTAGTTTATAAGGGTATGCCAAAAATTGGCTTAACTGAGCCTCACATTTTTTTTGCCGCTACGTCTAAGTAAATAAGCCAAGTACAACTAATTACGCGGATAAACGAATTTAAGAACGCGGATAAACGAATTTAATGGCTAATAAAAAAGCCCCAACGGGGCGACATTAATATAGCCAGGGGCATCGCCCCTGGAACGGGGCGACATTAATATAGCCAGGGGCATCGCCCTTGGAGGGAAGGAGGGAAATTTTTTTTGAATTAACCCTCACATTTTTTTTGCCGCTACGTCTAAATAAATAAGCCAAGTACAACTAATTACGCGGATAAACGAATTTCAGATGAATGACTTGGTTGTACCTGATAAATTTAGAGGTAAACTGATAAAATGAACATAAAATTGACGACACGCACCTTGAAAACCACGCTGAGTATGTTATGCACAGCGAGTTTTCTAAGCGGATGCTTAGCAACGCAACAAGTTAAGCTGGATGATGGCCCCAATAAGCCCTCTAGGGAACGACTGACCAATGCAGAACAACCACTGCTGACCAATGGGGAACCCGTTCCGTCTAGGCTGCCAATTCAGCCAGTGACACAACATCGACCTAGGGAAAAACCTCAATCCAATACACAACGTCAGTCCCTGGAACAACTTCAGTTGATGTATATCAACTACCTCAAAAGAGAGGGGTATTTACCTAAAATTGACTCTGACGGCGATATCATCTTCAAAAAAGAAGGAAGGGTCTATTTTATAGCTGTCAGAGCGCAACAAAAAGATCCTAACTACTTCCGTATTGTACGTCCTTTTTTCTGGAGTATAGACAATGAGACTGAAAGACAGGCGGTTCTGGCAGCAGCGGATCATGTCAATTCGACCATAAAAGTCGTAAAAGTTTATACCGTCAAAGACGACGCTTGGGCTTCGGTTGAGATATTTGTTTCAAATCGAGAATATTTTAAGGATATCTTTCCCCGCCTTATGTCAGTTCTTTCCGGTGGAGTGAGAGCTTTTGCCAAGAAAATGAAAGAAGTCAGAAGGACAGACATCCGAACTTGAGTTTGGACGACGAGTACAGTAAAGCGGAATTTCCATACCACCCTAACGCCAACGTTGGCTGGTGGTGGTACGGGAATTTCCGCTCTCCTGCACTGCGCGTGAGGCGATAAATCGCCTACTACAAACGACAAACGACAAACGACAAACGGAGGTAGAGTTATTATGAACTATTCTTATCCCAATGAGCTCGAAAGCATCACTATTAATAATAATGGCTGTGGCAGTTTATGCCAAGACTGTGCTGACAATGCCGTGATGAGGTTTGGTAGAATGATAAACTCAAAATGTACCAGCCAGTCATTTAAATTTAAATTAGAACTGGCACGTCAAAACAAGGATGCAGTCATCGCTTTTCAAATGATTAGAAAAGATATTTTCTGTCACGCAACCTTTTTATCAGTATTTATTGCCATTGCGTTTTTGATTTGGAGTTTTTCACTGAATAGCACCTACATCATAATTTTTTGGATAGCTTTAGGTTTTGTCAATATTACTTACCATTTAATTTTTGCCTATAGAAAACGGCCGATTCTAATGACAATCCTATTTTCTCCATTTTCTATAAGTTTTGCGCCATTAGATATAATAATAGATATATTGGAATCCTATAAAGAATTAAATAAAATCAAAAATGAAATCCAATATTATGATTTAATGACATAGACTTTTTATTCAAAAAAATTCCCGTACCACCAGCCAACGGCTAAAGCCGTTGTCTAAAAGCTCAAGTACCCTAAAGGGCACTATAAGAGGGTTAAGTACCCGTCCATAGAGTCTTCAAAAATAAAGCCAACGGCTAAAGCCGTTGTCTAAAAGCTCAAGTACCCTAAAGGGCACTATAAGAGAGCCAGTAGGCTTTAGCCTACTTTAGCTTTTAGACAACTGCTTTAGCTGTTGGCTGAGGCGGTACTTCCTGGCAATCCAATTAATTGGAGTGAAACCTATGTTAGCTAATAATATAAACCGTTCCCAACGCCAAGAACATATCCTAATCGTTGACGATGTGGCAACCAATATCCAGATACTCACTATACTATTGACTGAAAATGGCTATAAAGTGAGCTCAGCGCCCGACGGCTATACCGCCCTTAAAATGGTAGAATCCAAACAACCCGATCTTATTTTATTGGATACGATGATGCCAGCGCTAGATGGATATGAAGTCTGCCGCCGTATAAAAGCATCAGCGCATAGCCGCGATATTCCAGTCATTTTCGTCAGTGCCGTCAATGAACCGAAGCACAAGCTCAAAGCATTCGATGTCGGTGGGATTGACTACATAACGCTACCGATACAACTGGACGAATTCTTGGCCCGCGTCAAAACGCAACTCGCAGCCAATACCAAGCAAAAAATGACCCAAATGCTGGCCCAATTGAATACAAAAGTAGTAGAATTAATAAGAGCACGCCACGAAGTGCCAAACGAAACAATAGCACTAAGGCCGCTCATACCCCGTTACGCTTATCCTTGAACTTTTAGCAAGCGTACAAACTTTAGTGAAACGCAGTAACTCGCTACGCGAGATAATAGCCACAGGTGAAACCTGTGGAAAGGTATATAATATGTACCAACCCCAAAGGGGTTGAATATGAATAGCCTTTCAGGCAAAAGTTTCCGCAACGGAAACTTTTGCCTGAAAAGGTGAAACCTGGGGATTGTGGTAATTGAGAGGCCTCAACCCCAAAGGGGTTGAATGCAAGATGCTAAGGAGGAGTGCAAGGAACGATCACGCTCCTTCTAGCCCGTCGCTTGCGTACCATCCTTACCTCGGAAATAACGGACAACAATAATGACACATAAAAGAAAACGTCGGACACGAGAGCATATGATTGCCGATCTAAGTGCTAATCATTTGGAATATTTTGCGCTCAAAGCCGGCTTTACTGTTGAAAAATTTGACGCGGATTATGGCTATGATGCTGAACTTTATACCTATAACGACAAGGGTGAAATCGAAAATAGTGCGGTATATATTCAACTGAAAGCAACGGATAATATTGAATTTTATCGACTCAAATCCGGCGTTGTCTCGTTTCCTCTTGAAAAAAAGGACCTTGAACTTTGGTTGAAGCAAATTTTACCGGTTATTTTAGTGCTTTTTGATGCACAAGAGGAAAAAGCGTATTGGCTTTATCTGCAATTATATTTTGAGCAAAAGAGTATTTCTGTTGATTTGATTCAAACGGACAGTTTTTCTGTGCAGGATTTAAATGCCATCCGCAAGTGGCGTGACTACAAAAATGCTGTCCTCTCACAAATCAATGGAGGCATAAAGCGTCATGTCTAAGCAATTCTCTCAATTTTCTTACCCGCTCATTAAGCGTGTACTGGTAGAAAAGTTGGGTTTTAAAATGGTTGAAGTGCCGGGCAGTCATTATGTGTTTACGCACCAAGACTCCAATACCCTATTTCCGTTACCCATCTTACCTCATCAGAAAAACATCGCCCTGATGAATTATCGCACGATATACAATATCCTTGATAAAAGAGGCATTATAAGTAAAAACGCGTTTCAAGCCCTTTTGACAGAGGAATTGAAAACGATTTTGACCAAAAGATAGATAATTATGGAACGATTGGAAAGCGCCAAAGCCGCTTAAAAGAATAGGCAACACTTTCACTTGACGCTGACTAACGAAACACCACTCTTAAGTCAGCGTTATCTTGCCATTTACCATATCCGACAGCCCGTAGCCCGTCGGTTGGACTTTTACTCATAAATCCAACACATAAATCCAACACGAGCGTCTCATAACGGCATTCACTAAAATGTTGGAGTGGGTTTTGGCGATTGAGAGGCCCCAACCCCAAAGGGGTTGAATGTGAAACGTAGTAACGAGCGGAGCGAGATAATAGCTTTAGTGAAACCTGTGGAAAGGTATATAATATTTATCCATTCGTTGTACTCGAACACCACTCAACTCGTTATACTTTGTTATACATTTTATATAGGAAATTATTATGAAACTCAAAACATTATTTCTATCTCTCATTGGCGTGGCTTTAATGACATCGGTTGCCCAAACTGCGGCCGTCGAACCACAGCTAGAGTTAGCTAAAACCTATCTCAACCAAGCGGATCAGTATTATCAACAAGGACAATTTCAACAAGCGCTACCGTGGCTTAAAAAAGCCTTTCAGATTAGAACAACCATTCTGGGCGAAAAACATCCCAGAACACTTGGAACCCTTAATAATTTAGCCGAAATTTATCGGCAGTTAGGTCGCTTTTCTGAGGCTTTGCCGTTGTTAGAAAAAAGCTATCGCTTCCACAAAGCGGTGTTAGGAGAAAAACACTCAAATACTCTCCATAGTATGAATAATTTGGCCATGATTTACCAAGACTTAGGCCGTTTAGACGAAGCCTTGCCTTTGTATAACAAAAGCTATCGGCTTTCCAAAGCGCTGTTAGGTGAAAAGCACGCTTTTACTCTGTTAACGATGAATAATTTAGCCAGTATTTACAAAGACTTAGGCAGATTATCCGACGCCTTGCCTTTGTATAAAAACGGCTATCGTCTTTCTAAAGAAACGTTAGGAGAACAACACCCTGATACCCTCACGAGCCTAAATAATTTAGCGGGAATATACGAAGGCTTAGGTCGATTATCAGAGGCCTTGCCTTTGCGTAAAAAAGTCTATCGTCTTTCCAAAGACGTGTTAGGAGAAAAGCACCCCAACAGCATCATAAGCCTGAATAACTTGGCGATGAGTTACAACAGATCAGGCAAATTATCGGAGGCCTTGCCTTTGTTTGAAAAAAGCTATCGCCTCCATAAAGAAGTATTCGGAGAACAACACCCAAACACGTTTATCAGCTTGATTAATTTGACGGATATTTACCAAGACTTAGGCCGCTTATCGGAAGCCTTGCCTTTGCATAAAAAAGGCTATCGTCTTATAAAAAAGGTATTAGGAGAAAAACACCGTTTAACCCTCACGACTCTGAATAATTTAGCGAGTCTGTACCAAGACTTAGGCCGTTTATCGGCAGCGTTGCCGTTGTTTGAAAAAAGCTATCTTCTTCGTCTTGAAGTGTTAGGAGAACAACACCCATACACGCTTACCGGCCTCAATAATTTGGCTGAAATTTACGGAGAATTAGGCCGCTTATCGGAAGCTTTGCCTTTAGTTGAAAAAAGCTATCGTCTTAAAAAAGCGGTTTTCGGAGAAAAACACCCAGAAACACTGATAGGCATGAATAATTTAGCCATGAATTACCAAAACTTAGGCCGCTTATCCGAGGCTTTGCCTTTGCATAAAAAAGGCTATCGTCTTTCTAAAGATGTGTTAGGCGATAAGCACCAATTAACCCAGACCAACCGGAATAATTTAGCTTTAATTTACAACAAATTAGGTCACTTACCTGAAGCATTGTCCTTGTATGAAAAAAACTATCGTATCTCTAAAGAAGTGTTAGGTGAAAAGCACCCAAAGACTCTCTCAAGCCTGAGTAATTTGGCAAATCTTTACCAAGACTTAGGCCGCTTATCCGAAGCATTGCCGTTGTCTGAAAAAAGCTATCGTCTTAGAAAAGAACTGTTGGGTGAAAAGCACCCTGACACACTCGCAAGTTTGAATAATTTGGCTCACGTTTATACAGAACAAGGCCATGTTAATAAAGCCATCCAACATCTTGAACAATTCGTAGCCGGCGTGGAACAGCTACGAAGTGGCAACTTATCCGCCGAAAACCGCCAAGGCTTGTTTAAACAGTGGGTACATGGTTACTTTAAGCTTTCCCTGCTGTACACTCTCAAGTCGCGTTCCGTTGACGCGTTTCGCCTCGCAGAAATGAGCAAAGCCCGTACCTTGCTAGAATCCCTAGCAGCCAAACTCGCCGCCCAACAAACGGGACTCACCACCGCCGAGCAACAACAACTGCAAGACGACGACGCTCGTCTCGCCTTTCTGAACAACCGGATTGCCAAAGCCCTAGAAGACAATCGCCTAGAAGAACGAATTCGTTTGGAGGCAGAAAAAACCCAACGGGTCAATAAACGCCACCAATTCCATCAACAACTAATGGCAAAATACCCAAAATACGCGCAACTCAGCAAAGTGCAGATTATCAGTGCTAAAGCCGGTGCCAAATACTTGCCGGCGGATGCCGTGCTGATTAGCTACTTAGTCAATAAAAACAAAGTATTAGCCTTCACCCTACAACCAAACGGCCAACTCACCGCGCACGACTTAGGAGAAATCCCTAACCTCGAAACCAATATAAAAGACTACCATCACCGATTACTAAAAGGAAGTAGAGGCCGGCCCATACGGCCCATACGGAAGAACAAAACCGCAAAACTCCGCCGTCAACTTGGAAAGCGACTACTAGAACCCCTGTTATCAGTCATCAAAGATAAACCACACTGGATTATCTCACCATCTGGGCCGTTAGCGTTAATACCGTTTGAAACCCTGCACCTAGAAGGACAACAACAACCCGTGATTGTCCAACACCAAATCAGCTACGTGCAATCGCTCTCCGTATTGGCACTGTTACAACAACGCGATCGCGTTTACCAACGTCTGCAAAACCGCGGCAGCTTATTAGCAATGGGTGCGCCGATTTACCAACCGACAATCCCCACTAACCCTGCTTTGCTAAATGGAGGGAATCCTAGCACGGCCGACTTCAACATCGCTCGCGGCCTCGTGCAAAGCAGTGATGATCCAAAACGATATGCCCGTGCCTTCAGGCAACTCAACCAAAACTGGGAAAATCTCCCCGGCACCTTGGCCGAACTAGAACAACTAGAAAAACTCTTTCAAGGCCAAAAGCCGCTTATCTACAAACTGGCCGACGCCACCGAAGCCAAACTACAACGCCTCAATCAACAAGGCCTCTTAGCCAAATACCGTTACATCGTGTTCTCAACTCATGGCTACCTCAGCCCACAAGTGCCGGCCCTATCTGCCATTGTATTAGGACAACTCAACAACCCACCTGGAATTGATGGCTATATTACCGCCGGCGAATGGCCTGGCTACGACCTAAAAAGCGACCTAATGGTACTCTCCGCATGCGAAACTGGCCGAGGAGAAATCATCGGCGGCGAAGGCATCATGGGACTACCTTACGCCTTCTATGTCGCTGGCAACAAAAACACCATACTCACCCTCTGGAAAATAGCCGACAACCTCACCGTCGAATTTATCACCAGCTTCTTTGCCAAACTCAACGCTGGGCAAGGACAAATAGAAGCCTTGACAGCCACCAAACGCGAATTTATCAACAAAGGCTTACCCCATAGCAAGCCCGCCTACTGGGCCGCGTTTATACTCTATGGCGTATAATATATAACAGGAGTCCAAGATTTATCTTGGACGTCGCGCATCGTGCAAAGCTTTTTAATCCGTTATTATAACGAATCCTTGTAGTTTAGCAGCACTCCAAGATTTATCTTGGCTCAATAAAAAAACTTTAGAGGTTTTCAAATGAAAGTATGGCCCCCAAGTCGCGCCAAATGATTAAAAACCACCGAAACCCTACAAAATATAATATAACAACTTAACCTTTAAATGCACGCTCCGAAGCCAAATACGCTATTTCTTCTGCTGTGCATATCCGGCCCAGAATCGCATTACGATGTGGAAAACGGCCAAACTCTTTGACTATCTCTTGATGATGTTCGGCAAACGGTATATTCCTCTCAAGCTTAGCCTGTTCCTAAAAAGTTGGACAAAGTTGGACATTTTTAGGTAATTCGCTCTCTGTTGATAATTCAATTCAATTGCAACTAGAGTCCTGGTTGAGCAGTCCCAACCGTAGTCGCTCAGTCCGTTTTAGCAAGATGGATTTGACTTTTTGCCAAAGTGTCCAACGATCTATCGTAGGAAAGTGAAGTCTCGCTAAAACGTTTCGCGCAGCATTCTCGTCAGCTTGTAACACCACCCCGTCGAAACAATGAAATGAATCTCCGCTACGTTTTCCTAGAAGGATCCCATAACGGCTATCCATTTGCATCGTTCCCGCGCTATTAACGAGAATGACCGAAGAACCTCTTCGGCGAGAAATCGTGTCTAAAGCGTTTGCTATCACACCTTTCGTCCAAGCGGATAGTCTTCTTATAACGTTTTTCCCAAATTTATTCGATTTAATAGGTGAGGTTAAATCTTCAGCCGCAATCAAAGAAGCTTTATTAACCAACTTGTGTGTTGCCTGACAAATTTTATCTTTAACTTGGCATTTTACCTTAATATTTTGGCGATTAAGCTTTTTTCTACCTAAATTATTTTCAATAATATTTTTCTGTTTATGAGATTTTTTAGTTATGATGGCTTTCAGCTTATTTCTAGCTTGATATTTTTTCTTGAGGTTATCTGAGTGTTTCGTTAATAACTCACCCAAACCTTCGCCATAATGTTCGCCATCAGAATCAACAAAAACTTCAGTGTAACCTTTATCTATTCCAATCGTTGCTTTACCACAATTCTGAGTTTCAGCAACCTCTATTGTGTAGTGAACCTCAACTTCACCGTCTTTTAAAATCAATCGCAAAGTGCCGGTCGGTTCAACCGTTGTGTTTAATGGGATCGCTATTCGTTTACCTTTTTGTAAACTGGGTATTTTTATCCAAGCACATCCACCTAATTGAAAAGTCGTATAATTATCAGAACGAACAACAATTTGGTTATGAGTATGATTGCGTCCATGTTTCCAATATTTACGCATCAAACGTCTTAAATAATTATCACTCGTCCAATTATCAGACTTCAGTTTTTTATAAAGTTCAAGACGTTTTTTCTCATCAGAAACTTGTTTGTAAATAATTTTTCTGACCTTCTCCTTGGCTGCTTCTCGGTTGGCTTTCATGTCACCAAAACTATCCCGTAAAGTTTCTTTCCAAGCATTAGCCGATACTTGGAATTGACGCTTTTTTGATAACCATTGGTCACGTATTTTTCTATCACTTTTAATAGAAACACCATTAATTGAACCATAAGAATGCCAAACTTCTGAACGAACTTGACCTAATCGTTTAGCTTGTTCTTCTAGTTGTTCATATTTACCACGATTAAGGTTTTTACTTTTTAAGATTCGAGTAACGATCATTAGTAATTGCCTTCTTTATAAGTCGTGTGGTCGATGTTTATTACCCATAATTTTAAATTATGGGTAGCTTTTTCCAACTTTCAAGTAGCAGTTAAATTACTCTTTAAATAATTTAACCGAATATTCTTGATCAGCCTCATTTTCGCTGTGCATAAACGGCAGATACAAAAACGACAATTGCTCAGCATCAATCTTCTTATCAAAGCCCCGCTTAATAGCCAATCTAACAATTGCTATTGCCTGAGTCCCGGTACTAAAACTTTTAGCTTTTCCACGAAACATATTACGAGGAAACTGATCTAACAAGATGACTAATGCCAAACACCCCTCCGGTGTATCACACCACCCATCCAACCTACCTTCCGACGCATCGCGCCATATCTGTGCGAATTGATTATAAATTTCCCTATCCAATTCAGGTGTGGAAGAAAACCAACACGCTCTTATCCGATCCGAATACCAATAGTCGATAATATCTCTAGGTGCTATCTTCATTTATATTTAACCACCGGTTGAGTTGAGGAATCATGCGATTTGAGGGCCATAAACTCATTTGGAAACATTCAAATTAA
>Ga0190344_1000137_pt1 | contig 46682 bp, 62 predicted proteins | sample 48721323_MG_FD_161662 | JGI IMG/M metagenome (GOLD analysis project Ga0190344, IMG submission 161662) | Hydrothermal vent microbial mat bacterial communities from Southern Trench, Guaymas Basin, Mexico - 4872-13-2-3_MG | ecosystem: Environmental > Aquatic > Marine > Hydrothermal vents >... | reverse complement strand
ACCCCCAAGAGAACCATTCTGGTTCTGACCCCTCTAGCCTCTCTGTTTGTCTAATTTTAGCTAGCTCGCCATAAGTTAACTGTACAGCCTCGCCAGTTAACCGTTGTTGCTCGTTTACAATACCGTACCCTTCTGAATATTGTACAGCTTCGCCCTCAACCTCCTCTTGAATAACAATTGTTGCTACCCCTGTAGCGTGACTGCCTTGAGTTGACTCTCCCTTCATACTGGACAAGACCACGCTTAGGCGACCAGAAGGCTCAAACTCTGTAGTTATTTCCCCTTCTAAATATACTTCTCTGGTTCCTCTTACTATCGAGCCTATCAAAAAGCCGCCACTAGAAATAGAATACTCAGCTAGGTTAGAGGTTGGGGCACCAACAGTCCCAAGGGCAAAAACCTGCGCTTTTTCAAAATCTCCAGAAGCAACAAACTCCTGTGTAGTCTCACCCTCTAAATACACTATTGTAGCCATACGTTCTCCTATTGTAGTTCTTTTTTAAAGTATACGACTATAATTTATTAATTTCAATAGTATAGCCAGAAACAACGTTGAATTTATCCTTTTTATTGTTTTTTTCACCCCTGATATAGTAATAAACGTTGCCATCTTCTGGCATTTCTATTTCTAGGGATGATGATGCGCCCCCACATAGATACGCTGTATCCATCACTAAAGAGTCCGTTCCATCAAGATAAGAGTGATAGCTGTACTCAGCTTCAGTGCCAAGGATAAGACTTCTAGAATCCAAAGACAAATCAGAGGTTATCTCTATTAGAAAATTGCCACCCGACTCAGGAGAACTAAGAGAAAAAGAGACATCTGCTTTAATACTATATTCTCCTTTTGGCAAAAATATTTTGTTGCAAGCCCTGTGTACCCTACTAGAAGGATCGTCTAGAGGTGCTGACCCAACCTGAGTAATAACCGAAGTCCACAAGTCTTCGTGTGTAGTAGGTCTAAAATCAAAACTAGACGTCTTGTAAAAAGATCCATTGCCACTAGAAGATTTAGACGCTGGGGGTAAATCGTGAATAACTTTGTCATTACAAAAGATCGACCCTTGCACATATAAGTTACCTTCTGTGGTTAGCGTAGTAGTATCTATGTCGTATGCTATTAGCTTGCCGTTTCTAAGGACACCACCACCATCAGGCTTGGCAATAACTTTCAAGTTGCCACCGTAGACAATCCCGCCCTCTACGGTAGCTTCAACGTTTACATCAGTGCTTTCAATGCCCAGACTTGACCACCCCTGCTTACCATACATTCTACCAACAGCTATCTCAGTGAAGTCGGAACGATTCGTAACACCAGTGTTCTGCCCTACCACCTTACCTGCTGTCATAGTCCCGCTAATATCAGCAGTAGTGGCGTCAACAGTAGTGGCGTCAACAGCCAGCGCTGTCATGGTCCCGCTAATATTGGCGGTTACTACGTTAATAGTACCTGCTGTCATGAGAGTGTTAACTACTATAGTGTCAGTTGCAATGTCTGTCGCTATTAACGTTCCGACTGTTAGGGAGGTAAGAGATCCTATTGTTAGCGAGCCTGTTACCGTTAGATCAACTGTTTCAATGCTTGTGGAGGCAGTAAGTGTAGACACTGCTAGATCCGTAAAGGTAATAGGGTTGGTCACTACTAGATTGTCTGTAGTAACAGTAGTCGCGTTCACATTGGTCCCAGTTATCGTCGGGGCATTTAAAGATTGAGTTACAGTAACATTTCTAACCGTTAACAACCCAGATATGGTTGCTTCCGCTGTTAACACCGTGTTTGCAGTAATCAAATTACCAGCTATTCGCACTGTGCTAGTTATTGTATCAACGACCAAATTTGTAATGTTAAGAGTAGTAGCGGTAAGAGTATCGGTCACTATCGTGGTTGCTATAAGGTTAATGACTGTCAGATCGTCTAGAATAAGAGGTCCTGTGATATTTAGGGTAACAGTAGTAAGTGAATCAAAAACGCCGCTGTCTGCGGACACAGTCCCTAGCGGAGCGTCAATATCCCCCCTTTCAACGAGCACATTTCCCCACTCTGTGCTGAACCCTCCTAAATCTGCCCTAAAGCTACCAGCGTCTGTCGTAAAACTTCCCCCTGTAGTTTTAAAAGACCCTATAGACTCGATATTACCGCTTTCATTGTTGATAACGACCGTCTCTGTTGTTATCGAGGTAGGGGGGTGCTTAAAAGTAGTTGTGTCTCTTCCTATATTAACATAGTCAGTGCCAGCAGCCAAATCTATAAGCCTAAGAGCAGTAGTGGTATACGACGAAAAAGTTCCATCAGAACCTATTGAAGCCCTGTCAACACCACCACCATCTCTCATAAAAAGATTTTTATAAAAAACAGCATCTTCACTAACGGTAAGCTGGTTATGAACCCCAAGAAACTCAGCCGTTGTGCTTCCAGTTAATGCAGCATCTTTTATGGTAATAGTGGTAAAGTTTGTTAAGTCTATGTTACCGCCAACTACTGGAAGATCAGGACCTTTCATGTCAAAGTTTATAGTTAACACATCTACAAATGGGTTTCTTATGTTAGTCTTGACGTTTGTAAATACATCCTCTGCCAAGGGGTTTAAAAAGTTGTATTCACTTTGAACGCCTCCTAAACAAATAACATCAAACCCAACAGAAACATCAGACCCATGCAGAACTCCAGAAGCGTTTACGGTTACGGTGTCTACACTAATTCCAGAAGAAACCACCTCATCAGCATGTATTGTTCTAGAATTGGTGTGCCACGCGTTGTTTATGTTGTCGGAGTTAACCTGACCTATGTTCCCAGTTGTCGCGTCTATATATACAGTATCAACAGTTTGACCCCATATAAGAAAAACCCTATCATCCGCATCCCCTATATCATTAACATAGAGCAAGGGTACGGGTTCAAACTGAGTCCCTATTTGCCCATAAACTTTTGCTATCTCATGAACGGTTAGTAGCCTGCACACCAAGACATCTGCTTCAAAATCTTCATGAACTTTTAGATGGTCAGCTTCTACATATCCGGGCTTTATAACGATTGGGTTAATAATAGTTTCAGAGGCCCTTACATACTGGGTAGAAATAGCTAGAGGGTAGGAAATCTGGTCGTTTATTATATTAGGGTTTCTCTGCAGATCAGACAAAAAAACTTCCATCCGGTTCTCTGAATCAATCATGGCTGGATCTAGATTGATCAACTTGACCCATCCAAGATTGTCTAACTTTCTTATTTTCAGTATTTTTTCTAGGTTGTCGCCCCACCATTGCAAAGGAGAAAGATCGCCACCCCCAGGCCACAACGTTCCATCAGGCCCGGTAGAGTCTATCACAGGCTCGGTATCTCCTAGAAACTTAGACCTAGCCAGGGAATTGTTCTCTCTTATGCTTTCTATGTCATCAGGCCACCCATGATCTATGCTAGGGTTTGCCTCGTTGTAATTAGCCATTTGTCTACCTCATAAAATCAGACCATCTGAACATTCTCTGATAAACTCTCAATCCTGCCGACAGAAGAACCGTAGAGTGTGTCTTTTCGTAAGGATCGGTGATATCTATTCTAATTCTTATTTGAGAACCTACGCCACTTACAAAATGAGTAGTGGCATTACCTACATAGTGGCTGCTAACCCCATTGTGAATGAAAGAAACTGAAGTTTCTATGTTCAGTGCTGGACCTATGTAGGGGTCGTTGTTGTCTGTTGAAACACCATATTCTAGCTCTAAGTAAATTCCTTTTGTGTAATTAGGAAACTTGTCAACGCGAGGAGGGTCAAAAAGAGTAATGGGGTTAAAAATTGCGTAACCATGAAGATTACCATCTGTTTGAGCACATCTTAATGTATAGCCCCCGGGAATTTCAATGTTCTCTGAACTTTCTATGCTGAGCGTTAAGGGCTTAGACGCTGCTACCGAAGAACCCATCGGCATATAGTCACTGTCCCCATCGCTAGTAACCAACCTAAACGGAGTGCTTGCATATAATCCGTTGTCCCCAACTGCTGAAGCCCATATAGAATTTTTATTACTAGGAGGCAGTACGTCAGCTATTACGCCACCACCTGTCTTAGTAGAGGCTATTTTGACTCCAGTTGAGAAATCAAACCCCCGTCTAAGCTCATAACCGTAAACATCAACTCCTTTATCTAAATAGCTCGGCAAGATGCTATAGGTTAGCCCTTGGGCATTGAACCCTGCACTAAAAAACTCTATAGCAATAGGTTTTTGCTTGGAAACTCCATCGACCGTATATTCATACATAGTCTCCGTGCCATAATCCTGCACAGCACCAGAAGTTGAAACAGATATTGGCGCTATATAGTAAGTCTTACCTTCTTCGGCTGGGTCTATCATAGCTCTAGTTTTTGAACCACTGATCGTTTTTAAAGAGTCTCTTTTGATAAGTCTAAACTGCTGCCTATCAAAGCCAAACTCCCACGAGCTAAGCTTGATCCCGTTTCCTTCGTTTTCTATAATATGATAAGTTTCTCCAGAATCTAGCAAGTATATTATATCCCCAGGTTCAGAGTTGTTAGCGTACTCTGCAGCGTTAGGACCTGAATAAACAGCTATCCAAGGGTCTGCAAAAGACGCCCTTACTTCGTCTGGATTGTCAGGGTTGTCGTCATCTGATATATATGGGTCAAAAGCTACATTTATATCAGCATGGCTGAACCAACTATAGTCCACATGAGGGGTTTTGGTTTTATCAGTAGGAATTGAGTATTCGACAACAACTCTTGAATAAGATCTGAGCCTGTAGTGGTATGTTTCTTCTGAAATAACTACATCAGTTACTGGAGGAGGGTTGTTTATATAGTCCGCTGACACATCTTCTAGGGACTCGAGTTTGTCAAGCGTCTCAAACTCTTCATATATCTCATCATCTTCTCTTAGAAAAACCATACTACAGCTACCGTCCATTCCTGTGTTACTTTGAATGGCTCTAACCTTTTGGTCTCTTATTTCAGGCCCGCAGTCGATGTTGATAGTCCCAAGGTCTCCCACAGCTATTTCTATGTTCTCAGGCCTTAACGACATTGAATAGGTCCTGTTAAATTCGCTCCTCTTTAAAACGTAAGTCCCAAGAGAGGTGGCGTGCTTTTTCTTAAAAAACCCAGGGCAATCAAGCTGAGTAATTGTGTCTTTCTGATCAAGGCTAGAGTCCTTGGCCTCTCCTAATATAAAATCATCTAGAAAAAAATTATAAGTAGGAGCTTCAGACGAAGTCACATCCGGATCGTCAATAACCATATATCTAACTCTTATGTTACGTATAACTGAAGTTCTGTCAGCTTGATTAATGCTAAGCATAGGACCGTTTTCATCAACCTGAATATCCTTGTCTGTTATATTAAAAGACTCGGTCTCATAATCAATGTCTCTATAACTAAGATATATCTTATCATTCCACCATGAAAGCTCGCCGTTAAAATATTTCAATATGTTATCTATAACAGCCTGAGACTTCATTTCTCCAGTCACAGCAAAGTTGATTTCCAAGCCCTTTAAATTAACATAATTATAAGCAGAAATCCAAGAAGGTTTGTCAATCTGTTCCTTTTTCCATCCAAGGCCATATCTGGTGTTGGTAAGGTAATCATATAGAATCAATACAGCATTTCTGCTGTATACCTCGGGATCCCCTGCCACAGTAAAGTTCTTCACTATCTTCCCCTCTACAATCACTTCTCTTTTTTGTAAAGAGGAAGCCCCTTCGGCTTTAACTCTAAAGGCAATATATGCTAAGTTTATATAGTTGTCGTCGGCTTCAGGGAAAAGATCTGTAACCCATTCTATCGCTGTTTGGTCTTCTTCCCCTTTCATGACTGTTGTAGCTACTTTATTACCAGCCCTTTTTTCATACTTATCTGTGTATGGCAATCCTTCTGTCCCTGTTTTAACTCTTACATACCAAGTTGTGTCAAACTCATAAATGGGCTGCCCGTTTAAAAATATAGCTAGGGTTGTTCGATCGTCGTCATCTGGAAGAGGAATCTCTTTTATTCCTTTTATCTTTCCCTCACACAGACCCTGTAAAATAACTACGCTATCATCAGTCGTCCCTATAAAAAGATCATTACCACCAACTCTATGTTCTCCGTACAAAACAGGAATGGTTCTTTGACCGCTGATAGTATTAACAGACAAATTGTCCGCCCCAACAGCCTCCTCTCCGTCAGAAGAAAGATGCGAGGCCAAGACAGTACCTAACACTTGTGATCCTGCTACTATAAAGGCAGCTGCTGTAGCTGATAAAACTCCAGCAGAGACTGCTGTTCCAGTTAAGGCGGTCGCTAGTGCGCCTACACCTAAAGCTATTACTGAAGCCATCTTCGACCCTCGTATGAGGCATATGTGCCATACATAGTCGAAACTGCCCCCAAGTCTTCAGTAATTATGATTGCCTTGGCGTTGCCAGCGTTTATTCCTGTGGCCATAATCTCTCCTTTGTTAGAAAACATTACCATTATGTCCCCAACGTATATGTTACCTTCTGGAAGAAGCTCAGTCTTGCTCTTTATAAAAGAGTAGAAGCTGTCTAAGCTAGCTTCTTTATTGTTAAAGTACTCTTTGCACAAGCGCTCATAATTATCTGGCATGCTGTTTAGATCTCCTAGCACTTTTGTTGCATAGTCTCCTATAAAACTAGCACAGTCCACAAACCTATTAGAATCCTCTAGAAAAGCTCCTACCCGATATGTTTTAAATTTGCATGCTGACAAATATTCTTGACACAGACTAAATTGTTTAGACGCTCCCATCAAACCCCTCACTATTCTTTCTTGTCATTCCCTCCATACCCCGGCTTGGCCTTGGCATTAGCTATCCACCTGAAGCCCCCAAAATTCTCTTTGTTATTGTAGCTTTTACAGGTGTCGTAGCTTCTATCACAAGTTTTTTTGCCACCAACATAACCACACTCCTCCCCTTTGAACTTTTTCCATCTGCAGCTATTTGTAAACTTGTTTGTTGTTTTAGATCTCCAGTTGTCAAAAACGGAGACAGCCTTAACTTTTAGAATCCCTTGGTTATACGTCCAACCGCTTAAATACCCTACCCATATGATAGTGTTGTTTTCTAGATCTTTTGTAGTCTGATTTAGTGTAGCAGCCGTTATTGTTATTTTTTGATCTTCGTTAATATCTAGCTGATCGAACTTATCATACAGTTCATATTCTACGTCATTCAACTCTAGAGAAACATTGTCAACAATAGAGGAACTCCCATAGTTTATAGACCTGAAGTCCATCCCTAGAGGCTCATATAGGCCCCCTAGCTTTGCAGGCCAACTAGTGTAATAAAGATCTTCTGGAATAAAATTACTCCCTTCAGGAGTGGGTAAGTCTTCGTACCTAAGCTCAAGTTTTAGAAGAATAGTAGGAATATACTGATGCTTTTTAAGTTCGTCTAGATAAAACTGGTCTATTTCTCTCATCTTGATTATTGCCTTGTGCCTAGTTAGGTGGATCGAGCCTGTGCTCGTTAGTCTCTATTAGTTTGACATTTACAGTGTACCATATTCCCTTTATATCTTCTACTTTGAACCCTTCTGTCTCTGAAAACCTAAACTTGTATTCTTCAGGCCATTCCTCTGGCTCCCAATCAAAACCATCAAAGCTGTACCTAAACCATACTATAAAAGGAAGAAAAGGCCCGTTGTGATCTTCGTAAAAGTCTTTCAATAGTTCGTAATAATCATACTTGATCATCTTATGTTGGACAGTAATTATTTTTCTAGGACGCTCCCATATCAGTCTGCGTTGCTCATCTCCATTAGCAAACTTAGAAACCATAACTAGCTGGTTACTTTCTCTAGACACTTTGTGGTATGCTGGTACAGTATACGGAACCTCTTCCCCTGTCAAAGGAGGGTAGTATTCTTGCATTATAAAACTCCTCTTATTGCGCTAGTAACATTCCTCTCTCCGAGTTCTAAGGCTTCAGAGAGTGGACCTGTTATCGCTGCAGGGTTGTTGGTCATTAAATCCACTACACTTTTGCTGTCGAGTGCAGATATAGAAATATTGATATTTTCAACCTTGTTGCCACTGGCCTTACTAGGTTCATCTAAATTAGCTTCCTTAACCCTGTCATATACCCTTGAGCTTGTATCGTTAGCAGCCCTGCTAAAGTCAACTCTTTTCTCCTGAAAAGATGGCATTTCAATAGCTAGAGGTTCTGGAACTGTTTTTTTAATAGTCTCTCCCACTTGTTGCTTAGGAGGTTGCATCATTCCAAACCCTTCTGGACTACCTGCTGACTTCATTGATGAAATGGTTTCACTAGCGCTATTACCACTCATTGGCACAATAGCTTCTGGCCCTTGCTCGCCAAAAGAGTATCGTTTTCCACTTCTGGTGCCTATCCCGAAAATTTCTTCGTCTATTACTCCGCCCTTTGCAAACCCGAAGATCTTACCTAATCCAGAAAGGGCAGGAGCGGGGGCGCCTCCCTGAATACCCATGGCGTTCATCAAAGGCATCAAAACAAAGAACTTTGTAATTAGCTTTTGTATGTCTGCTACTAAAGACAAGATCATGTCTTTGAAATCTACTTTGCCTGTTCTTATGAAGGTTTCAAACGCTGAATTGACACTATTCATGGTCGTTTCTAATGCTGCATACGCCAACGACTGTTCAGGCTTTATTAGAGAAGCTTCTCTATTCTTTTCTGCTATCTCTGCTTCTTTCTCGGCCAACATCTGAGCTTTAATCATAAAAGCTTCTTGCTCGCCAGTTATTATGTTATTAGCTTCTTTAAGGGCTTCGGCAACTGTTTTAGACCCGTCGACAACTCCCATTGCGACCTTTTCGATCTGCCCTTGGATCCCTTCTTTTAGATCATGACCGGGTTCAACTAATCCATCATAAAAAGTCTCTATGTCTTGGTTAACTTCTATGAGCTTGGCGTTGACTGAAGAGGCTATCTTAGAGGTGTCAACGTCAGCAGCGAGCGAGTCCATTGCTTTTTGGATTTTAGTTTTTACAGACCCAAGACCTTTTTCGCTTGTGTCTATTTCTACATTGCTGAGAACCGTTACAACATCTGGCGCTTCTACTTCTATTGGCCCGGGGCCTGCAAGTTGGTCTCTGCCCTTAAACCCAGCAATTTCAGTATCTTTTGCAACTTCAGGAACTTTTTGATTTGTTATGAACCCTAGTCCACTTGAGATGTTTCCAGTGCTCATCTCCCTAGGGATTTTTACAAAGGCTTTATTCAAAAACTTCATCGCTGCTGTAGTAGCGTTGATAGCAGTTGCTAACGCCTCGAAAAAGCTTATAGCAGCTCCTTCTGTGATCTCTACCAATGCCATCTTCATATCTTGATATGCATTGCTAGACCTAGTTATTGCAGCGGTTAGCCCTTTTGCATTCTTTTGAGCCTCTGCCCCGAAAACTTCGTGCATTTTTTCAGCGACTTTAGGCAAAACGTCTTCAGAAACTAACTTGCCTTGCTTCATTAGCTCTCTCAGTTCTGATTGAGAGACCCCAATGGCGTCTGCAAAAATTCTAGCTGCTCCGGGCAATCTGTCGTTCAATTGAAGAAACAACTCTTCAGCTCTAATTGTACCGCCACCCATCATCTGTGACAGAGCATACATTGAGCCTGCTGTTTGTTCTGACGTCATGCCCAAAACACTCGACGCCTCTGACATTGCAATAAAAAGGTCTTCTGACTTCTTTCCTTCTAATGCCGTGCCTCTTGCAGCTGCAGCAAACGTTCCATATGACGTTGCAAGTGCTTGTGTGGAGATCCCAAGTCTGTTACCTAAATCAGATAATTCTTTGAATTTCTCAGCAGCTGCGCTAGCTGATCCAGTGACAAACTTCATTCTTTTTGCAGCACCGTCAAGCTCAATAGCCATCGTCTTGAAGTTGCCGACAAGAGTGCTTATTCCAAAGCCAGTTAAAACCGCACCTGCAGTTGATATAGCAGCGCTTTTCAAACTTGTGATTTTACCGACCATTCCAGTTATGCTGTTTGACGCCATACTAGACGCCCTTGCAGTGGAGCTGGCCATAGAGGTCATGCTTTTGGATACAGCTTGGGTAGATTGTTTCGTGCTGTCCATTTTACTTTTAATAGACGCTATTGATGTGGCCATCGACTGCATGGATTTGGAAACTGAGCGCATTGAATCGCTCATAGCCTTTTCCATTCTAGCCGATGATGATTTGACAGCTCTCGAGGTCCGTCCTGTCACGGTCTCTACTTTTTTGAGCGTAGACGTAAACTGTCTAGCATCAAGAGTGATGTCGGTTTTGATGGTACCTACTGTAGCTGCCATATAATCACCTGCCTTTTGAGCAAACAGCGTTAAACATGGCTTTTACGTCTTGCCACTTTGATCGCTTGGGTTTTTTTGGTTTGCTTGAGCATCCAATCTCAAACTCTCGCATTTTGAACGGACGCTGTTTTTTAGACGAAAAAGATAACGCTGCGTTAGCTATTACAGAGGCTGTAAGGGCGTGCCTCTTGCCCTCTATTACAGCCCCCCATGGTTCTTCGTTATAGTACGCAGCCCAAGAGCTTAACTCTTGGGCTGACATACGTTCTGACAGTTCTGATAGGGTGCATCCTAAGCACAAACAAAGCCTGTAACAAAGAAGCTCCCTATCAGACAGGATTACTTTTTTTGTGGTTCTTCAGCAGCCCCCCATGTTAGTCTGGCTGCTTCATTGAACATCATTTGAGCATCTTTAGCTGGTATCATAGCCAAGATTTCAGCTCCCTGCTCGCCATCTAGAAGCTTGTTTCCGGCAGAGTCTTTGACTGTTGATTTTAATAAGTCTACTATAGCTGTAGAGCTTCTGAAATCAACCTTGTTTGTTTCTTGGTTGTTATGTTTCTTCTCAAACTCAATAAGGTCAGCAATAGCCATGCTGTAAATCCTTACACTCACACCCAAAGAAACTAGATCATAAACTGTAAAAGAGCCAGCGTCTTTCTTTAGAACATCACCTTTCATTAAACATTTGTACTTGCTTCCCTCTTGCATCATTTGTTTTCTCCTTTTTTTATATATTTTTTAATCTATTATTTTGGTACTACTGGATCGGCTGCAGTCTTTGTAGAAGCAGCTACCCTTCTAGCAAAAGCTTGATTAGTCATCGATTTAGGAGGCTCTGTCTTGGTAGGAGGCTCTGGGACAGGATTTGATGACAGCCTCCACTCTATCTTGCCACTTGTTTTAAAAACAACAGTGTACGTCATCTGTGAGTCTATTGGAGGGTCTATCTCCAGCGATTTAATGTTAACCTTACAAGAGTGATACCCATGCGGTTGACCTACTAAGTCATTTGTTTTAGGGTATATGACCAACATGTCTAAAGGGTCGTTATATACGTTTAGCTCGTCCCTGAACCACTCCCACAACTCTGTATATGTTAGCCTGTTTTGATCGCGCAAATCAACCGTTGCGTAGTTCCCTCGTACAGTAATCTCTACTGGGTCTATCAACCCGGGTATATTATCTCTATACCTACTGTCGTTATAGTAAGTTACGTCAATATCCTCCTGTGCTGGAGAAAAGGGCTGTACCTCTATAGGCTCAAACAGTTCCATGGGTGTTATTGTGTCTGGATCTATGGATGTGTGAAAGTAGACCTTTACTATCAAGTCTTTGCCCAAGATAGCTTGTGTGTCTTTATGTTCTGCCATTAAGTACCTCCTAATAAGCATTTATAGTTAGCAACCCACAGTGGGCGCTTATTCATGTCGTCATTTATGTCCATGGGTTCACCGTTGTTCAATATATAAGCATATCTAGTATCGCCAACTATTTGCCTCTGGAGGCCGTGAAGAAAATCATCTATAGCATAGATGGTCTCTGAACACCTTACGACCTTTCCTAAAGAATCTCTCACCATCACTTGGAACAGTGGTGATCTATACGTCATATTAGCTGAAGCCTCTGCAAAGTTACCATACACAGATACATTTATGATAGCGTCAGGCTTGTTAGGTGTCGCTTTAGTAGCAAACAAGTTTTCCCCTAATTCACCAAAACCATTTTCAGCTAACAATGTTGCTATGTCTAGTCCCGTGTATCTTCTCACAGCTTCCCGCCTCCTCTTTTTAAATCTAGGATAGCTTCAGCAGCGTACGCCTCTACAATCTGGTCGCTTTTTTTACCAACCTCGTTAGCTGCCCCTTCCAAGAACTTGGCTTGACCTGTTTCATGTCTAGCTGTCAAGTTCTCATGTACATACAAAGAATATTTAGCAGTGTTGTACACGCTGCCATTTATTCCATTCTTATTAAATCTCATTTGCTTTGTGAACGTAGCAGACTTCAAAAAGCCTGTGTCCACTGGCGTCCTCTTTATAGACTCCTTTTTAACCTCTAACAAGATAGCAGTCATGGATCTTTGGTAGACTCTTTTTGCCATCACATTAGGCAGTTTTTTTAACAGCATAGAAACGTTATCTTTTACTGAGGACATTATGTTAGATACACCTTATATAAGTAAGAATCGTTGTCGGATAACAAAGACATCTTGTCTACTTTAGTAATTCTCATCGCAAAAGCATATTGCGACTCGTAATCGTCCTGATACAGCGTTTTAGTAAGCTGGCTAATCTGATCATATGAGGACGTATCTAGCGGTGGCTGGAAGTCATTTGAAACGTCTATAATCGATCCCATCCACAGATAACCCTCTATTCTCAACAGCTGGCTGGCATACACAACTGCCTTTGACGCAACTTCGTCACCAGCACTACTATAGAACACTGCGTTCTTGTATTCCCACCTACACAATATTTCTTCTGGATCAGGCCACTGATAATCGCCCATTGCATCGGGCTTTGGTGGTCGCCAATACAGCGTTGGTGTTTTCATGTTCTTATATAGCCAACTCATACTGCTACCAGTCGTTGTCTACGAGGTCGTCCAGAAATACCACGCAAATGACCGCTTGGGTCAAGATCAACGGCTGTACGGCCATAAAAAGAAGTAGAGAATCTCTCTATTTTATTCCCACCTCCTGTGCTGGAACCTGTGTCGGTCTCATATTGTATCGATGCCTCGCCCAACTTCTCCTCGACGACCCTTCCCTTCTGGTCGCTGATGAATACGAAGTGGGCTGCTAGCCATCTTTGTACTTCTAAAGCAAGCCTGTCTGATATTTCGGCTTTTGGTATACTAGAAACAACAGCAGCGGACGCTGTAGCTATACAACCTTCTATTACAGCATCCGATGCCTCTGTAACTATTATCTCTCGAACATGACTTACGGACGGCGACGTAAAATCTTGCATTAAACAATTCCCTATAAATGAGCGTGTAAAATTCCGTTCTGACCTTCATAGTCTGATTTAAATAATGGAACCATACATGACATAGCTTTATACATATGTTTCCAGTTAGGAGTGTTAGGTGGTTCCCAATCCATAACAGTCATAGGCAAGCCCTGAATTAGCCCTAATGATCTTTGTGACATTTCTACTAAGAGCACGTTGTCATCTGCTAATTTTCTGGCAGTTGCGATTTCGCTCATGCCTTCTATTTTTAGGATGCGTTCTCTAAGAGTTATCCCCAAAGGATATTCATTAGACCCAGTTGTGTAGTCCGAGTCTAGTAAATACTTGTATTTTCTAGGAATGTAAAGTTTGTATGGTCCATCATGATTTTGGTACCATAGAACCTCTACCATCTGCTTTACTTGATCAACAATGTTTTCTAGAGTTACTGTTGTCCAGTCTGCAAAAGGAACTGGCGATGATGCTGGAGTGAACTCGTTTCTTTCAGGCCATTGAGTGTACCCATAAGCTGATAACCCAGCTGCTGGGGTAAAGATCCCATTAAAGAGAAACTCTTCAAGATCGTTGGCTACTACAAAAGACGCAGCGTCTGTTAATTGCATTAAAAGATTAAAGCTATTCTCTTTGGCTGCTGTGTCTGTAAAAAGCTCATGCCAAAATTCTTTCTTAACAATTGGCAAAGGTATCTGCGCTGGACTAAAATCCAAGACGTCTGATGTGCCTCTTTCATCTGGAGACATAACAATATTACCACCACTCATCTCAGATACCTTGTAGTACTCGTGAACGCTCTTGCCTTTTCTGTTTATCTTTATGTTTTCTGCGCTTCTTTGCAGATCAGCCATCCCAATTAGTTCTGCTCTTGCTACCTTAGCTATTCTTTTGTCTATCTCTTTCCAGTAGTTAGGCGGTAAAGACGAAAAGTTAAGGTTCCTGTATCTCTGTGCTAATACATCTAGGCTAAAGTTGCTACTTAGAACAGCGCCAGCAGTCTCACCATGGGCCTTGCCCTCTGCGATATACTCACGATTTTCTGTTTTATTTTTATCTGACATCTTTTTGTTTCCTTAGTTTATTACGATATTACAACAACTATCCTGACAGGCTCTAGCCCTGCAGTATTGTCAATTGTCTCGTCAAAGTACCCTACTGTGTCTCTAAAGTTATCATCAGCAATCACAGTGCCGTCAAACCCTTGAGCGTTTCCCCTTGCTCTAGCTGGGGAGCCTTCATCGGCCACTGTGGCACCACCCGGAGCTAACCAAGCCCAGATCTTGTCTCCGGGACGAAGATGGTTGCAAAGAACGATATCACCAGCAGCGTAGTCGGCTGAACCTTCTGACCACGGCTCGACAGCTCCTTTGCCGAAGTAGATGTTCTCAACAGCAACAAGTTTCGGATCAGGGTAGTTAGTAGACGGCCCAGAAGGCCCGTCGTCTGGAATAATGTTCCCATTAGGGAGTATTCTGCAAAACATCCCCGGCTTTATACTAACCTCTGCCGTCTTCTCTACACAAACAGGAGGCAAGCCATACAAAGCTAAATTAATTGTGTTGTATTTGCTCATAGAAACTCCCTTCTACCAAGCCACCGCAATTATCCTTATTGGATCAACACCAGCTGTGTTGTCTACTAATTCTTCTGAGTGGCCTAATATATGTGCGTATCTGGCTTCGTCGCCAGCTTTGTAAACTTCTAGAGTTCCCGGATATCCAAGAGCGCCTCCTGTCATTAACAAAGGTGCTCCGACTACTGCTATTTCTCCCGGTGGTAACCAACCCCATATCTTGTCTCCGGGACGCACTTGCTGTGTCATAACGATATCGTCAGCAACGTAGTCATTAGCCGTTTCGTTCCAGTCTTCACTTACTCCCTTGCCAAAGGCATCTGACTGAACAGCTATCAGTTTGCCATTAGGAAAGTCTGTAGCAAGCGCAGATGGGTTTGCTATAACCTTTCCTGTCGATGCTATGTGTAAGCTCATGCCGGGCTTTATTGGTTCTGGCAAAGGGTTCTCAGCAGTATACTCTAACTCGACCCCGGGCATTCCGTAAATAGCTAATCTTACGGTATTAAATCTAGCCATGATAACTCCTTATTAAGAATTTAAATCAATGTCTTTAATTGGCACGTATCCTAAATCTTCAGCTGGCCTACGACTTGGTGCGTTAGCTGAGAAATTAGTTTTAGCTTCTTTTACACTTTCCTCTTTTGCAAGAGCTGCATCTTTTATGTCTTTCATGTCGGCAACAATAGCAGCTACCTTGTTTAGGTCTGCTAGAGAGTTTTTCTCAAAGAATGCGTCACAAAACTTGACGCTATCAATGGAGTTGATTGTGTCCACAGCTTTCGCTTTAACTGATTCAGCCACAGACATGCTCTCACTAATAGCAGCCTTCAATTCAGGTGATGCGTGTGCTAATAAAGCCTTCATGTCGCCACATACAAAGCTATCATTTGACTTTTCTACGTTCTCATTACACCCTTTGGTTTCTTTATCCATGTTGGTCTCTTCTTTTAGTTTATGTTCTTGTTTGTGTTCCACTTTTTTGGCTCGTATTCCGCACCCATGTTCATAATCACAGGCACCTTCTGAAAAAGGCAGTATAGCTACGTGGTCAGGTCTTATGTCTACAAAAGAAATGCTCTTTTCATTCTCATTTGTTTCGTCCCTTTTTTCAAAGGCTCCATAAGCTCCTATGCTCACATCTATTTCTTCACCTGCCTTGACTCTCTCTATTATATCACTAGCACGTTCATTATCAAGCCAAAACTCTGTTTTTATAGCTTTTTCACTATGACTGTATTTTGAGTTAAAAACAAGCCCTAAATACTGATTGTTGTAATCCTTTGGGTTATTAAGTGTCAAACCTCCGTTTGATGGGTGTTCTAATGAGACCCCTCGCCCATTCCAACGCTGTGTACTTTTATATATTTCACTAGCCCCAACGAATAATGCTCCGTCTTCCACATTAGTCCCCGATGGATAGAATGATCCTTCCTTGATTATGGTCGCTGGTACAACTGAAAATGTACGACCTATGAACTTTTTTGTTTTTATGGGTATTTCTTTGCTTGCCAAAAACGCTCCTGTACAAAAATTACGTAATTCCCTATGATCCTTAGCGTTTACGTCTACCCTATCAACCTTGGTATCAACGTTGGTATCAACGTTGGTATCAACCTTAGTACCCATTTGCATTCTCCCAATTAAATATTAAGTTTCTATGAATATATAGTATTCTCTTATAGAATATAATATTCTTTTATTATATATATTATTATATAATATAATATATAATTAATTAATATACTATATTCTAGAAATAATCTACTAGTTAAAATACAGAAGAGCTGTAAATACTACTAACAATAGATAAATCTATTGTCAGTAGTATAAAGACCCGTGCTAAAGGCTGGTTTTTGACAGGATTTGTTTAACTACTTCTGGAACACTTTTTGATGCGTCTACGATATGAGCTTTGTTCTTTCTGCAACAGTAGTTGAAATAAACGTAAAACCCTTCCCTAGCGATAGCATTAGTTTTAAGGAAGTCTTTTCTAGTTACTTCTTCTTCGCACTTCCTTTCTTCTTTCTCTTTTCTGATCATTAATCTCTTGTAAGCTTCTTCTGGTGGTAAATCTAAAACAATTGTTAAGTCTACTTTGCTTGGAACCAGCGTCATGAGAGTCTCGAGCTTTTTAACCGAGAAATCACTTTTATTGTCGTCTCTAAACGCACTTGCCAAAGCTTGGTACACAAAAGTAGATCCCATGTGCCTATCAAACAGCCATATGTGCCCATCACGAGACGTTCGTTCATCATCCAATATGTCAGCTCTAATAGCAAAAAAAAGTAACGCATTCGTCAAATCACTTTGTTTTTGGAAGCCTTTGTTTAAGAGGTGAGACCTTAACAAGTTTCCAAGTGGTGTTTCTCCGGGTTCTTTGGCATACGAAATGTCCAGCCCTTGTTTTTTAAGCTCTTCCGCAACTAGCAATGCTGCCGTGGTTTTACCTGCACAAGAAATACCTTCTATTTCAATAATCACTTAATTTCTCCTATTTTTTTATTGACAACAGGAACCAAGCTACGTATCCTGTACTCAAGATCGGCATATTTAGGTTGCCTCCTAACGTTTTATACAAGTCACACAATCTACTAATTGGTTGTAGCTACAGTCTTCTCCTTGGGACTGTAGCTAGCTTTTAACGTTAGCTCTTAGTTAAGGTACGATTCTTTTTTTGATTCTTTGAGACGTTTGTTTTATCAGGGCGACCATCCATCGCCCAGTGGTGTTATTTGTTGCTTTTTATGTTATTTTCCTTTCTGGTAAACCCCCCACTGCCTACATCTCTTCTGGGGGTTTTATCTTCTACCTCATAAATTCTATTTTGGGATCCTCTACATCGTTACCACCAACTTCAAATACATCATGTATTATTTTTATAGAGTCAGACAAGGCTGCATAGTAGCCTAACGAAAACATGTCGCTTTCTAAATTACCACAGCCTTTACACTTCCTAGCTTTACCGGCAAGGTATTTAACCACTTCAAGAGCCTTGTTTTTATCCATATAGCTATTTAACTCCTTGGCTCAATGAAGCAGCTGCGCTGTTCTTTTTTTGTTTGGCTAAGGCGTCTTCAAGCCCTGTGTCTATTTTGTGCTTGCAATAGAATAAAGTACCTATCAAAATAAATACTAAGACTGCACATATTTTAAAAGCTGGCAAACCACCAATCTCTTTGCATTCTTTTTGTTCTTCCAGTTCCATTAGTTCCTCCTGTGTTTCAACAACAATAGTTGACAATAAATATTTTAAGCATTAAAAATAAAGTTCAGTTTTTTTGTTTTTTTTAACAACTCAACCTAGTCTAGACGAGGGACCGTGCATAGGGTACGGCCCCCTCTATTTTTCTGCTACATAGGCCATGGCATTTGATTAATAACAGCTACCGCAATACACCCACTTAAAGACGCTACTGATAAACCTACAAACCCTGCTAATACTAGACCTGCAATCATGGCTTGTTCCTTTCAAAGATTTAATATAAAGCAAGTAAAACGATAAAACTTTACCAAACAACCCCTTACCGCATAGAAAAGATGTTCAACCGCATAAAATGTTTCCTTACTCCTGAACGTGTAAGTTAGCCTGTCAAAATTGAACAAAACTATCATGAAAATATGACTAGCTAAGATCAGTCCCAGTCGTAAATAGTTCCTTTTGTATCTTCCTTTTTAGTTCTTTTGTCCTCTCTCTTTTTCTGTAAAAGATTAGCGTAATAAACCGATGGGAACGACCCAATAAAGGACAGATATAGTATTGACATTACACCTGAGAACCCATCGTTAAGGTGAACAGCTAAAGCTAAAACAGCCAACACCCAAACCCCCATCACCACTTTCAGTCCCACTATTCCACCTCCTTTTCCAATTGTCAATAATTAATTGACGTTGATTGTAAATTAATTCACGTTGATGCTGTTCTTTGTATGCCCACAACCGTGTTTTTGTTGGTTTGCGGGCAGCTGTATTCTTGTGAAGCACCAACAATTTTTTCAAGCACATCAATAACTCGACTGCCTCTTGATTTAAAAACACCAACAGGCACACAAGGCTTATATCTCCTTATAAAAACTTCTATATCTTTTAGATCGTTGTCAGTAACCGACCCTGTGCATCTGTTGGTATCTTTTTTTTCATGTAAATACATTCTGATTAAAACTCTGCGAACTGTGTTCAATTGGTATTGAAGCGGAAACCTACTAGGCGTTTTTACTTCTGTTAAGAACGCTTCTATGGCGTCCAATTCAACGTCTTTAATATCTATGCTAAAAGGAACCTTCAATGTTCGTCCACCTCTTCTAACATAACATACACCGCGTTTTTTTCTCCGTAAGAAAAGTGATGGTGAATGCTGTGAATGCTTTTATGTGAGTCACAACTCAAAATACCCTCTTTTACCAGCGCGTCTAAAATAAACTTACCCGCAACTGATACATTATCAGGGTCTCTTTTTCTTGTTTTTTCATGCCATAGCAAGTTCACATTAACCTTACCCATCGGAAGCTGGTCGATCTTTATGCTATCTTCTATGGCTTGTTCAACTTTATAAAAAAACTTCCAGTCCTCTGGAGTAACCTGAAGACCGCCAAAATGAATGCCCTCTTGTATCGCTGCTTCTATTTCTCTTTTCTTACGAGCATAGATAGACCCTTTGGACTGAAGTTTAGAATCTCTAATAATTTCATTAAGTGTCGGAAATTTGTATTCAACGCTAAATGCAAAGTGCATGTTGTTCGCTCCTTTTTATAATAAAAAAGGGGCCTTGCAGCCCCTTTAATGCCCGTTATTGATTAACTCACCGATCTATCTCTTAATTGCTGGGGCTGGTCTATTAACGGCCCCTTGCTTATAAGAAGTGGACGGCGCAACTGGTTGTGCGCCAAGGTTCGTTTCTCGCAAAGCTAACTCAGCTTCTTTATTATTACAAATTCTCCATCTTTCAGCTAATTCTTGAGCTTTTTTGTTGATCTCCGATACTCTTTTTGAAAACTGAGCCTCTTTTTGAGCACGGAGTTGCATAAAATACCTGTAAAGATATTTAAGAGCAATAAACCCAAGACCTATGATTATTAAAACTAAAACAAATGTGACCACTGGCATTAGCCAATCTACACAGGCCACAATAGAGTTTAAGACCTTGTCAGTATAGTGCATTGTTTGATTGTGAGCCACGAAAAGCCCTCCGTTTTATGTGTCGTTAACGACTTATTAACCCTCTCCCGGGAGGATCACATGGGGTAAGGCAGCACACCTACATTGTGGGTGCAAAGGGATCAGAGGTTCAATTTCCTCTATTTTCCATACCTTTCCAGTTCTATCGTAGTCAAGGCCTGCACATCTTCTACAAACACGGGCATCATTTGCAGTCGACCACTCGGCCTTAACTTCAACGCCAGCAACACCAGCGTTCTTATACTCTTGCATAGAAGCAAGATGGTGTGCCCTTATTGATTCTGTTCTAGCTATTAAAGTTGCCCTATAACGGCCTATCTTGTCAAGTTTATTGGTGATTTCTTTTGCTATTTCCCTTGGATTGTTTCCAGCTCTTAACCCATCTGCTAACACAGCAGATATAGTAGCGTCCATTGTAGCGGTAACGCCCTTCAAGTCTGAAAAAACTCTTGTGTATACCGCTCCTAGTCTATCCACATGCTCAAAATCTTCTATGGCATCAGCTATCGAGTCTTTGTCCACAGGGATGCGCATCCCTTTTGCGTTCATTTGGTCTCTCGACCATTTTATTCCTTTTTGGTAAAACTCCCTTATATAAACGTTTGTCCATATAGGCTCGATGCCTTCTCCTAAATTCTGTAGGTTCACGGTCTGAAATAGCGCCTTGTTTTCTTCGTTAGTTAGCCATTCCATGAATCTACTAACTTTTCCTGAATCTGTTCTAAAATCGAAAGCATCTCTGTGAAGCTCTTTAAGCTGCATTTTCCATGTGTCTGGCACATAGGGTTCGGCAACTGCAAAAGATGTGCTAGAAAGGTTAAGGCAGTCGTTGTTTACGATACTTTTAGTTACTAGCTTGCGTAGGGCAGCAAACCTACTGTTAAACTGCCCTACGAAGTATCGCCTTAACGTTATAGTTCTGGTTGGGTCGCTAGGACGATTGCTCATTTAGCAACTCCACCAGCCAGAAAAAAAGCTACTCCTGTCTTTGCCCTTCGAATGTCCTTCGTCGTAAAAATAAGATGAATTGCACTCGTCAAATTGTGATTCATATTCTTTTTGTCGCTGCTCTTCTTTGTATTTTTCTTCTAGAAATTCCTTTATTTTTCTTTCTTGTTCTCTTTCATGAGCTTTCTCTTTATGTCTTCTAGCACGTTCCATCTCTTTTTCTAAGTTACAAGCCTGAAAACCTCTAGCTTGATCATTGTCTAGTCTTTTTGACATTGATGGTACGTCATCTATGTAATAGATCTCGTAAGAAACTTTTTTAGTCTTTGCTGACCATTCTTTCTTCTTGAACCTACGTGTTTCGTTTGGATTAAAAGCAACGTTGTTAGGTGTTGTTCCGCCAGAATTTTCACCAAACCAATAGTCTTGCTCTGCTGGTAATGTGCCTTGGCTCCGGCCATATGATACGGTTCTAGTAACACTTGGATCAGGGTATTCATCTGTGTAAGGTCCTGCATGTCCGTGGTAAGCATCACCCCAATGTACCTGGTTAAAAAGATCGCCGTAAAATTCTTCTGTGGATGGTTGCTGCTCACCGCAAACATATTCTATAGGATCTTCATATTCTCCGGATATATGAGTTCTAGGTTGTTGCTCTTGACCTCTACTAAGCGCGCAGGTTTTCATGCTAGTAATTTCATCAGCTTCTGGACGAGACCCCGGAGCTGGAATAAACTGACCTGTGTCAGGATCAACGTACATTTGTACAAGATATGAATCCCAATATCTTTTCATGGACGCTGGTTTAGTTTCTGGTGCACCGGGCAGAGAGTAAGGGTCTCTAACTACGAGAGTGTCATGAATAAACCAATCTCTAAAACTAATACATCCGGGAAAGGGCTCATCCTCTTCCTCTACCACAGTACCTCCGGGACCAACATGCATAGACGCTGGGCTTATATCACCACCAATAGGCGCTGGAAAAGGGATGTCTCGATCATCATACCCCGGTCCATCAGCAGCCAGCAAAGTACAAGTTACAAAAGTCAAACTAGCAAACAATGTTAAGGCAAATTTAGTTAGTTGTTTCATCATTTTTTATTCGCTCCTCGATATCTAAAGTGTCTGTAAATTCATCGTCGTCCTCGTCCAAGTAAGCATCGTCGTCTGATATGTTTGATGCCCTTTCAATCTCTAAAACCTCCTCGTCTGATTTGTTAAATATGTCCTTAAAAAAGAACTCGGGTGGATACATGGCCGAAGCTGTAGGATTGGACGCATACAGATCCAGCGTTTTAATCATTGTGAACCCTATATTAGCCCTTTCTTCGTCTGATAAGATCAACAAAGGCTCCCATTCAAAACGGAAAGACCCAACAGGGGCTGGAAGTGTTCCGTTTTCTATAAGCCTCTTAACTAATGGGGTTAATATAGAGTTGTCGCCAACATGTTCCCTTCTTTCTTCTATATACTTTAACCAAGCCCTTTCATCTTGGTTTGAAGCCAATTCACCACGTTCAGAACCAGTTAAAATCCTCATTGGTATCTGTGTTTGTGCACTAATAAGCTTTAGCTGCGCTTCTATATGGTCCAAAGGCGAAACAACTTGTGGTTTTAACTCTTGAATGTCCATAGCGCCCATTGTCATGGTTCTACGATACTCTCTAAAGTATAAGTCAAGCTCTCTCTTGATGTCTTTTTCTTCGTCGTCTGTCATTCTAACAGCGTCATCACTAGCCTTACATATAAAACCACCTCTTGCACCTAAATAGTAACCTTCTGGCGCAGCTCCGGCGATCTTGTCGAGACCGACTAGACGGTTGTATATAGGTTCCATTGATGGGATGCCAAACAAATCCTCTTCTAGCGGGTCTATAACCACATGTAGTATCCTTGTCCAATGCACAAGGATAGCTTTGGTCTCGTTGCTATCACTGTCAATTTGGATTTGATATATTTCTGGATGGCCATACCGTTCTGATGTTGGGTTATAGTCCCATTCCATTATTTGAATATGGTCCTCACCATACGGCTTTATAAACATCAGCTGGTCAGAAGCACTAACAGGAGTATCAAGCTCCATAAACTCGGAAGAGTAACCAAGCAACAAGACTGCATATGTGCCTAATGAAGCTAGAATATCCAGTCTATAAAGATACTTAAAAAGGTTCAGTCGTTCCGACAGTTCATCAAATTCTTTTTCAAAAGCAGACCTGTTCTCTTTCCCTTCAATGTACTGGTTGCCAGTGTTGTCGTATATAACTGGAGAGTCTACCCATGTCTTAGCAGATGGGGCTTTTATGACCCTATGTGCAACATCTTGACGCTTATACCTTTCTAAATAATCTCTGTAGGTTATTTTTTCAGGCAGCCCAAGGTTGGCATATAATGATGGCTCTGAAAAAAGTTCACGATCTTTCCAAGGGTTGTAACTAAAAACAGTTGGCTTTTTACTTGCAGCCTTTTTCTTCTTTTTCATTTTTAAATTCCAGTTGCTATAAAAGGTGATTTCTTGCCGGATAACATATCTTCGGCGTACCATGTTGCCATACATAACGACATAATAATATCATCATGCACATTGTCTCTTAACGCATTAAAAGTAGGTGAACTCCCCTTTGTGACATCCATGCTAAAGTTCTGAACCTCTGCAACCAATTGAGCATATTCTTTTAATGACGAAGGAATAACAATTTTTTTGTTTTGTATCACTATTTGTAATGAAGCAACAAGATCTCTTTTGGGGACTGCTATTTTATATCTATTGGTTATGTTAACAGATAAACCACCAGTCACAGTTAGTCCAACTGGAGCAAGCCCGTTCTTGATCAATATGTCGTACACAGGTGCGCCAACTCCTGTATAATCAACAATAAGAATTGGGTTGTGCAGCTTGACCTTAGCTGAGTTCATAAATCTAGTCACGCTAGCCCCCATGTCTGGATAACTCATTTTTAACGGGTATCTGTGTATATATTCTAGCTTGTATCTCATATCTCTCTTAGAAACAAAGACAGCACTAATAGCAGTTAATACTGTGTAGTCATACTGTTGGCCTAAATCTAGCCCTATAATGAGTCTTTCTTTGCTAGCCATCATCTTCTCCATTAAGACTGCTGCACACCACTTGATGGTTCGGTTTAATTCTTACTTCAACAGCCGTCTTTATTTTACCCAAACCTAAAAAACAATTCAAATACGATAGGTCTTTAGAATTATAAATTTCTATCTCTCGTAGCCCTTCACTGAAATACTTAGAGACAACCTTTTTGTCCACAACAACGTTTATATCTAAACTAGGACAACCAAAATCAAAAACAACTTCAAGCGAAACACCTAGGCTATCGGCTTCAGTTCTGAACCTCCAACGGTGCTCATCTTCTACTATATCTGCCATCGATTCAAAAAAGATTACAAAATCAACCTCACTAGGCATCGCTTTCATCTGTGGGAAATTATAAAGGTCTCTCCATGAGTGATAACCTGTATGCTTGCTAGACACTGAGCCTCCGCCTATCATGATGATTTTAGTTTCTCCGCTATAAACCATAAGGCTACCACCTAAAATCTCTGTCTAATAAGACACTTTCTAAGTTTTTTGTCTGCATCTTTTAGGTTTCTCCTTATGTGTTGCCCTATCCTAGTTGTTATAGGGCAACACATTAAATGCTATCTAAGACACAGACCTACTATAATTGCCGTGCCACCTATTGCTCCCAAAGCACCGCCTGATAACAAAGCGTAACCACCAGCCACTGCACAACAACCTAAGAATATGAACATAATCCCTCCTTTAAAAAGTAAGCATTAACAACGCTTGACCTATCGAGCCTACTAAACATAAGCCTATTCCTGCACATACTGCACATATCCCGATAGTAGATAACATGGCACATCCTTTCTATTTTATGTTAGTAGATAAATATATCTTTTCAAAAACATCATATAACATTTTACTAGCAGACAGTTCTTTTGACTCTAATGCGTAATTAACCCAGCCTTGATATTCCATTTCAAGATGATTATATTTTGCCCACTGCATGATCACAAGAGCTATATCAACCTTTTCCATGTACCAAAGATCAGTAAAATTACTCGGTAAACTCTTCATAGAACCTCCTTCTCTAGGAAATTAGACTTCTATATTCAAGTTCGAAATCAAAGCATGTTGAAAAGCAATGAATTTTGATCACTTCTTGATCTGTATAGACTAACCGCAAGTGGCCTGTTAGATTAGTGCAGCTAATATGAGTGCCTATTAGATCGCAATGATCTTGACTACTGATAAAACTTACGCTTTCTACCAAAGACTCATTATTAGCTATCTTTTGCAACACCTGATCGTCTACACAATGTGCATGTTTAAATTTAAGTTTAAGGATTGCTGCAGCATTATATATCTCTATCACTCTGTCATGTTTTAATTCCTTGTCTTCTATGATATTCCTGTCCATTTATCGCTCCTTTGTTTAATCAACTAGCATCGAACCTAATTGACCACACCTATCTGATAAAACATCCCTTACAGTCTCAATCTCGATGCTTTCTTTCCCCTCTATATCAACTTCTATTATAACGGTATTATCTAAATGCATTCTAGATCTGCTTTCTCTAATAGAGAAGCCAGTAACCTTTTCTTTTTCTTCAAGGTGTTTTAAAATAATAGCTACGTCTTGAAACCTTTCCATATTAAAGGTCTCCTCTCATATACCTGTCGTAATATGAGCACGCTAGGTCATAAGGGATCTCTGGTATTTCTAAAGCGTTACCACCTTCTATAAAGAAGACAATTTTTGCCACTTTATTCTTAGGATTTGAAAAGTCTTTTTGGAAAAGAGACGAGGTTATATAGTCTCTGCCTACCATATCTAATATTCTAGTAATCTTCTCAGCGTTCATGAACCCAGCATCTATTATTTCAGTTGTTCTTTCAGCGTCCATCATATACCACCTATGCGTTTTTTAAGATTATATCGAATGATTTGTACAACATTTCCTTGTCAGATATTGAATCTTTCTTCTTTGCCATGTCTACCCAGTCGTGAAACTCTTGATCGCCATGTTTTAATCTATCAAAATTATCAACTGACCATCTACCTAGAATTGTCCCTATTGTTGCTTTATCCATTGTTCGCTCCTTCTCTAGTAATTAACCCACTAGTGTCCTGCCAAAAATCCATCGATATAACTGCACATGATAAACTCATATATTAAAAGAGCAAAATTGTCGTGCGTTGCCATATATCTCGTCATAACAAGCTCACGTTCTGCTTTTATAACAACCTTTCTGCTAGGATTAACGACCTTGACCATAGCTACTAAAAGAGCTGCCTCTTGATTTTTGTTTAAAACAGCGCTTTCGATTCTTGACTTATAATGGTTAAGGGTCTTGTTTAGAAATATTGACTCATAGAGAGTCCCTTGACCACAAGAACGGGCAGTGTCGTAATAAGCAGCCTCGCAATCCTTAGTGTAAAGCTCGGCTGTCCTGTCGGCGCAAGCGCCGTCTATTTTGTCATAAAAATATCTCATATTTATTTTTAATCCTCACCATTGTCATCATCTTCAAACCAGCGAATAATGACCTCGCTGTGTTCATTAACATAGTCCTCACAAGCTTTTAGGGTGGTAATTCTAAAGGCTTCCTTTAACCCTTCAAGAGTGCTCTTGTCTTTGAACGCAATCGCAAAATCTTCGTGATTAGGCCCTTCTGGTGCATATTCATGAACCCATGTTACTGCTCCTTCAAAGATAGACCTTTTCGCAACATCAGAGTCAAGAGCGGAGTCCTTGCGATGCTTTCTCTCAAATAAAGAATAGATCTCTTGAAACCTAAATTTATAGATAAAGCTCTGCTCAAACACCGCTGCTAGAAACCCTGTAGCGCGATCATAGCACTCAGTTATTAAAGCTTCTGTTAACATTGACACCTCTTCTATCAGACCTTTCTTTCCTTACGAAAGAAAGCGTTTAAATTGTCATACGGCCATTCAGGTTTTTTTACTGTCAAAAAGTCCATGCACAACTCTACCATTTCGTTCTTAGTCATTTGTTCGCTCCTTTCTGTATTCATCTTCTTGTATAACCGCCTCTTTACCGCTCCTAAGTCTAAAGACTCTTTCTATTTGATCAAAACACTATCCATAAGCCCTGCTATTGTGAACAAAACTCTTAGCACGAGTAACTTACCAATTATCCCTACGCATTGAATGGTAAAAGTTTCACAGGTGCCCTTGGCAAACTCGCCTAGCAGACCAGCTGATGTTAACAAAAAAACCCCGAGTATTATTTGCGCTTGTAAATCCATAAATATCTCCCTCTAAACAACGTCACCTATCCAAGGAAACTTCTCAATAGCTTTTTTTAAACTGTCCTGCGTAACCTTGATATTGCGAGGATTACCGCCAGAATCTCTATGCCATACCATATAGCTAAAATCTTGGAACACGATATCTATCTTCCCGCTGCTGTCTATATCTCTCAATATGCTTTCTAGCCTGTCAAGAAACTCGCACAACAGGTAGGCATCTTTACCGTCCTTTTTTGCTTGCTCGTAACATCCGCTAATAACAAAATTAATAACTGTGTACACTTTTTCTGAAAATTTCCTAACCTCTAAAAGAACGCTTCTTTCAATTTCTTTGACCATACCTACAGACTGGTTAGTTCCATCTGCTATTCTAGAATATGACCATGGGTTTTTGGACAAAACAATGTTTTCAAAAACAGATAACTTAGCCCCTCTTGACTTTCTTTTTATACCCTCTACAACATTAGGGAAAGTCTCAAACATCTTATGAGTATAGCCATCATATAACGGGTTCATTCTGTGTCTCCTTTTTTAACAAAAAAAATACCGAGAGTTGTTTGATCTATTCAAGGTTAAAGATTATAAGACCAAGGATCCATAGAGCGCCTAGCATGCTAGTGTGTATCACTATAATCCAAATTGCAATCCAAGACTCTGGATCAATGTTTTTTAACATAAAGATCTCCTTTGCAATCCAAGAAGACCGAACATTAGTCCGGAAAACCACATTCTTAAACAATCCAAACAGTCGCATGATAAAATTATATTACTCATTTTTCCTCCTAAACAGATAGCTGGACGATATCTAAAGGCGAACTAATAAGGCATTGTAACTTTCTAACCATGGCTTGATGTTGTTTCCTAACCATATCCATTTCTGGAGTAGGCAAATGGCTCTTGTGGGAGCTTACCGCACAAATTCTAGATACGTGCTTTGTAAAAGAAAGACAGCCCCTAACAAGAGAGTTGTCGCATAGAAAAGCTTCTATTGTATCGCACCCTATACAATGCGCTCTGTACATTACTCTTTGTATAAATAGTTTAGCAATGTCATCAGCAGGCATTGATCTAGCCATAAACCTAGCTTTTTTGCCATTATATAACAGTGTTCTGGTGTCTACGCTTATGCCAAAAATAGAGTAATCAATTGAATAAAAAGTGTCACATTCTTTAGGAAAGAAAGACCTAAAAAAGATCTCTGCATAATCGGCTTTTATTCCACCACCTAACAAGAAGTCTTGTATGATAACCCTTCCTTGATCTGACGACTCCGCTACAGGAGCAAGATCAGACAGTTTAACACCCAATATAGTTGCTGTCAGCGCATAATTACTACAGAACTCTTTGAAGCTGCTAATGTTATAAAAATGACGCTCTTGTTTTGAAAAATCACCACTCTCAAGCAGTCTCGATACATCGCTCATAGGGCATCCGAAGAAAAACCTTATGGTGCTATTTTGAGAAGTTATTAGATCGCTTTCTAGCAGTGCAGTTTTATAGAGCTTACGACCTTTGGTAACCAGCCATTTTTCTTTTGACCTGTTTGTTATCTTGTTAATTTTCCCTTTTTTAATGTCTTTAACATCTTTGATATTATAAACAGTATCTAGCATCATGGCGATCCTTTGTTAGTGTTTTTGCCTGAACAAACTTATCCGATAATAGTGACAGTCTATCTTTGATCAAGTTGACATATTTTGGCTCTGAATCTATCAGCACACATGATCTTCCGAGAGAGACTGCCACCGCTCCAGTTGTCCCGCTTCCAGCGAAAGGATCAAGGACGATATCCCCTTTTTTGGTAAACAGCTTTATAAAAAAAGAGGGGTAGCTTCAGGAAAAGCAGCAGGGTGCCCAGTGTTTTTACTTACAGTTGATGATGTGATGACATTTCCGGGCAAAACCATTTTCTTGTTTCCCCAGTTAGAAACATTCTTACCGAACCCACTCTTGCTATCGCTGTTGCGCCTTGATCTGTCTTTCTTAGACAAGCTCTTTAATCTTTTTGCAGCCCATGGCCCAACTGGCTTTTTTACAGCACTTTGGTACATTGCGAACTTTCTATTCTTTGTCATGTGGAAGCAGTACTCCCATTGATCTCTCAACCTGTTAGGCCAATACCCGGGCATGCCGTTAGGTTTCGACCAAATATAATCATCAACGCACTTCCACCCCATAGAAGTTAACAGCCCTATACTTTCCCACACATGCCGAGATCTAACACCATCTACAATTTTATCTTTTAAATTAAGAACCAAAGACCCTTCTTTTGCTAAAACCCTCCAGAATTCAAGATGGAAGCTCCCTATAAAGGCAGCGTACTTTTTAGGGCTTGCGCTGTGGTATTGTTTTTCTCTAGCATCAGCATAGGGAGGGCTTGCCACAATTAAATTAAAGAATCCATCAGGATAGCCCTCAAGAAGAGTCCTAGAGTCTCCGCAAAGAATTTCTAAAGCTGGTCTGTCTATCATTTTCTGTCCTTATAAGCCTCGACGAAAGGGAACAGGCTATCATTAAAAATCTTCTTGGCAGCGTTTGCAGCTATATAGAAAAAGAAGTTGTTGTGCTTAGAAATCAACTCCTCGAGGTCATAAGGGTTTTTACTATTCTCAGTTTTTTTCTTACACTCCGATTCTTTAAAATATAAGGACACTTCTTTATTAGGTGTTATTTCAATGAAAATGCCTGTTATTGAATACTCATACGAAAAAAGAACCACAGGCCCATGAACCCCCAGTCTTATCTCTAAAGGAGCAGTGCAAGACGCAACCATTGATAGCCCTCCTCCTTCTGTTATCTTAGCTAAAACGGTCTCTTTAGAAGTAAAATGGAAAGGTTTTGGTGTAAACATCGACATGCTCAGTACTGATTGCCATAAGAAGTCTTCTCTTGTCTTGAGAGAGTGTGCAAACCGTTCACTAGGACGGACAATATAGCACTCTCCGTCTGCCAAAGAGACTTCGCTACTGCTAGCCTTGTGAAACCCAAAGTCAGCTGCTATACGGTACTCTGTAGGTCTCAAACCTATCGCTAGCCCCTCACATGTCTTTGTCCAGATGTTCCAAGAATTATCGACTAGCACTCCTCTACGGTCACGATAAAGATACTTGAATACTGTTCCATATTTTTCACATATTGAGCAAGCTCTGTTGATGCTACTGGAGACACCTTCGGCTCCCCCTACATTATCGTTTGTAAAGTAACCAAAAATATGTGAAGCGTTATTAATCTCAGTTATAGCCTTGAGAGGGCAGTGACTTGGATAACTATTGAAATCAAGGTCATAAGGGTCTCCGTCTTCGTCATATCTTTGAGAGGTATCCGTAAAAAAACTAAGTGCTCTTTCTACGAAGGACTCCCCTCTTATAAGCTCCCACTCATCCTCACCTTCTATCTCGTAATCACAGTTGTTTCCGAAAAGGCTTTCAAAATCTATATAAGCCTCAGTGGGGGCGTCTACGGATTTTAGTTGGGCAAGTATCTTATCTTTTAATTGATCTTCAGTGGTCATTATTGTCGCTCCTTAACTGTATTTTATCTTTTTATGATACTGTCTTAGCCAATAAGTATACCCCCTATTTCTTCGCCAAGACCTATTACGCCTAACTCTATTAGTTCAGCCGAAGCTTTTTAACCCCAGTCCCAATAAACCTTTTATCAAGAGCCATAATAGTATCTATAAAGACATTCGGGGCCACGAGGCCTAACAAGCTTAGATTTTCATAACCTTTTGGAAAAACAGCCTTTGCAAAATCAAGGTGGAAAGAAACCGTATTTTGTTCGACCATCAAGCTTATATTTTCAAAAACAAGACCATTATTAAGCCTAAAGGTCTTAACGGGACGGACAAAAAACCAGTAATCATTGTCAGCATAAATGGTATCTGAAGACTCTATGTTAACGTTAAAAATATTGGCTATGTTACGTTCGGTAAAATAAGAATCCTCCTCCTTATAAAGTTCTATTTTTAAAACCGAACAATGCTCCTCTAGTACGAGCTGGCTTCCTGTGTTGTGAAGCTCCCTGCCAAAATCATTGAGATCTAAAGTGCTCATTATAACTCCCTTTCTTTGATCGCTTGTGTCCTGATAACTAATCCTTTTCTGTGTTCACTATTTTTATATGAGAATCTTTTTTAATAACGATAGTGTTAGACGATTCCTTCTTTCCTAGATGGTAAAACTCTTTGCATATATATCCTAATATTCCAGCGTATGACTGGTAAGCGGTGGTGCTTTCACTATCAATATAAAAGCTAACTTTTCTACGCAAATCATTCCAAAACTCAATGTCTACCAATAAAAAACCACCCTTTGCTAAATCACTGTAACTGCTTTTTGAGAATAAAGATGGTCTTTAGTATTACAAGAAGCTTTTACAGAAGACTTCTCCTCAAAATTTTTAATGAAATCAACGGCAAGAGATCTAATTGTATTCATATTCATGAAATATTTAGCATTTTTAAGAAGCTGACCCCCAACAGAACTCTTAACCTCAAACGCCCTGTTAATTCCTTTGGTTGGAATGAACTGTTCTGCACCAAAGCACTCTCCTGAACACACTATAACCTCTGGAAAAGGAGCACCAATATCGTAATAAGCCTCAAAATAAAGTTTCTCTTGATGGTCCTTGCTAGTATTAAAAAAGCCTGAGACATAATAACTCTCGCCAAAAACTCTAAAAACAAAAATATCTTTGTTGTCCATGTCTGTCATCTTAAATCCTTAACCCCATTGTTTTTACGTTATCGTCGACACAAGCCATAAACTCATCGTAATCAAAAACAGAAGTTTTAGGATCAACGAACTCACACATGTACTCCTGCCTAAAGACATAATCAGGCAGGCGCTCCCTTTCTTTTTTTATAAATTCATCGCTTATTCTAGGACAATCTTTGTAGGTCAATAACTGCTTGAAACAACTAGTATTTTTAGACCAAAGATCCCAAAACCAACCCTTTTTACCATAAGGCGTTGTCATAGCAATAAATTTAGGTCTCTTAACAGTAGACTGTGTAGGCGTAACGGCTTCGTAATACTCTTCTGGTACCCTAGAAGCTTCGTCCACAACGACTAGGTTAACCGTATAACCACGAGGCCCACTTTCAGATCCTGAGACCGCCATAATCCTAGAGCCATTTGACAACTCTAATGATCCTGCATTGTCCTTTTTTATTGTCGGAAAAAGACCACCTCTTAAAACACGCACTCCTTTTTTAGCCTTACGCACCATCTCCTGTGCGACTTCTTTTCTTTGGGCTGCTATTAATGTAACGCTTTCAGGATTAAAAACGGCTGTGTGAAGACATAAGGCCGAAACAGTTGCTGATTTTCCGAACTGCCTTGACCATACGATCAATTGTTCAGAATCTGGTCTTGTTAAAACTCCTGCTTGGTGTACATCAGGAACAAAATCAAAGGCTGTTTTGACAAACCTTAATGGGTCTATTGCTAAGGCTAGGTATCTATCTTTTGATCTATATGGTAAAGACATGCTCGATCCTTTTAGTTCTATCGTTGTATGCTTACTATATCCAACATTGAGTGTAATAATTTCTTGTCTGACAATTTCCATTCTGAACACTGCGAGTCGTTCATGATCTTTGTTCCTATCACGTCCCCTAGACTTGTTAAGAGACGGTGTTTTTTATCGGACATTTTGTCTTGGTTAGTCGCTACCCATTCTGAAAAGTAATCTACTATTTTTGGTTGGTTCATTTGTTATTTTTCCTTTCTTTTAGCTAATGACTAGAATTAATTCACGTTCATCTAAGTGTTGATCCCCTTGTAGACCATAAATAATTACGTGTCAAGCATAAAATAATTATTATTGAAATAAAATTAATTCTAGTTGATCTTAAATTAATTCTACTCATCTAGAAGTTTGGAAGCAATAGCGTTCCTAGCTTCAGGGTATTCGTGGACAGCGTCTAGTATTCGACCAACCAAAGAATCAAAATCATCGTCTTGGTTTCTAGACATAATAAGCTCTGCAGCGCTCTTAACGATTAGCAAACACTCTCGAGCATCCTTTAAGGCTCTCAGCTTCAAATCATGGTTATTCTTGGCTTTAGCAGTCAGCATAGTCTCTACAGCCTCCTCATAAAGAAACTTTATATGTGAGCCTAGATCATCTAACACGGACGGCATGTCTCTAAATTCATCCATTAGAAGCTCGCCCGTTTCTTCGTTTAACCCTATGACTTCTACTTTAGTTAAGGTTTTAACCTTTTTTTCAGTCTCTTTAGACTTGTCTAGGCTGCTGACCATCGCCCTAACTACTTTTTCGGCAAGGTGCTTCTTTTTATGTCGGCGCACTGTTGGCTCTGATAGGTTGAATTGTTTAGCAACGCTACGATTAGAGTATCCACATATTAATAATTCATTTATTTTCTGACGGTGCTCGTGCGCACACACTATACACCGTGGTTTTTTCTGTGCCATTAAATCCTCTTCTTTTGTTGTTATAATAAGCATAGATATCACCCTTGCGTCATAAAAGGAACCTTTTTTTATTTAATATGACGATAGGGCGTCATAAATTAATTATTGTTGAATTTATTTTATTTTATGCTTGACAGGGAATTTATTTAAGTCTATAAGGGTTTCAAGACTTGAATAAACGTAAATTAATTTTAGGAGGTTGTATGAATAACAAGGAACAATCTTACAAAGAACAAATGACTCTGGATGCTTGGCAGAAACTAATGGGTGAGCTTTGGCCTAATAACGGTCCTTACTCTAAAAAAGGTTGTCTATCTAAAGATGAACTTGTTTTCTTAGCAAACCTAAAGCCTGTCAGTTTAGCTCAGGCTGAGCGTTCAGGACAAGCACCTTGTGTGTTTCTTGTCATTAGAGATGCACATAGAATAAGGTTTTCTGGTTGCAACCAGCTTATAAACGCCATTCCTAGAAGGTCTTCTAATGAGGGCGACAATGACATCATAGTTCTGACTCTAGTCGAAAACTTCGACAACATTGGGCTGTGCCCTTGTGAAACAGGCACCTCTAATGTCTGCTTAACAGATATTGCTAATAAGTCTGTTTTTAATACGGCTATGTTTTTAACTGAAGAAAGAATAACTATTCTACAAACGGTAATAAGCATTCATAATGTCTTTGGTCTTCACGTCGAGGACAACGAACCTGTCTATGGACATTCTGGTGATTTCTTGCCTATCAGACCAGCCAAATTTAGAGAGTTCAGGAGATCTAGTAGCTTACCTAAATTCTCACCAAAGCTTTCTCTTGATGCGTGGAGAAAAGATGTATCTAGAATATGGGGAAACCCTTGGGAGTGGAACTTGAGCAAGCGAGCTGCTCTGCAAAAACTTACGGCACTCATGAACTTGCAACCAGTGCTACCATGTACTCACGAAGAATCTTACCTTGTTGCAATAACCTTCCTAGACAGAGACAAGTTAGAAAGCACAGGGGATGTTCTTTCTCTGGCCATTCCTAGGTTTAGGAATTATTCAGGAGAAAATGCAGTAACTATTTTTTTTAGACCTATTCATAGGCCCGATTCAAACTTGTCGCTTAGAAAGAGAGTTGAATACTATACAGACAACGCTGCGATATTGTCTGTAGATGCTAAGATGCCAGTGGCGGTACTGTCTAGCAAGAACCTAGGGTCAAGCCACTACAGAAAGATCTTTAACTGCTACAAAGCTTGCTGTTTTAGCATCGAAGAGGCCGACATAGACGGCAAGAGCTATGACGATGGAATGTGTAAGGATTATCATAGGGAAAGGCAAGACTCTTTTCTGAGGCCCAATGATTGTCCCATAAACAAACTCTATTTTAGCAACTCGCCAAAGATAGTTGAACTTAGTGGCGAAGCTGTGCAATCTTCTTCAGCATACGGCAATATGTCTTTATCCACCAAAGATTTCTCAACAAGCATCGAACAGGAGGACTACAATGCCTAGAAACCCTGACCACTCAATAGCTATAAAGTTGATCTACGATTTCATCAACAATCTAGATTGGAATGAAGACAGTGTAGCCGTCGAGAACCTTCATTTTTGGATAGAAGAGAACGCTAGAACACTAAGTCTTTCGTGCTCTACCCTAGAAACAACAGAAGATGCCATTGTGAGAGCCCTTGCTTTTGAAGTTGCGACATTAAGTGAGCAGTATATTAAAGATCCCAGCGAAGCTCTCAAAGAAATGCTAATTGTTTTTTCAGCGTTTTATTTAGGATTGCTTAACGATCGAGATTATATCATGAAACACAGCGAGTTCGGTTCAACAGTACATAGAACATTCATGGAAACTAAGAAAAGAGCAGATGATTTCTTTTATAATAAAAAGGATACAAACGGAAAAATAGAAGATGATACCTTTTAAGATAAGGGTTAACGGCCAAGGAAAGGAAAACTTGGCCGTTAGGAGCGATACAAACAACACTTAGAGAGAATCTTTACTAAATTTACGATAACATATCAACTCTTATAAGGAAACTAAAATGTCAAAATTAAATTTATTACCCGGTAAGACTCATGCGATGGGACCTGTTTATAAAAATACTATGCTTAAATGCAAAGATCCCTTGTTTAGAAACTCATGCCAACATGCTGGAAAAGTTGGGACATGTGCTCTTGTTAGGAAGATGCCTAACGGAACCTTATCAGTTGTTCCTCCTGAATCGGTAGATCCTAACAAAGATGTGTGTTTTGTTAGCCCACCTTATGTATCTATAAAGGGAACTGCTATAGCCAAAAGTAAAGGAAGCATGAAATAACAACAAGTATGGAGCGATACATGTTGCCAGAATATTATTCAGTAACCACAGTGATAGGGTTTTTTTTAGATAAAAGATGGTTTAACAAAGAGGCTTGCGAGCGTGGCACTAGAGTCCACTTAATGTGTGAAACCAACATAGATGATCCATTGGATTCAGGGATAGATGTACCAACAGATCTAGCAGGTTACTATGAAAGTTTTATGTTATGGAAATCAGAAGCCATGGAAGACCAAATAGTTATGTCGAAAGAACCTAAATTGTCTTGCGACGAACTAAAAATAACTGGCCACCCTGATTTGGTCTTAGCGTCAGCTGACGACGTCAAAGATTTAACCTTGATAGATTACAAGACTTCCAAGAATAAACAGCCATGGTGGCGATTACAGCTTGCTGCTTATAAATATATGATAGATCAAAGCACTACAATTAAAGGAGTGGTTAATAAATATGGATCATTAAGGATAAGGCCCGGCAAAAAGCCACTCTACAACTCTTATGAGGACACTTATGTCGAAGATATTGCATTATTTATCAATGCACTTAAAACAGCGGAGTTCTTTAAATTATGGAACTGGAAAGAATACAACAACTAGACTGGGTTGATCCCAAGATAAAATGGTTAGCTATAGAAGCACAGGTTAGGCATCTGGCTGGTCATGGTATCCCAACTGTAAAAGAAAAGGCAGGGGGCAGATGGATAAACAAAAAGCTGTATGAAACGCCCCACCAGTTATTTGCTTTTTTCTTGGATGCTCATGACCGTGGTATGTCGCCCAGCTTTGCACTTAACTATCTACTAAGAATCGGAGATAAATTAACAATATGGGGCGACGGTGCTAATGCCAAGGTTTTAGCTACTAATGAACTATCTCATTTAAAAGAATATTTTGAAGGTGAATTCCCTAACAATGATTTTGCAGCAGTATGCGAAATGGGAAGAAAAGGCATAGAAGGTATCACAATAAAAAAATTCTCTATAGGCGACGCCAAGAGGGCTGGCTTATGGGACAAAAGGACTAAATCAACGGAGGCCAGTGGTTTCCACGATCATTCTGGAAATTTTGGCTCTTTTTGGTACAAATACCCGTACCGAATGTTAGAATCTAGAGCGTGGTCATTTGCAGCCAGAAAGCTTTTCAGCGATGCGCTTGGGGGATTGTATACAGCCGAAGAAATGTCGGGACCTTCTGAAAATGAAACTATTAAGAAAGCAGAGCTAGCACCAGAAAAAATAGACATTGTTAAAAAAGAGATCAAGACTCCTATTGTTAAAGCAATAGAAGATAAACCAAATAAAAACGACAAGCAAAAGTTTATAGAAAAAATAACATCATGCGAAGCATACGAGTATCAAAACGAAGATCATAACCAAAGCCATGGGTTCGATCTAGTAAAAAATAGAGCCTTAATGGCAGAACTATACAGAGTTTTTGTATCAGAACTCGACAGTGATTATGAGCTAACCGACTTCAATAGGTTTTTGACTGGAAACGTATCATCTGCTTTAGAAAACATATCATTAAAAGGAAAAGAATAATGCCAAGCGCAGCAAGCATAAATTTATTAGGACACATAGGCTACAAAAATGAAATGAAAAACTATAACAACTTAAATATATTAGACTTTAGCCTAGCGATCAGCAGAAAAGAACGTGACGACTATGTAACAGACTGGTACAAAGTAGTAGTGTTCGGAAAACAAGCAGAGTACTTAGATAATAAACTAAGGAAAGGGCTACTAGTCAATGTGTCAGGAGTACCTAGCATATCTATATATGAAGACAAGCAAGGTGTTAGCAGGACAACAGTAACGGTTAGGGCGAACTCAGTTGTAGCTATCACACCAAAACCTGCTAGTCAAGATAACGACAATTCAGACGTTCCTTTTTAGAACTCTTTATGGTTACGCTAATTATCATATTCAGGTTTTTTAGCGTAACCTAGTAATAAATAAGAAAGGATATACATGGCACATCTAGAAATAACATTCAAAAACGACACATACTTAAAGATAAAAACTAAAGACTTTCCGGAGGTTGGGAGTATTTTCAAAGCCGAAGATATTTTTTATAAGGATAAATATAAGCGTTTGCTAGATTGCATATCAATAGCTGAAGGCACTAAGACAGTCCTGCTAGCTCTTTTTAATTTATTGCATAGACAAGAATGGGTGAGGGTTCAACATCAAGAACTTGCTGAAATGACGGGGCTTCCTTTAAGTACTCTTAGATATCATATGAAGGTCTTACAAGATAATTTGTTCATAGACAAAAAGGCACCACGAAAAGAGGTTGGCAAAATAACAGCTAAAACCAACAAATACTGTTTGTTGTGGCATCAGTACTATAGAAACATCATAGGGATATCATCTATCAAAAAAGTCGATAGGCCAACAAAAAGCTCTTCTGATAAATTAAGGGACGCCCTGACCCTTTTGAAAGACCAATACCATCCAGAAAGAAAAGACTTACAGCCTTTTATAGCAGCTAGGGAGTTTAAAAAAATGGTCGTTGGTTACATTAGGGACAAAAAGAAAGATAAGATCGAGGTCTCTTTTGATGAGGCCATCACCAAAGTGTCTACTAAAATATATAAATACTTAAAATACTTGAAAACGCAGAGCATTTGGACCAGAGAAGGTGGCAAATACTTGCTTGGATTTGGCAACTTGCTTCTCAGTAGGTTATGGGAAGAGAAAGAACAAAACTTAGCACTAGGGGTCGAAGAACACAGGGCAAGCCAAATAGATGCTCTTAATGAAATGATATGAGGTTATCATGGTTAATTGTTTGCAGTGCAACGATAAAGTTGAATCAGTCCTTTTCCAAGGCAGATTAATAAAAGCTATTGTGTGCGACGCTTGTGCTGAAAGAGAACAAAAGTCTCTCGAAAAAGAAAAGCACGAGTTAGATATCCGCGCTGCATTGTCACAGTCTCACATTCCTTACTACCACTTAGAAAAATTACCAGTAAAGCCTGTTGAGTATCAGATAGCAGCTCAAAAGTTTATGGATGGTCTTGATAAGACTGGCGACAAAGAGGAGGCGTTTCCTTATTTGTGGGGGCCAAATGGAACTGGAAAAACGTTGCTATCAATAGGATTATTAAAAAGACTGGTCATAAAACATAATGGTTCTATAAGCGTGAGGTATCTTAAAATCTCTGAACTAGCTAGAACCAGCAAATATAAATTAACGGAAGAAATTAAATCAATAGGCACCGGTCATTATGCGCTTCTATTGGATGATTTGGGCAATCACAATATGTTTGAGTCGACACTAGAAGCCTTAATAGACTTAATAGAAATACGATTAGCATCGGGCAAAAGAACGATTGTAACGAGCAATTACAAACCTACCAAGTTGGTAGATAGAATGGTTAGGGACTCTTCAAGAAATAGCGCTAACATCAATATGTGTAATGCTATCATGGATAGAGTTTTAGAACTCTGCACTCCTATTAATATTGATGGTCCTAGCATTAGAATGAAAAGCGCAATAGAAAGGTTAGGTAAGATAAAAAATGGATAAAAGAACTGTTTATTTAGAGGTTGTGGCTAGGGTAGTAGAAAATGTAGACAAGCTATTAAGGGTTCGAGGCGAAACCAGACAATCATTCTTTAATAAAAAAGGACTATCTGGTTCAGTCTTGACCACTATAACTAGTCAACTAAGAGAAAACTCAGAAGACAAAAGAGAAATTAATTACTCAGTTGCTTTCCTGTCACTAGTTAGTCTAGCTGAAGCTCTTGACGTCGATTTAAAAACATTAATGTTTGAAGACATTAAGCTAAGCTGGAAAGTGTAGTTCTTTTTTTAGAGGGGTTCCGCAGGGAACCCCCTTAGATTGAATCTTTAAAAAAGCTTAGTTATTGTTACATAAGACCCAGTCTGATTAGGACCAGAGTAATCATAAACGGTACAAATATCACCGCTAGTCGATTCACAACTTAACCTGAAATCAATTGTTCCATTAAAGCTTAGTGAATAATCAAAAGAAAAGTTAACATTCAGCCTAGGAAAGACAGTGATGTTTGGACAGTTAGGAACAGCGTAAATAGCTTGTCTAATTAAAACCCCTGTATCTGAATACAAATGGTAAGCCGTGCCACCATTAGGAGTTCTGTTGCTAGGCTGGATCCAAAGACTAAAATCAAATCTATAACTGCCTCCAGCTACGGACTTACAAGTAAACGTATTGCCTGATATTGCCCCGTGGAGGTCTCCTGACCCTGCTCCAGATAGACTCAAGACATGAATCGTGCCAACTGGAGAAATCTCAAGGTCATTAAAGCCTACAGAGACACAGCTTGTTCTAGGATTGTTTATTATACCAGAGTTCTCTATTTCTATTGCTTTCCCACCTGCACTCCATAATCCAATATCACCGCTTGAGACCGCTGACACTGTAGAACCAGACATTGTAACATAATTAGCTGGGGTACTAAACCCAACTAAACTATCACCTACTATATTACCAGATTGGCTGATAACATCCCCAGCAGATGTTGTTATGTCATTTACGGCACCAATAGCGTTTGAAGCATTCACATCGTTGCCCGCATTAATATCCCCAGCAGTAGCTGTTATATTTCCTGTAGCGGCAGTTATGTTAGTATTGGCATGGACATTACCTGCTGTTGCTATAAGATCTCCAGCAGTTGCAACAACATTTCCGGCTACAGATGTTACGTTGCCTTGAGATATTATCTGATCATCAGACTGAATCCATCCCGTCGCATCCACGTTAGCACCAGCTATAAGGTCTCCGGCTACAGCCTCTATATTGCCAGTAGTCGAAGAAATACCAGACCCAGCTGTCATTGTACTTCCAGCAGACACATACCCTGATGTTGCTACTATATTAGTCGCAGCAGAGATACTACCAGCCGCAGCGGAGATATGACCTGTGGTAGCTAATAAATTAGCACCACTGACATCTAATGTTGAAGAAATAGCACCATCAGATTGAATCCCGCTAGCCCCTATAACAGCTTGGACAGCATTAACAGCACCTGCAGTAGCGTTTACATCTCCAGTATCGGTAACGATATCGCCACTACCGGTCCCAATGTTCCCAACAGCTATCACATTACTATCAGTGTTTATGTTCCCGCTAGCATAAACATTACCAGCGACAGAGTTTATATCTCCTGTCACAGCAGTAATATTACCAGTAGATGAAATCAGCGCCCCATTAGCGGTTATGCTACCAGCTGAAGCCTCTATGTCGCCAAGGGTTGCGACTATGTTTCCAGCCGAGGCTGTTATATCACCGCCGATAGCAGTAATATTATTATTAGAAGTAACATCAACATCAGCGTGCATATTAAGAGTTGCTACAATGTTACTATCTGAATCTATTTGACCGACAGATTGTATGCCACTAGTACCTGCGGTTACTCCTAATCCTGACACAGCCCCAGCAGCTGCACTTATACCACCAGCTGTTGCAACTATGTTGCCAGTAGTAGCGGTTATATCTCCAGTAGTAGCAGTAACGCCAGTACCAGCGTCCACATGGCCAGTTGTTGTTATATCGTCAACGGTCATGTCATCGTTTATTGTTAAATTGTCAACTTCTAAATTAGTTATTGTAGAGTTGGTTGCGCCCGTGGCAACTAAAACATCAGCTGATATGTTTTGCCCAGTAGCAACTATTGGACCAGCAGTGGTTATTCCAGAAGCCCCAGCAACTACTTGAACTCCAGAAAGGTTACCAGCGCTAGCTGTTATGTTACCACCTGTAGCTGTAAGCCCAGCCCCACAAGACATAGATCCGAAGAGGGTCTCGATGTTTCCATCGTCGGTGGTGTAACTGCCTATAGTGGTATAGAACCCATTTCCAGCGGTAACAGCACCATTATTAGCTATTATACCACCAGCAGTTGCTACAATATCCCCTGCACTAGCTGTTATGTTACCAGTATTGCAAGTGATATAATCGTTAACAACAAGATCATCTATTACTAAAGAAGAGAACGACAAACTATTTCCAACTATTAAATCATTAGTTACAGTTAAATCGTGCCCTATTACACCATCATTAGCAATTGATAAGTTTGTACCACCAACGGTCGTAACATTGATGTCGCCACCTGTATAATGCGGAGCATCAATAGTATCTGTTGAGCTAGTTATTGTGACATTTCCAGAATCAGACACAAACAAAGGAGCAGTGATGCTTGTCCCTGCCGTGTATGTCTCTGAGTGAGTATTGTTAGTTACATTAGCACTAGCCCCATTCAAAGCCCCTATAGAGGTAATTTCTAAGCCACTTATAGTACCAGCATTGGCCTGCACACCCCCTGTTGTTGCTACAAAGTTAACAGCATTAACAGGGCCGTCTGATGTTATGGCTGGGTTTGTTCCAGTAGCATAAAAAGTTTCGGCTTGAATATTAGATGTGAAAACCCCTGTTGTCCCTGTCAAAGCTGAAATGTTAGCAGCTGGAGATGACATTGATCCAGTAGGGTTGATTGTTAATGTTTCTATATCGGCAGCATTGATTGCAGCATTAGTATTAACTGTAAGATTATCAGTTACAGAGGAGCCTGACACTAAAGATGACGCTGCTGTTAGCTGTGTTCCAATTACAGCAGAATCTGCTTGAACATTTGCAGCAGCAATAACGTTATCAGCAACAACAGTTGTGATGTTCCCAACTGGAGAGGCAATAGATGTCGTTGCACTGATCAAAGGAACGTCAACACTCGAGGTTCCTGAAAGCCCTGTTATTGCATCTGCAGCAAGATTAGTACATTCGACAGAATTGGCTCCAATTTCGCTAGTCTGAGGAGCGAAGCCCCCCACTGTAACTCTTGTGGCTGTGTCGAGTGAATCACAGCTAATATTGTTAGTAATGTTAGCATTCTGAGCATCCAATTCTACAGCGCTAAAAGAGGTATGTATTGTTAAATCGTCTACGTCAATGTCCGTTGCAACTATGTTGTTGAAAGTCCCTAAACCGCTTGAGTTAAGATCTGTAGTGTTTACCGTTCCGTTGATACCAGAAGCTGATATTAACGGCGAAGTAACAGATGTTGATCCTGTTATAGTAGCGCCTGACACTCCAGTTACAGAAGTAATCCCGTTAAAATTACCAGTGCCTGACAAAACCATATTGTCGCCCTGATACATAACAGAAGACATAAGACTAGTAACATTAACATCACTAGCTTGAATTGGCCCTGTGAATGTTGATGTGCCACCAAACTCAGAAGTCCCTACACATGTGAGGCTGTTTGTTTGAGAGTTGCCTGCTATGTTAGCACTGCCCCCTAAAAAGTCTCCTCCAGTGAAGGTGTTTGAAGCCATACTGCCTGCGCTGATACCGCCCGTAATTTGGGCTGAAGCTGCAGAAACTGAACCATCATTGTTAATGGATGCTGCTGGAGTTTTAATGTCTCCACTATAGCAAGTAATATCGTTAACAGCAGTCATAGATGCTGCTGCTGTGACATTTCCAAAGAAAGCATCTTTGTTAGAGTTGATTATATGGTTAGACACCTGCCCAACAGTAGTTTTGTAACTTTCATCGGTAGTTGTTTCACTTGTTATCACTAACGAGTTGTCTGTAGGAACAGTTTTGTCAGCTAACTCCCTAACAAATTTAGTAGGAGCAGCAGCTTGCAAGTTATTACCAGCAGCAGAGGTTCTTGGTTGAACTTTAGCTGTTGGCTCATTATTAGGTTTAGGAAGCTCTTGTTTGGCTTTAGCCTTGGGAGCAATTGAAGAATTTACAGCCTTTACTGTCTGAGCAATAGTTTTTTTAGGAATAGCACTTCTATTTACAGGAGCAACAGGAGCTTTGACAGCAACTGGCCTCGTTACCGCTGTACCTGATGGCCTATTTGGCTGAGCAACTGGCCTTGCTTTTGGCTGGACAGGCTTCACGGTTACGACTGGTCTTCGAGCTGGCCTTGTGGGCGTCGGCTTGACTCCCTTGGGAACGGCTTTTGGTATTGCTTTCCTTTGATTGTCCATTTTTTTCTCCGTTCTTATTGTTAGCAGCCCCTAATAGTTCTTAATCTAATAGACCCAAAGTAAAGGCCGTTAGGATTAAGACCATCATAAACCGACAACTGAGCATTTATGATGCCAGTGTCTAAAAGGACATGCCCTAATTTAAGTTTTAAAACGCCTTTTGGTTGACCTAACCAATCAAAAGCATCAGGGTGGTCAATAGAGCTAATTTTTTTGCTGTCATCTGTGCATAACTGCACGGATGTTAGCCCCCGTAGGTTCACGGGGGCGCCTTTATTTTTCAAAATTAGAAACTCTACGTTGTCGCTGTAGACCCTAACAGTGATGGTAGGGATCATCCTAGGTATTTCTTGCCTTGATTTTTAGAGCTTGTGGTGTAAAAACTACAACTGTATCAATCTCTATTTGCTTAGGTACAGCTATAGCAGCACCCCATATCAAGTTACCAACGTTAGCATCTCTGTTGTCAAAGACTGAAAAATAGTAGATTTGTCCCCAATCTGCTGTTGATACTGGAAAGGTAATAGCTACTGTGTTTTCGATTTCTGTAACATCAGTCTCTGCGGAGATGCTCCACACTCCAGCCCCTGATGGATCCCCACTAGGCGCTTCCGCTCTTAAATATCCACCTACACCAATAGGCTCACTTGTTAGTGTTCCCGGTTGGTAGTTTGTCTGGAATGGATTTGTCTGCAAGCATAAGCCCACGCATACATCTTGTGCAATAGGTGGAGAATAAGACCCGCCAATTACTGCCATGCCATGATTTTGTAATCCTGCTGCTGTGTAGTTGCTGTATCCGTTTATAATAGCCATTTTAAACTCTTCCTTTTTTATTAATTGAAATAATTTTAGTTATATATCTCTATAGTAGGACTATCAATAGGCTCGTAGATAGTTGATATGTTTATAAACCCACTCGCCTCTGTTTCTTGACTACCTACGCCACCCTCTACTTTTTCACTCAAAACACTTCCTACCCCATCAGTATACTGTGCCACCTCAACGCTGTTAAGCTGATTGTATGTTGTAAGCAGGCCTTCTCCTATTTCTTGTTGCTCTGCTGTACCACTAACATGTTTGTTAGTTGTACAATATCCGTTAGACTCAGTCAACTGGATAACATCACTGCCTGTCAATTGCAAAACTTCATTTAGCTTAGAGCCAGAACCCTCTGTTAGCTGAGAAACCTCACTGCGCAAAACCCTCCCTAGGATGGCTTTTCCGTAAGGCTCATATTCTTGAATTGTCTCTCCTGACAAGTAAGATGTCAAGTTGGCAGTGGCTAAAGCTCCTTCGCTAAGCTGTTCGGCAGTACCTGCACAATGTACTCTTTCTGATACTCCAGAGCAAAAACCTTCGCTTTCTTGCGTGGCCTCCCCATGGATAAATTTGTTTGTTGCAAGAACCGCTGGATCAGCAGTATAATATTGGTTAGCTGAACCCGATACAGACAGCTGAACAGTCATATCTGGTGCTTCAGTGTTAAACTCTTGGCTTGCTTGGCCGCCCATGTACGAGATAAAAGCTAAATATTTATTGTTAGCCTCCGTCTCTTGTTGTCCTTCACCAGAAAAACCATAGTAGATAGCTCTTATAGGCTCTGCTGATGCTTCGGAATATTGAGTAACTTGGCCTGATATATATGTTATCGTAAGAGTAGCTGTATTAGACGGTGTAAAATACTGGTCTGCTACTCCAGACAACTGCTGTTCTTCTCTTAGGTCTGGAATTTCAGGCTCATAAAACTGTTGCGCCTCTCCGCTAACATATTGACCCTCTGAAAGGACTCCCGACCCCTCAGAATTCTGAACAGTCTCCCCAGCTATGTTTTTGACAGTGCTTAAAAAACCACTACCTTCACTAGCCTGCTCAGCTTCCCCGTAAAGAAGGTCCTCTACAACCAGCTTGCCATAACCTTCTGTAAACTGCGTTGTTGACCCCCACAAAGCGTGTTGATATTGGACATGCGAGTTGTTACCTAAAGACCCCCAAGTAGCGCTATAACCTGATGCTAAAGACTGGTCAGTTCCTACCCCAATATCAAAATCTCCGAAAACATCCCTTGTTTGAATGTTTGCTGCTCTTTCTTGGTAAAGGTGGAACTCTCTTCTAGGTTTTAGCCCTATCCCAAAGCTTATCCATTCTGGTTCAGATCCAGTAATATTCTTTGTTAATATAGTATCGGCTGGCTCTCCGTAAGTCTGTTGAACAGCCTCGCCGTATAGGTATGAGATCCGCCTTATTTTACTAACTTTTATGTTACGGTCTGCTGAGCCTTCAGAGTACTGAGTGGCTTGGCCTGTTAGCCTGATCATCTCTGTTAGAGCAGGCGCCGTTATTTTGCCACATTCACCCTGATAAAAAGCATACGTTAGTTGTGTAGCTTCTCCAGCCATGGTAACTTCTTTGAAAACTCTTTCGCATCTTGACAGATCTCCGTATGCACAATGGAACCATTCTGGCTCTGTACCTCTTAAATATTCTATCTGTCTTAACTTGCTAACTCTGATGTTTTCGTTGCAGGTGGCTTCACTAAGTTGTTCAGCATAACCGTTGACCCTACAAGTAGAAGACAGACTGGCAGCGGTGATCTCCCCACACTCACTGACTTCATACCCATAAGTTAACTGTACAGCCTCGCCAGAAACATGAACCTCTTTGTGTGGTTTTTCACCTTCGGTTAGGTTT
>Ga0190344_1000135_pt1 | contig 46922 bp, 26 predicted proteins | sample 48721323_MG_FD_161662 | JGI IMG/M metagenome (GOLD analysis project Ga0190344, IMG submission 161662) | Hydrothermal vent microbial mat bacterial communities from Southern Trench, Guaymas Basin, Mexico - 4872-13-2-3_MG | ecosystem: Environmental > Aquatic > Marine > Hydrothermal vents >... | reverse complement strand
AAATACCTCATCCTTTCCAAATTGCACATCAAGGCCATTTTGAATGTCATAAACCGATTGAATACCCTTTTGAGCAAAGGTTACTTTCAACCGGTCATTCTTCAGCGACAGATCACGTGAAACATCACATCCGGTCCAGAAAATGCTCAGCAAAGGGAAAACAATAAACAGAACCGCCCATGTCTTCATATTCAGAAAATATTTAAAGTGATAGTATCATTTTTTCACGTCCGTTCCATTCAATCAGCCGGGTCGCACCATCGGGAATTGTTTCAATCCGGAAAGTACGCGGCAATCCTTTTTTCTTCCCGCCGGGCTCAATGGTCAGCACTCCTTCCGTATCATCCCACAGGCACCTGGTCAGGGCAAACTCGCCTTGCAGGTAATCCTGACTGATCCCGTCGTCATCGTACAGAATGAAATTTCCATCCGCACCCCGGTATATTCTCAGAGTGGTGGGAGCATCCACCGGTTGTTCCGTATATTGCCGTACAGGGTCGAAGGGAATGATGGCTCCGGCGCGTACATAAAGAGGCATGACCGACAGATCCACTTGTTTCAGCACGGTTTTTCCTCCTGAGATCTTTTCGTTCGTCCACCAGTCGAACCACTCCCCTTCGGGCAGGTATACCTTGCGAGAAACCGCCCCTTTTTCATACACAGGTGCCACCAGGATATCCCTTCCCCACAGGTATTGGTCGCCTGTTTGGCAGGCAGTGGCATCTTTCGGATAATGCAGCCACAGGGCCCGCATCAGGGGCATGCCGGTGTTCCTCGCTTCCCATGCCAGGGTATAATTGTAGGGCAGCAGGCGGTAACGAAGCTCGGTATATTTTTTCGCCACCGGTTCAATATGCGGATTATTCAGTTCAGATTCCAGGGGTGGTGTACGTGTTTCCAGTGGGCCCCTTTCGCCCAGTCCCCAACCCCAGGGCAGGCGGGTCCACCATGTACGTCCGTGTGAGCGGAACGACGGACAGAAAGCGCCGAACTGATACCAGCGGGCATACAGTTCGCCCGTGAGTTCCTCATTCGGATAAAACCCTCCGATATCCGATCCCCAGTAAGGGGAAAGGCTCAGCGAGTGATTGATCCCCACGGCAATCTGCCCTTCCAGGGTTTTCCAGGCCGACTGGGTGTCGCCCGACCATATCCAGCCCCCCCAGCGGGCTACGCCCAGATGCCCGTTCCGGTGGAGGCTCCATGGCCGGATACCGGGCCGGGAATAAAGCGGGCCCTGGTAATACATCTGATGCCTTTTCATGCGTTCGAACAGATCGAACCAGTCGCCTTCATCGGGCCAGAAAGCATCCACTCCCGTTTCTATCAGGCCCGTGTGCTGCTGCCAGTACGACAGTATGTGCGCGGCATCAACATTTTCTCCCGGAGCCGGAGGAATGGTCCCGTGCAGGGTAGACAGCTTGTCCCTGTCCCAGGGTACGATATGGAGAACTGCTCTGACATGGCGCCGGTGCAGGTCACCGATGAACTCTGCAGGATCCCGTTCAAACACTTCGGGATTGAAGTCGAACGACGGCTGTTCAGTGTTCCAGCCCCGGGGGCAAAACCCGGTACCCAGATATATCACGGCATCCAGCGGGATCTGTTTGTTTCTGAAAGAATCGACTATGGAGATCATCTGACGCTCATCCTCCAGGGTCCGGTGCGACTGCATATACCCCAGCGCCCACCTGGGGGGCATGACGGCCGGCCCGCTGATCAGGGAAAGGTCTTTCATAAAAGCGGCCGGATCATGTGCATCGAACACAAACAGATCATACAGGCCGGGCACAAAGGAATCCATCGGCGGAATGCCTTTTCCCAGGTTCTGCTGCTGGTTTTCCCGGTTCTGCCGCATGCTGTCCTTGTCAACGGGCCGGATAGGAATAAAAATGCCACGGTCTTCCCCGGTAAGGTCTATCTGTCCCCAGGGAACGGTCACATAAATAGCCCAGCCGCGGGTTCCTATAAGCAGGGGGACCGGATTGCGGGATCCGTATGCATCACTCTGCCAGCGGGGCTGCATGCGGTGAAAACGTCCCCTGCGGTCAAATTCTATGGGAAGGTTGCGCCAGTCGCTTCCCCGTTCCGGTCGCGGACCGCCTTCCCCCAGACCCAGGACGGGATATTCGTCAAGCAAAAACGACAGGTTCCCGTTTTCATGGAATGTAATGGTCTGAATAATTATCCCTTCAGAATTTTTTACTACAAGGGCCAGGGGATCGGGATGCACTTCCACATGCATTTTCCCTGCACGTTTCCTGATAACACCCTGTATTTCTGAAAGTTTTATGAAAGGCGGAGGATATTCTCTGTCAGCCAGCGCGGGCGTATACGGCAGGTCTTCCCGGTATCCGCCGGGCTTCAGGGTGATCCTGATACCGGCCTCACCGACCTGTCTGATCTCCAGGATTCCCGGCAATTCCCGTGTAGGAAAAGAACCGGCAAGGCTATGTCCGGCGATCAGAACAAAAATCCATCCGATAGATATTTTTTGAATCATTCACACAGGCATCAATTTAATGGTACGGCACTTTTATAATGACCCTCCCTTACTTTTTTCAGTTCTTCTTTTAATTCTTCCACCACTTCCGGACGGCGATCATAAAGATTCACCGATTCGGAAGGGTCATTTTCCAGATTATAGAGCTGACCTTCCTCTTCCACCTCCGGGAATTGGTAGAGGCCTCCTCCGTCCCTGAAAGGAATCAGTTTCCAGTTCCCTTTCCTTATCGCCAGTTTGTCGGCGTGCCAGGCTTTGTGCACCAGGTTGGGCCTGACAGGGGATTTTGCTTCACCCAGCAGCAGGGGCAAAAAGCTGTAACTATCCTCACCGGCATCCGGAGGGATGTCGGTATCCATCAAATCGGCAAGTGTAGCCAGAAAATCCAGGGTACTGACCAGCTCATCACACACCGTACCCGCTTTCACCACGCCGGGCCACCGGATAATGAAAGGCACACGGTGGCCTCCTTCATATATATCGGATTTGTATCCCCTTAAACCGGCACTGGAAAAATGGCCGTAGATATGATAACTTTCCGAACCTTCCGGTTTTTCATACGGATTGTTTACACATACCAGACTGTCTTTTTCAATCCACTTCTGAGGCGCATATTTCTGACCATAGTCGTTTGCAGCAAGCTCACGGAGCGCATATTTCGGATCGCCCGGCCGTCCCCCGTTATCACTGGTAAAAATGAACAGGGTATTGTCTTCCAACCCTTCCTTCTCGAGCCATTCCATCAACTGTCCCATATAATGATCCGTTTCCAGTATCTTGCCACCTTTCAGGCCTGCTTCCCCTTTGCCGATGAACGGATCGTCGGGAAGACAGGGACGGTGGATGGCCGACATGGGATAATACAGGAAGAAGGGTTTCCCGGGTTGTTCCTCCCTCTGCTTTTCAAGCCAGGCCATAGCTTTCCTGAACAGGGTATGTTCCAGCTTCTGGCTGTCATAATCCTCCGCCACCAGTCCCACACCCGTTTCCGTATCAAATACGGGGTATTTCGGCCTTTCGGGAACCGTCACCACGCGATTGTTCTCAATCAGGCAGTATGGCAACATGTTGTTCGAAGCATTGATGCCGAAGTAATAATCAAAACCGTAATCATTGGGAGAGGTAGTCAAGGGTTTTGTATAGTCGATTTTGAGGTTTTGCCGGGCTGACCATGACCGTGGATCGATGGTATCGCCTTCCAGGGTTTGCCATCCCAGCCCCAGATGCCATTTGCCGATACAGGCGGTGGAATATCCCTGTTCCTTCAGCAGGGAGGCCAGTGTCACCCGGTCTTTCTCAATCAGGGGTTCATCGAAATGGGGCAACACACCCACCTGCAAACGGGTGCGCCAGGAATACCTGCCGGTAAGCAGGCCATACCGCGTAGGCGAACACTGGGCGGCACTGGTATGTGCATCGGTAAACCGCATGCCGGTTTCAGCCAGGCGGTCAATGTTGGGGGTAGACAGCCTGGCCTGGTCATTGTAGCACGATACATCCCCGTAGCCCAGATCGTCCACCAGGACCAGAATGATATTAGGATGCTTTTCCGCAGATGAACAGGAAGAGAATCCTGCCGAAAGCGCTGCTGTTACTCCGGCAATTCCGATGGTACCGAGAAGGTTTCCGTGATTGCAGTTCATTTTTCGATTACATGGTATCATAGGTGCAATATCAGATTATTTGGATTTGAGGGTTTGTTTTTCAGGAACATTCCCGTTTTTCAGATTTATGAACCATCTTTTGAAAATGTGATAAAGGAATCATCAGGCCGGATCGATTTTCAGTTCGACTTTTTGTATATATTCCGACAAATTCTGTCCGGGTGTATACTCACCAATCGGTCTGACCCATTTCGGACACCAGCCGATAAAAATATGAGGTGCCAATACTCTTTCGTGACCTTCCTGTATCGGTAGGGGGCCATCGGTTTTGCCGGCAGAAACAGCCTTCCCGTCCACCAGAAGGGTCAGTAATCCTTCCCTGTTCACTCCGGCTCCTATCTGTAGCGGATGTGCAGGCAATTTTTCAGGAGATAGAATGATGTCATCCTTTCCCCAGCGGCGGAACCCCATGGCCAGATATCCGTCCTTTATATAAATGGCGTAACCATGCTCTCCGGCCACATGAGCGACCATAACCGGCCCATCTTCCCAGCTTCCGTTAACAGGAGTAATATCAGCTTTTATGGCAATGGATTTACCTGCCTGGAAGGGAGCCTGTTCCGGAGGAATATGTTCGCCCCCTCTGTACCTGTACACATCCTTTTCAATAAAATGCACGGGTTTCATCTGCCCGATCTTGTTTTTTAACGGAGGATGAAAGGCTATCAGGCGATCAGTTAATTCCTTCCGTACCGCAAGGTAATCGGGATGATCGAACACATTGTGAAGCTCATCAGGATCCCGGCGGCGATCATATAATTCCCCGTCGCCGTCGGCCGGATAGATGCTCATTTTCCATTCATCTGTCACAATGTTGGTTCCGCCCCTGATTTCATTATATGCCTCTTGTTGACCCTGTCCGGATACGCCGTTAATTACAGGCACCAGATCCCGGCCTTCAAGCTTTTCGCGTAACTGTGAGGATATTTTTGTCCCTGTAAGGGATAAGATGGTTGGAAACAGATCAATATGTCCGGAATAACTGTCAACGGCAGCCGGGTTAAAGCGTCCGGGATTCCAGACAATCATGGGAACCCTTGCCGAGCGTTCGTAAAACAACCCTTTATGTATATTGAAATGATTCCCCAGTTCGCAACCGTGGTCGGCAGAATAGATGATGATCGTATTTTCCAGAAGATTCCTGTACTCAAGGGCATCCAGGATGCGGCCAATCTGCTCGTCAATGAAGCTCAGTCCTCCATAATGACCGGCCCTGATCCGGTGAATGATTTCCGCTTTTTCCTCCTCCGGTGCCTGGTCAATACGGTCAGGAACAGCACGAGTATAATTGAACCTGAGGCGGGTGTGATCACGCGGTTTTTCCTGTAATTCACCCTGACGTAAACGTGGCCCCGGGAGTTCCATGCGTTTGTACGGATCGGAACACCGGGCCGGAGGGTCCCATGGATTATGAGGCCCGTTAAATGAGACCCATAAAAACCAGGGGAACCGGTCTCCCAATTCATCAATGGTCCTTACGGTTTGCTCCCCCACATAATGATCAATGTGAAATTTTTCGGCAAAAGGCCAGTCATACACACCGAATATGTCGGATTTCCATTGTTCCCTGAGATAGCTCCATCGACTGAGTCCGTGAGCGGATAAAAAACGGGCATAGTCGTCTGCGCGGTTGTTGTCTGCCCTGCCATTCCCCTTTCTTTCGGCAAATATTCGCTTATGGAATCCTGCCATCCTGTCCCATGGATGAAAATGCATTTTCCCCACACCGATTACATAATAACCGCTCTGCGAAAGTTGCTTCATCAGCAGGGGAGTCCCCTCCGGCAACCACTTTCCGCCATTATCCCACATGCCATGATAGTGGGGGTACCGGCCGGAAATAAATGTATACCGCGCCGGCATACAGATCGGAGCTGTACAGTAATGATTATTGAATACGACACCTTCCCTGCAAAGCTTGTTCAGATAGGGCATTTGCAGGAAGGAGCCATCTCTGCACGGTATATCTTCCCCGGCCTGGTAGTCGGTGGTTATGAACAGGATATTTGGCTTTCTTTCAGAACGAAAGGTGTATGACAAATTCAGCGTTCCCAGAACAGATGATCCGATAATGCCGGCACTGCCCAATCCTGTGTTTTTTATGAATGTTCTGCGCCTCATCTTGCATCTTCATCCAGCTTATTATCCCGTATGTACTTATAAGCCGGCCATGGCAATACTCCTGCCCGTTCAGCCCATTCTTCGTACATGGCTTTCAGCTCTGCAACTTTTTCAGGCATTTCATCCGAAAGATCGGTTGTTTCTGTGCGGTCGGTAAGCATGTCGAACAACTCCCAATCCCGGTTGTGCCGCTGTACCAGTTTCCATTTACCGCTGAGCACCGCCCGGTTTCCTTCGTGTTCCCAGAAAAGAGGGCCATCGCGTTCCACCCTGTCCTGTTTGATCACAGGTATCAGACTCTGACCTTCCAGCGGGAGAATTTCCTGTCCGTTAAACCGTTCCGGATATTCCGCCCCGGCAACATCCAGGAAAGTTGGCATCAAATCGATGATATGAGAGGGATGGCGCCTCCATTCCCCTTTGCTTTCGATTCCATCAGGCCAGTGCATGATCATGGGCGAGGATATACCACCTTCGTGACTGAAATGTTTATATAGCCTGAACGGGGTATTCGACACATTTGCCCAGCCAATGCCGTAACTCTGGTAGGTTTCTTCGGGTCCCGGCATACATTCCGGATCATCCCCCACATGCACAGGCCTGCCATCCCTTGTTTCCTGGGAAATAAACATCCCTGTCCATCCTTCTTTCACCACTTCCGCACAACCCCCGTTATCGGCCAGAAAAACGATCAGGGTATTATCCAGTATTCCGTTCTTTTCAAGCGCTCCGATGATACGTCCGATACCCCTGTCCATCCGTTCGATCTGGGCCGCATATACCTCCATGGCCCGTATTCTCCACTCTTTGTTCTCCTCATCCTCCCATCGGGGGACTCTCGGATCACGGGGTGTAAGCTCAATATCTTCATTTACCAGGCCCATTTGTTTCATTCTTTCAAACCTTTTCCTGCGAATTTCATCCCATCCTTTATCATACACCCCGTCATACCGCTCGATATCTTCGGGCAGTGCATGCAGGGGCCAGTGGGGAGCTACGTGGGCAACATATGCGAAAAACGGGGCATCGTTGCCCGATTGAATGTGTTCGTTGATAAATTCCACCATATGATCATTGATGGCATCGGTATAGTAGAATTCATCCTTATCGGGATCCACCGGTTCATTATCCCTGACCAGGGTGACCGGATCATAATAGCTGCCAGCCCCGATAATCGTCCCGAAAAAACGATCGAATCCCCTCTGCAGGGGCCAGTTATGCTTTGACATTTTTTCCTCGTTACCGCTCCAGTAACCCAGATGTCCGGTTACATGCCACTTGCCGGCCATATAGGTAGCGTAGCCGGAACTTCCGAGCGCTTCGGCCAGGGTCACGCACCGGTTGTTCAGGTCGCCACGGTACGATTCATGCCCCCAGTCGTCAGTCATGCTTCCTATGCCCGCCTGATGGGCATATAATCCGGTCAGCAGGCTTGCCCTGGTTGGACAGCACCGGGCGCCATTATAAAACCGGGAGAATCTGATCCCGTTTTCTGCCAAACGGTCCAGATTGGGAGTGTGTATTTCACTGCCGTAACAACCCAGATCGGCAAAACCCATATCATCGGCCATAATCAGAATGATATTCGGATGTGTGTTTTCCGGAGCAGAAGAACAAGATAACAAGCCCAGTGGCATCAGTAGTGAAAATCCTGCCCATCCGGCCATTCCATACATGTTGTAACCTTGAGATAATTGCTGTTTCATTTTTATGTTTTTTTATTCTATTATGAAAATATTATCATATGCTGATTGGATTCATTCAGTTTTTCAATGAAATATCCGCTCAGATCATTTACCTGCAAGGTTTGTGATGATCTTCCTGTTTTCAGGAAACGGGGTATCGGAGAAACATATACTTCCGATTTCGTTATTCTGGTACTGAATGTCCGGGAAGTGAAAATGTCAGTTACACAGTATAAAAATCGGGTGTAACGGCATTTATCTGACTTGATCTGCTCCTGCTTTGCCATTTCCTTCTTTTCTGGTTCAGTGATCCCCGTATATACAGTTCAGGAATTGCACCAGTTTTACTACATCATTGTACCGGTCGAACCGGATATTATTTTCCTCAATATATTCCTCCAGGTTCTCCCTGTAATCCCGGAAATTTCGCAGAAAGGCCCTCTCGTTCACAAAACGTTTCCTTTTGCCGCCGTATTCCACATAGTAAGTTATATGCCGTGACATAAGCAGATTTTCCGGCAGGTCCATACTATATACGGCACCGCTGTTGACCAGGGTGTTGAGCGACCTGACCCGGCTGGTCTGGGAAGTGGAACCGTACCCTACTTCTTCTCCTTCCACTCTCACTGTTCCGGAAAACTGGACAAAAAGCTTAACGGGCCCGTCCACGGCCAGTTCATAAAAGGCATTTCCGGCAGGCATAAAGACCATATTGTTCAGATACACCGAATCGATTTCATCAATTCCCGACAGTGCCAGGTACCGGCCCTTCTCCCGAAAGATCATCTCCTCCGTTATGACATTGTAATTCAGGGAAGCAATTATTTTCTCCCCGTTTTTTTTCACTACCACACCGGTGGCGAAATCACTGAAAAGATACTGCGGAATGCTGTCGGATATTCTGATCTGGGCATCTGTCCCGCTTATCATCAAAAGGAAAACCAGAAAGGCAACTGCAGACTGACAGGATAAAATTCTTCGTAAATACTTACATATATACATTTTCATCATGATATATATTAATATTAATTATCGGTAATCCCAAAATTCATTCCAGGTGACACATACCGTCCGCATTCCCGGAATACGGGATAATACGCGGGGAGGAGATTCTGTATCACGATGACAAAGTACCGGCTGAAGATTTTATCCTTTCACAGAATATTTATTGGTATTCTCTTTATGCCTGAGAAGGCTACAGGAAGGACTGCACTGCAGTCCTTCCTGAGCATAGTAATCCACTAAATGCGTTACCTTCTCCACTCGTTCACTCCGTCCCTGATGCGGTTCCTCCACACCAGCTGTGTGCTCACATTGGTATGATAATCCATGCCCTCATAATCGATCCGGTACTCCAGATGGTATGTGCTGGTTTCCGGGTCCCAGACACATTCACCCGTGGGTGTAACAGAAGAGATCCGGGCCTGCTCGGGATTAACCGCAGCCATGTATCCCCACACTTTCCATTCCAGAATACCGCAGGATTCCACATCATGCCGCATGTGGATCCTGATCTTATTGGTCAGCACCTGATCAAAAGTGGTAATGTTGTACATATCCGGATTAACACCGAAGCCACTGTGGTTGGGGACAAGCTCCCACTGTTCTGTATCAACATTCCAGTATTCAATGTAACTCTCCGTTGGGATTTGAATTCCGCCTCCGTCCGTCCACCAGTATACATCCGACTGGCTGATATAATACAGGTCGGGCCATTCACACTGCACCCATCTCCACTCACCTCCGCTATACCAGTTTCCGTATGCACCCGGGCCTTTATCCGTCGAGCTGGAAGGTTCATAACCATCCCGTATGGCCTCGATATTTTCCCACGGACTCACATAATCGGTCGACAACGCAGCCGTCATGGCCAGGTTGATGATTTCAGGTTCTCCAACAGGCGTTTTTTCCAGATAGACCGTATTATCCGGATTTACGGCATACTTCACCCGATAATCAGCCCCGATGTAGATCATCCCGTTGGCCTGTACGGTATCCAGCATAACCGTGGACATTTTGATCACATTGTCGATCGATCCGCTACCGATCAGTTCACTCGCGTCAGTAACTGTCTCATAGGTGCCCGTCTGATCATAATACCCATCATAGGAATTGATGTACTTAATGACCAGTATCTTTGTACTCTGGGTTGAGTGAAGTGAATCGGCATTGGTATCGGTAAGCCGGATTGGCAGGGCCAGGTTATAACCCGAAGCCCTGGAATCGTTTACAAACCTGGTGGAATCAATGGTAATGGTGATCTTCCCCACGTATTCGCCTTTTGGTATGGTGATCCTGCTGTCGTTGCTGAGGGTATAATAATCACCGGGCATCAGGTCATACGGGGTTCCGTTAAGCAGGGACGGATCGATCATAAAATCCACCCACCATTCCTGGTCATTCTCCAGCAGGCCTGCAATGTATACACCGAAATCGAGTTTCAGTCCCTCTCCCATGACCACGGTCCGGCCCAGCTCTCCCTGGGTGGTCAATCCTCCGGTGGCGGTTGAAAAGGCTACCGTCGTGTAGGGAAAGTCATTCCTGAACTCATCGTAACAGCTGACGGTAAAGAGGCCAACCAGAATCAAGATAATAACCGTATTTTTCATATCTCTGTTTTTTGAAATTAACATATTGAGAAACTTTTCTACCATCCGCTGTTTTGCTTAAGGTTACTCATCAGCAGAGTCTGCGAGTATGGCAGGGGCACATATCTCATGTGATCCTGGAATGTATGATTTTCCACATTCACCACCTCGTATTCAAATGCGGCCGGTTCGATCTGCGCTCCGTATACTTCCCATTCCCGGATACCGCATGAGGCATTATCCCGGAAGTTCAGACGCATCCGGCTGGTCTGGACGGCCGGATTGAAAACGATCGGACAGTATTCTTCTGTAATTCCGTCAAGGTCACTCCATACTTCCACCCAATCACCTGCACCTTCATCCCATACTTCGAGATACGTGCTGTCAGGATACTGTACTCCGCAGGTAGGGCATTCTTCCCACCAGTAAACTACCACGCTGTCAATGGAATACGTATTACTTTCCCCCGGAACCTTGAAATAGGAGGGAAAATCATACTGTACATATCTCCATTGCCCGCCACTGTACCAGTTGTGGAAAGCAGGCAGCGAAGTGGTTCCGTTATTGATGTATGAAAGCTTTGACCATCGGGAAACATAATCGGCAGAAGCCTCCGACTCCAGGGCAATGTTAGACACTTCCGGCGCCGGCGGGTCCGGATCCTCTGCAATTTCAACCCCCTTGACGGTGTGGTTCAGAGGCTCGTTCAGCCTTCTGATATCCCAGAACCGGTGTCCTTCAAAACAGAGTTCGATCCTTCTCTCGTTATGCACCAGTTCCCTGAAAGCCTCCTTCCCGGCCGCTGCCTGGTCGTCCAGATACTGATCCTGGTATCCCGAGGCAGATGGGTCGGAATCAATGCCGGCCCGTTGCCTTACCCTGGCCAACACATCCCTGGCGGAATAACCCAGGCTGGCATCGGTAGGTCCCACCGCTTCGTTGGCAGCCTCGGCAAAGTTCAGGTACAGTTCGGCCCGGCTCAGATAGGTGAAGTATTTATAATCGCTTGTGACATCGCCGGGAGTCAGACGCACATTCCGGCTCAGCAGCTTTTTCATGTAATAACCGGTCCGGGTTCCTTCCTGCGACAGACCGCCGGGTGCATCGGGCCCTCCCTGGTAGGTCCGGATATAGGTTCCGTTGTAGTTATCACCGTTGTAAAAGATAAACTGTTCGAAACGGGGATCGCGGTTGGAATAGGGATTATCCGGATCAAACGCGGAGCTTTCATCCACAGGATACCCGTCTTTGGCCGGAAAAGCATCCACCAGGTTCTGTGAAGGGTTACAGGCTCCGTCACCGTATAACGATGGAGGATAATGGGTATTTTCAAGCGCATTGGACGAATACGGAGGCTGTATCCAGATATGGTCGAAATCGTTGAAATCGTTGAAATTGCTATACGGGGACAGGTCGCTCAATCCGCCGGAAGCTTCGATGGCTTCATAGGCGGCTTCGGCGGCACGCTCCCACAGATCAGTAGTAGACGGTCCGTACGCCGGACTGGCGGCATACAGGTATACGCGTGCCTTCAGGGCCATGGCAGCCAGTCCCGAAGCCCTTCCCCGGTTGGAGATATTGTCGGTCTGACTTGCCCCGTTATACATCAGGGGCAGCACGGCAATGGCAGAATCCAGGTCTTCCACAATCTGGGCTACCACATCTTCGTAGGTATCACGCGGGAGATCCAGCTCATCCTCTGTTGTTAACGATTTGGTAACAATGGGGATACCCAGCGCTTCCGATTCCCCGTCGGCATAACCTCCGTATGTCTGAAGAAGCTTCCAGTGGTACCAGGCCCTCAGGAAAAATGCTTCGCCCCGGCGGTTTTTCTGCAGGGTTTTGTTCAGAACCGGGTCGGATACGCTGTAAAGCAAATCACCACCCAGTTCCAGATAATGGTTGCAGTAGTTGATGGAGTTATACCAGTGATCCCAGCTTCCTATGGGGTTGTTTTCCACCGTCCAACCTCCCAGGGCCAGGAGGTTGGTTCCGGCCAGGGAAGGCACTGCATTGTCGGTGTAATATTCGGAATTAATATCATAGGAAGGATACAAGTTCCGATAAGCCGTGGAAAGCAATCCCTCGCCGTAATCAGCTGCTTCCAGCATCTCCTCTGTACTGAGGTGCTGAATGGGCCTGGGTTCGAGATAGTCGCAGGCGACTGCCACCATCGCTATTGCCCAACATATTAAGATTATTCGCTTCATAACTTCGGTTTATATTGTATTAAAAACTAAACGATACGCCAGCAGTATAGGTTCTGAATACAGGGTATCCGGTAATTCCCGCATTAAGATTTTCAGGATCCACGCCGTATTCATTCAGGCCGGAAAGAACCAGCAGGTTGGTCCCCCGCAGGAAGACGCGGGCATCGGCTATGGAAAGGCTGCGCGAGACATTGGTCGGCAACCGGTAGCTCAGTTCCACATTCTTGATCTTGAAATAGGCTGCATTTCTGACCCAGAATGTGGAGTTCTGCACGTTGTTGTTCGACGTGGTGGTAAGCCGCGGGAACTCATCGGTCACGGGCCACCGGTCGAGCATCAGCTCCGAATAATTCTGGCTGGTTCCGTTGATCCTGAAATACCTGCCGGATGACAGAAGCACATCTCCGTCGGCCACTCCCTGCCCTGTAATGAACAGGCTTACCTGCTTGTAGCTCAGGTTCAGATTCAGCCCATAGTACAGGCGGGGGCTATGTGCTCCGGGAGTATACACATCCTTTTCATCCACCGTTCCGTCATCATTTTTATCTTCATAGCGGATATCCCCCGGCCTGACATCTCCCCAGGCCTGTGGAACATTTCGGGAGGTAATTTCGCTTTCGCTCTGATAAAGCCCTTCGGCATTGTATATCCAGAAAAGATCCATGTCCTTTCCGGCCAGCTTGCGGTATTCTTCCAGTGAAACAAGCTCATCCACTACCAGGTACTTTCCCCTGATGTACAGAGCGTTCAGGCCGGCCGAGTAACGGAAATCTCCAATGCTTCCCGAATACTGTACCATACCGTCGAATCCCCAGCGCTTGTCTTCTCCGTAATTGGCAGCCGGAAGGAATTCCGTTCCAACAAGGGAAGGAAGGGAATACAGGCGGTTCGAGATCTTGTCGTAATTATACTCATTGAAATAATTCAATTCGAAAGTAAGGGATTTTTCAAGCAGTTGCCCCTGTACTCCCGCATTGAAATACCTTCTTTTGGGAAGTACGAAGTCGGTTGATTCATGCTGCAGAATGGTATAGATACTGGCAGCATCCGCATAATTTCCGGGAATACCCGGCCTCCACGATCCGGCAGAGCTCCAGAGGGTCTGGAAAAGATAATAGGGGTTGTATCCCTCCAGGTAGAAGTTCCCTATTCCCATCACACCGAAAGAGGTATGCAGCTTGAGGTAGTCAATCAGGTTACTCTCGCTGAGAAAGCTCTCGTTGCTGACTATCCAGGCGGCTCCCACGGTTGGGAAGAGTGTAAACCGGTCTCCCTTCGGCATTCTCATGCTTCCCGTGTAGGAAAGATCGGCCTCCAGGGTGTATTTGTTGTCAAAATTGTAATTGGCCCTGAGAGAAAGATCCTGCAATTTTTCAGGCTGATAATCGCCCGAAGTTACCCTCCACTCATGCAGTGCCATATAATATATGGCATTCAGAAGCAGGGAATGTTTTCCCGATTCCTTTTCGTAGTTCAGCGAGGTCATGGCCTCGGTACGACGGTCCACCGTATTGTTCCCAACGCTCATATCCACATCCACTTCCTTCGGAACAACCAGGATGGCCGTATCGGCTCCGGTGCCTGTTCTTTCCAGCCGGTACAGGGCTTCGGTTCCCCCTTTCGTGTGAATGATGTAATTCATCACATCGAACGATGCCCGGGCATCCAGGGTGAGCCCTTCCACCACGTCATTCAGATCGATGGCGAGGTTGGCAGAGTTCTGGGCATTCAGAATTTTCCCCTCGGCAAAGCCGGAATGTTTCAGCTCATTGGTTACATTCACCGGGTAATTATCGCTGATAATCAGCTTATCGCCGAAATACACCGGATGGGCATTGGCAGGATACCGGGAAAGGATATCGAACATGTTGAAAACGCCCGATCCGCCTCCTTGGTTGGGAAACCGCTGGTTGTTCAGTGAACCGGAAATATTGACTCCCAGTCTCATGAAATCATTAAGACGGATATCCACATTCCCCAGCAATTTGTACCTTTCATTTTTCGACAGTTCCCCAACGGATTCCAGGCCCTGTGATGTCAGGTAGTTAAATGCAGAGTAATAATTTACTCCTTCATCCCCTCCCTCGAAGCTGATATTGCCTCTGGAGAACGGAGCCGAATTTTTCACATACAGATCGTAATAATCCACATCCGGATATCTTACAGGATTGCTCTGGTTACGATAGGCATCCAGTTCTTCCTGCGTATACCTCGGACTCAGCCCGTCGTTCTCCCTGGCTTCATTATATAAGGTAGCATAGTTGTACGCATCCAGGTATTTGGGCAGGGCAGTCGGATTTCTGAAACCGTATTCGGCCGAAACCGATATTTTCCTGTTATACTGATTCCCTTTCTTGGTAGTGATCCAGATCACCGGGCCGGCACCCGAAAGACCGAGTACAGCACGGCCGGAAAGATCCTTCAGCACTTCCACCCGTTCTACATCAGAGGCATTCAAACCGGTAAGGTCCCTGGCAACGCCGTCAATGTATACGGCAGCCCCCAGTCCCCGTATGTAGGCACCCAGCGATTCCCTGCCGGGCATATAATCGTACTGGTTAATAACCAGTCCCGGAACCCGTCCCATGAGCGCTTCCAGCAGATTGTCGGCCGGGAAGGATTCCAACTCTTCCCCGCTGATCACACTCACCGCGCCCACGGAGCGGTCGCTGGATAATGAACCATAGGGCAGCGATACCTCATTCCGCGGATCAATGGTCCTGGTTTTTATCAGAGAGAGCTCGTCGGGGACTTCCTGTCCGGGAATTACGGAATAAACCAGCAAATTATACCCCGTTTCGGAAACCACGATATGGTCTGTTTCAGCGGCGGTTGCCTGTATGGAGAATTCTCCTGCGGCATCGGTCAGGACTGTGTTCTTCAGATTGAAGGATTTCACCACAACTCCCGGAAGGGGTTGGCCCGACTCATCAACCACCCGACCTGTAACAGTGGTCGTAAGCGCTTCCTGGGCATTCAGAGACCCGAAACCCTGCATGGCAAGAAGCACCATAAAGATCAACAGATTTTTTATTATATTCATAATTCTTTGTTTTTCAGTTGTTAGCACCTTTTATTTTCAGATCAGGCTTACCAGCCGGGATTTTGTTCAAATTCTTCAAACATAAGGGCATCTTGTGTAGGAACGGGCCACCTGTAATGCTTCTGCTCAAATGTCAGCACAAACACCGGGTCAACTGTCCGGCTGATAATATAGCCGGTCGGTTTGGTCAGATCCTCGGTAAGAGAAATACCGTAAATGGCCCTGTGTGCCATTTTGTGTGCATCACCCCACCGCGACAGATCGAAAAATCGTTTTCCTTCCAGGTAGAGTTCCACGGCCCGCTCATTCTTGATCCTTTCACGGAAACTATTCTTGTTTCCCAGATACATAGCATTCACTCCCGGCATGTTCACACGGGCCCTTACCATATTCACCGCATCTACGGCCGACATGTCGGCTCCTGAGATCACATGGTTCGGACCACCCACTTCGTTGGCAGCCTCGGCATACATCAGAAGGATTTCAGCATACCTGAAAAAGATGCTATGGGTATACGGAGCCGGGGCACCTGACCAAGAATCCACGTTCTTGCCCCAGAATTTACGGGCCAGGTAACCCGTTTTGCTGTAATGGGGTTCATTGAGCCGTTCGCTTCCACCTTCCCACAGCTCCAGGTAAAGGTCGGTTCTGCTGGTCCATCTCTCCTGATTGAACAAAATGGAATGATAAAACCTGGGGTCACGGTCAATCCAGGGATCCTGGGGATCAAAATTTGAATCGTCTTCAATAGCAAGACCGTTGGCGGTTTCAAACATTTCCACAATGTTCTGTGAGGGACTGAAGCCCTGAATAATGCTCGGGGAGGAAAGACTGGCTACGGTAAACGGGTTGTGTGTGCCCCCGTTGTTTACCCGTGCATAGAACTCCCAGATGATCTCATCATTATAAGGTGTGTACATGAAAATGCTGTCAAAGCCACTGGGATACGTGATGGTTTCCACTCCTCCCGGGGTCATATAACTTACCTCATCGGTTCCTTTCGATTCCACCAGTTTGTATATCCCTGTAGTCCGGGCCAGTTCAATTACATCCCAGGCTGCTTCGGCAGCAGCTTCCCAGCGCGATGTTTCATTGGAGGGATTGTTCGTTGGACTGGCATCAAACAGCAGGGTGGATGCCTTCAGGGCCATGGCGGCCCCCCGGGTAGGACGGCCCATATTGGCCATATCCCATTGAAGCGGCAGAAGGGAAGCGGCCGTATCACAGTCGGCAGCAATTTTCATGGCCGTTTCATGATACGATAGCCTGGGAAGTGCAAAATTGTCTGTTCCCTTCAGCGGCCGGGTAATATAGGGCATGCCTCCCTGCCTTCTCAGGAATTCGAAATAGTACCAGGCCCGCATGAAATGAGCCTGTCCCTTCAGCCGATTGATCTGTTCCTGCGTGGCATTTCCGCTTTCCTCCAGCATCGGGATATTCTGAATGGATATATTCGCAATCCGGATGCTTTCCCAGCCATTCCACACGGCATAAAACTGCAGCGCCTGTCCGGTATTGTAAGAGCGCAGCCAGTCACCTGCCTGGGCTATCGGCATGGTTTCCCAGTCGGAAGTATTGTATCCCTCATCACAGAGTGCGGCTATCTGCGTATAATCGAACTGATGGAGGGGATCTACCATATCTTTGTACATTCGGTCTTCAAACTTCCTGTAATTCAGATAATCGGTAAAAACATCCTCTTCCGTCATACCCGCAGACTCCGGCACCTTGTCGAGGTATTCCTCACAACCCTGGAATACCAGGGCCATTGCTATCAAAAGGTATGTTATTCTTTTCATTGTCATTTTTTTAACGGGTTAGCATTAGAAGATCAGTTTTACCTCAAAGTTGAAACGCTTCATCATGGGATAGGCACCGAAGTCCACCCCCATGTTGAAACCTTCCGGATCTCCACCCAGCCAGTAGGGAGTCCAGGTGAAAAGGTTTGTTCCCGTAAGGGTAAAGTTCGCGGCTTTGACCCCGATCGACTCCAGGAACCGGTTATCCCGCAGCCTGTAGCTCAGCGAAAGGTTCCTCAGCCTGGTATACCGCGCTTCCAGAATACTGAAGCTGTTGATCTGGTAGTTGTACTGGTCGGTAGCCAGGGAATGAACGGCAGGATACAGGGGATCCCGGTTATCAGGGGTCCAGTGGTCCTCATGCACGAGCAGGGCATTGTCCTTGTTCTGTGTAAAGGGATAGAGATAGAACATACCTCCCTGCCGCATGGGGAACTGTGCCGAACTGATTCCATAAAAATCGGCCCTGAGGGAAAGATCCTTGTAACCTAATTCCAGACTTGAGCTCCAGGTTACTTCCGGTACAAAAGGATGGGTGGAAACCACCCGGTCCTGGCTGTTCACCGTACCGTCGCCGTTGTAGTCAAGATACCTGAAATCGCCCACAATCGGCTGGGGCCCGCTGGCCAGCGGATACATGAAGAGTTCGTCAAAGTCCTGGTAGAATCCGATACACTGAACACCCATCGTGGGAGTATAATAGTTCATCCTCTGGGCCAGTCCCACCGGTTTGCCTTCGGCTTTCAGGTTTTCGGGTACCGTTTCCGATTCGTCGTAGAATACCACCCGGCTTTCACTGGCGCTGAGAATGCCGTGCAGCCGGAAGAACATTCCGTTGGAAAACATCTTGTTCACGCCCAGTTCCACTTCCAGCCCATGGGCTTTCGTCTCTCCCAGGTTCCCCTGAATGGAACTCACACCCACCCATGCGGGAACAGAGCGGCGCGATTGCAGAATACCCACGCGCGATTCATTGTAAAGGTCCACGTTCAGGGTAATCAGGTTCTGCCAGAACCCGGTTTCAATCCCCACGTTCCGTTTGATGGCCTCTTCCCAGGTGGCATCGGTCACCGGAATAGCCCCTTCGCTGATGAACGGATAGTAGTTCATGGGATAACCGAAACCGATCGATCCGCCTGATTCGGTGTACTCTGATATATATAACCAGCGAGCTATCCCCGCATCACTTCCTACCTTACCCCACGATCCCCTCAGTTTCATGAAATTCATCCAGGGAAGCGCCTGCCTGAAGAAATCCTCCTCCGACAGAACCCATCCCACGGAGAACGACGGGAATGTCCCGAAACGCAGGCCCGGAGCAAATTTTTCCGAGCCGGTATGAGCCACGCTGGCCTCAAACAGATATTTCTGATTATAATTATAGGTAAGTCTCCCAACCCAGTTCTCTTCATAAGATGGAAAGCTGGAGCCCGACTGGCTTTCACGCCGGCTGAAAACACCCAGCGCCGCCACGTCATGCAGCCCGAAAGTCCTCTCGTAATTCAACTGGGCACTGTAATAATGGCTCCTGAACGAGCCCCGAAGAGTTTCCGAACGTGAAACGTCCAGCTTGGGCTGGGGCTTGTCGAAATTGACATTTCCGTTAAAATCATACCGTGTCCAGCTGGAATCGGCCGGGTTCAGGTAGTAGCCCAGGTAATCGCTCAGGAAAAATCTCTGCCGGTACTGAACATTCCCGGTATAGGAATATCTTACGGAAGCCGACAGGCCTTCGGTCAGAAAGTCCAGGCGCTGTGTCAGGCGCACATCCGAAGTGATTTCGTTGCTTTTGTAACGGTGAAACCCACGACCCCCTGTCCACATCAGCCTGATCTGCCCCTGCTCGGGCTTTATGAAAGGCCTGATGCCTTCCTGATTATAAGGGATCAGGGTGTCAGGGAACTGCTGCAGGGCTTCTTCCGGATAATACGGCATGGTGGTCACCGACTCAAACCAGGTTTCCTGGGTATAATAGTCCTCAGGCTTGTTCCATACCTTGAGATTCCCTCCCATGTTAATGGTAAGATCGGTGGTTTCCGTCAGGTTGAAATCCAGGTTGTTCCTGAAGGTGTACCGGTTGTGCCAGTAGTGTGCATTCTTTTTGTCATAATCATAGGGAAAAACGTCACCCACGTCATACACGTCGCCTTCGTTCAGATACCCCACCGATACAAAGTACTGCACAAAATTGTTACCCCCCCTGGCATTCAGGTTATAGTTCTGGTCTACGGCCGTTTTGAAATAAAAATCCATCCAGTCGAAATCCGGATACAGATACGGCGAGTCCTTTGTCCTGTAATGCTCCAGCGCTTCATCGGAAATCAACATATCCCATTTCCCGTCGTTTTTGTAGGCTTCATTCCTCAGCTTGAGGGTTTCATAGGCATTCATGTATTCGGGCAGGCGGGTAGGACTTTTTACCGAGGTCAGCGAGGAAAACTCGAGCTGAACAGCTCCTTTTCGTCCCCGCTTGGTATTCACTATAATCACACCGTTTGCCCCTTTCACACCATACACTGCCGTAGCAGAAGCATCCTTCAGAATGGATATGGATGCGATCTCATTCGGGTCCAGGTTGGAGAAGGAACGCTCTACTCCGTCGACCAGCACCAGGGGCCGGTTGCTTCCCATGGAGGCACTACCCCTGATCTGCATGGTGATGGAGTTGGCTTCCTCACCGGGTGTGGGGTCCTGCATCACCACCACCAGGCCGGGCAGCTGGCCCTGCAGGGTGCTTTCCACACTGCCGCCGACTTTCACTTCAGCCAGCCTGTCACCGCTTACCTGGGATACCGCACCAACCAGCGTCTCTTTCTTCTGAACACCGTATCCAACCACCACCACCTCTTCCAGCTCTTCTTCTGTCGGACGCATCTCCACATTGATCTCTGTCCGGTTTCCCACGGCAATCTCCCGGGTTTCCATTCCCACAAAGGAGAACACCAGAATATCATCCGGCTCACATACAATAGAATAATAGCCTTCAGCATCTGAAATGGTCCCCTGTGTGGTTTCCTTGATCAGAACAGTCACTCCGGGAATCGGATTGCCGTCCTGATCGGTTATTCTCCCTCTCACCTCCCTTTCCTGCGCATTCACAATGACCTGGCAAAGAAAGAGAAATGCGAAAAACAATGTTCCAAGCATCATCCTTTTCGATAACTTTGGAACAGCCCCTGTTGGAGCATAAATGAATCTTTTCATAGACATTGAATTGTTTTTTGTTTTATAACCGAGTAAACATATTCTATTCTGTTTATTATTAAGGAAAGAAATTGTGCTGAACGTGACCATATAATTATGGCCATGTGGCCACACTATCGGACAACCTATCCTGAAAGAGACGGACAGGCTGATACAGAACAGATCTTGTCGTGTTTTTTTGAAGAGGTTTTTCTCATAGGTCAGGTTTTTTGTTTAGAGTAAAGAAATGTTTTACCGGCTAATGCAATAAAACGTATTTCCAATTTCCAGCTAATTTTTCTTGTCTGCTTACACAAATGTTTTTTATTCTTGTATAAATGTCCATACCTGTTTTACAAATAGTGAACCGGTATGTTTATATTTCTAACGGTCTGATACCCAGTATTTATTTAAAATAACAATTCCATTTTTCCAGGCATGGAATAATCGTTTGCCCCCTTTCTGATTCACTTGGGGATATGAAATAAAAAAGGGAGAACAATCCCTCCCTTTTTACAGAACCTAAACCCTTAAACACTTCGATTTATTGAACCCACAAACATTATATCCCTGCCACGTATAGGTTCAATGTAAATTTCTCAAAAATTCGTTCCGGGCTATTGCATTCATGTTTTTTTTATTTGCATAAATGTGCAAAGGGTCAGGAATGGAAAAAATATTCACGCGGAGACTTGCCGAAATACTCTTTAAAACGGCGTGTGAAATAGGCTGCACTGGAAAAACCGGTTTGATAGGCTGCTTCTGAAATATTGCATTTCCCCTCGGAGATCAGCCTGGCGGCTTCCCTGAGCCTGACCGAACGGATAAATTCGGTAGTTGAACAATCGGTCAGATTTTTCAGTTTCAGATGAAGCAAGGAACGGCTGATCCCCATTTCTTTAATAATAAACGATACATCCAGGGTAGACTTATCAATGTTTTGCCTGATGATCCGGGTGAGATCCTCAATAAATTTGCAATCGGCATCGGAATGGGCAACCTCCGTTGGAGGCATGAGTGCATCCTTCTTCAACTGGTCAATCAGATGCCTCCGGGTGGAAAGGATATTCTGGATAATCTGTTCCAGGATATGTGGGTAAAAGGGCTTCTCGATGTAATAATCGGCGCCGGTCCGCAATCCCCGGTATCTTTCTTCCACCCCTCCTTTGGCCGTCAGAAGGATGATCGGAATATGCGAGGTTTCCAGCTGGGTTTTCAATCTTCTGGTAAGTTCCAGACCATCCATCCCGGGCATCATAATATCACTGATCACCAGCTCGGGTTTGATCCTGACAGTTTGTTTCAAACCCTCATTCCCGTCGAATGCCACATGCAGGTGGTACTTTTCACTGAAATGTTCCTGTATGAATTCGATCAGTTCCCGGTTGTCATCAATCACAAGCACAGAGGGCTTGCCTGTGGGCAGGGTGGCGCCTGCCGGCTGTTTATTGAAGTCAGGATCCACATCGATATATTTTTCCGTCGAGGAAATAAACTGTTCGCTGCCCGTATACTTCTCTTCCCTGGTATAATGGTTCTCCGAAACCGGCAGGCGAACAGTGAACTCGGTTCCCACTCCCACCTTGCTGTTGACACTGATCTCTCCCCGGTGAAGGGTAACCAGGCTTTTCACAAAAGCCAGTCCGATACCCGACCCCCTGAGGGATACAGGTCGATTGTCCACCTGGAAGAAACGCTCGAAAATTTTATCTATCATGGCCGGCTCGATCCCCTGGCCGGTATCGGAAACAGCCACCAGCAGATACTGTTCTGGCTTCTTCTTCCTCGGACCTACATGAACAATCTTGAATGACAGGATTATTTTCCCTCCTTCTCCCGTAAATTTAAAAGCATTGGAAAGCAGGTTGAACAATACCTTTTCCAGCTTCTGGTGATCAAACCAGATATGTGCCGGTTGTTCGGGCTTCTCCAGAATGAACTGAATATTTTTCGATTCCGCCACCGGCATGAAAGAATCTCTGATTTCCTCTGCAAAGGCATAAATATCCCCACGGGAAACACTCAGGTGCTCCTTTCCGTTCTCGATCTTTCTGAACTCGAGAAGCTGATTGATCAGGGTAAGCAGTCTTTTCACATTCCTTTCCACACCCGCCAGTTTCTTCCTGAGGGCCGGACTGAGGTGATCCTGATGCATGATACTGTACAGGGGAGCCATGATCATAGTCAGCGGAGTGCGCAGCTCATGTGACACATTGGTAAAGAACTCGATCTTCATCTGGTTCATTTCTGCGGCATACTTCCGCTCTTTTCTTTCAATTTCAACCAGGGCCTTTGATTTCTGGATCCTGGTACTGATCAGATAAATACCTGCCAGAATCGCTCCCACCAGAATGAAATAGATCAGAAATGCCCAGTAGGTAAGCCAGAAAGGCGGCCTGATGGTAATTTTCAACAGCTTTTCGGGATTTTCCCAGTCGGATGTGGTTTTGGAAGCCATCACATGCAAATAATATTCCCCGGGCTTCAGATTGGTATAGGTAGCAAACCGCCGGTTGCCCACATAATTCCAGGAATCTTCGAAGTTCTCCAGGTAATAGGCATACTGGCATCTTCCGCGATAGGCATAGTTGAAGGCCGTATATTCTATGGTAAATACATTTTCCTTGTAACGCAACTCCACTTCCGATACCCGGTTGATGGATTTTTTCAGCGGCGAATCCTTACCGGGCTTTACCGGCTGGTTGAACAGCTGCATGCCGGTGAATACTACCTCCAGGGCCGGGTCGTCGCGCCGGTTTACCGTTTCATTAAAAGAAACCATTCCGTTATTCCCTCCGAAATAAACCGTTCCCCGTGAATCCTTGAAGGAAGCACGGTAATTGAACTGATTGAACGGAATGCCTGAATTGTTGTCAAACAGCTTATATACACGGGTTTCTGGATTGAATTTCACCAGTCCCCGGCCGCTGCTGGCCCAGAACCATTGATCCACACTTTCTTCCAGACTGAATATCCAGGAAACAGGAAAACCGGAATCGCTGTTGAAATACACCACGGTATCGGCTTTCTCATCGTAATAACATAATCCTTCATAGCTGTCACCTATCCATACCCTGTTTCTCGAATCTTTTTTGATGAAATTGATCCCTTTAAAATACGGTATCCGGTCAAATGCCACCAGGGTGTCTGCTTCAAGGTCATAATAATATACCATAGGCCGGGATGAAAACCAGATCCGGTTTTCGGTCTTGCACATCGACTCGATCAGAATGCCGTTAAAAACCTCATCATAAAAACGCGACAGTTTCCCCGTGTTCAGATCATACACCCCCACCCCGGCAGTGGTTCCGATCAGTATGGAATCATTGTGCCTGAGAAAACAGTATACATTGTTAGAGGGTAACTGCGGATGGGTCTCCGTGTTAATGTATTCGAACCGTTCGGTGCGGATATTCATGATATTAATGCCGCCCGTATACGTGGCAATCCATAACCGCTCGGGGGTTTCAAATAACAGGTCGTGCAGGTTATTGAAACTCAAACTGTTCCTTCCGCTACGGTGCCGGTATTTCCTGATTACCCCGTTGGAGACGTCCAGCATGTTCAGCCCCAGATCTTCCAGTCCGATCCATAAATTCCCGTTCACGTCTTCCTCAAAGCAGCTCACCACATTGCCCCCCAGATAATGCTGTCCGGTTCCGGCCCGCCAGGTGGTAAAAAATTCCTCTTCCGCACTCCATAGATTAATCCCTCCCATATAGGTTCCGAGCCATACATTTCCGTCCCTGTCACAAAAAGCCGAGTAGATGGGATTGGTGTTCAGGCCTTCGGGATTGGTCAGATTATACTGACTGTAAGAAAAAGATTCGCTCACGGGCGACCAAACACACAAACCGTCCTCCGTACCGATCCATATCCTGCCCGTCTGGTCCTCGGTCATACAGTGCGTCAGGTTATGCAGCAACGATTGCCCCTCCCCGGAATCCTCGTTGAAATAGGAAACCTGTCCGTTAACCAGGTTCATCCGGCACAACCCTTCGGACGATGTTCCCATCCAGGCATGGTCATACCCGTCCAGATAAAAAATGTTCATATATTCCCCGATCAGCATCTCGGGCATTCTGAAACGGTTTAGCACCTTATGCGGACGATCTATCACCCATATTTCTTCCAGGCCGGTAACCAGCACCTGTTTCCCGTTGCGTTCTTTCACATGATATACGGGAATTCCGTTCCCGGATAATTCCTGGAACGGTTCTTTCTCATGCAACTCCAGCACCTTATTATCGGTCAGGTCAAGGTAATACAACCGGCTTTCCCTTATGAACCAGAACCCACCCTGTTCAGAATACTCCATTGCCTGAAAAGGTCCCAGGTCGTTCAGCAGATTGAACGACCGGTAACATTCATAATCGAAATCAAAATAAAAATATTCCCCTTCAATGGAACGGCATACCAGCAGGGTATCGTTATACAGGGCAATCTCACCGGCCATCAACTCCACAGGCTGACCAGCATCATCGTAAGCGGGAAACTCCCTGAATTCCGTACCGTCGAACCGGCACACCGATACCCGGGTGGCCAGCCAGATAAAACCATACGGATCCTGAGTGATGCTTTTGACATAGGACGAAGGCAATCCATCCTCATTGGTATAATGCATGAACTTGAACTCGTTGCCATTCGGCTGGGCACCCAGCATACACGAACCCACTAAAGCCAGGAAGAGGATCAGGAAACTCCGACGTTTTTCCCTGCGAAACATCATCTGCATCCGTACATTTAATCGTGAAATTAACAAATTAAGCCTTTATAAATGGTAAAATTTGTCACATATGTTCAAAATACTAATAATTTCTCCATGGCTGAACAAAGGCAATTCCCACCCCGGGCAATACCGGAAGCGAAATGCGAGGCAGACGTGTACGTTCCGCAAGGGCATCGGCATGTATGTACAGTGCCGGGATCACCCCGAGGATGATCAGGTTTTACACCGCCGGTGTGAAGTGAAAAGGCATCTGACCGCAAAACGATCAGCATGTGAAAAGATTGCCTCCATTTCCTTGAAAACATTCTTTAAAACATACAAAAATCACCCCGGGTAAACACAGAAGGATGGCACCCGTATTTCCGGATGCATTTGGCCGAGCCCGGTAAAAATAACTCAGAAACCTCAGAGAACCACAGTGGGTAGAGCACCCCGGCAGAAGCTCCGGCATGCAGGATAGTGCCTGCCCCGCATACCGGCAGGGCAGGCACTATCCGCTTACCTGTTCCCCCTGATAGGATACGGCGGGCGCCCGGGTTTTCGTGGCGGGTTTTTCTCCAACTCTTCCATCACCACCTCAATGGCTTTTTCCAGCTGGGGGTCTTTCCCCTGAATAACCTCGGCCGGCCACATGGTCACCTCGATATCGGGAGGTACACCCTCATTCTCCACGATCCATCCATCCTCCGTCCAGATAGCCACATTGGGAGCGGTAACATATCCCCCGTCCATCAGTACGGGATACCCCAGGGTGCCTACCAGTCCGCCCCAGGTGCGTTTGCCCACCAGCTTGCCCAGGCCGAATTTTCTCCACATGAAAGGCAGCATATCACCGCCCGATCCGGCATTCTCGTCGATAATCATCACCTTGGGCCCCTGAATGGAGGCGCTGGGGGTTTTCAGGTCGGCTCCGTAGCGCATATTCCAGTAGCTCTGATACTGCCTGCGAAGAATGTCGATGTAGTAATCGGCAATGAGCCCTCCCCCGTTGAACCGTTCATCCACAATAATGGCATCCTTGTTCGACTGCGGAAAGAAATACCTTTTGAAATATGTATGGCCCAGAGCAGCCGTGTTGGGTACGTATACATAAGCCACCCGTCCTCCGGTGGCCTCATGCACTTTACGGATATTCCCTTCCACCCAGTCGCGGTTTCGCAGGGCATATTCACTCTCTACAGGAACCACTTTAACCACCCGCGATCCTTCCATGGCGGGCCGGGGCCCAATGGTCAGTTCCACAATCTTCCCTGCGGTATTCTCGAAGAGGCTGTACAGGTTCTGATCGGTAGTCAGTTCCACTCCATTCACCGCCAACAGGTAATCCCCCTCCTTTACCTGAATACCGGGTTCGGTCAGGGGAGCCCTCAGGTCGGGGTTCCAGTTCAGTCCTCCATAGATCTTTTTAAACCGGTAGCGGCCGTTCACCGTTTCGTAATCTGCTCCCAGCAATCCTCCCCCTACCCTTCCGGGCTGGTGCAGGTAATCACCGCCTCCAACGCGATGGTGACCCACTCCCAGCTCACTGCACATCCACTGGATCAACCGGTTCAGATCTCCCCGGCAGGAGAGGTGGGGAAGAAAAGCCCCGTATTTTTCTTTCATTGCAGGCCAGTCGGCTCCGTGCATCCCGGGATCATAAAAATAATCGCGGTTGATGCGCCAGGCCTCATCAAAAATCTGTTTCCATTCGGCCACAGGATCGATCTTCACTTCCACATCGCCTGTTTTCAGTTTGTGCTCGGCCAGTTTCTGGGGACCCGTCGATCCCACTATGGCCAGGGAACCGTTGCTGAAACACAGGATCTTTTTATGATCGGCGGAAATTTCATACGATGAAACTCCGGAGAGAAGGGTTTCCTTTTTCTTCTCATTCAGGTCATACTTATGCAGGCTTCCTCCTCCACGCCCCGACGGATCGGCATATTCCAGGTAATAGATCATTCCTTCGTCGCCCACCTGCAGGCTGGACAGATAACCGGCTTCCACCGGAAGGGAAACGATCCGTTCCTGGATCCCGTCCAGGTCAATCCGGAAGCCTTCGTCCTTCACCTCCGGTTCTTTCTTCTTTGCCTTTTTCTTTTTAGCCTCTGTTCCCCCTGCTTCCGGCTTTTCCTCAGCAGGTTTCTCTTCATCACTCTCACGGAAAAGGGGCGAAGGAATGTCCTCGCGAAGGGTAACCAGGTAAATATTGTTCCGCATCTCCATATCGGCACTCGACTGGGCAAACCAGTGCCGCACCGGACCCGCATCGGTCGAGCTGAAAAAGTACATGTACTTCCCTCCCGGGTCGAATACCGGATCACTCACATTGCTCAATCCGTCGGTCACGGCATACGACCGGTCTTCTTCAATATTGTACAGGTATACCACCTGCATATAGGCCAGGGTATTCAAAGTGTAGGCAAGCCATCTGGAATCGGGCGACCAGGTTCCGGTCCGTTCTCCGAAAGCCCCCGGTGCATAAATGGGCTCGGTGGCTATCCGCCGGATCTTCCCTTCGTCGAGATGGATCATATACAGGTTTCTCCCGTTATCGCTGAAAGTGATCTTCCTGCTGTCGGGCGACCAGTAACCCATCTGGTAAAAACCTGTTCCGTTCAGGGCAAATTTTCTGGTCTCTCCCTTGCCATCAGTCGGCATCACATGCAGGGCGTATTCTCCCGAAGCATCTGAAAAGCAAGCTATGTAACGGCCGTCGGGCGACCACAGGGGGTCTCTTTCATGGCTTCCCGGGGTCAGGGTCAGGTTCCGGGGATCGCCCTTTTCGGCTGGAAGAGTCACAATCTCACCCCGGAACTCAACCACGGCACGCGCTCCCGACGGCGAAACCGCCGCATCCCGGATGTACTTTTCTCCTTTCACATACCGGGGCCTCAGCTCCTGCAGATCGGTGGCCACACCGATTGTAAGCTTTTCTGATTCGCGGGAAGACAGATCAAAGAGGTGAAGGCTACCGGCCTGCTCAAAAGCTATAATTCCCTTTCCCAGGGAAACATTCAATACCGGGAAATCATCAAACCATGTAAGCTGTTCAATTTCACCAGTTTGTGTATCATATGCAAACAAATTGAACTCGCCGTTCCTGTCGGAACGGAAATAGATGGTATTCCCTTCCCACATGGGGTCGGTATCGTTGCAGCGGCCTTCCGGCTGGGGAATGACCTTTACGGAATGGTCGCCGAACGAATAGATCCAGATGGTGGCTACCGTACCCCCGCGGTAATGTTTCCACTGATGGAACACTTCCCTTACGGGAACATAAGCCATCTGTGTGCCGTCGGGCGAATAGCAGGCCTTCGATCCGTTGGGTATCGCCAGCGCCCGGGGATGGCCTCCGTCAACCGGAACCGTATAAAACCGGGTGTAACGGCCGGAATAATCATCCCTCGACGAGGTAAAAAGCACCGACCGGCCGTCGGGCGTAAAACCCCGTACCACATCGGCTCCCGGATGCCAGGTCAGGCGAACGGGGATACCCCCCGTTACCGGTATTATATATACATCGGTATTCCCGTCATACTGGGCACTAAAGGCAATGGTTTTCCCGTCGGGAGAAAAGAACGGGTTCGATTCCACGCCTTCATCCGAGGTAAGACGTTTTACATGATTTCCCGCTAAATCGGTAAGCCAAAGGTCGCCTGCATACACAAAGGCTATGTAGCCTGTTCCGATAGCCGGCTGGGTCAGCATTTTCGTATCCCTGATATCAATCCCGTATGATCCCGCAGGGACCAGATACAGGAAAACCAGGCAAAACAGAGGAAATACATTCCTGAAAAATGTTTTCATAATACGTTTTTTTGTTTGGATGAGTGATTTCACAATAAGAAATAAAAAATAACAATTAATCGGGAATATTTTTATGTTTTGGGAAATATTTTGCCCGATTGAATGGTCTAAGTAATAAATATGGGTTACCAAAAACACAAGAGCCATGCAAAAAAACACCACACTCAGCAAAATCAGCGGAACAGGGATAATCATCCTGGTTCTTCTAACCGGTTTGTTCATGCTTCCGCGGAACATTTCAGCTCAGGGAAAAACCGATTTTTCGGGAACCTGGACTCTGAATAAATCGAAAAGCAAAGCGCAAGAAGGAAGATTCAGAATGGGCACCCCCACCCTTACCGTTACCCAGAAGGGAAACGAAATGAAGGTTGACAGGATCATGAGGGGCAGAAACGATCAGGAAAGGACATTTACCAATACATACAGCCTGGACGGCAAAGAAACAACCCGGGAAGCGTTCCGGGGTACTACCAAAGCCGTGGCAAGCTGGTCGAATGACGGAAAATCCCTGACCATCACCACGACACGCACCATGGAAAGGAGCGGACAGGCCATGGAAATGAAAACCACCGAGGTATGGACCCTTACAGAAGGCGGAAAAAGCCTGACCATTACCAGCACGTCATCCACCCCCAGGGGTGAAATGAAAGTGACCCTGGTATACGACAAAAAATAGATTAGTTTCAGTTTTTTGGTTAAGTTACGTTAGGTTAGATTAGGTTAGGCTAGTAAATGGCGGAGGCAAGAGACTCCGCCATTTACTTTTCCTGCCGGTCACTGACAGTCCCTGCCGTATACATCCGGATCAGCAGTTTGGCCATGATGGCATCCCAGATATAATTGGAAGGACAGTCAAGTACGGTATAGTCGGGACTGTATGATTCCCAGAAATTATGGTTTTTTCTCAGCTGCACCATCACGGCATCCAGCATTTTGTTCCCCAGTTCCATGGCCAGGTCGTGATAGCCATACTGCATCAGCCCGTCGAAAACCATGTAATCCCACAGCATCCATACCGGACCGTTCCATTTGCAGCAATAATCCACGTCGGGGCTGTACCAGGCATCATCGGCTGCCAGGGTGGGCACCCCGAACCGCCTCCAGAATTTCGAGGGATCGGTCAGCGTCCTGATGAGGGGCTCCACCCGTTTCTCCGGAGCCACTCCGGCCCACAGTGGCAAAAACCCGATGATCTCCTGGCGCCTCAGGTCTCTGTCCATGAACATAAATGTATGATCGTCCCGGTCTACATGGTAGTAAAAACCGGTTTCTTCATCCCACATCCTTTCATTGATCAGGCGGGCCAGTTCCTCCGCCTTTTCTTTCCAGCCTGAAGCTTCCTCTTCCTTCCCCAGTTCCCGGGCCATGGCTTCCAGCGATCTCAGCTCCCGCACAATCATGAGCGAAAGGTCCAGGCATTCCAGCTCATCGGAAATATCTTCCTTGTCGATATCCAGGTGCCGTTCTTCCGATACCTGAAAGATCACATTGTACCAGTCACGCACATTTTCAATAAGGCCGTAGGGCCCCCATTCGAAAGTACCGTCCCCGTCGGCATCGCGGTTTTTATACAGCCACCCGATATATTTCGTTCCGGCATCATAGGCTTCTGCCAGAAAATCCCTGTCGCCGCTCACACGGAAAATTTCCAGGTTGATCCAATTGAAAAAAGGCGCCGAAGTAGTGGGCATCCCCCTGTGCGGATAATCCTGCATGCCCCTGGGGCCATGCCGGTAGGCTATCAAACCGTCTTCTCCCTGCTGCTCGATGTACACCCGCTGGCTTTCCTGGGCAGATTGCGCATCCAGGTACACATAGGCCAGCATGCTGAGCGATTCGTGCAGTACCTGGTGGCCGTGCCCCCATCCCCACAGGGGCTGGCGGGAGAAAACGTAAAAATTATGGCCGGTTTCGCCGGCAGGAGGAAGCATGCAGCCACGCACCAGATTCAGGGCCCCCAGATACACCTGCTTGTGGCCCTCCCGGCCAAACCGGATCCGTGGGACGGAAGCGAATAGATCCACATTCGCATCGACATAAGGCTGCAGCGAGGAAAGTTTATTGGTTTCAATCTGCTCGGTAAGGTGTTCCATACCCTCCCGCCTGTCCTGCCATCCCCGGAAATACCTCAGGGTTTTCTCCCCGCCGGGCGGCAGGTCGAAGCGGCTGTGCAATGCCACCAGGTCGACCAGCCCGTGTTCCATTCCGTTCAGCGAATCGGTCCTGTTCTCCGCATACCAGTCGGTTTTAATCTCCCGGTACAGGTCGTCCATTCCGCCCCGGTACCCCCCGAAGGAATACAGGGGTACGTTCGCGGCAAACAGGTCGCGTGTATCGGTGGGATAAGGAGCGTCGGCATACAGGTTGGAGATGAGTCGCTTTCTGGTTTCGAAATGATGGGTCACGTATCCGTTGGCCTGCCGGTGGAATTCTTTGATCTCCAGGGAATCGTTCCCCAGCTCCAGCACCGGGTACCAGTCGACGGTCACCGGCCGGCCCGACCGGTTCACCACATGCTGTTGCACCAGGGCCAGAGAAGAGGAATACACCAGGAACACTTCCTGCACCTCCACCCCGGGATACAGCTCATACTCCATCACGGCCATATCGGGAAAGGACGCCGTCACCACAGGAGGCCGGTGGTATTTCCCCACCCGGTCAACCACCACCCTGTTCACCATCCACACGGTATAGAACCGGCCGGCCTGATCGCCCGAGTAATGCAGGGGCTGCGACGGAGAATCATAATCCATTTTATAGGCTTTGTCGCCGTACAGCCTGCTCCTTTCCATGGCCGCGGCATAGGTAGTATACAAAGGATCGCCTGCCTCCGCCCTGATGCACAGGTATTCGTCGCCCACCTGAACAGGCTGTGCCTCTGCCCTCCACAGGGCAGGAAGCATCATCAACACAGCAACGCAACAAAATCTACGTAGACATCTACGTAGATATCTACGTAGATAACTACGTAGATAGGAATAATGGTCATGATTTTCCATAACAATCAATGAATAAAATATGTATTGTTTTATCAGCATATGAAAAATATCTGGGTATCAGCCTGTATACAAAGCTCCCTGCCAGGTGCCTCTTTCTTCCAACCGGGTCTCCACCTTCCTTACCAGGGTGTCGTACCGGAAGCCCCATCGCGGACCGGTAATGTAACCGGGGGGAGCCTCGCCGGCGAACCGCTCCACCACAAAAGCCGGGTTCAGCCGCTCGAGAAAATCACACACAAACTCCACATACTCTTCCGGGCCGAAGAGCCGGAAGTGTTCGGGATGATTCCGGTATTCGTCGGCCATCCGGGTATTCCTGATGATCTGAAGCTGGTGGAATTTGATATTACTGAGAGGAAGCCGGGAAAGGATAACGGCTTCTTCCAGCATTTCCTCCCTCGTTTCGCCCGGCAGGCCGAAAATAAGGTGTCCGCCGGTACGGATACCCCGGGCGGCAGTTTCCCTGATAGCCCGTACCGTTTGTTCAAAGGTATGCCCTCTGTTCACCCTTTCAAGGGTATGATTGTAACACGATTCAATACCGTATTCCACAATCACATACACCCGGTTTTTCAGCCCGGCCAGATAATCCAGTATGGCATCATCCACACAGTCGGGCCGGGTACCGATCACCAGCCCCACCACGTCTTCCACGGCCAGGGCCTCCTCGTACAGGCTTTTCAGCACAGGCAATTCCGCATAGGTATTAGAATAGGCCTGGAAATACGCCAGATATTTCACGGCACGGCGGTAGCGTTTCTTATGAAAAGCGATCCCTTCCTGTATCTGCCGGGTAACGGTCTTTTCCACGGAACAGTATGAAGGATTGAACGCATTGTTGTTGCAGTAGGTGCATCCGCCTATTCCTACGGTACCGTCACGGTTGGGACAAGTAAATCCCGCATCGATGCTCACTTTCTGCAGACGTTCACCGAACTGTTTCCTGAAATACCCGGCATAGTCGTTAAATCGCCGCTGATGTCCCCAGGGATACTCCATCGTTATCCGTTGATTTCCTTACCGTCGGTTCTCACTATTTTATTCAGGAAAACATACCACACGAATCCTTCCACAGGCGCATATCCCATATCGCGCAGCAGGCCGGTGTACTGCTCCACCTGTCGGACGTAGCGGTCGTCTTCGGCCTCCCCGAACTTGTAATCCACCACTGTTGCCCGTTTTCCATCGATCACGACCCGGTCGGGGCGTTTTTCCCGTCCGCCGGGGGTATAGATCCCCGCCTCCTTTTTCACATCCCGGCCGGAAGCAAACCATTCCCGCACCGTGGGATGATCGAGCCACCGCAGTACCTGTTTTTCCAGATTCCCTGCCTCACCGGCCGGCACACGTCCTGACCGCACCAGCCTGTCCAGTTCCTTTTTCACATCCTCCGGGCCGGCAATTCTTTCAAACAATTCGTGCAACAGCTTGCCCCGGTTAACCCGTTGCCCCGTCACCGAACCAGTAAGCCGGAAATATTCCAGGCTTTCCTGCCGCAGGCGTAGTCCCTGCTGCGGCAAACCACCTCCACCAGAAAAAGATGCCTGATAGTCGAATACCGGGGGTTCGGCATACTGTTTCCGTTCGGCAGCCGGGAAAGATCCGTATTCGTATATTCCCTTCTCCCGGTGAAAAGGGGTTGACAGAACATCCTGAAGGTTCTCCTTCTCCCCGGTAGCCGCAGCCGTTTCAAGAACATGCCACAGAAGGTTACCCGCTGTGGTAAGACGGTTATTTTTTGGCGGATCGGGCGACCATACAAGCATTGCCTTTTTTGCCCGGGTGAATGCAACATACAGCAGGTTGAGGTTATCTACATAGGAATTCAGTTTCTCCTGCCAGTACTCACGGGCAAAATGCGACTGTCCCAGCTTTTGCTGGTTGTCAACGGCCACCACCCCCTGGAAAAGGGGAAAGGATTCACCGGCGGCACACCACAGGCGGGAGGATCCGTCGCCCATATTCCAGTTGCAGAAGGGAATCAGCACCGCTTCAAATTGCAGTCCTTTGGCCTTGTGGATGGTGAGCACCCGGAAAGAGCTTTCCTGATCGGTCTGCTGCAGGGCGGGCCGGTTCTGCTCCCACCAGCGGAGGAAAGCGGTGATATCGCCCGAATACCGGGTCTGGAAATCCATTACGGTATCCTGGAAAGCCAGCAGATAAGCCTGTTCGTCCCTGAACCGGTGCAGACCGAAGCGGCGGATCAGGCGTTCGGTCCTTTCAAACAGGCTCCATCCTCCCGGTTCGTCCAGACGGCGGAACAGGTCGTCCAGCACCTCACGCGCCGCCCCGCCGGCAGTTTCGTCAGGTTTCCCCGCTGCACGAAAAAGGCCATGAATACGTGCCGTATCTTCTTCCCCTTTCAGGATATACCGGTCGAACAGCCGGTACATTTGAGCCCGGTTGACCGCATCGTCAGGGTAAACCATCCAGCGGAAAACGGTAAGAATAAACCTCACGGAAACAGCCTGTTCAAGACGGAGGGAATCGTTGGAAACCAGCGAGTAGGAATAACCCGGCTTTGCCCGGCCGCTCTCCACATACTGCCGCACCGCTTCCGCCACCCTGGCTCCTTCCTCCTTTTTCCTCACCAGGATGGCCACTTCCCCCGGCCGGTAGCCCAGTTCCTGCAGTTTCTCCAGCCAGCCGGGAATGGCAGCCGGCACCGTTTCGTTCATATCCTGTTTAGCCACAAATTCAATCCGCACATACCCTCCGGGTTTTTCCCGGTTCCGCGGAAGCGACTGTTCCAGCCTCTCATAAGCCCGGGTGATCAGTCCCCCGGCATCCGGATCGGGATAACCTGCCTCTTCGGTATCCTGCCGGAATTTTTCCTGCATGCTCTCAGCAGCCATTCCAAAGAAAGCATTGTTGAAAGCCACGATATGTTCATGGCTTCGCCAGTTGGTATCCAGGGTATGGAAGTGCAGCTGTTCTTCAGGAAACTGCTCCTCCACTTCGCCGGCCAGTATGTGCCAGTCGGAATTCCTCCAGCGGTAGATGGATTGCTTCACATCGCCCACAAGCAGGCTGGAATGGTTCTGTGCCAAGCCGTTGCGGACAAGAGGCAGGAAATTTTCCCATTGAAAGCGGGAGGTGTCCTGAAACTCATCGATCATAAAATGCAGGTAGCGGTTCCCGATCTTTTCATAGATAAACGGGGCATCGCCGGGACCAATGATCTTTCTCAGGAAACGGCCGGCATCGGCCAGAAGAAAAAGGTCTTCCTCCATCAGGTAATCCCTCACGTGCCGGGCCAGATCGCCCAGAATAGCCGTGGCATAAAGGTTTTTCAGAACGAGGCAAACGCTGTTGTATTGAACAATTTCCTTCTGGTACTTTTCCAACGCTTTTTTCAGCAGGTTGTTCAGGCCGCTGTCGTAGGCATGCCGGATAGCTTCTTCCTTATCCGTTCCTCTGGCAAACCATTCCTCCACCCGGTCGCACACACGCGGAGCCGTTTTCCCCGGATCAAAATCATTACCCCCGGCCAGCTTGCCGAAATAATTGATAAACGATTTGCTGCTGCCCTTGAAATCGGACGGCACCAGATCGTGCTGCTCCATGATCTTCAGGCCTTCTCTTCCTATATCCATCATTTCCTGTTCAAACCGGGTCTTCACACTCCGCATCCTGCCCACCATCTTCTTCAGTTCCTCCTTATCCCGGTACATTTCAAACCAGCCGGGATCGACAGACTGGTAGGCCTCCCTAAAAAGTTCTTTTCCCAGCTTGCGGATAGAAGAAAGAATGTTCCAGCTCTTTCCTTCCTCCACCGTATCGAGCGAATAACGAATAAGCCAGTCTTTCAGCACCGGGTCTCCGCCCAGGGAACGCATCATCCGGTCGACGGCCTCATTCAGCACGCGGTCGCTGTCGAGTTCAAGGGTATATCCTCCCGCACGGCCGATCTCGCGGGAAAACTGCTGCAACACCCGCTGAAAAAAGCTGTCGATAGTACCCACCGAAAACCGGCTGTAATCGTGAAGAAGGCGTTTCAGGATCTCCCCGGCTCTTTCACGTATTTTTCCGGACTCATATCCTGTTTCCAAGCACAGTTCGCTGAGGTAGTCTGATTCCTCTCCTGACGCCAGCAAATGCAGCTCGCCGATGATGCGGGTTTTCATTTGGGCCGTGGCCTTGTTGGTAAAAGTTACGGCCAGGATATGCCGGTACCGGGCCGGGTCGCGAAAAACCATTTGCAGAAAATCGCCGGCCAGCCGGAATGTTTTGCCCGAGCCGGCGGAAGCGCGGTAAACGCGCAGGGAAGCGGAATCAGTTGTATACGTAATGGACATGTTATCAAAATTAATTCATTCTGGTTGAATCAGCCCTGTAAACCGGAAAATAATTATTTATTTTGTATGAACAGGCAGGGGCCCCAACCGTATTCATAAGTTCAGGATCCGGTGCCTGAAGTGTATGTGTTACCAATAAAAACACATGTTATGAGCCATCTTCCCCATCCTCAGCGGTACGATCATATGGTATACCGGCGCTGCGGAAAAAGCGGCATTCTGCTGCCCGCCGTTTCCCTCGGCCTGTGGCACAATTTCGGCCATGTCGATTCTTTCGAAACAGCCAGGGATATTATTCGCACAGCCTTTGATTCCGGGATCACCCATTTCGACCTTGCCAACAATTACGGTCCGCCTCCCGGTGCGGCGGAGGAGAATTTCGGAAAGATACTGCACCAGGACCTGAAAGCTTACCGCGATGAGATGATCATTTCCACCAAAGCTGGCTATACCATGTGGCCCGGACCATACGGCGACCGGGGTTCGCGCAAGTACCTGCTGGCCAGCCTTGACCAGAGCCTGCGCCGGCTGGGACTGGATTACGTGGATATTTTCTATTCACACCGCCCCGATCCGGAAACGCCCCTGGAAGAAACCCTGGGAGCCCTTTCCCATGCGGTAAAACAGGGGAAGGCCCTGTATGCCGGTATTTCCAACTATGATGCAGAAACCAGCCGGAAGGCCATTGCCTGGCTGCGGGAACAGGGAACTCCCTGTCTGATTCACCAGCCCAGGTATTCCATGCTCGACCGGCGGGTGGAAAATGAACTCCTGGATGTGCTCCTGGAAGAAGGAACCGGATGCATTGCTTTCAGTCCGCTGGCCCAGGGAATGCTTACCAACCGGTACCTGCAGGGAATTCCTGATGATTCCCGTGCCGCCAAACCCCACGGATTTCTAAAGAAAGAGCACATTACCCCCCAGGTCATCAGCAAGGTACGGCAACTGCAGGCCCTGGCCGACGAACGGGGGCAGAGCCTGGCCCAGATGGCCCTGGCCTGGGTGCTGCGCGACGAAAGGATCACCTCGGTGCTGGTAGGTGCCAGCAGCAGGGATCAGTTGCTGGAAAACCTGGCCTGCCTGGAAAAGCCTGAATTCAGCCCGGACGAGCTGGCCCGGATCGATAAGGCACTTTCGGAACTGCCCGGTTAATATTTTCCATAAAAACAGCATAAACCATGAAACCTTCCGCTCCTTTACATATCAGGCCTGCCCGGCCGGAAGATGCAGAGCTGATCGCACAGCTTATCAAAGAGCTGGCCGTTTATGAAAAGCTGGAAAATGAGGCGGTGGCCACTCCGGAGATTCTGAAGAAAAACCTTTTCGGCGAACGGTATGCAGCCGAAGTGCTCCTTGCCGAACGGGAAGGCGAAACCGCCGGTTTTGCCCTGTTCTTTCACAATTTTTCCACCTTTGTAGGAAAACCCGGGCTGTACCTGGAAGATATTTATGTCAGGGAAAGGTTCCGGGGCCAGGGCATCGGCAAAGCCCTGATGATGGAGCTGGTGCGCATTGCCCGGCAGCGTGACTGCGGACGGATTGAATGGGCAGTTCTGCACTGGAATCCTGCCCGTAATTTCTATGAAAAACTGGGCGCCGTGCCCATGAGCGACTGGGTGGTTTACCGGCTGACGGAAGAGAAAATTGAAAAATTGTTGTAAAGTTCGGAAATGACCGTCTGGCACCGCTGACTGAAATAACCATGATCCGGGAACCTGTTCCGGTATTTTTTTTTTGCGGAACCTGTGACCGGTTCATGAAAACAAAAAACACATTTCATCCGAAAAGTCTCTGCGGGCTCCACATTCGCCATGCTACGGCGGACAGGTTTGTGAGAAATCAGCAAATAGTCACGCAAACCTCCGGAATATTCATTCTTTTTTTTCATTACCTTAATCCCTGTTTTTTCACAACATACCCACCCTTCACCGAAAAAAAATGGAACAAAAAGACTATATCCTGAGGGAAATAGAGAAAATCCACCTGGTTTTGCTGGCCATACTGGACCGGATCCTGCAGCATGATACCAACGCTGCCATCACCATGCAAAGACAATTCAGAGACAGTGTAGAATTGCTGAAGGAAGAGAGCGGATTTGATCTGTATTCCTTTGTAAAAATGAGTGAAACAGCCTCGAAAGAATACCTGGAAAGTTTTACGGGTTTTAATACGGATAATATAGAACAACTTGCCGACATACTTGGTGAAGCAGGATCCAGACTGCCGGTGGCCGACGGAACCATTTACATGGAAAAGGCATTGATGCTGTACCGGTTATGCACATTATCGGATAAAACCTTTTCCCCCGTACGGGAAAACAAAATAAACCGGCTGAGAAATATCCTTTCCATCTGACCGTGCATTCCCTGTTCTTCAACAGGAAAATATTTTTTGAAATCATTACCTTTATGCCATGACATCAAACCCTAAACCATCAATAACCTATGAGAAAGTATTTTTTTATATTCGCCGCTTTACTGCTGTTTATGAACGCCTGTAAACAGGAAGAGATCAATCCCTTCTTCCAGGAATGGGATACTCCTTTCGGTGTGCCTCCCTTTGACAAGATAAAGGTGGAGCATTACATGCCTGCCTACCTGGCCGCTATGGAAGAGCACAACAAGGAGATCGAAGCCATTATCAACAACCCGGAAGAACCGGGGTTCGAGAACACGATTGTAGCCCTCGACCTGTCGGGGCAGATGCTCGACAAGGTGAGAAGCACCTTCTCTCCTATCAATTCAGCCAACACCAATCCGGAAATGCAGGCTGTGAACAGGGAAAGCTCGCCCCTGCTGACAAAACATTACAACAACATCAGTCTGAACCCCGAACTGTTCAACCGGGTTAAAAAGGTATGGGAAAAACGGAACGAACTGGATCTGACCGCCCCCCAGATGACCCTGCTGGAATTAACCTACCAGAATTTTGTCCGCAACGGGGCAAACCTTCCCGAGGAGCAAAAGGCCGAATTAAGGCAGATCAACGAACGCCTTTCGGAACTGAGTGTAAAGTTCGGCGATAATCTCCTGGCTGAGACCAACAATTTCAAGCTGGTGATCGAGAAGGAAGAAGACCTGGCCGGATTGCCCGACAACGTAATCAGCGCGGCAGCCGAAACCGCCGCTGCCGAAGGGCTGGAAGGCAAATGGGTATTCACCGTGCAGAAACCCAGTATGATCCCCTTCCTGCAGTATTCCGAAAAAAGAGACCTGCGGGAGAAGCTGTACCGGGGATATTTCATGCGCTGTAACAACGATAATGAATACGACAACAAGGAAATTGTAAAGGAGATCATCAACCTGCGCGTGAAACGTGCCCGGATGCTGGGGTATGCCACCCACGCCAATTATGTGCTGGAAAGAAACATGTCCAAAAACCCGGAAACCGTCTTCCACTTCATGGAACAGGTATGGGACGCCGCCCTTCCGGTAGCCAGAGAAGAAGCCCGGGCCCAGCAGGAACTGATCGACCGGGAAGGAGGCGATTTTGAGCTGGCATCCTGGGACTGGTGGTATTACACGGAAAAGCTCAAAAAGGAAAAATTCAACCTGGACGATGAGATGGTCCGCCCCTACCTGGTAATGGAAAATGCCCAGCAGGGTATGTTCGACGTGGCTACCAAACTGTACGGTATCACATTTAAAAAACGCACCGACATTCCCTCCTATCATGAAGAAGCCGAAGTGTTCGAGGTAACCGATAAAGACGGATCGCACCTGGGTCTTCTGTACACCGACTGGCATCCCCGTCCCGGGAAACGGGTAGGTGCATGGACCACAGGATTTCGCAGAGCCCATTACCGCGACGGGAAAAAGATCACTCCCATTGTATCGGTGGTGGGTAATTTCTCCCGGCCCACCGGCGACAAGCCCGCCCTGCTCACCTTCGAGGAAGTGGGAACCATGTTTCATGAGTTCGGACATGCCCTGCATTCCCTCTTCAACGATGTGCCCTATCCCGGACTGGGAAGCGTTCCCCGTGATTTTGTGGAACTACCCAGCCAGATCATGGAACACTGGGTTACCGAACCCGAAGTGCTGGAAATGTACGCCCACCACTATGAAACGGGTGAGGTGATCCCCACTGAACTGGTAGAAAAGATCAGGGAAGCCGGTAACTTCAACCAGGGATTTGCTACCGTGGAATACATGGCTGCAGCCATTCTGGATATGGAATACCATACCCTGACGGAACCCTCACTGGAAGATGTGCTGGCCTTTGAAAAAAAGACCATGGACGAATGGGGGCTGATCGATGAAATCCTCCCAAGGTACCGCACCACGTATTTCAGCCACATCATCGGCGGTTATTCCGCAGGATATTACTCATACAGCTGGTCGGAACAGCTCGATGCCGATGCCTTTGAGGCGTTCAAAGAAACCGGCGATATTTTCAACCAGGAAGTAGCCGCCCGCTTCCGTGAACATGTGCTCTCGAAAGGGCGCTCGGAAGACCCGGCTCAGCTGTACAGGAACTTCCGGGGAAAAGATCCAAGCATCGAAGCCCTTCTCCGCAACAGAGGATTTATTGATTAAAACCACCCTGCCTAACCCTGAACCTCGAAGGGGAGATCCCCGCACGAAATGTGCGGGGATCTTTTTTCAGTAGTATCCGACTAAAAAAATAAAGAGGATGGTACTCCCCGGAGGGTTCCCCTTCACGTTGTTATTTTGTTTTAGCGAACAACCTGCAACAGGTATACTTTGTGACTCGCCTTAAAACGAGAATGCCATCAGAACCCGGGTCTGGTGTACCCTGACAGCCCGGCTATTATTGACGGTCATTCAGAAGATAGCCCAAACCAGGAAGGCGTTTTCCGTGGCAGCCCTTGTGAGGATGCATTTGATCAGCATGCCGGATATGAGTGAACTGCTCAAAAGTACGAACCGTGGCTACCGGATCGCCGGGGGATCACCGGATGGCGCCCTGCAAGTGGCCTTGTTTTCCACCAACATGGGGGGAGGTCGTTTTGAAAAACAGAAAACCAATGCCCTGTTTAGGCTATACAGAAGAAAAATGATCGACTTGAGATTTTAGTCGGATAACAGTGTTTCGTAGTTAATACTGCCGTCCCTACATAACTCATAGCATTTCCCGGGATATTTTATTTTCTACTGCCATACTGCCGGCAAACAACCCTTTTGCTGCAAAACTCCACAAAAAAGAAGCCCTCCTGCCGGAGAGCTTCTTTAAAACAGAATTATCCATTTTTCTCTTACCTGAAACTGATCCCGATACCACCGGTATACACCGAATAATCGGCCAAGGTATAGTCGAAATGAAAGGTCAGCAGGGCCAGCTTGAGCCGGAACCCGGCATTCAGCCTGAGCCCGCTGAAATTCTTCACTTCAATATTAACCGGATCTTCCACAATGCTTGCATCGGCCACCTCTACATAGGGATTGCCCGGATTGTCGGTATTCAACCGGGTCAGGGGATAATAACCGTCCATATACAGATTGGCCCGGGTGGAACTGTAGCCCCCGCCTCCGTAAACAGTCAGTACGGCCAGCGATTTCGATGCAATCAGGTTCACAGTCCAGGCACTCATATCCAGACCGATCATCTGATCGTCGAAATCGGCATCGGTATAGGAGGTCAGATTCACCGGCACCCCGTATGCCGAGGGCTGAAAATTCACATCGGCCAGGGAAGTCAGCTCGGTATAGGCCCCGAACAGGGAAAGCTCAAAGGGGATCAGGGCAGATCCGGGAAACCACTGAATGATACTGTGTTTCAATCCAACCCCCCAAATGCCGATCGAGCCGGCATCGAAAATATTCAGCCGGGGCAGGTAACGCACGGTAACATCGGTCCCCTTCACCAGTCCCAGTCCGAACTGTACCATGGGCATCGGCAGCACCCCCACTCCGGTGCCTCCGGGAGTATTGAAAGTGGCCAGGGGATACTCCGTTCCTCCGAACTCTTCCACATAGCTCAACTCAGGCCCCTCTCCTTTCGGACCGGCAATGGTGGGAGCCATGTTGTCGGCCTGATCGGTCAGTTGCAGCCCCCCGGTGAAGTTCAGAGCGCCGACGTCGAAATATTTGGCGGCATCGGGCACCACTGTGGTATTCACCGTGATGGTCAGATCGAAACCGCCCAGCTTATGCGGTTTGGCCGTGTTGTACCATCCGCCGTTCAGGCTGGCTCCCAGGGAATTGGCCCAGGGTGTCACGTATTCCTTTAGCATAAGTTCACCGTTTTCCAGCCCTCCCTTGATAAAATCCACCTGGTTAAGCTGGGCCATTCCCACCTGGCAGAACAGCATGCCGGCAAAAGCCAGGGCCGTGATCCTTCTGAAGCTGTTTTTTGTTTTCATATTCAGCTGTTTAAGCGTTTTTCTTAAAAAAAATACTAACCCGAAGATAGAAGAAATTCATAAAAATTAAAATTCCGAACCATTCCTTATACGGAAGAACAGGGAATATAGTTATGGTTTGCGGGTCATGCCGGGGAAAAACACCTGCCTTCCAGGCCGGACCAACAAATTTCCCCGTTTTCTTTCACTATATTACCGGAAGCCGTATTTTTACCCTCTGAAGGAGGCCGATGTATGATCAAACCCAATGTACCCCTGGCGGAGCGCATGCGTCCCCAAACCCTGGATGACTATGTAGGGCAGGAGCACCTGGTGGGACCGGGAGCGGTACTTCGCCGCTTTATCGAATCGGGGAACATTCCCTCCATGCTCTTCTGGGGACCGCCCGGAGTGGGTAAGACCACCCTGGCCCGGGTGATCGCCCGCCGGCACGAGAGACCATTTTACACCCTCAGCGCCGTACACTCCGGAGTGAAGGATGTAAGGGAAACCATTGAAAAGGCAAAGAAACAGCAGTTTTTCGACCGGCCCAATGCTATTCTGTTCATCGATGAGATCCACCGCTTCAACAAATCGCAGCAGGATTCTCTCCTGGGATCGGTGGAACAGGGCGTGATCACCCTGATCGGCGCCACTACCGAAAATCCGTCGTTCGAGGTCATCTCCCCTCTCCTCTCGCGGTGCCAGACATACATCATGAAACCCCTGGAAAAGGAGCACCTGCTGCTTTTGTTAAACAGGGCACTGAAGGAAGATACGGTATTGAAGGAACTCGACGTTGTGGTGGAGGAAGACGAAGCCCTGCTGCGGTATTCGGGGGGAGATGCCCGTAAGCTGTTCAACGCCCTGGAAATCACTGTAACCGCTCTGCTGGGAGAAGGGAAAAACAAAAAAAAGGTGGTGATCACCAACGAAGCCGTACTGGAAAAGGTGCAGGAAAACCTGGCCCTTTACGACAAAGGAGGCGAACAGCACTACGATATCATTTCGGCTTTCATCAAATCGGTTCGGGGGAGTGATCCCAATGCGGCGGTATACTGGCTGGCACGAATGGTGGAAGGAGGGGAAGATCCCAAATTCATTGCCCGCCGACTTGTGATCCTGGCGGCCGAAGACATCGGCCTGGCTAATCCCAACGCCCTGCTCATGGCCAATGCCGCCTTCGATGCTATCCACAAAATCGGCTGGCCCGAATCGAGGATCATTCTGTCTGAGGCCACCATCTACCTGGCTACCTCTCCCAAAAGCAATGCGGCGTATATGGCCATCGAAAATGCCCAGTCGCTGGTCAGAAAAACGGGCGACCTGCCGGTGCCGCTGAATATCAGAAACGCACCCACCGGCCTGATGAAAGAGCTGGGATACGGAAAAGATTACAAATATGCACACAGCTACGAAGGCAACTTCAGCCCGGAGGAGTTCCTGCCGCCGGAAATCAGGGGAAGGATCCTTTACGATCCACAGGACAATATCCGCGAAAAAGAACTGCGTGAACGACTGAGAAAATGGTGGAAAGATTTGTACGGATATTAAACTTCGGCCGGCCCCCGGAAAGAATAGCCTATGAATCCCCTGAAGCATCCCAATATACCCAGACTGTATGTGATCAAGATCGTCAAATGGTTCATGCTGGTGATGCCCATTATTGTGCTTTTCTACCAGGACAACGGCCTCAGCATGGAACAGGTATTCATTGTGCAGGCGGTTTTTTCGGTATCCATTGTTTTGCTGGAGATACCCTCGGGTTACCTGGCGGATGTCTGGGGCAGAAAATTCACACTCGTCACGGGCAGTGTACTGGGACTGGCCGGTTATCTGGTATACTGCTTCTCATACAATTTCCGGGGATTCATTATGGCCGAGATCACTCTGGGGATCGGACAAAGCCTGATCAGCGGAGCCGATTCGGCTATCCTGTACGATTCCCTCATGGAACAAAAACGCCAGGAAGAATATGCCCTGTACGAAGGAAGGGTCATCTCCCTGGGTAATTTTGCCGAATCGGTGGCCGGTGTAACGGGAGGACTTCTGGCAGGAATCAGTCTGCGCACCCCGTTCTATTTTCAGGCAGCCGTTGCCTTTCTGGCCATCCCGGCCGCCCTCACCCTCACCGAGCCGGAACGTCATTTCCTCCTGGTTAAAAAAGGATTCAGACATATCCTGAGCATATTTAAAAATGCCCTGTGGGATGACCCCATGCTGCGATGGACCATTTTGTTTTCCGCCATCGCCGGAGCTTCCACCCTGAGCATGGCCTGGTTCGTACAGCCGTTTTTCAAGGCTGTGGATATCCCCGTCCCCCTGTTCGGGGTACTGTGGACCGTTCTGAACCTGAGCGTGGGTCTGGCGGCCCTGTATTCCTACCGTTTTTCCAGGCAACTTGGAACCTCCCGCACCCTCACGCTGTTCTCTGTGGGATTACCGCTGGGCTTTGTACTAACCGGACTTTTCCCGGTAATCTGGTCGCTGTCGGTTTTGCTGGTTTTTTACCTTATCCGCGGGATCGCCACCCCGGTTTTGAAGGAATGCATCAACCGGTTCACCGGGTCGGATGTCAGAGCCACCGTGCTGTCTGTCAGAAATTTCGTAATCCGCCTGCTTTTTACCGTACTGGGTCCCTTCTTCGGATGGCTTGCCGATCATCTTTCACTGCAGCATGCCCTGGTGACAGCCGGGATCATCTTTTTCGCCGGCCTCACCCTCAGCCGTATCTTCTATCTCAAACAACTCTCTCAACAAAAAATCCCGGAATAAACACCCTCTGCCCTTCACACCACAATTTTCAGCCCGTCATACGCCAGATGGACCCCTTCCGCCAATTCCCTCTCAATTTCTGCGGCGGGTCCCATCTGGTGGCTGATGTGGGTCAGCCAACCCTGCTCCGGACCGATCTTCCGGATAATCTCCACCGCCTCTTCCAGCGTAAAATGGGAAATATGCCGGCGTTTTCTCAGTGCGGTCAGTATCAGCACCCGCGATCCCTCGATTTTTTTCATCTCTTCGGGCGGGATGTAATTGGCATCGGTAATATATGTCAGATCGCCCATCCGGAAACCCAGCACAGGCAGCCTGTAATGAACGGCCCGTATGGGAATGACCTCCAGGGAACCGATACGGAACGGATCGGCCCCGATGGGATGGATTACCACTTCAGGGACACCCGGGTACTTTTTTTCAGCAAATATGTATGCAAATTCTTTTTGCAGCTGGCTGATCACCCTTTCCTCGGCATACAGGTCCATCGGTTGTTGCTGGATAAAATTGAAGGCCCGTACATCGTCCAGTCCGGCAATATGGTCCTTGTGTGCATGGGTATACAGGATGGCATCGAGTTTCCGGATATTTTCACGCAACATCTGCTGCCGGAAGTCGGGTCCCGAATCGATCACCAGGTGATGCCCGTCCCATTCCACCAGCAGGGAGCTGCGCAGCCGCTTATCGCGGGGATCATTTGAGAGGCAGGTACGGCACCGGCAACCGATTACCGGCACCCCCTGGGATGTTCCCGTTCCCAGAAAGGTGGCCTGTATTTGAGGGATCTGCTTCACGGGAACAAAGATAATGGCTTCCGCCTAATTCGCCTCCAGAAAGCAAACAAAAGGGCTCATCACCCAATTCATCTCATCTCTCTCTTTTCTGTTCTCACGAAAGTTCATTACTTTTGGTTCATGGCAACCACCCTGTATCTCATTCCCAACACCCTGGGTTCTGTGGAAATCCATACCGTGATACCGCAGGGCATCCTGCCGGTTATCCATTCCCTGAAAGTCTTTTTTGCGGAAAATATTCGAAACGCGCGCCGTTTCCTCATCAGTACGGGCATTCCCACCCCCGTCGATGACCTGTTGTTCCTGGAGCTGAACCGGCACAGTTCGGACGATGAATTGCGGGAATACCTGAAAATCATGCTGGACGGAAAGGATGCAGGCATCCTGTCGGAGGCAGGCATGCCGGCCGTAGCCGACCCGGGTGCCGGCCTGGTA
>Ga0190344_1000134_pt1 | contig 46926 bp, 34 predicted proteins | sample 48721323_MG_FD_161662 | JGI IMG/M metagenome (GOLD analysis project Ga0190344, IMG submission 161662) | Hydrothermal vent microbial mat bacterial communities from Southern Trench, Guaymas Basin, Mexico - 4872-13-2-3_MG | ecosystem: Environmental > Aquatic > Marine > Hydrothermal vents >... | reverse complement strand
TATAATGGATCACCCTCTGCGTAATCCAGCCTTCCGGTTGACCCCGGGCAGAATATAACACAACAGCCCGGCGACAACGGGCTTTTTTTATAGTATTGCCCATTATAATGGATCACCCTCTGCGTAATCCGGCCTTCCGGTTGACCCCGGGCAGAATATAACACAACAGCCCGGCGACAACGGGCTTTTTCCTTTCGTTTGTAATCATTATTTTTGAAATCCGAAAATCAACCCGTCATGCCGCGCATATTCAAACCTGTAAATATTGATATGGAAGAAAAAGAATCGGGAAAGGATTACTTCAACCGGCATCACTCCCCGGATCATCTGTGACGACACGGCAGAAACAGGAAAAAATATTCAGGGTGAAGGAGAAAGTGAAGGTAAAATGATCTGCGGCCAGAGGCCTGGAAAATAATATTATCTTTGCTTTTTTATTTTACCAGCTTCCTGATGGCAAAAACAAAACAGAATCAGCACAAATCAGGGGACAGGAAAAAGAACTGGAGGCAGGTATTCCGGTTCATGATCATTCATGACAAATCCCTGAAAGAGGTATTCACCATCCGGTTTACCAAACTGGAAGCGTCTGTATACCTGGGATTACTGGTGCTGGCTATCATAACCCTTACAACTGTCATCATATTTTTTACCCATGTAAGGGAACTGGTTCCCGGATATCCCGACAGTTACATGCGCAGGAATATTGTAATGAACGCCATCCTGCTCGATTCCCTGGAAAATGAGCTGCGTATGCGTGACAGGTATTTTGAAAACATCCGGGCCATCATTTCGGGTGAAGAACCCGACAGCTTCCTGGTCACACGTGACACCAACACCAGTATGAGGCAGATTGAATTCACCCGTTCCCCGGAAGATTCCCTCCTCAGGCATCAGATCGAGGTAGAGGAACGATTCAGCCTGTCGCTCACCGAATCGGCGGAAATAAACCGTGATATCTCCAACCTGTTTTTCGTACCTCCCGTTCAGGGCATTGTGGTGAACAGCTTCAATGCGGCAGAAAATCATTACGGCACCGATATTGTGGCTCCGCCCCGTGAACTGGTTAAAGCCACCCTTGACGGCACCGTGATCATGGCGGCGTGGACACTGGAAACAGGCTATGTTATTCAGATACAGCACGATCACGATCTGGTATCGGTATACAAACATAACCGCGAACTGCTTAAGCAAACCGGAAATGTGGTAAAGGCAGGTGATGCCATTGCCGTCATGGGGAACCTTGGGGAATATTCCACTGGTCCGCACCTGCACTTCGAATTATGGCATAAAGGCATCCCCGTTGATGCGGAAGAGTATATTGCCTTCTGAACGGCAGATATAAGACTGGCAGGCATGCAGAAAAAACTGGCCATTCTCGGTTCCACAGGATCCATCGGCAGGCAAACCCTGGAGGTCATTGACCGATTCCCTTCCGAATTCAAGGTAGTGCTGCTTACGGCACGGAACAGTGCGGAATTACTTGCCGCACAGACCCGGAAATACCTGCCTTCGAAGGTATATATTGCCAACCCTGACAAACGGGAATTTCTGTCAGATGCTCTAAAGGGAACCCCGGTACAGGTACTGGGTTCCGAGGAGGAAATGCTGGAAGCCCTGAACGAGGATGAAGTGGATATGGTCGTGTCGTCGCTGGTGGGGTTTGCCGGACTGAACCCCACCCTCCATGCCCTGGAGGCAGGAAAAACGGTTGCCCTGGCCAACAAGGAAACCATGGTGGTAGCCGGCGATCTGGTTACACGGGTAGCCAGAGAAAAAGGAGCCATGATCCTTCCGGTAGATTCGGAACATTCGGCTATTTTCCAATGTCTGGCAGGGGAAGAGGGAAAAACGGTGGAAAAAGTGATCCTCACGGCTTCGGGAGGCCCGTTTCGTGGCCGTGACCGCAAGTTTCTGGCTGGTGTATCCGCCGCAGAAGCGTTGAACCATCCCAACTGGGATATGGGCAACAAGATCACTATCGACTGCGCCACACTGATGAACAAAGGGCTTGAAGCCATTGAGGCCCGGTGGTTTTTCAACCTGGATCCTTCCCAGATCGAGGTGATTATCCACCCGCAATCGATCATACACTCCATGGTACAGTTTCACGACGGGAGTGTCAAGGCCCAGATGGGACTGCCCGATATGCGGCTGCCCATTCTGTATGCCCTGGCTTATCCTTCCCGCATAAAATCATCCTTCCCGAGGTATTCTCCCCTTGATTCACCAATCCTTACATTCGAGGAACCGGATGAGGACACATTCAGGAATCTGGCGCTGGCATTCGAAACCATGAAAAAGGGAGGAAATGCTCCCTGTGTGATGAATGCCGCCAATGAAATTGCGGTGGAGGCCTTCTTGAAAAAACAGACCGGTTTTAACGATATTCCTGACATTATTGCATATGCCCTGGGAAAAGTGCCGTTCATCAGTAAGCCTCATCTGAACGACTATACGGAATCGGATCGTGAAGCCCGACGCTACGCCAGGGAAAGGATCGAATCCCCTTTTTGGGGGAGATCGGAATAAGATGTTATTTTTGCACCATTTAACAAACCGGAACTAAACAAGACCAATGGAAATACTGACACAGATATTCGGGCTGGTTCTGAGCCTGTCCATTCTGGTGATCCTGCACGAAACAGGACATTTTATTTTTGCCAGGCTATTCAACACCCGGGTAGAGAAGTTCTATCTTTTTTTCAATCCGTGGTTCTCTCTGTTCAAATTCAAAAAGGGGGAAACAGAGTACGGGCTGGGCTGGCTACCCCTGGGAGGATATGTCAAGATCGCAGGAATGATTGACGAGTCGCTCGACCGCGAACAGATGAAAAAGCCGCCCCAGCCATGGGAATTCAGGTCGAAACCGGCCTGGCAACGCTTGCTCATCATGCTGGGGGGTGTCCTGGTCAATTTCCTGCTGGCCCTTGCCATCTACTCCATGATCCTTTACAAATGGGGAGAACAGTACCTGCCGGCCGACGAAGTCAAATACGGATATGATTTTCATCCCGTGGCAGAGGAAATAGGTTTCCAGGACGGGGATATCATAACCCTGATCAATCAGAAACCGGTGGACAACTATACCCGGATCCTTCCCAGCCTCATTATGGATGAAGTGCACACCGTAACGGTAATACGGGAAGGCAGGGAGGTCAGTGTGTATGTTCCCGACGATTTCTCGAAAAGGATTATCCGTGAGGAAGTGAAAAACCTGCTTACCCTAAACGTACCGTTTGTGGTAGACAGCATCATTCCGGGCCATGTGGCCGTTGAAGCCGGATTCATGAAAAGCGACAGCGTGGTGGCAATCAATGGCACGCCAACACCTTTCTACCATCAGTTTGAAGAAATAAAACAGCAAAATAAGGGGAAAGAGGTAGAGGTAACCGTCATCAGAAAGGACCAGCCGGTGAATCTTTCTTTCCGGTTGCCCGAGTCCGGATCCATCGGAATCGGGAACCGCCCGATGAGCCATTTTTTCAATCTGAATGAAATAAAATACGGGTTCTTTGAGTCCATTCCGGCCGGGATCCGGCTGGGCATGGAAACACTCGTTTTCTATGTGAAACAGCTCCGGCTGGTCTTTTCCCCTGAAGGAGCCCGCCAACTGGGTGGTTTCGGCACCATTGGCAGCCTCTTCCCGAAACAGTGGAACTGGTATCAATTCTGGAATATGACGGCTTTCCTGTCGGTGATCCTTGCTTTTATGAATATTCTTCCCATTCCTGCCCTGGACGGTGGACATGTCATGTTTCTCACATATGAAATAATTACCGGCCGGAAGCCGGGCGACAAGTTTCTGGAAATTGCCCAGATCGCCGGGCTGATCATCTTACTGGGATTGATTATCTTTGCCAATGCCAACGATATCATCCGGTGGCTGGGAAAATGATTCGAAAAAACAAAAATAATTATGTAGCTTTGTATAACTCATAAATACAGGAAGCCCATGAATCTTTTTATCATCGCAGGAATGATCGGTCCCTGGCAAATTGTGCTGATCGTTGTGATATTGCTTCTTTTGTTCGGCGGAAGAAAAATTCCCGAACTGATGAAAGGACTAGGCCAGGGTTTGAAAGAATTCAAAAAAGCCACCTCACAGGATGATGAGGATACCGGGAAAAAAACGGAAGATTCGAAAAAACTGGAGAAGGAATAAGCATCTCCTTTACGAAACCTGCATAACCTGCCGGACATACCCATGTGCCGGCAGGTTTTCTTTAATGGGTTCCGTAATGTCTTTTTCAACATGCCATTCAGTCAATATTTTTCTGTAAATTTCGTTCATCAAATACATAAATAGAACCGGTAATATGTCTTCATGATATGAAAACAACAAAAATACTATTCAGTCTGTTTATTGCCATCCTACTCGTCCAGACAGCCTGTAACAGCGCGAGGGACACCAATCTGCCCGGGATCTCGGGAAAATCTGGGGAAATTATCGTAGTGACGGATAATCACCGCTGGCAGGACACCCTGGGGAGAACCATCCGGAGCGTCCTGCAGGAAGAGCTTCTGTACCTGCCTCAGGCTGAACCCATGTTCTCCCTGATCCATCTCACCCCGGCACAGTTTGGTCCTGTATTCCAGTCACACCGGAATATTATCTTTTTAAAACTGCAGCCCGATTCACTGCAGCCCAGGATCACCGTACGACGCAATGTGTGGGCCAGCCCCCAGCTGGTCATGGATATGATTGGTCCGTCCGATACCAGCCTGTGCCGATATATCCTGGAGAGCAGGGAACAAATCACAGAACGTTTCAACCAGACAGAAAAACAAAGGCTGATATCCAATGCCCGCAAATACCAGGATTTTGATATTGTAAACACCCTGAAGAAGAAATACCAGCTTTCCCTGTATATTCCCCGGGGTTATTCCCTGGATGTGGATTCTGCCAATTTTGCATGGATATCCCTTGAATCACCCACCACCACCCAGGGCATTTTGATCTACATCTCTCCATACCAGAATCCGAATGCCTTCACCCTGGAAAACATGATCAGAAGGCGTGACCGGTTTCTGCGCCGTTATGTCCCGGGTCCGCTTCCGGGTAGCCGGATGGCCACGGAAACCATCCTGCCTCCCCGGCTGACGGAATTTGAAGACAAGGGGAACTATTTTGCCCGGCTGGAAGGCTTATGGAAACTGGAAGGCCGCGGCTCCATGGGAGGTCCTTTCGTAAGCCTTTCCACGGTGGATGAAAAAAGAAGCCGGGTGGTTACTGCCGAGGGTTTTGTATTCGCCCCCGGCGAAGAAAAAAGGGAATTACTCAGGCAGGTCGAGGCTATCATATACACCCTCCAGATCGTTGAATGATCTCATCCGCCGGGTTTTCTCAGCAAGGAATATCCCAGCCTGACACCGGGTCTTCCCTTCTTCCGTAGCGAGATAAATTTTTATTACATTTATCCCCAAATCCTGTATTCAGATGACAATAAATCCCGATATAATTCAGGGCCAGCCTGATAATACCAGCCAGGCTTTGATCTATCTTATACCCGACATCGCCGGAACCGGCAGGCTGCCTCTTTCGGATAATGAACGTAATTACCTCCGGAAAAAGCTGGACGGGGAAGAAGACCTGGTAGTGATCCACGGCCTGGACCAATGGAAGCTGGTCGCTTTTATCACGGAACAGGAAAACCTGCCTGCCCGGCTGGAAAACAGCCGGAAGCTTGGCTCGCGGGTCTGGAAAATCCTTTCCGACGCACACATCAGGGAGTGTGGCCTTGTTGATCACACCGGTGATCCGGAACCTGTCGTGGCTTTCCTTGAGGGAATGGTCCTGTCAGGCTATCAATTCCTCAAATATTTCACCTGGAAAGAAAAAGGGGAAAGAAAAAACTCCCTTGAAAAATGCACCGTATCCTGTCCGGAAATCCCCGCCGGCGATTTTCAGTCATTCCGCTACCTGCTGGAAGGGGTGTATGCGGCCCGCGACCTGGTGAACGAACCCTTATCATACCTCACAGCGGTGCAGCTGGGAAAAGAATTTGAAAAACTGGGAACTGAAGCTGGCTTCCGGGTAGAAGTATTCAATAAAAAGAAAATTGAAAGCCTCCGGATGGGAGGACTTCTGGCAGTAAACAGGGGGAGCATTGATCCGCCCACCTTTACGGTCATGGAATGGAAACCGGCCCGGCCGGTAAATGACAAGCCCTATGTGCTGGTGGGGAAAGGAGTGGTATACGATACGGGGGGATTGAGCCTGAAACCTACCAAAGACAGTATGGACTACATGAAGTCGGATATGGCAGGTGCGGCTGCCGTAGCCGGTGCCATGTATGCCATCGCCCGCTCACAGCTTCCGGTCCATGTGCTGGCCCTGGTACCGGCCACCGATAACCGCCCCAACGGAAATGCTTATACCCCGGGCGATGTGATCACGATGTACGACGGGACAACGGTGGAAGTACTTAATACCGACGCCGAAGGCCGGATGATCCTGGCCGATGCCCTCAGTTATGCCCGGCAATACGGACCGGAACTCATTGTAGAGCTTTCCACCCTTACCGGATCGGCCAGCATGGCTATCGGTCCTTACGGCATCGTGGGAATGGGAAATGCGGGAAAAGACCTTTTTACCCGGCTTCAGCAATGTGGGGAAGAGGTGTACGAACGGGTGGTGGAATTCCCTTTCTGGCAGGAATACCGCGATCAGCTGAAAAGCGAAATAGCCGATCTGAAGAATATCGGCGAAAGAGAAGGCGGGGCCATTTCTGCCGGAAAATTCCTGGAACATTTTACCGGCTATCCCTTCATCCACCTCGATATTGCCGGTCCGGCCTTCCTGAACAAAGAAAACCATTACAGGAAAAAAGGCGGTACCGGTGTGGGCGTGAGGCTCCTGGTAAGGTTTTTCCGAGAAATCATCCTTGAAAAAGGGAAACAGTAATCATTGAAAACACATTAATTCTTTTCGGGACCATGTCAAATAATAAAATCAGGGTAGGAATCACTCAGGGAGATATCAACGGAATTGGATATGAATTGATTATTAAAACCCTGCAGGATAACAGGCTGTATGATACCTGCGTGCCGGTTGTTTACGGCTCGCCCAAGGTGGCGGCATACCACCGGAAGGCTGTCAATATCCAGAATTTCAGCTTCAACAATATCCGGCATGCTGCCGAAGCGCATGAGAAACGCCCCAACATGATCAATGTGGCTGACGACGATATCCGGGTGGAGCTGGGGAAGGCCACCCCGGCAGCCGGAGAAGCGGCTCTGGCCGCCCTGCAGGCAGCAGTTAAAGACCTGAAAGCCTGCCTGATCGATGTGCTGGTGACCGCTCCCATCAGCAAATATTCCATCCGTTTCGGGGAATTTTCTTTTCCTGGCCATACGGAATACCTGGCGTCAGAATTTGGCGGAGAAACCCTGATGCTGATGGTAAGTGATGTAATGCGCGTGGGAATGGCTACCGGGCATATCCCTCTGCACGAGGTTCCCGGCCAGATTACGGAAGATCTGATCCTGAAAAAATTGCGCATCATGGATCTTTCCATGCAACGCGATTTTATGATCAGGAAACCCCGCCTGGCCATACTGGGTCTGAATCCCCATGCAGGAGAAGAAGGGATTCTGGGACAGGCGGAACAGAAGATCATCGTACCTGCCCTGAAAACCGCCCGGGAGGAAAACATACTGGCTTTCGGCCCATACCCGGCCGATGGTTTCTTCGGATCGGGAAGTTACCGGAATTTTGATGCCATTCTGGCCATGTACCACGACCAGGGGCTGATCCCTTTCAAATCGCTGGCATTCGATACCGGTGTAAACTTCACAGCCGGCCTGGAAGTGGTCCGTACCTCGCCGGCCCATGGAACGGCTTTTGATATTGCAGGAGAAAACAGGGCTTCGCCCGACTCCTTCCGCCATGCACTGTACACCGCATGCGACATTTTCAGAAACAGAAAATTGTATGAGGAGATCACCAGCAATCCCCTTTCAGGGGAACCTCCCCGGCAGAAAGGGGAGGGTGAGGAAGGGGTGCCGGAGGAATAAACCCCGCACCTGCCGAATAACATACGGTAAATCTTCCGGGTGAATGGGAAAGTGCCGCAGAACATAACCAAACCTTGTCCCTGCCGCTGGATATTGTCTGTTTTTACCTGTAATTTTGGTAAAAACTTATTATTTCTCATCATCAAAACCCCAAAACCATGGCAAAAATTACCAGGGAAGAAGCATTGGAATATCATTCCAAGGGCCGTCCCGGAAAAATTGAAGTGATCCCCACCACACCCCATTCCACCCAGCGGGATCTATCTCTGGCCTATACCCCCGGTGTAGCCTCCCCCTGTCTCGAAATCAAAGACCGGCCGGAAGACGTATTCCGGTACACCACCAAGGGCAACCTGGTTGCGGTGGTAAGCAATGGCACGGCTGTTCTCGGTCTGGGAAATATCGGCGCCATGGCAGGAAAACCCGTTATGGAAGGGAAAGGCCTGCTTTTTAAGGTGTTTGCCGATGTGGATGTATTCGATATCGAAGTGGATGAAAAAAATATTGACCGCCTGATCGAGATCGTAAAAGCCATTTCGCCCACATTCGGAGGTATCAACCTGGAAGACATCAAAGCTCCCGAATGCTTTGAAATAGAACAACGTCTGATCGAAGAACTCGACATCCCGGTTTTCCACGATGACCAGCACGGAACCGCTATCATTTCCGGGGCAGGACTGTTAAATGCCCTGGAGATCAGCGGAAAGAAAATCAACGAGATCAAAATGGTGGTCAGCGGTGCGGGAGCCGGAGCCATTGCCTGCACAAAATTTTATGTGGCTCTGGGCGTAAAAAAGGAAAATATCGTGATGTGCGACAGCAAAGGCGCCCTGAACAGGAAAAGAAAAGACCTGAACAAATACAAGCAGGAGTTCGTAACCGACAGGGATGTCGATACGCTGGCCGATGCCATAAAGGGAGCCGACCTGTTTCTGGGTCTGTCAGTAGCCGATCTGCTCACTCCCGAAATGCTGAAAACCATGGCCGACCACCCCATTGTTTTTGCCATGGCCAACCCGAATCCGGAAATAGAATACGATGTAGCCGTTGCCACCCGCTCGGATCTGATCATGGCAACCGGCCGGTCGGATTACCCCAACCAGATCAACAATGTACTGGGCTTCCCGTTCATCTTCCGGGGCGCTCTGGATGTACGAGCCAGGAAAATCAACGAGGAAATGAAGATCGCTGCATGCAAGGCCCTGGCCGACCTTGCCAAAGAACCCGTTCCCGAGCAGGTCAATGCGGCTTACAATGTGAGGAATCTCTCTTTCGGCAGGGATTATATCATCCCCAAACCACTGGATCCCAGACTGATCACCCGGGTGGCTCCGGCTGTGGCAAAAGCGGCCATGGATACCGGCGTGGCACGTAAGCCCATTACCGACTGGGCAGCCTATAAACTGGAACTGAACCGCCGGCTGGGGTACGGAAACAAACTGGTAAACGATATCCTGCAAAAGGCCAAAACGGAGCCGAAACGGGTTGTATACGCCGACGCCAGCAATTTCAAAGTGCTGAAAGCCGTGCAAAGCATAGTGCATGAAGGCATTGCCCATCCCATCCTGCTCGGGCCGAAAGAGGAGATCATGGAGATTATTCGCGAAAACAAGCTGGAATTCGAAGAAGAAATTCACATCATCGATCCGCGCTCAAAAGAAGAAGCCGGCCGAAGAAAGGAATTTGCGGATATCTATTTCACCAGAAGGCAGCGCAAGGGAGCTACTCTGGACGAGGCCAGGGAACTGATGTTCGACCGCGATCATTTCGGCATCATGATGGTGGAAACCGGACAGGCCGATGCCTTTATTTCGGGTTTTGCACGGAAATATGCTGACGTGATCCGGCCTGCCCTGCAGATCGTGGGGACCAACAACACCCAGAAACACATTGCGGGCATGTACATCGTCATTACCAAGAAAGGGCCGTTCTTTTTCTCCGACACCACGGTCAATATCAATCCCGATGCCCGTACTCTGGTGAACAACACCCTGCTCACGGCCGAAGAAGTGCGCCGGTTCAATATTGAACCCGTGGTGGCCCTGGTTTCCTATTCCAATTTCGGATCTATCCGAACCGGAAGCCCGCGCCTGGTGCAGGAAGCTATTGATATCCTCCACAAAGAACATCCCGATCTCATCGTCGACGGTGAAATGCAGGCCAATTTTGCTTTTAACCGGAGCCTCCGGGAAGGCAGGTTCCCCTTTACCAAACTTCAGGGAAAAGAGGTCAATACCATTATCTTCCCCAATCTGAGCTCGGGGAATATCGCCTATAAAATGATGCAGGAAATCGGAAATGCCGAAGTGATCGGGCCCATCCTGCTGGGAATGAACAAACCCATCCATATTCTTCAGCTCGATTCCTCGGCCCGTGAGATCATCAATATGACCGGCATAGCTGTGGTGGATGCCCAGTGCCGGGCCGATGACACCTGCTTCTGAACCACATACTGAATAAAATAACCGAAAGGGGATTGCCTGAAGGAAAGAACAATCCTCTTTCGGTTTTATACGCAACGGGCCTCCATCCTGTTAAATTTTCACTATTTTAGCCGCAGTATCCATTAATGGCTGCGGCATGTACGAATACATCGAAGGAAACCTGGCGGAAATTTCCCCTACGCATCTGGTGGTGGAAACCACGGGACTGGCCTACCACATCCAGATATCCCTTTACTCCTATTCCCGGTTTGCCGAAGAAGACTGGGCCGGGAAGAAAGTGAAGGTGTACCTGCACCATATTGTAAGAGAAGATGCACAATTGCTTTATGGATTTTACGACAGGCGGGAAAGGCAGATCTTTCGACAGCTGATCTCCGTTTCCGGAGTAGGAGCCGGTACGGCCAGAATGATTCTTTCCGCACACCGGCCCGCGGAAATCGAAAAGGCCATCATGCAGGCGGATGTCAACTTCCTGAAAAACATCAAAGGAATCGGGATCAAATCGGCCCAGAGGATCATTGTAGACCTGAAAGGCAAAATCGGGAAAGATGCCGATGCCGGAGAAATTTTCACCGCAGCAAGCAATACCCGGCGTGAAGAAGCGTTATCAGCATTGGTAACACTGGGATTTCCGAAAGTCGCCGCCGGCAAGGTTATCGATTCCATCCTGACTGAAAATCCGGAAGGGAATGTGGAAGAACTGATCAAGCTGGCGCTGAAACGGTTATAACCCTTTTTTTACACCGGATCGCTTTTGCACAGAAAGGTTAAATATATCTGTATACTGACCCTTGGACTGTGGGCCGGTCAGGTAACCGGATGGTTAGCCTCTCCCGTGAATGCCCAGGACCGCCGTCAGGATACCACCCGTGTTTCTCCCCCCGACCTTCCCTACCCCATACCGGTCAGGTCGCATACCCTTCCCGAAAAGAAGGTCGAATCTCCCCTGTTCCTGAAAAATCCGTCGAATTTCGAAACCCGGGTGGATTACGATACCGAAACCAACCGGTATATCATTTACGAAACGGTGGGAGGACTGGAAGTGGGCCTCCCCAGGGTCATGACACCCGACGAATACAGGCAGTACCGTTACGACCAGATCATGCGGGAATACTGGCGATTACATGCCAGCGGCGACGAATCGACCGGGGCTTCGCCCCTGATCCCCAAAATCTATATCGAAAGTGAAGCCTTTGATAAAATTTTCGGAACCAGCACCATCGACATCAAACCCCAGGGAACGGCCGAGCTGATCTTCGGCATCAATTCATCGCGCATTGACAATCCCCAGCTCTCGGAAAAACTCCGCCGGGTGGCCACTTTCGATTTCCAGGAAAAAATCCAGATGAATGTTACCGGAAGTATCGGCGATAAAATGATGTTGGGCGTGAATTACAATACCGAAGCCACCTTTGATTTTGAAAACAAGACCAAGCTGGAATATTCGGGCAATGAGGACGAGATTATCAAAAAGATCGAGGCTGGCGACGTCACTTTACCCCTGTCGGGATCATTGATCACCGGAAGCCAGAGCCTGTTCGGTCTGAAAACCGAACTGCAGTTCGGCCGCCTCACCGTCACCAGCGTTTTTTCCCAGCAGAAGGGGGAAACCTCTGTGATTGAGGTAAAGGGCGGAGCCCAGCAGAATGAATTCGAAGTGTTTGCTGACGAATACGATGCCAACCGGCATTTTTTCCTCTCCCACTATTTCAGGGAAAGATACAACGAGGCCCTGGCCAACCTCCCGGTGATCAATTCACCCGTCCAGATTACCCGTGTGGAAGTATGGGTCACCAACAAAACCAGCGATTTCGAGAATTCCAGGAATATTGTTGCCTTTATGGACCTGGGGGAAAACGAACGCATCCACAATGCCTATTTCACTCCCAATCCCGCCTATCCTTTCCCCGATAACCGGAGCAATTCCCTGTACGATGAAATAACGGGACCATACAACGTGCGCGACATCAGTACGGTTTCCCAGGTACTCGACGGTTTCCCCGCCTCCGATTTCAGCATCGGCCAGGATTTCGAGAAGATCGAAAATGCACGCAAACTGGCTCCCAACGAATATACTTTTCATCCTGCCTTGGGATACATCTCCCTGAACGCAGCCCTGCATTCCGATGAAGTACTGGCGGTGGCCTATGAATTCAGGGCAAACGGGAAAGTATACCAGGTGGGGGAATTCTCCTTCGACGGCATCAATGCCCCCGACGCCCTCATCCTCAAGCTCCTGAAAGGCACCAACCTCACCCCCAAACTGCCTACCTGGGACCTGATGATGAAAAATATCTATGCCATCGGAGCATACCAGGTCAATCCGCAGAATTTCGAAATGAACATAATTTACATGGATGACCAGGCCGGAACAGGAATCAATTATCTCCGGGAAGGGGATATCAAAGATCAGATCCTGTTGCGGGTTATGAACCTCGACAACCTGAACGGCCAGATGGATCCTTATCCCGACGGTATGTTCGATTTCATTGAAGGAGTTACCATTCTTCCGTCCAACGGCCGGGTTATTTTCCCCGTGCTGGAACCGTTCGGTTCATACCTCAGGGAAAAGATCGGAAACGATGTTGTTGCCGACAAATACGTATTCGAGGAACTGTATGACTCCACCCTGGCCCGGGCCATTCAGGTGGCTGAAAAGAATAAATTCAGGCTGCAGGGTACCTACCAGTCGTCCGTTAGTTCCGAGATCCCGCTGAATGCGCTCAATGTACCTCAGGGCTCGGTGGTAGTAACGGCCGGAGGTATCCAGCTGAAAGAAAACATCGACTATACGGTGGATTACACTCTTGGCAGGGTAAACATCCTCAACACAGGCCTTCTCGAATCGGGAACCCCCATCAGGATATCCCTGGAAAGCAATCAGCTGTTCAACATCCAGACCAAAACCCTGGTGGGGTCGCACTTCGATTACCGAATATCAGATAATTTCAATGTCGGGGCCACCATTCTGAACCTGACGGAACGCCCGCTGACCCAGAAAGTAAACATCGGAAACGAACCCATATCGAATACCATATGGGGGATCAACTCTTCCTTTCACACCGAGGCCCCCTTTGTTACCAGGATGGTAGATTTACTGCCCTTCGTCAATACCAACCAGCCCTCTTCCATCACCTTCTTCGGCGAATTTGCCCATCTCATCCCGGGACACAGCCGGGCCATCGAAAAACAGGGCATTACATACATCGATGATTTCGAAGGCAGTGAAACCAGCATCGATCTCAAGTCCATTCCCCCCTGGGTGCATGCCAGCACTCCCCAGGGACAACCCGACCTGTTCCCGGAAGGAACCCTGACCAACAACCTGGCATACGGGTTCAACCGGGCCCGGCTGGCCTGGTACGTAATCGACCCCCTGTTCCTGAGGAACAATTCCTCCACACCGGCACACATAAAAAACAACCCCGACCTGCAGTCGAGCCACTATGTACGGGAAGTATTCGAAAAGGAAATATGGCCCAACAAGGAAAGCCCCAGCGGCATACCCACCAATATTGCAGTGCTCAACCTCTCCTTTTATCCCAGAGAAAAAGGTCCCTATAATTACGATACCGGGCCATCCATATATTCGGCAGGGCTCGACCCATCGGGATACCTGGCGGCTCCTGAAACCCGGTGGGGGGGCATCATGCGCGAAGTACCCATCAAGGATTTTGAAACCTCAAACATCCAGTTCATCGAATTCTGGCTGATGGATCCCTTTGTGGAAGACAGCCTGAACCCCGGCGGGGAACTATATATCAACCTGGGAAACGTATCCGAAGATATTCTTCGCGACGGAAGGAAAAGTTTTGAGAACGGGCTGCCCACCTCGCCGGAAGAAGAAGCCCTGATGGATACCACGGTATGGGGACGTGTCCCCAAAACACAATCGCTGGTCAAGGCCTTCGACCAGACTGCGCGGAAACAGCAGGATATCGGGCTGGACGGGTTAAGCAATGAACAGGAACAGGAGTTTTACAACGACTATGTTCAGCAGCTCTCTTCCCAGGTCAGTGATCCGGCCATGAGGGAAGAGCTCATCAATGACCCGGGACAGGACGATTTTCATTACTTCAGGGGATCGGACTACGACGCCATGGGACTGGGTATTCTGGAGCGTTACAAAAAATACAACGGGCTGGAGGGGAATTCCCCGGCCTTCGAGGAAACGACCGAAGATTATCCCACCAGCGGTTCCACCCTGCCGAATGAAGAAGATATCAACCGTGACAACACCCTAAGCGAAACGGAAAGCTATTACCAGTACAAGGTCGACATCAGGAAGGATTTCTTCGAAGTGGGCCGGAATTACATCATCAACCGGGAAAATGCCACCGTGGAATTTGCCAACGGAAAACAATCTTCCGTTGACTGGTACCAGTTCCGTATCCCGGTCACCGATTTTGAACGGATCGTTGGAAACATCCAGGATTTCAAATCCATCCGTTTTGTACGCCTGTTCCTCAAAGGATTTGAAAAGGAAACCCACCTGCGGTTCGCCCGTTTTGAGCTGATCAGGGGAGAGTGGAGAAAATACAACCTCAGCATATGGGAAGGAGGAGAACGGGAAACCACCGAGGAACTCACCGACGCTTCCTTCGAGATCGGATCGGTAAACATCGAGGAGAACGGAGGCAAAGACCCGGTAAACTATGTCCTTCCCCCCGGAATCACCCGCGTGATCGATCCCACCAACCCCGAACTCAGACAGCTTAACGAACAGTCCATAGTGCTGAAAGTACGCAACCTGGCCGACGGGGATGCCCGCGCCGCTTTCCGGAATGTGAATCTCGATATCAGGCAGTACAAAAGGCTGGAAATGGAAGTGCATGCCGAGGCCCTTCCGGGAATCAACCTCCAGGATGACGAAATCCACGTTTTTATCAGACTGGGATCCGATTACCGGAACAATTTCTATGAATACGAAATTCCGGTCAAACTCACACCGCCCAAACCACCCCAGGGATACAGCAACGAAAGCGTGGACGACCGGCGCATCGTATGGCCCGAGGAAAACCGGTTTGACATCCCCCTGGAACTCTTCCAGGATGTGAAACAAACCCGGAACAATGAAATGCAAAACCCGGCAAACAGGATTTCGGTTAACGATCTTTTCTCCATGATCATTGACGGACACCGGGTCAGCGTAACCGGGAACCCCAACCTCAGCAATATCCGCACCATCATGATCGGGATCAGAAACCCCTCACAGCAGCGTAATCCGGGTTCGGACGACGGCCTGCCCAAATCGGCGGAAGTGTGGATGAATGAACTCCGGCTCACGCATTTCAATGAGGAAGGAGGATGGGCCGCCAATGCCAGGGTCACCACCCGCCTTGCCGACCTGGGATCGATCGACATAGCCGGCAGCACCAGTACTCCCGGCTTCGGAAGCATAGAGAAAAAAGTGAATGAACGGAGCAAGGAAACGGTAATGCAGTACGATATATCGTCCAATCTGGAACTGGGAAAATTCCTGCCCGATGCGCTGAATTTCCGCATACCCATGTATATCGGTTTTTCTGAAGGGATCATCAATCCGCAGTACAACCCCCTCGATCCGGATATTCCGCTGAGAAAAGCCCTCAACAATGCCGAAACCCGGGCGGAACGCGATTCCATCCTGAAAAATTCACAGGATATCACCCGGAGGAAATCCATCAATTTCACCAATGTGCGAATCGAAAAAAGACAGGGGAAACCCCATTTCTGGGATATTTCCAATTTCGCCCTCAGCTACAGCTATCACGAAACCTACCACCGCGATATAAAAACCGATTTTCACATACAGAAAAATTACCGGGGAACCATCAACTACATCTATAATGCTCAGCCGAAACCCGTGGTTCCCTTTCAACAGTCGCAGCTGTTCCGCCGGCCGATTTTCCGCCTGATCAGGGACTTTAACTTCAACTACATGCCTTCGCATATCTCCCTGCGGACCGATATGTACCGGTATTACGAAGAAAAAAAGCTGAGGAAAATTGACAATCCCGATCTAAAGATCGAACCCACTTTCAGGAAAGATTTTGAATGGAATACCTATTTCGACCTGAAATACGACCTCACCCGGGCACTGAAGATCGATTTTTCCTCATCCAACACCGCCCGGATTGATGAACCGGAAGGAGGGGTCGACCGGGAACGCTATGAAGACAGCTATACCCTGTGGAAGGATTCTGTCCTGACCAACCTGAAGAATATGGGACGTACCATTTCCTACCACCACAGCCTGAACGTGAACTATACCCTTCCCATCAACAAGATCCCCCTGTTCAACTGGGTCACCGTGAATGCCCGATACAATGCCACCTTCGGATGGGATGCCGGCCCGCAGTTTGCCGATACTTCGGATATTGAACTAGGAAACACCATCAAGAACTCCAACACCGGCCAGCTGTCGGGGCAACTGAATATGAACAACCTGTACAACAAGGTAGGGTTCCTGAAAAAGGTCAATGACAAGTACCGGAATAACCGGAGGGCGGATACCCGGAAAAAGGAATACAAAACCGTTACCTATGAAAGAAAGGGAGTATACATTTCCGATAACCGGCCCAGGTCTGTCGTACATAACCTGAAGACCGAAGACGTACAGGTAACCATTTATGATGAGAATAACCGGAAGATCGATCTGGATGTGGAAATAATGGATGAAAGGAGGATCCGGATCAGCAGCGATACCATTTACCGGGGAACCCGGGTTGTGGTGGAAGGACAGGTGGAAAAGGGAGAAGATATGCTGACACTCATTGCCGACAACCTGGCACGTATCCTGATGTCGGTCAAGAACGTTTCCATATCCTATTCACAAACCCAGGGAACCCTTCTGCCCGGATACCTGCCCGAAACCCGCTTCTACACGGCCGGCCTGACAGATGTGAACGGCATGCTCTCTCCCGGCTGGGAATTTATTCTGGGCATACAGGACAGGGATTTCCTGAAAAGGAGCATCGGAAACGACTGGCTTACCACCGACCACAGAATGACCTCTCCCTATGTTATGACCCACAATGAAAACTTCAACCTGCGCAGCACCCTTGAACCCATTCCCGGCATGCGCATCGATGTAACAGCCACCCGCAGGTTCTCAAAGAACATGAACGAATATTATTCCTATAACGATTCGCTGGGAAGGATCGTCGTTTCCAATCCCGTTACCACCGGTAATTTCAGCATCAGTATGATTACCTGGGGAACCGCCTTCAAAAAAATCTCTTCAGACAACCGGTATGCTTCGGAAATTTTCAACAGGATGAAAGATTATGCTTCCCATATTTCGGCCAGGCTGGCAGCAGAGCGGGTGGCCAGTCCGGAGCATGGCTACAACCCCAATGCCTACGAAATAATCGAAGGAAGGAAATTTTACGATGGATACGGACCCACCTCCCAGCAGGTGCTGATCCCGGCATTCCTGGCCGCATACACCAACCGCGACCCAGACAGGATCACCATCGATCCTTTCCCATCTCTGTTGCATATCATGCCCAACTGGCGATTAACCTACGAAGGTCTGTCAAACATCGAATTCCTGAAATCTTTTATCCGGTCCATTACCATCAACCACCAGTACCGCTCCTCATACGATGTGGCGGGCTACTCCAGCAACCTGGAATACGAGCCTGATGAAGACGGCTTCAGCTATGTACGCGATATGACCGGAGGGAATTTTCTGCCTCCCAACGAGATCAGTGCGGTCTCGATCAATGAACAGTTCAGCCCCCTGATCAATTTTGAAATGAACTGGGTCAACAGCCTCACTTCCCGCATAGAATACCGGAAATCACGGTCTCTGGCACTCAGTTTCGCTAACAACCAGCTGACCGATGTAATGAACAATGAGCTTATTATAGGGGCCGGTTACCGTTTCGATGAAGTGCAGTTCATCATTCGCACCGGAGGGGGAGAAAAACATTTCAAGAGCGACCTGAATGTAAGACTAGACCTTTCGGTACGCGACAGCAAAACCGTGCTGAGAAAGCTGGTAGAAGAGCAGGATCAGATCACGGCAGGTCAGCAACGCATTGCCCTTCAGCTCAGTGCCGACTATGTGCTGAGCGACCGGTTCAACCTGCGGCTGTTCTTCGACAAAGACATTTCAAATCCCTATGTTTACAGAACTTTCCCCACCAGCAATACCAATTTCGGTTTCAGTGTCAGGTTTACGCTGGCCCAGTAGTTTGCTTTTCTTAAATTTTATGTATTTTTGGTTCATCCAACTCTTTAAAAACCTGAATTATGAATATACCAAAAAACCTGAAGTACACAGAAGACCATGAATGGATACGCGTGGAAGGAAAGGAAGCCTTTGTAGGAGTCACCGATTTTGCCCAGGGAGAATTGGGTGATGTGGTATTCATTGAAATTGAAACCGCCGGGGAATCGCTCGGCAAAGGAGAGGCCTTCGGTACCATCGAAGCGGTAAAAACGGTAAGTGATCTGTTCATGCCGGTATCGGGAAAAGTGGAGGAAGTCAATCCTGACCTGGAAAACAGCCCGGAGATCGTGAACAAGGATCCTTACGGGAAAGGATGGATGATTAAAATCACCCCCTCTGATCTTTCGGAACTGGACAACCTGCTCTCCCCGGAGGAGTACGAAGCTTTGCTGAACAAATAATATATGAATCGGTTTTCAAACCCCGGCGGTTTTCCACCGGGGTTTTTTATTTTTACTGAAAAAATCCCGTGCCGTTTCTCACCAGTCGAAAAGCCCTGATAGCTGCCTTTCTTTTCCTGGGGCTGTTCCTTCTGCTTCCTACCGGCAATCCGGGGATTGATGCATGGTATTATGCCGCTTCGGTGAAATATCAGGGAGAATTATTCCATCCTCACCACCTGTTGTATAACGCCACCTGTTACCTCGTTGCCCGGTTGTTTTCCATTGCCGGTGTGTCTCCCGGCACACTTTCCCTGATGAACGCAGTGAATGCCTTCGTAGCTTTCCTGATCCTTCTGGTCATGATCCGGATCATACGAATGCTGTCTGACAGTCCGGATATGGACCTTGCCGGGGTGGTCTTTACGGGAAGCTGTTTTGCCCTGATGCGTTATGCCACGGAAAGTGAAACCTATCTGTTTCCCCTGCTCCTGGGTCTGATGGCCAGTATGTTTTACCTGCAATCCCGGCACTCCCGGAATACCCGCGATGTAGTGCTTTCGGGATTGCTGGGTTCCCTTGGTGTCCTGTACCACCAGACGGGAATATTCTGGTGGATGGGGTTGCTGGCAGCCACGCTGTTCTGCTCCGGAAGGAAAAAAGCAGCCCTGTGGTACTCCGCCACCGGCCTGATCATTCCCCTGGTCTACCTGGGTGTATGGTTCAGCAAAAACGGCTTGACGGAAATAAAGTCCCTGGCCGATTTTATCTTCCAGGCCTACCGGGAAGGCGATGCTTCCCTTTCTGCTGATATCACCGGTTTTCTTTTCGGTGTGGCGGGACTGGTCAGGAGCTTCCTGCAGGTACACGGCAACATGTGGCTGCTTGTCAGGCACAGTCTGTGGTACCTTCTTCCGGCCCTGCTGGCGGTTGCCGTATGGAGTGTTCTTCTTCTCCGCCGGCCATGGAATCGGATCAGCCGGAAGAACGGACAGGAAAATATCGCCGCGGTGCATCTTTCGATTGCCGCCGCTCTGTGGATATTTGCCGTACTGTCATCGGGAAATGCAGAATTTATGGTATCTATTCCTGCTTTGCTCTTCATATCATCCATCGCGGCATTCCGTGTCTCTGCACCGACGGTTCTGCTGGCCGGTACGGGTCTGCTGATCTGGAATACAGGATTCGGACTGCTTCCCACCCACCTGTATCGGTACGAGCCGGTAAGGGAACTGGCAGTACGGGTTGCCGATCATCCCGGCGACCTGTTCATCCTGAAAGAAGACCAGCGTATACACGCGGCTTATTATTACCTCACGGGAAAAGAACCGGCTCCGGGAGTGTTCAGGTCTCCATCCGACCTGCTGCGCCGAGGCATAACCACTGATTCCCTGCACCGGTGTATCACACAAACCCTCGAACGGGGAGGAAAGGTGTGGACCGACTGCCTGGAAAGGCCCGTGGTGCTGAACCGCGCCGCCCTGGTATCAGGTCAGGACACGGCTTTTTTCAGCAGGTACCTCACGGTTCCTGCCGACACGCTTCGCACTTTTTACGGGAATACGATCATCCACCGGGTGGATCTGAAAAACGGGCCGTCTAAAGGGTTTTCTTCACTTCCACTTCCTGATAGCCCTCGATAATATCTCCCACCTTGATGTCGTTGAAATTCTGGATATTCAATCCGCATTCATAGCCCGAGCTCACTTCCTTCACATCCTCCTTGAACCGCTTCAGAGAACCGAGCTCGCCGGTATACACCACGATTCCTTCGCGGATCACACGCACTTTGGTGTTCCGGGTAATCTTCCCTTCCCTCACGATACAGCCGGCCACGGTACCCACCTTAGTTATGCGGAATGTTTCCCTCACCTCCAGGGTTGCCACGATCTCCTCTTTGATTTCGGGAGAAAGCATGCCTTCCATGGCGTCCTTGATCTCATTGATGGCATCGTATATAATGGAATAAAGCCGGATATCGATCTGCTCCTTTTCGGCCAGTTTGCGGGCACCCATGGAGGGACGCACCTGGAACCCCACAATAATAGCATTGGAAGCGGCAGCCAGCATCACGTCGGTTTCGGAGATCTGGCCCACGGCTTTGTGAATCACATTCACCTGGATATTCTCCGTCGACAGCTTAATCAGGGCATCGGAAATGGCTTCCACCGATCCGTCCACATCTCCCTTCACAATAATATTCAGTTCCTGGAAGTTGCCTATGGCAATCCGCCGGCCTATCTCGTCCAGTGTAATATGCTTGGTGCTACGAAGCTCCTGTTCGCGTTGCAGTTGTTCCCGCTTGGTAGCAATCTCCTTGGCTTCCCGGTCACTATCCATCACATGGAAATATTCCCCTGCCTGGGGAGCCCCGTTCATTCCCAGAACCATTACAGGAGTAGAAGGCCCTGCTTCTTCGATTTTTTTACCTCTTTCATTAAACAGGGCCTTGGTATGCCCGTAATGCGAACCGGCCAGGATTACATCTCCCACCCTCAGGGTGCCGGCTTTCACCAGCAGGGTGGCAATATATCCCCGCCCCCTGTCGAGAGACGATTCCACCACGGTTCCTACGGCCCGTTTATTGGGATTGGCTTTCAGATCGAGCAGTTCTGCCTCAAGCAACACTTTCTCGAGCAGATCGTCCACATTTTGACCCGTTTTGGCTGAAATTTCCTGCGACTGGTACTTGCCGCCCCAGTCTTCAACCATCAGGTTCATATTGGCCAGCTCTTCCTTGATCTTTTCCGGATTGGCGTTGGGTTTATCTACCTTGTTAATAGCAAAGACGATGGGTACCCCGGCAGCCTGGGCATGGTTAATGGCCTCAACGGTCTGGGGCATGACGCCGTCGTCGGCAGCCACCACAATAATGGCCACATCGGTCACCTGGGCTCCCCTGGCCCGCATAGCGGTAAAGGCTTCGTGTCCGGGGGTATCCAGAAAGGTGATCATTTTCCCGTCTTCGCGGGTCACACTGTAAGCTCCGATATGCTGGGTGATGCCCCCTGCTTCACCGGCCACCACATTCGCGCTCCGGATATAATCGAGCAGCTTGGTTTTTCCATGGTCCACATGACCCATCACGGTTACGATGGGGGGCCTGGGTTGCAGGTCTTCCGGCCTGTCCTCCTCCTCGCGGATGCCTTCCTGCAGATCCACTGATACAAATTCCACCTTGTATCCGAATTCATCGGCCACAACCGACATGGTTTCGGCATCGAGCCGCTGGTTGATGGAAACGAACAGGCCCAGGTTCATGCAGGTGGCAATCACCTCATTAACAGGAACGTCCATCATATTAGCCAGTTCGTTAACCGAGACGAACTCGGTTACCTGCAATACGTTTTTTTCTTTTTCTTTCTGCTCGGCTTCTTCCCGGGCCCGCTGGAAAATGGCTTCCCTTTTCTCACGGCGGTACTTGGAGCCTTTCGATTTCCCCTTGGCGGTAAGCCGGGCCAGTGTGTCTTTCACCTGCTTCTGAACATCTTCCTCGTTGATCTCGGGCCGGAGGGCTTTTTTCCTCTTTCTGGCTCCTTTCTTGGTTTTCTTCTGTCCTTCCTCTCCGGAAAGACCGGCATCCACCCTCTCTTTATCCTTGCGGATGCGTTTCCGTTTCTTTTTCCTGAAATCCTGGTCGCTGGAGGAAGCCACCGGTTTTTTCTTTTCCGGTTCTGCAGGAAGATCAATTTTCCCCACAACTGTGGGACCCGTCAATTTTTTAATCCTCGATTCGATAAAATTATCTTCCGGTTCTTCTTTTTTTTCTACCCGGGCGGTACCCCGCGCTTTTTCTTTTTCTCCGGCAGTTTTTTTCTCTTCTTCAACCTTTGCAGCAGGTTTTTCTGCTTCTTTTTCGGGCTCTTTCGGCTTTTCTTTCTTCTCTTTTGGTTCCCCCGCGGCTTCTTTCTCTTTCTTCTTCCCTGCTACTTTTTCTTTCTTCTCTTTCTTCCGGTCTACCTTCTCCAGATCAATTTTTCCTACTACCCTGGGGACTTTTTTCTCTCTTCCGGGTTCTTCTTCCTTTTCGGCCGGTTTTTCCGGAGCAGCTTCTTCTGCTTTCTCAGCCTTTTCCCCGGCGACTTCTTTCTCTCCGGCAGGAACTTCTTGGACAGTTGCTGAAGCGGGGGATTTTTTATCTGGCACCTCTTCCTTCTTGCCCTTAACCGAAGTACTGCTCATATCTTTGATCAGGACTTCCTCTTCCTCGTCTTCTTCTTCGGTAGACCTGCCTTTCTCTACATCCTCCAGGGAAATTGACTCCCTGGTTTCCCTGAGGTTCCTCATGCTGAGCTTTTCCGATTCCTTTTTAACCGTTAAATCCGAACTGTACTCGGCCATCAGGATATCATGGATCTCAGAGGGAACCTTGGTATTGGGATTCGGATCAATATCAATCCCCTTCTTCCTCAGGAAATCAACAATGGTGGATATTCCCACATTGAATTCCCGGGCAAGCTTACTTAATCGGATTCCTTTGTTTTCACTCATATATTCTCCCGAAGATATTTGTCTCACTCCACTGTTCCCCGCAAAAAAGTGGCGCTAAGTTAAAATTTTATTGTTAATTTATTCAAATTCAGCTTTTAAAATTTGAAGCACCTCCCGGATGGTCTCTTCTTCCAGATCGGTTCTTTTCACCAGGTCTTCCACCGTCAGCTCCAGCACGCTTTTGGCCGTATCGCAGCCAATAGCCTTCAGTTCGTCGATGATCCATCCGTCAATTTCATCACCAAATTCCTCCAGATTCACATCTTCCTCGTCTTCTTCGGCATTTTCACGGTATACATCTATTTCATAGCCGGCAAGCTGACTGGCCAGCCGGATGTTCAAACCTCCCTTACCAATAGCAAGCGACACCTCGCTGGCTTTCAGATATACCTCGGCCCGTTTTTCCCCTTCATTCAGCTTGATGGAGCTGATCTTTGCCGGGCTCAGCGCACGCTGTATGAACAGCTGGGTGTTGTTGGTAAAGTTGATCACATCGATATTTTCGTTTTTCAGTTCCCTCACAATTCCGTGTATCCTCGATCCTTTCATCCCCACACAGGCTCCTACGGGATCGATCCTTTCATCATACGACTCAACAGCCACTTTGGCCCGCTCGCCGGGAATACGCACAATTTTCTTGATAGTGATCAGGCCGTCGAAAATTTCCGGCACTTCCAGTTCGAATAAACGCTCGAGGAATACCGGCGATGTTCTGGAAAGGATGATCAGGGGAGTGTTGTTTTTCATTTCCACTTTGATCACCACCGCCCGAACGGTATCGCCTTTGCGAAAATAATCCGAAGGGATCTGCTCCGACTTGGGAATGATCAGTTCGTTGCCTTCGTCGTCCAGCACCAGCACTTCCCGCTTCCACACCTGATATACCTCCCCCGTTACAATTTCTCCGATCCTGTCCTTGTATTTGTTGTACACATTGTTCTTTTCCAGGTCCATGATCCGCGCACTGAGGTTCTGCCGCAGTGCCAGAATGGCTCTTCTTCCGAAATCGTGCAGCTTCACTTCATCGGTGACCTCTTCTCCCACTTCGTAATCTTCGTCTATTTTTTTTGCTTCCGAAAGAGATATCTGCAGGTTCGGATCTTCCACCTCGTCATCCTCTACTACTTCCCGGTTCCTCCAGATTTCAAAGTCCCCCTTGTCAATGTTGATAATCACATCAAAATTTTCATCCGTGCCGTACTTTTTCATCAGGAGGTTTCTGAAAACATCCTCCAGCACGCTCATCATAGTGGCCCGGTCTATGTTTTTGAGTTCCTTAAACTCTGAAAACGTGTCAATCAGATTCAGATTATCCATTGTTTTCCGTATAAATTGTTTTATTTGAATTCCACAGCAATCTTTGTCGACTTCACCTCGTCGAAAGCAAACCACCGTTCGATGGCTTCTTCCTGTTTTTTCTTCTTCCCGCCGGTTCCCGTTACTTCCCGGGTCAGTATAGAAAACCCGCTGTCGCTCACATACAGCAGCTTCCCCTTGAATTTTTCTCCGTCTTTCATCACCACTTCCACATTCCGCGAAATATTCTTTTCATACTGTTCCTTCACCCTGAACGACATGGTCAGTCCGGGCGAAGAAACCGTCAGTTCCATATCTTCCAGCTCGTTCTCCAGGGTATGGAGGAGGCTCTGTGACAGTTCCGCACATTCGTCAATGGTGATCCCGTTTTCACGGTCCACATAAACAGTCACCTTTTTCCCGGGAATAATCTGCACATCCACCAGGAAAAAATCATCATCCCAGAAACTTTTTTCAATTGCTTCCTGAACTCTCTCTTTGGTTACCATGATATATTTTCAATTAAAAATAGGGGACACTGTCCCCTATGAAAACTTCCGCACTATCAGCCGCAAAAGTACGAATAATCCTTGAAATCACAAAATTATTTTCCACCTTTGCGAAGGGGATGTCGTGCAGGTTACATGCCGCTGCCGCCCTGCGGCGATAAGCAACACAGCCGGCTTCATAAACACATGTCAGACAGGGCGTTAGAACGAACTGCTATTTTTACCGTGGAGTCTTCCGCAGCAAAAGGAAAGATTGTCAACGACCCCGTATACGGGTTTATCCGCATTCCGGCAGGGCTGATCTTCGAGCTCACCGAGCATCCATATGTTCAGCGGCTCAGGAGAATCAGGCAACTGGGGCTGACCGGTTTTGTATATCCGGGGGCCAACCATACCCGCTTTCAGCATGCCCTGGGGGCCCTGCACCTGATGTCGCAAGCCATTCAGAGCATCCGTTCGAAAGGGACCCCCGTCAGCCCGGCGGAAGAGGAAGCCGTATCAGCAGCTATCCTGTTGCACGATATCGGCCACGGCCCCTTCTCCCATGCACTGGAAAACAGCCTGATGGAAGGCATCAGTCACGAAGACCTCTCCATCCTGCTGATGGAAAAACTGAACCGGGATCTCGATAACAGGCTGAAAACGGCCCTGCGTATTTTCCGGAACCGGTACCCGAAAAAATTCCTGTTCCAGCTGGTTTCCGGACAGCTCGACATGGACCGTATGGATTATCTCCGGCGTGACAGCTTTTTCACGGGAGTGACCGAAGGGACCATCGGATCCGACCGTATTATCAAAATGCTGAATGTGGTGAACGATCAGTTGGTAGTGGAGATCAAGGGCATCTATTCAATAGAAAAATTCCTGATCGCACGGCGGCTGATGTACTGGCAGGTTTACTTCCACAAAACGGTGATCGTGGCCGAGCAACTGCTTCTGAAGCTGCTGCAGCGGGTACGGGAACTCAGCAACAGGGGGATCACGGTCTTTGCCACCCCCGCCCTGGATTTTTTTATCCGGGAGAAGATCCAAAAAGAAGACGTCTGCCCCTGGGCCGGCTCGGAATACCAGCTTGAGATCATCAAACATTTTACCGAGCTCGACGACAACGACCTGCTGGCATCGGCCAAAGTATGGCAGCACCATCCCGATCCGGTCCTGTCGGAACTAAGCCGCCGCCTGATTACCCGGAAACTGTTTGCTATTGAAATGCAACCGGGCCCTTTCGAAGGGGAAAAAATTGAAACCCTTCTGAAAAAGGCCGGCCGGCAATGGGATCTGAACCGGAACGACAGCCGGTATCTGGTGTTTACGGGAAGCATTTCCAACCATGCCTATTCCGCCCATGACGAACAGATCAAAATACTCCTCAAGAACGGGAAGACAGCCGATGTAACGGCCGTATCGGAAATGCTCGGAACGGATGTCCTGTCGAAAAGGGTCAGGAAATATTACCTTTGTTACCCGAAAGAAATCAGAACCTGATCATCCATTAACTATACAAAATCATAAACCCATGGAATTTACAGCGAAAGCCCTGGCACAGTTTCTGAAAGGAGAAGTAGAAGGAGATCCGGATGTGGTGGTGTCGAATGTCTCGAAAATTGAAGAAGGCACCCCCGGAACCCTCACTTTTCTGGCCAATCCCAAATATACCCGCTACATCTACACTACCGGGGCATCGGTGGTGCTGGTCAACCGCCATTTCCGGTCCGAGAAAAAAGTGCCGGCCACCCTCATCCGCGTGGACAATCCCTATCAGGCCATGGCCAGCCTGCTCGAGATGGCCGAAGAACAGATGAAACAGCCCCGCTCCGGTATCCATGAACTGGCTTACATACATCCCAGTGCCGTTACAGACGAAGGGGTATATGCCGGACCTTTCAGTGTGGTGTCGGAAAACACACGCATTGGGAAAAACGTACAGATATTCCCCCACGTGTATATCGGTGAGAACTGTACCGTTAGTGATAACACCGTTTTGTACCCCGGGGTAAAGATCTACCACGGATGCCACATTGGTTCGAATTGCATCATCCATGCAGGAACCATTATCGGCAGCGACGGGTTCGGCTTTGCTCCGAAATCGGACAGCAATTACCAGAAAGTACCACAGATTGGCAATGTGGTTATTGAAGACGATGTAGAGATCGGGGCCAACACGGCCATTGACCGGGCCACCATGGGATCAACCCGCATCCGCCAGGGGGTAAAGATCGACAACCTGGTGCAGATTGCCCACAACGTGGAGATAGGCGATAATACCGTTATGGCCGGTCAGTGCGGCATTGCAGGATCCACCCGCATCGGGAAAAATTGCATGCTGGGAGGCCAGGCCGGTATTGTAGGACATCTGCAGATAGCCGATCACGTAAAGATCGCCGCCCAGTCGGGGGTCACCTCCAGTATCAAAACCGAAGGCGAAGCGGTACAGGGGGCCCCTTCCTTCAATTTTACAAAATACCAGAAATCCTATGTATTCTTCAGAAAGCTTCCGGAGCTGCATGCCCGCCTGGAAGCCCTGGAAAAGGAAATCCGCGAACTGAAAAATAACCAGTAAAACCGGCTCTTCTCAGGTTTTCGACCAGTCATCCGGAACCGAAAATGATTTACCCCGCTTTACCTGTTTTTCTTGCATTTCAAAAAAGTTGATTTTGGAATAACCTATTTTTTGTAACTTGCGCCCAAATTTTTTTGAATCATTCTGAATCGACATATCATGCCCGAAAAACAAAAAACCCTTGCAAAATCTTTCTCTCTTAAGGGGAAGGGATTACACACCGGTTTAGACGTAGAGGTCACTTTTCATCCCGCTCCCCCTGATCACGGCATCATATTCAAACGCACCGACCTGAAAAACAGCCCTCTGGTGCATGCCCTGGCCGAGTATGTCACAGACACCTCCCGGGGTACCACCATTGAGGAAAACGATGTAAAGGTCGCCACCATTGAGCATGTCATGGCCGCAATGTATGGAATGGGGATCGACAATGTGCTGATCGAAATCAACGGACCCGAGGCTCCTATCCTTGACGGAAGCTCACACGTGTACGTTCAGTCCATAGAAAAGGCCGGTATCACCGACCAGGATGCCCCGAAAAACTACTACGTGGTTAAAGAAAAGATCGTTTATTCCAATGAAGAACAGGGTGTCGATCTGATCGTATACCCCGATGACCACCTGAGCATCAACGTGCTGATAGATTACAACTCCAAAATCCTGGGCAACCAGTATGCTGTGCTGAACCAGCTGTCGGAATTCCCCAGGGAAGTGTCGATGTGCCGCACCTTTGTTTTTTTCCACGAGCTGGAAATGCTGGCCAAGCACAACCTCATTAAGGGAGGCGACCTGGACAATGCCATCATTATCCTCGAACGGAGCGTGACCCAGGAAGAACTCGACCGCGTGGCCGACCTTTTCAACAAACCGCATATCAAAGTGAAGCCCGAAGGGGTACTGAACAATATCGACCTGCATTTCAGCAATGAGCCGGCCAGGCACAAATTGTTAGATATCATCGGCGACCTTGCCCTGGTGGGCCAGCCCATCAAGGGAAAAATCGTGGCCACCCGGCCCGGACACTACGCCAATACCCAGCTTGCCAGAAGGATCCGGCAGGAGATGAAAAAAGAAAAATCCAAGCTTCAGATCCCGAAGTACGACCCCAATACCCCGCCTGTATTCGATATCAACCAGATCAGGCAGATCCTGCCGCACCGCCCGCCCTTCCTGCTTGTCGACAAAATTATCCAGCTGGATGAGAGCTCCGTGGTGGGGCTGAAAAATGTGACCATGAACGAAGGATACTTCGTGGGGCATTTCCCGGCCGAACCCATCATGCCGGGAGTGTTGCAGGTGGAAGCTATGGCACAGGTAGGGGGCATGCTCGTGCTGAATTCCGTTCCCGACCCCTGGAACTATTCCACCTATTTCCTCAAAATCGATAAGGTGAAGTTCAAGGATAAGGTAATCCCGGGAGACACCATTCTTTTCAAGCTCGAGCTGACCGAACCCATCCGCAGGGGCATTGTGCAAATGTACGGCCAGGCCTTTGTGGGCGACAGGCTGGTAATGGAAGGAGAATTAACAGCACAAATATTAAAAGATAAGAACAATGAGCCACCCGTTGAGTAATGTTCACCCCGATGCTCAGATAGGTAAAAACGTAACCATCAGTCCCTTTGTCACCATTTATCCCGATGTGAAGATCGGCGACAATACCTGGATTGGGCCCAACGTCACCATCATGGACGGGGCCAGGATAGGAGAGAACTGCAAAATCTTCCCCGGAGCGGTGATTTCGGCCATTCCGCAGGACCTGAAGTATCAGGGAGAAGAAACCACAGTGGAGATCGGCAACCATACCACCGTTCGTGAATGTGTCACCATCAACCGGGGGACAAAAGCTGTGGGAACCACCCGCGTGGGGGATCATTGCCTGCTGATGGCCTATGTACACATTGCCCACGATTGCATTGTTGGAAACAACTGTATCCTGGTCAATAATGTGGGACTGGCCGGGGAGATCCAACTGGGAGATTTTGTGACACTGGGCGGGGCCACCATTGTGCATCAGTTTGTGAGAATCGGCGAACATGCCTTTGTGGGCGGAGGATCGAAAGTGAGGATCGATGTGCCCCCCTATATCAAAGCCGACAGAGAGCCTCTTTCCTATATGGGGGTCAATTCGGTGGGATTGAAACGCCGGGGGTTCTCCCAGGAATGCATAAATGATATCCAGGAAATATACCGCACCATCTACCTTCGGGGAATGAACAACACCCAGGCTCTGGAGATGATCGAGAAAGAGTTTGCTCCCGGCCCCGAAAGGGATGCCATTATAACCTTCATCCGCGAGTCGAAAAGAGGTATCATCCGCGGCTACCACCGGGCCGTTAATACAACTACCTGATCTGGTTCCAGCCCTGAGCCACCAGTGGCACCCGGTTTCCTCCCGAGGTGATCAGCCATTTTTCATCCTTCCCGGAAATGATCTCCCCCAGCACCGTAATGCCTGGAACTCCAATGATCTTTTCTCCCAGGCCCCCCGGCAGGGTGAACAGCAGCTCATAGTCTTCACCCCCGTTCAGGGCCGCCGTTTCAGGCTCCATGGAAAACTCCTCGGCTACCTTTCTGGTCTCTTCATGCACCGGGATCCTGTCAACATACAGCCTGCAGCCAACCTCTGACTGATGGCAGATGTGCAGCAGATCGCTCGACAAGCCGTCGGAAATATCGATCATGGCATGGGGCACCAGTCCTTCCTTCCTGAAAAATTCCACCACATCGCGCCGGGCTTCCGGTTTGAGTTGCCGTTGCAGTACATAGTCGTATCCCTCCAGTTTGGGCTGCACCGAGGGGTCAGCTTCATACAGTTTCTTTTCCCGTTCCAGAACCTGCAGACCCATGTACGCCGCTCCCAGATCGCCCGATACGCAAAGCAGATCTCCCGGCCTGGCCCCGTTGCGGTATGCAAGCTTTTCGGGTTCCGATTCCCCCATGGCGGTAACACTGATAATCAACCCGGTCATCGAGGCCGATATATCCCCTCCCACCATATCAACTCCGTAATGCTCACAGGCCAGTCTGACCCCCTCGTATAACTCCTCCATATCCTCCACAAAAAATTTCCCCGATATGCCCAGGGATACCGTTACCTGTCCGGGCACGGCATTCATGGCATACACATCGGAAAGATTTACCACCACCGCCTTGTATCCCAGATGCTTCAGGGGTGTGTATACCAGATTGAAATGAATGCCCTCCAACAAAAGGTCGGTGGTAACTACCGTGTGTCGGTCACCGTGCCGGGTAACAGCCGCATCATCCCCCACGCCTTTCACAGTGCATGAATGGGTTGTCCCGGCCCACCGGGTCAGGTGTTCTATCAGTCCGAACTCCCCCAGGGAGGATATGGGGGTCTTTTTACCGTTCTCTGGTCTCATACAGTACATTTTACGGGTACTGGCAACAATTATTCGAAAACAAAGATTTCAAAAAATATATCAGAATTCGTATCTTTGTCCTTATTTAGATTAATTTTAATTTAGTGTATCCACAGGCAATGTTCATGCAGGCAAAAATATGGAAAAAGAACAGGATAAACTATTGAGGGAAGTCACCAGCGGGGAATACAAATACGGTTTCTATACTGACATTGAGATGGACACCATTCCTCCGGGTCTCTCGGAAGAAGTGATCAGGAAGATCTCCCTGTTGAAAGGGGAGCCCGGGTTTATGCTGGATTTCAGGTTGAAGGCTTTCAGGCACTGGCAGAAAATGAAGATGCCCGGCTGGGCGCATCTGAAAATACCGGAAATTGACTTTAACAGCATCATATATTATGCGGCCCCCAGAAAGAAGAAAAGCCCTTCCAACCTGGATGAGGTGGATCCCGAACTGCTGGAAACATTCAACAAGCTTGGCATTCCGCTTGACGAGCAGAAACGCCTCACCGGTGTGGCGGTGGATGCGGTAATGGATAGCGTGTCGGTCAAGACCACCTTCAGGGAAACCCTGGCGGAGCTGGGCATCATATTCTGCTCCTTCAGCGATGCCGTACGCGAACATCCCGATCTGGTGAAAAAATACATGGGCAGTGTGGTTCCCTATACCGACAATTTCTTTGCCGCCCTGAACTCAGCCGTTTTCAGCGATGGCTCCTTCTGTTACATTCCGAAAGGGGTCAGGTGCCCCATGGAACTGTCTACCTACTTCCGGATCAATGCCTCCAATACAGGACAGTTCGAGCGAACCCTGATTGTGGCCGAAGAAGATTCTTATGTCAGTTACCTCGAAGGCTGCACCGCTCCCATGCGCGACGAAAACCAGCTTCATGCGGCCATTGTGGAGATCGTGGCCATGAAAGGGGCCGAAGTGAAATATTCCACGGTTCAGAACTGGTATCCCGGCGACAAACTGGGCCGGGGCGGGATCTATAATTTCGTGACCAAACGGGGGATCTGCCGGGGCGAACGGGCAAAAATCTCCTGGACACAGGTGGAAACCGGTTCGGCCATTACCTGGAAATACCCCAGCTGCATCCTGCAGGGCGACTATTCTGTGGGAGAATTCTACTCGGTGGCTGTGACCAACAATTTCCAGCAGGCCGATACCGGAACCAAAATGATCCATATCGGGAAAAATACGAAATCCACTGTGGTTTCCAAGGGAATTTCCGCCGGAAAGAGCAACAACAGCTACCGCGGACTCGTCAAGGTGCTGAAAAACGCACAGAACGCCAGGAATTTTTCCCAGTGTGATTCCCTGTTGCTGGGCGACCGGTGCGGAGCCCATACCTTCCCCCACCTGGAAGTGGACAACCAGTCGGCCATCGTCGAACACGAAGCCACCACTTCCAGAATCGGCGAAGACCAGATCTTCTACTGCAATCAGCGGGGGATCTCCACCGAGGATGCCATCGGACTAATCGTAAACGGCTACGTCCGGGAAGTGATCAACAAGCTGCCCATGGAATTCGCCGTGGAAGCTCAGAAACTACTGCAGATCAGCCTTGAAGGAAGTGTGGGTTAGAGTATGTGTTAATATAATTAAATTATTCTTGAATATTATATATTTAAGTTTTAACTATATTAATAATTATTTGAATATTTTTAAACTATAAATACATGTTAAGCATTCAAAATCTTCATGTGTCCATCGAGGGGAAACCCATTTTGAAAGGCATCAGCCTGGAGGTAAAGCCCGGGGAGATCCATGCCATCATGGGCCCCAACGGGTCCGGGAAAAGCACCCTGGCGACGGTACTGGCAGGACGAGACCTGTTTGAGGTAACCGAAGGAAAGATCACCTACATGGGAAAAGACCTGACAGAAATGGCCCCGGAAGACCGGGCCAGGGAGGGCATATTCCTCGGATTCCAGTATCCCGTGGAAATCCCCGGTGTGAGTATAGTCAACTTCATGAAAACCGCTGTGAACGAACAGCGCAAATACCGGGGAAAAGAACCTCTTTCGGCATCCGATTTCCTAAAGTTCATGCGCGAGAAAAAAGACCTGGTGGAGTTCGATTCCCAGCTTACGAACCGCTCGGTGAACGAAGGCTTTTCAGGAGGTGAGAAAAAAAAGAACGAGATCTTCCAGATGGCCATGCTCAATCCGCGGCTGTCCATCCTCGACGAGACCGATTCGGGTCTGGATATCGACGCCCTCCGGATCGTGGCCCGGGGAGTGAACAAGCTCAGGAGCAAAGATAACGCGACCATTGTGATCACCCATTACCAACGGCTGCTCGATTATATCATCCCCGATTATGTGCATGTGCTGTACGATGGGAAAATTGTCCGTTCCAGCGGAAAAGAACTGGCCATGGAACTGGAAGAAAAAGGATACGACTGGATCAGGCAGGAATATGCCGGTAACGGAAGATAATGCACTACCCTATGAATACCATGATACAGAATCAGGAGACGGAGAAACTGCTCCGGGAAACTTTCACAAAAAACCGGGATACCATCGAACGGTTCTCGGCTGACCTGATGAACAGGCGCAGGAAAGAAGCCCTGGAGCATTTCATGCAGGAAGGTATTCCGGGAAGGAAAACCGAAAGCTACAAATACACCGATATGCCCGGGCTTTTCAGCCCCCTGCTGCACATGAACCTGCAGCCAAACCATGTGCACATGGATGTGAAGGAAATATTCCAGTGCGACGTGCCCGAGCTCGACACCCATATAATCTTTCTGGTGAACGGGTTCCTGCCTCCCAACAGCACCCCCCTGGAAGAACTGGAAGGAAAAGTACTGGTGGGCAGCCTGGCCGAAGCAGCCCGCCGGCACCCCGAACTGCTGGAAAAGCATTACGACCGGTATACCTCCCTCAACCCCGAAGGCCTGGTAAGCCTGAACACCGCCTTCGCACAGGACGGACTCTTTCTGTACATTCCCGACGGAACAAAACTGGAACGTCCCATCCAGGTGGTTAACATGTCGGTATGGGAAGACAACCTCATGATCCAGCAACGTAATCTGTTCATTCTGGGAAAAAACAGTGCCGCCAGCCTTATTATCTGCGACCATACCCTGGCACCCTGGCGCTTCCTGAACAACGCCGTAACGGAAATTTTCCTTGATGAACAGGCCCGTTTCGACCTGTCGCGGGTACAGAACGAAAACAACAGCTCCCAGCACATTTCCCATACCTTTGCCCGCCAGGAAACGGCAAGTACCATGACCTCCAACACCATTACCCTGCACGGTGGCCTGGTCAGGAACAATTTCTATGCCCTGCTGAACGGGGAACATGCCGAAAACAACACCTACGGCCTTTATCTGTCTGACCGCAATCAGCATATCGACAATTTCTCATTCATCGATCATGCGGCGCCCAACTGCACCAGCAACCAGTTGTTCAAAGGGGTACTCGACGATCAGGCCACCGGAGCCTTTACCGGACGCATTCGGGTAAGGCAGGATGCGCAGAAAACCATGGCATACCAGTCGAACAACAACATCCTGCTCACCGATGAGGCCAGAATAAACACCAAACCCCAGCTGGAAATATACGCCGACGACGTAAAATGCAGTCACGGAGCCACCGTGGGGCAGCTCGACCCCGCCGCTCTGTTCTATCTCCGGTCGCGCGGCATCAACTACCGCGAGGCACGCCTTATGCTGATGTACGCTTTCGCTCACGATATCATATCACACATTGCCGTACCTCCCCTTCGTGAACGCATTGGCGATCTGGTGGATAAAAGGCTCAGGGGGGAACTCAGCCGCTGCAATGCCTGTCATATCAATTGCGGAAAATTAAACTACTGATGGCTGTGCAGAAAACATCCCCTTTCGATCCGGCATCCGTTAGAAAAGATTTCCCCATCCTGCACCGGAAGGTACACGGGAAACCCCTGATCTATTTTGATAACGGGGCTACCACCCAGAAACCACGGGTGGTTATCGAAACCATGAAAAGAATATACGAAAAGGAAAACAGCAGCATCCACCGGGGAGTGCATCACCTCAGCAACCGGATGACCGAAGCCTATGAGGAAGCCCGTAACACCGTCAGGAAGTTCATCGGAGCCGCCAACTCGCATGAAATCGTATTTACCAGCGGAACCACCGGTTCCATCAATGCCGTGGCTACCTCCTTCGGGGAAAAATATGTGGGTCCGGGCGACGAGGTGCTGGTCACCGTGATGGAACACCATGCCAACCTGGTTCCCTGGCAAATGTTATGTGAAAAAAAGGGAGCTCACCTGCGGGCCATCCCCATGAATGACCGGGGCGAGCTCATGCTCGATCACCTGGACAGCCTCTTTACCGAGAGAACACGCATACTGTCCCTTACCCACGTATCCAATGCCCTGGGAACCATCAACCCGGTGAAAGACATCGTGGCCAGGGCGCACGAAAGGAACATCCCCGTAATGATCGACGGGGCCCAGGCCGTCCAGCACCTGACCGTGGATGTGACCGATCTGGACTGTGATTTCTATGTGTTTTCGGGTCATAAGATATATGGCCCCACCGGTATCGGCATCCTTTACGGAAAGGAAAAATGGCTGGAAGACCTTCCCCCTTACCAGTACGGAGGTGACATGGTTGACCAGGTCAGTATGGAAAAAACCACCTTCAACGAGCTGCCACTGAAATTCGAGGCAGGTACCACCAACTATATCGGAGCCATTGGCCTGGGAAAAGCATTGGAATACCTGCAGGGCTTCGGGCTGGAGGCCATTGCTGCCCACGAAAACCACCTGGTGGATTATGCCACAAACTACCTCGGGCAGGTCCCGGGTGTGCGCATATATGGAAAGGCCCGGGAAAGGATCGCCATCTTTTCCTTCCGGATGGAAAACATCCACCCGTACGATGTGGGCATGATCCTCGACAAGCTGGGGATTGCCGTGCGGACAGGTACCCACTGTGCCCAGCCGGTGATGCAGCATTTCGGCATTGACGGGACCCTCAGGGCCTCCCTGGCCATGTACAATACAACAGATGAAATCAAACGGTTCGTATCAGGACTCCGAACTGCTATATCAATGCTCACATAACCATGGAAACAAAACCCATACGGCAGATACAGGAAGAGATCGTGGAAGAATTTTCGGTTTTCGACAACTGGATGGACAAATACAACTACCTGATCGAACTGAGCCGCGATCTTCCCGAAATCGATGCAAAGCACAAAACCGACGAACACCTGATCAAAGGCTGCCAGTCGAAGGTATGGCTAAAGGCCGAATGGGAAGACGGAAAGATCCGTTTCACGGCCGACAGTGACGCCATCATTACCAAAGGGCTGATCGCTTTGCTGATCAGGGTCTTCTCCAACAGGACTCCGGAAGAGATTAAAGAGGCCGATCTTGAGTTCATCGACCGGATCGGGCTGCGCGAGAACCTTTCTCCCACACGGTCGAACGGACTCCTTTCAATGCTCAAACAGATGAAACTCTACGCCGTGGCCTTTGATGTTGCTAAAAACAAAAAATGATGGAACAGCAGGGCCGGAGATATGAAATGGAAAGCGAGATCGTCAACAGGCTGAAATATGTTTACGATCCCGAGATCCCCGTCAATGTGTACGACCTGGGGCTGATCTACGATGTGGAACTAACCGACGACCTGAAGGTGAAGATCCGGATGACCCTTACCGCCCCTAACTGCCCCATGGCCGACGAACTGATCAGGGAGATCCATGAAACCGTCAGTGCGGTAAAAGGGGTGCGTGAGGTGGAGATCAACCTGGTGTTCGATCCTCCGTGGGATAAGGACATGATGTCGGATGAAGCCCGCCTGGAACTCGGTCTGCTCTGACACCCGGATCTTTTCCTTTTTTCTTCCCCCATGGAAACCGACCCAAAACGTTGCAGCATCCTGATCAGGGAGGAAGCTTTCCGCCTGGGATTCGATGACTGCGGTATTTCCGCCGCCGGTAAGCTGGACAGAGAAAAAGCCTTTCTGGACCGTTGGCTGAAAGAAGGGCGGCATGCGGAGATGTCGTATATGGAAAGAAACCGCGACAAGCGGACCGACCCGCAGAAACTGGTGCCGGGAGCCCGTTCGGTCATTTCTGTCCTGGTCAACTATTATCCTTCCCGCTTTCAGGAAGATCCTTCGGCCCCTGTGATTTCAAAATATGCATACTATCCTGATTATCACCGAATTATTAAAAACCGACTGCATCTTCTCCTGGATTACATAGAGCAACACATGGGGCGGGTAAAATCAAGGATCTTTGTTGATTCTGCACCGGTACTGGAAAGGGCCTGGGCTGCCCGCAGCGGACTGGGATGGATCGGGAAAAATACCATGCTGATATCGCGAAAAACCGGCTCGTTCGTATTCCTGGGCGAGATCATCTGCGACCTGGAACTGGCGCCGGGAAAGGAAATGCCCGATTACTGCGGGGAATGCACCCGCTGCCTCGACGCCTGTCCCACCGGGGCTCTCCTGGCGCCACGGGTGCTTGATGCAGGCCGTTGCATTTCATACCATACCATCGAGAACCCGGGAGAAATACCCGAAAGCATGCGCGGGAAAATGCAGAACCGGATCTTCGGATGCGATATCTGCCAGGATGTTTGCCCCTGGAACCGGAAAGTACGGCCCACCTCTTTTCCTGGACTGGAGCCTGTCCCCGGCCTGCTGGAAATGACCACCGACGAGTGGAAAGCCCTGGATGAAACCACTTACCGAAGCACCTTTGCGGGCACATCCCTGGAACGTACAGGTTACCGTGGAATCATAAGGAATCTGAAGTACAGGAAGTAATACCGGTCACGACCCCATTACCGTAACCATCACCTTCCGTTGTTCCCGGGGACCGTCGAATTCACAGAGAAAGATGTTCTGCCAGGTGGAAAGTCCCATTTTCCCGTTGGTTACCGGTATGGTTTCCCCCGGACCTACCAGCCCGGCCTTTAGGTGTGCATCGCCGTTGTTGTCCTGCCGGTCGTGCTCCCATACACCCGCCGGAATCAGCTGCGATAGCAGCCTGATCACATCGTTCTGCACCGATTCGTCCCAATTTTCCTGAATCATGATGGCGGCGGTCGCTCCCTGCACATACACCGATACCAGGCCTTCCCGGATTCCGCTTTTCTGCACCACTTCCGACACCTGCGGGGTAATGTCGTACAGGCCGTTTTTACCGGAAGTGCAAATTGTGATGAGTTCCTGCATTATTGACCGGATTTTGATTACATTTAGCTTATAAAAATACATCAAACCTGAGGAAATCCCATGTCGGAACAGGAAACTGCCTGGAGATCGTTTGACGAACTGGAATACTATGCCTGGTCAGCCTCCCCCATGGGTCCGCCGCGTGCCGTCATAGCACTGGTACACGGTATGGGTGAGCATTCCCGCCGGTATCACGACTGGGCCCGCCGGCTCACGCAGTATGATTATGCCTTTGTATCCATGGATTACCGGGGACACGGGCGGTCGGAAGGGAAAAAAGGGCATACACCTTCGTATGAAGCCCTGATGCACGATGTGAAATTGCTCACCGGCCAGAGCCGGGAACTGTTTCACGACATCCCCCTGATCCTCTACGGTCACAGCCTGGGAGGCAATCTCGTTCTGAACTTCCATCTTCTTCATCCCGAAGAAGCTGACCTGCTGGTAGTAACCAGCCCCTGGCTGAAACTCACCTTTGAGCTGCCGGGAGGGATCAAAAAGGCGGGCAGGCTGATGCGGTGCCTGATGCCCTCCCTGGTGCAGAAAAGCAAACTGGAAACACAGGCCCTGTCGAGAGACATGGATATCGTGCATACATACGAAAACGACCCCCTGGTACACGACCGAATATCGCTGAACATGCTGTTCCACGTCATGGACCGGGGTCTGACCGCCATCGGTCAGGCCGGCAGGATCAGGGTGCCTGTTCTGCTTATGCACGGGGAAGAAGACCGGATCACTTCCTGTGAAGCCAGCAGGGAACTGGCCGGTAAAAATCCGGAATTTATCCACCTGAAAACCTGGCCGGGCTGTTACCATGAACTGCATAACGAGCCATGCCGGGACGAAGTGTTCCATTACCTGGCGGAATGGCTCGATAAAAACCTGCCGCGAAAATGAGTGTTCAGGAACGGTTCAGAACCCCCGTTCAAATACCGCCTGCCGGTGACAGAATAGGATACCGCACACCTGTGCTGATGCTCGGTTCCTGTTTCACACTGAACATCGGCCGCCGGATGCAGGAATACAAATTCCCGGTGTGCCTGAATCCTTTCGGCGTGTTGTACAATCCACTGTCCATCCTTTCCGGCCTGCAATTGCTCCTGAACCCGAGAACCTTTACTCCCGGCGATCTGATCCATCACCAGGGTCTGTGGCACAGTTTTTTTCATCACAGCAGCTTTTCCTCCCCTGAAAGGGAGCAATGCCTCAAAACCATCAACCGGGAAATGAAACAGGCTGCCTCTTTCCTCAAAAAAGCCCGTTTCCTTTTTATTTCCTGGGGAACCGCCAGGGTATACCGGTACAAAAAAACCGGGCAGATCGTGTCGAACTGTCATAAACTTCCTCACAGGGAATTCGATCATTTTCTGCTAACCCCTGAAGAGATAGCTGCTGCCTGGAACGGAATGCTGGCCACCCTGAACAGCCGTTTCCCCGAAATGGCCGTTGTATTCACCGTCAGTCCCATCAGGCACTGGAAAGACGGGGCACACGGGAACCAGGTCAGCAAATCGGCCCTGCACTGGGCCCTTCACCTGATAATGCAGAAAAACCCTGGTATCTACTATTTCCCTTCCTACGAGATCATGATGGACGAACTGAGGGATTACCGGTTTTACGAAGAAGACATGCTCCATTTGAGCCACACGTCCATTTCCTTCATCTGGGAACGATTCGCAGAAACGTATATTGACAAAGAGGCCATAGAAATCATGTCCCAGGTAGAAAAAATCATTACAGCCTGCCGGCACCGGCCTATTCACCCTGAAAGCAAGGAATACAGGGCCTTTGTGCAAAATACCCTGAAGCAGTTACGGACACTGCAGAAAAAATATCCCTTTATACCACTCGGACAAGAAAAAGCCTTTCTGGAAAAGCAAATAAAAGAACAGGAGGAACAAACAATTTGAACATTTGCTTGTTAAATGTTCAACAATCAACAATTAAACAAAAATGTTTCGAAAAACGATTCCCTTCCTCCTGTTCCTGTTTTGGATCATGATGCCGGCCATATCGCAACCTGAAGGAAAAAGGATCATTGCAGGCAGGTTATTCAACGCGCAGAACAACAAGCCTATTCCCTTTGCCGGCATTGTGATCTGGAGAACCACCATCGGGTAAACATCAGACTACGACGGCAGGGTCATTTTCACCGGCATAGAGCCGGGGTATGTTGAATTGCAGGCATAGCCGGTAGGATTCAAGCCCGATATTTCCGAATCTATTCTGGTGACCAATGCCAACAAGGTATTTATTGAGATCCCCCAGGAAAAAACCGACGTGGAACCGGAAACCGTGGTAGTAAAGGCCTCGCCTTTCAGAAAGGCAGAGGAGAGCCCTGTTTCCATGCGCGGGATCGATATACTACGTATTCCTTTTTCGATCTGTTCAAATGGGGCTTCCCCGGGCATTCAACGAGAAATGGTCGTTCAATTTCAACACGGGGATATTTTACCAGCTTCCGCCCTGTACCACCATGGGATTCAGGTCGGCAGACCGACAAAGAATATTATTTTGATAAATGGTCACTCCGTTTTTATGTGGGTATTTAGAATGTCTATAATTTTTAGTCGGATGAACCCGACGACAGGCGGATCAACGAAAATGAGAACGGAGAAGAAGTCGTTGTGAATCCGGCCAATCCATTGGAAGAACAGAGATACCTGTTGCGGACCCTCCGGAGCGACGGCCAGGGAACCGTTCTGCCAACCATCGGAATTATTGTTGAATTTTAAGACAACCGCCATGAATCGAATGCAACCGAATCGTTTCCCCCTCCGTAAGATGTTACCCGTCGCAGGGTTCCCGGGGCTTGCCGCCCTCCTGACCGTTTTATCCTGTTCACGCCGGAGACCCGCTACCACCGGTATTCCCTAGGTATTCCTACAATCAGGAAGGAAAGGGTATTCCCCTGACTCTTTCCTTCAAAAGGGGACCCGCACACAACTATCCCCTGATGGCGGTTTGGCTGGAAGGCACGGCGGATCATTATATCCAGACCCTGTACATTTCCGAATCCATTGGCAAAGGCATTTTTCATTATGGTCAGGCAGCCCGGGGGAAATGGATGCCCGGAGAAATTCGCAGGCCTGCCGCCGTTCCTTGCCGGGCACACAAAAGGAATATCCGCACTCCCAAAGGGGAACTGCTTCCCACACCGGAGCATCCCGTTGCCGACGCCTATACCGGTCCCACACCCCCGCAAAGCTTTGTCATGCAGCTGCGCACCGACCGGGTACTTCCCAGCCGGCTCTGGTGTATATGGCAGAAATCGACCTGCAGGATCCACGGAACGAATACCTGACGGAACCTGCGGGACACAGCCATTAATCCGGACGAACCGGGAAGCTATTCACCGACCTCGGCCCCCTCAGCACCGCCCTGAATATTGCTTCAGAAATAAAGGTTATCCTGGAGCAGAAAGGAAATTGATTCCCCCTGACGAAAAAAAAGGTTCCCGCCCAGCCGGCAGGAACCCTCTTCGCATGTTCGTGAAATAGAACTCTGTGTACTAACCCCCGGGTATTACCCTTCAAAGGCATTTCCACTTTTTTAGTATGACAAAGATCCTATTCCACAGGTTGCTCAAACCAGCCCAAAATCTTCATTATCTTATGGGCACCTCATTTAGTACCTTTTCTTCATAACACTCCGTCCGGTCACTACTGAAGAGGGATAAACCCCATAATAAAAGAAACAGCACAATGATCGCTATCCGAAGAATTTTTATATTTGGATCGTGACGGGGCATGTGATGGCAAAAAATGCTATACAATTATACTATGAATCATTCATTTGGTTAAGAAAATAAGGATGATATGGATCATCGTTAACTAATGATTAGAATTAATGACTGATAGAACCATTTGGATATCGAGATTCCGGAAACCGGCTGCCGTATTGTTCTGGGTCTGGCTGGTATGTCTTCTTTTTCTGACATTCTGGCCGGGCTTTTCACAACCAGAAAATGGGGAGGAATCTTTCTTCAGCCCCGATTATGTTTTCCATTTCGGAGCCTATTTCCTGCTCACGGGATTGTTTTTGCTCTGGAAATTTTCACCGGGCTTCTACAGTAATTCCCGGACCATCATCTTTTCCCTGTTGGCATTGTTTGCCCTGGCTGTGCTCACCGAATTCATCCAGAAGGCTATTCCCCAAAGGGCATACAATCCCTACGACATGCTGTGTAACGCCCTGGGCATTCTGACCGGCTTCATCGCCTGGTATTTCCCTCTGAACCGGCTGATGAAAACGGGAGAAAAGAAAAGAGAAAATCCGTAACCGGGACATGACCCCTTTAACCCGGCAGTTTGAAAAAATAAAAAATTAGATGGGATAGGCCGTGTGGTAACCGCCTTCTTCATCGCGGCCCGACAGAAGTATCCTGAGTATTTCCCTGAAGGGGATCAGCCGCAGGATGAGGGACAGCAGGACAGGCAGCGCCACAGAAGCGGCAAATGCCGGCCAGAAGGGGATGGCTGCGACAGAAGAAAGGATCCACCCCGTTCCCGGTGTAATCGCCAGAAACAAAACCCATGGGAGCCATCTTGTATGCCTCACCTTCAGGTGCATGATACGGCAGACCATGACAAACTGTAGCAGGGAAACTGTCAGTTGGGTAATCATGGAAGCCAGGGCTGAGCCTGTTGCCCCGTACCGGGGTATCCAGAACAGGTTCAGGATCACATTCCCGGTAAGGGCCAGGAAAGCCAGGATGTTCAAAACTTTCAGCGAACCGTTGGCCGTAAGAAGGGTTCCGAAAATGTATCCGGCAGCCGCCCCCAGAAACGCCACCATCAAAATGGCCAGTATAGTACCCGAAATCGCCGTGCTTCCACGGTAAAGCATATCCATCACCGGTTCCCGGAAAAATATCAGGGTGGAAGAAATGATAAACGAAGGGACCATCAGGAGGCGGAAAGCAAACCCCACCAGTTCGTCAGTCCGTTCTCCTTTCCTGATCATCCTGGAAAAAATGGGGAGCAGCAGGGAAGCAAACAGAAAGGCGAACATGCCCATGGTATCGAGCAGGCGGAAAGCCTGGGCATACAAACCGGCCTGGTATTTCCCGTCGGGCAGCATGCGTTCCAGCATCACCGAATCCACGCGGTAATACATGGCCATCAGCAGGACCAGCAGGGCAAACGGCAGGCTTTTCCGGAATATCCCTTTCCACAGCGCTGCCTCCGCCACAGGCCGTACCTTCCCGGCCTGCCTTCGTACCAGAAGCCATGCCGTACCCAGGGTCAGCAGGTAAGAAAAAGTCTGGGCATAAACCAACCATTCGATCCGGAAAGGCCTGTCGGTTACCCCGCCCCACAGCAACAACCCGCATACCACGATCATAATCAGCCGGTCGGTAACCGAAAGAATGCTGTCGGTACGGAACAGGTGCAGGCCCGCCAGGTTCGACCGCAGGTATAAAAGGAAAGAGGCCAGAAACTGATTGAATACCAGCACTCCCAGCATAGCAAACTGGGCACGGCTGTACCCCAGCAGCAGGCCGGCGCCCAGGCAGAGGCAGGCATAAACAATGGCCAGCAACAGTTTCAGAACGGCAATGCCCGGCAGGTATCGTGCAAGCCGGCCGGGATCCCTGGCCACGGCCCGGGTGTTGTACTGGGTGATCCCCATATCCAGCACAATATTCAGTAAAACGGACAGGCTGAACAGGGAAAAATAGAAACCGTACTCTTCCGTTCCCACGGCATTCTGCACCGAAAGATCAATGCCCAGGATCCAGAAAGGCTTGACCAGCAGGTTCAGGAACAGGAGCAACAAGAGGTTCGTGAGGAACTTTCTTTTCAATCCGGGGTTTTTTCCGTTATTTTACAAAGGTAATATTCTGAAGGGTTTCCCGAATGATTCCTCCATCGATGAAAATTGCCGTCAACACCCGCCTGTTGATAGAGAACCGGCTCGACGGGATCGGATGGTTCACCTGCGAAACCCTCCGGCGGATTACCCGGGATCATCCGGAACATACGTTCCTTTTTCTTTTCGACAGGCCCTATTCCGAACAATTCCTCTTTTCTCCCAACATTATCCCGGCGGTAGTGCCGCCCCCTGCCAGGCACCCCCTTCTGTGGTATGCCTGGTTTGATATCTCCCTGCCGCGGTTCCTGCGAAAAGCCCGTCCCGATCTGTTCCTCTCTCCCGACGGCTTTCTTTCCCTGCACAGCGGACTCCCTTCCCTGGCCGTGATACACGACCTGAATTTCCACCACCGGCCGGCCGATCTGCCTTTCCTTCCAGGATATTACTACCGCCGTTTCTTCCCGAAGTATGCCCGGAAAGCCAGCCGCATCGCCACCGTTTCGGAATATTCGAAGCAGGACATTGTGAGCACTTACGGTATCAATCCGGGATTGATCGATGTGGTATACAACGGAGCCGGAAGCATTTTCACCCCCCTTCCTGCGGAAGAACAGAAAAAGATACGGGAACGTATGACGGGAGGAAAACCGTATTTTATTTTTGTGGGTAACCTGCACCCCAGGAAGAACATTGAAGGGCTTCTGCGGGCTTTTGAACGGTTTTCAGCCGGTTCCCAGCAGGAAATCCATTTGCTGCTGGTGGGGGCACCCTTCTTCAAAAACGCTTCAGTGCACCGGTATTACCGGGATATGCCCCACCGCAACCGCGTGCATTTCACAGGGCATCTGGAGCAGGAAGCCCTGCACCGCGTACTGGCTTCCGCCCTGGCCCTGGCGTTTGTCCCCTGGTTTGAAGGCTTCGGCATTCCGGTCCTGGAAGCCATGTACTGCGACACCCCGGTTATCTGCTCGAACACCACTTCCCTGCCCGAAGTATGCGGCGATGCCTGCCTGCCGGTCGACCCGGCCGACACACAAGCCATTGCCACCGCCATGCACCGCCTCTCCACGGACGAACCGCTGAGGAAGATTCTGATAGAAAAGGCCCGGAAGCAAAGAACCCGTTTTTCATGGGACAAAACAGCAAGAAAATTATGGTCAGGTATAGAAAAGATCATGTCCTCATAAACCGGTGGACCGGCGGAATGCCTGAAGCGGGTTGTGACGAGGCCGGCCGCGGATGCCTGGCCGGTCCCGTTTATGCCGCCGCCGTGATCCTTCCGGAAGATGTATCCATTCCCCTGCTCAACGATTCAAAAAAACTCAGTGTCCGCCAGCGCAACGAACTGCGTCGTGTAATCGAATCAGTAGCTCTGGCCTGGGCCGTGGCCAGCGTTTCACCCCGGGACATCGACCGCGTAAACATTCTTCAGGCCTCCATCCTGGCCATGCACCGGGCCCTCGACAGGCTGGCATCCCTGCCCTCGCTCATTCTGGTGGACGGGAACCATTTCCGCCCGTACCGGAATATACCCCACCGGTGTGAAGTAAGGGGCGATGCCCGGTATGCCTGCATAGCCGCCGCATCCATACTGGCCAAAACACACCGCGACGAATACATGGAAACGATCCACCGGGATTATCCTTCCTACCAGTGGCACCGGAACCGGGGGTACCCAACGGCCGAACACCGTGAAGCCCTGATGCGGTACGGCCCCACACCCCACCACCGGCGGTCGTTCCGGCTGCTGCCCGACCCGGTACTTTTTCACTGAACGGCTGTATAACATATAAAGTACAGCCCGGCGTATTCATTCAGATCATTTATATTTGTATTTCTGCAGAGATTTTATCAGATTTCAATTCATAAAATGATCATATCATGAAAAAATTCTTTTTACTTCTTGCATGGTTTTCATTCATGCTGGCCCCTTCCCTCCGGGCAGATGAGGGAATGTGGCTGCTTCCTCTCCTGGAAAAGCTGAACATGGCGAAAATGACCGAGCTGGGGCTTGAACTGACAGCCGAGGATATTTACAGCATCAACCGCTCGAGCCTGAAAGACGCCATCGTGATTTTCGGGGGAGGATGCACCGGAGAGATCGTCTCCGATCAGGGACTTCTTTTCACCAACCATCATTGCGGAAGAAGCTCCATTCACTATCACAGTACCGTGGAGCATGATTACCTGAACGACGGGTTCTGGGCAACCAGCATGGAAGAGGAATTACCCACTCCCGGGCTGTCCGTCACGTTTCTGATCAGGATGGAAAAAGTAACCGACCGGGTGCTGAAAGGGGTGAAAGACAAGATGAGCGAGGAAGAAAGAATGAAAAAGATGAGCGAGAACATGGAGGAGATCCGGAAGGAGGTAACGGAAGGCACCCATTACCGGGCTTCGGTGAGTTCCTTTTTCGGCGGCAACGAATATTACCTTCTGGTGTACGAACGGTACACCGATGTGCGCCTGGTAGGAGCGCCTCCTGCCGCCATCGGCAATTTCGGCGCCGACACCGATAACTGGACCTGGCCCAGGCATACCGGCGATTTCAGTATTTTCAGGGTGTATACGGGGCCTGACGGTAAACCGGCCGAT
>Ga0190344_1000131_pt1 | contig 47427 bp, 48 predicted proteins | sample 48721323_MG_FD_161662 | JGI IMG/M metagenome (GOLD analysis project Ga0190344, IMG submission 161662) | Hydrothermal vent microbial mat bacterial communities from Southern Trench, Guaymas Basin, Mexico - 4872-13-2-3_MG | ecosystem: Environmental > Aquatic > Marine > Hydrothermal vents >... | reverse complement strand
GGAAACACCGTCTACTTAGTGAATAACATGAGAGTACAACGAATTACGCGGATAAACGAATTTACCAACGGTTTTGCTCAACTTGAAAACGGCTTAACTCAGAAAACGGCCTAACTCACTCAACTTGAAAACACCGTCTACTTAGTGAATAACATGAGAGTACAACGAATTACGCGGATAAACGAATTTACCAACGGTTTTGCTCAACTTGAAAACGGCTTAACTCAGAAAACGGCCTAACTCACTCAACTTGAAAACACCGTCTACTCAGTGAATAACATGAGAGTACAACGAATTACGCGGATAAACGAATTTACCAACGGTTTTGCTCAACTTGAAAACGACTTAACTCATAAAACGGCCTAACTCACTCAACTTGGAAACACCGTCTACTCAGTGAATAACATGAGAGTACAACGAATTACGCGGATAAACGAATTTACCAACGGTTTTGCTCAACTTGAAAACGGCTTAACTCAGAAAACGGCCTAACTCACTCAACTTGAAAACACCGTCTACTCAGTGAATAACATGAGAGTACAACGAATTACGCGGATAAACGAATTTACCAACGGTTTTGCTCAACTTGAAAACGGCTTAACTCATAAAACGGCCTAACTCACTCAACTTGAAAACACCGTCTACTTACCCAAATCCACCATCAAAAATGAAATTCCTTATGTGTTACAAACGCTTAAGTTCATTTTTGAACACCAAATTAGTGATCGTAAAACGGCCTTAATCTTTTGATTATTAAGATAAAAAAAATTAGACGGTGGATTATGGGCATGCTAAACCATTGACAAAAGCTTACCAAATCTGATGGCAAGCAAGCCAATGGGACTTCCTTTGGGGCCGCCATTTCTACTGATTGGCGTTATCTAATTTATAATTAATGCCACAAACCTTGTCAATAGCGACAAGACAAAAATCAAACCATGGCCGTGTTTGTCCATGATCGGGAAACGGGCGAAACCACGTCGGTGAGTCTTTCCAGTAACGGCAAACAAGGCGAGGCCTCTTCCTTCGATTCCGCTATCGGCCGACGGGCGCTAATCGCTTTCAGTTCCAAAGCCACCAATCTCGTAGACGATGACACCAATGAAGTAGAAGATATCTTTGTCCATGATCGAGAAAGCGCAGAAACGGTGCGCGTCAGTGTGGACAGTACGGGGCAACAAGCCAATGAGCGTTCTTTCGCTGCCACGCTGTCTACTGACGGCCGTTATGTGATATTTAATTCTGATGCCAGCAACTTAGTCGCAGATGATGACAATAACAGCACAGACGTTTTTAGACATGATCGCCAAACGGGGCAAACTCGCCGCCTCACTTTGGTTCTCATGAGTTATAGTTATACGGAACGTACTTCAAATCGGTGAAAATGACAAACGGAACTTGTCAGAAAATTAATAGTAAAATTATAGACTTATCATTGATTTAATCATTTTTCATTTTTCATTAGTGTACACGCCAACCTCGTCTTATGCACAGGCGATTTCCAATGATGGACGTTGGGTGGCTTTTGAATCCAAAGCGTGGAACATCGTGGCTAACGATTTGAACAAAACGTCGGACATTTTTATTTATGATCGCGCTTATTATGCCAGCTATGAAGTTTCCACTTGCGTGTACATTCTTGTATTAAGAGCGTGTTTTAAAAAAATCCTATAACACCCGGTGAGGCACAAAACAACCCTAACGGGTTGTAATCGCGTCGCATCGTACTTCGTCTCGAAGCTGTGCGAGATCACGAAACTTCGTGAGCGAGCAAAGCGAGATAAACTTTCGTTCTTCGTGATAAACGGAGTTAGACTGAACACATCCTTAAGCCTTTTTGTCATGTCTCATCCCGACGATCCCAACGATCCAGACGATCCTTTTGAGCGGAGGGAACTTGAACTTGAGACTCTTCTCCTGTGTAGCCCAAGATTTCTCGCGTAATAGAAATGACAAAACAAAGTTTGTAACGGTACAAAGTATATCTCGCGTAGCGAGTTACTGCGGATCGAAGCTATGCGTTCCGGCGTTTCGCTCATTGACGCATAAAGGCTATAGAAATTGTTAGTATTAGTTGCGTGTTTTTCTCAATGCTTTATAATATCCACTCCTTTTCAAAAGTGTCTAGTTTTTTTTAGCGCCGTTGACTGCAAAAATGAGTTGATATTGAAGGGGAATTCTCGCAGATCGTGAATCATGCGATTGCACCAATCGCTTTTGTTAGCGGTTAAGGTATTTATGCCGATATTTATGAGAGGAGAAAAACAAATGAAGAACACTGCAAGACTCAGTTTGGCAGTGGCTCTATCCGGCTTTATGGTAGGAAATGTCTGGGCTGACTGCGAACATGCCGTTTATTCGCTCAAGAAGAAAACCCTAACCGTTCCTTTTATCGAAATCCCTGTGGTTGACTTCTTTAGTGGACAACCAACAGGGGACGTTGAATTGTGGACGGGTTCCTTAAAACAACTTTACGGTGTCACGAATCGTTTTAGACTCCTTTCTAAAACGGTAGCCCGAATAACGGATGGTTCTAGCTCAGATTGCCCTGCTACTTATACACAATCTGGGATGCTGTTTATCCCTTACGTCGATGTGCCTACAGGTATCGTCGTGGGCAATAAAAAATTTGAAGGCGAAGTAAAAGTCATTGAAACGACATTGATGTGGGAGCCGTTAGGTAGGAGTTTTGTTGTTCAAAATATCCAAAAACTATCTGGCGGTTCTGCTATTTCTAAGTCTTGCTTGGAAATAAAAGTAAATGATCCATCTGCTAAAGATGGTATTTACAAAATTGATCCAGATGGGAATGGCGGAACAGAACCGTTTGAGGTTTATTGCGATATGACTCATGAAGGCGGTGGTTGGACTTTATATGCTTATCACGCTGATGGCATTGCCAACGTACAAACACAGGAACTGGTAAAGCCCACTGAGTATGCTGTCATGACAAGTTCACACTGGCTGGCTGTCCGAGATAACATGACGACTGGCATGATGTTCCTTGATGAGCAAGGAAGAATAAGCACAATTTCGGCTTCTAAATTAAAAAAGGGGAATTGCATATCCATACAACAAGTAAGTGACTTAAGTGACTTAGCTAATAATGTTGTGAGCAGCATTTGGCATAATGAAAACTCCGGATGTAGCGCGTCTGGAAGAGATTATTCTCTAATCCAACTTGCTGGTAAAAAATACTCATCTTTTGGAATAGCAGGAGCCGCACTTTATCAAGAATCATCCCTGAAATTTGATAAATGGCCTTATCAAAGAACTTTCTCATATGATCAACAGAATACTTTGCTTTACTTTATTAAATGAAGGAATTAGCTGAGTAGGGTGGACAACAACAGTTTGGGGATGGTTCTGTTTTATCGTTGTTTTATCGTTCCCTAGCTTGAAATGACGCACCGCGTCATACAAATGATAAAAAAAGGCAGGCATGGTTTTCCGCCGTGTCTGCCTTTTTTATTTTGCACCCCTTTTCGTTTTGAACAGTGCGTTTCCGTACAAAGCATTAGCTTTGTAAAGAAGCCGGGGCGTTTCAAGTTTGGCAGTCGTCCAAACTTTAGTTTGGCAGGACTCCAAACCGGAGTCCAAACCGGAGTCCAAACTTTAGTTTGGCAGGAGTCCAAGTTTAGCTTTCGTCCAAACTAACTAATGGCCGTGCCAAGTTAAAACTGGCTGACTAAAACTCGTCAATAGAACATTGACAAAGTACTAGGGCCGCTAATTTGGTCAACAAAGACACTAATAACGTCAGCTCGACTTTTATTTTCAATAAGTGATATAAATTTAATATTAATCAATTGTTTGACAATAATTAAATGAGAAAAAACGTTTTTGACTATTAAACCCTTAACATTTATACGTCAATAACCACAAATTGTGGGCCATAAAGTGAAATGAGCCAGTCAAGGTTTTTTAAACTGTCCACCGTTACAATTTGCGCTTTTGCTGAAAGAAAAATCCCCGATGTTAGTCACCTTTAGGTGACTTGAGCTTTCAGACAACTGCTTTAGCTGTTGGCTGTTAAAGTTAAAAAAAGCGCAATTTATGACGATGATAAGTATAACTAATTGAGTTAAAATGAATTATAACTAACGAGTTGATATAATTATAAGTCACTGAAATTTAAAGTCGAACCCACGTTAATAAAAACGTTGACTGTGCCTGATCGCAAAACGGGAGAAACCACAAGTTTAGCTGGAGTCCAAACTTAAGTTTGGCAGTGCCAAGTTAAAACAGGCCGACTAAAACTCGTCAATAGAACATTGACAAAGTACTAGGGCCGCTAATTTGGTCAACAAAGACACTAATAACGTCAGTTAGACTTTAATTCCTTAACATTTATACGTCAATAACCGCAAATTGTGGGCCATAGAATGAAATAAGCCAATCAAGGTTTTTCAACCGATTGAGTTAAAATGAATCATAAATAAAAGACGCTGACGTTTTTGTGCCCGATCGCAAAACGGGAGAAACCACCCGTGTCAGCATTGATTCTGATGGCAAGCAAGCCTTATGAACTTCCTTTGGGGCCGCCATTTCTACTGATGGGCGTTATATGGCCTTTAGTTATAATGCCACAAACCTTGTTAATAGCGACAAAACGATGGCCGTGTTTGTACCTGATCGGGAAACTGGCAGGAGTCCAAGTTTGGCAGGACTCCAAACCGTCGTCCAAGCCGTCGTCCAACTTTCGTCCAAACTTTAGTTTGGCAGTCGCCCAAACCATCGCCCAACTCTCGTCCAAACTAACGTTTGGCAAGCTGCCCAAGCCGTCGTCCAACAAGTTTAGCTGGAGTGTTTGGCAGTGCCAAGTTAAAACAGGCCGACTAAAACTCGTCAATAGAACATTGACAAAGTACTAGGGCCGCTAATTTGGTCAACAAAGACACTAATAACGTCAGTTAGACTTTAATTCCTTAACATTTATACGTCAATAACCGCAAATTGTGGGCCATAGAATGAAATAAGCCAATCAAGGTTTTTCAACCGATTGAGTTAAAATGAATCATAAATAAAAGACGCTGACGTTTTTGTGCCCGATCGCAAAACGGGAGAAACCACCCGTGTCAGCATTGATTCTGATGGCAAGCAAGGCGAAACAACGTCGGTGAGTCTTTCCAGTAACGGCACAGCGAGGCATCTTCCTTCGATTCCCCGCTCTGTCGGCCGATAAGCGGTAATCGCTTTCAGTTCCAAAGCCACCAATCTAGTAGACGATGGCACCCGATATCTTTGTCCATGATCGACAAACTGGCAGTCGTCCAAGTTTGGCAGGACTCCAAACCGTCGTCCAACTCTCGTCCAAACTTGAGTTTAGCAGGAGTCCAAACTTTAGTTTGGCAGTCGCTCGCTTAAGTTTGGCAGTGCCAAGTTAAAACTGGCCGACTAAAACTCGTCAATAGAACATTGACAAAGTACTAGGGCCGCTTTGTTGGTCAACAAAGACACTAATAACATCAGTTAGACTTTAATTCCTTAACATTTATACGTCAATAACAGCAAATTGTGGGCCATAGAATGAAATAAGCCAGTCAATTGTCATAGTCGCTAAAGCGACTACTACAAACTTGTCATTTGGACGCCGAGCATAGAATTTTGTAAAAATGAAATCTCTTGTTCAGGCCTATTTCCTGATGAGGATAAATGGGCATTTTTTTGGGAAGTAAAGCTAAAAAAATAAATGGCATGACCCTTAGCTTTTCCGTTGATTATAATGATTAACTATTGATTATAAGAGACCGTTTAAAAACATAAGCCATCGAGACGACAATATATAGATAACTTTTTGGCTTGTCTCGTCTCCATGGGAGACAACTTGTCAAAAAAAATAATTGTGACTAATTATTCTATAACTGATTATTTTAAAAGAAAAAATTTAAGTATTATTAAAATAAACAGCCTATATTACGAATTAATCGTATTACAACCTATAATATTAATACACAATTTTATTAAGGCTATTACCAAAATACGCGGCTCTATGAAGGTAGCTTTTTTGACGAAAAAGACAGAATTTATTAAAAAGTAACGCTATTTATTAATTATTAACAATAAACGCTCATTTTACTAACTTAAAATTCGATTTATTAGAAAATTTACGGGGGTTATAATTTTGAAATGTTGCTTATTTATATCACCTAACTGATTGTTAAATTTATAAAATTTAATAGTTAATCCAAGCAGAAAGGCAGTTAACGAGACAAATTTTAATTGAGCGGTATAGCTTCTGGTAGTGCCCTGAAATGCTCTAGTAAAAATGTTCATCGATAAAAAATCTATTTACCCGTCAATAGAACATTGACAGAGTACTAGCGTGGGCGGAAACGACGCTCCAATTTCCCATCACCGAAGCCGAAATCGTCAGCGCCTTGACACCCATTTTCAAGCGGCAAAGCTTTGGTGGCGATGACAAAGAAGTCAAAGCCATTAGAAAAGATACGCACAAAGTGGGGGCATTAATCAGCGGTAGTCGCTAAAGCGACTACTACAAACAATTTGTGCGGGTTATTGAGTGGTAATTCGTAATTCGTAATTCGTAATTCGTAATTCGTAATTCGTAATTGGTAATTGGTAATTGGTAATTAATAAATAGCAAGCGTAGGTCAATTGCAACCGTGCAATTCGATGATGTTAAATACCGAGAACCAAGGTATCAACATCATCTATGCGTCTTGACTTTTGTTAAGGCTTTGAGAGATACCTCCGATGGTGGAAAGTGTGCTATTTGTTAACTTTTGTTAACATAAAGGTATCGGCCCGACTGTTACCCATTACCCATTACCCATTACCCATTACCCATTACCAATAACGCACATCAACAAAATGCCCGGCAATTGCCGCCGCCGCTGCCATTGTCGGACTAACCAAATGGGTACGTCCTCCTTGCCCTTGACGGCCTTCAAAATTGCGGTTAGAAGTCGAAGCGCACCGCTCACCCGGTTCTAAACGATCAGCATTCATAGCTAAACACATAGAACAGCCGGGAGAACGCCACTCAAACCCCGCCTCGGTAAAAATTTTATCCAAGCCCTCTTGCTCCGCTTGCGCTTTTACCAAGCCAGAGCCGGGCACAACTAAAGCCTGTTTGATACTGGGCGCGATTTGACGGCCTTTGACGACTTGTGCAGCAGCGCGTAAATCTTCAATACGCGAATTCGTACAAGAGCCTATAAAAATCTTATGCAAGGACTTCATCTCGGTAATAGGCGTACCCGCCTTTAAATCCATATACGCCAACGCTCGGCGCATCCCTTCGGCTAGAGTCGCATCGTCTACATCGGCCGGATCAGGCACAACGGCATCCACCGACACAACCATTTCTGGCGACGTACCCCAAGTCACTTGCGGCTTAATGGTACTCGCGTCAATCTGCACAACCCTATCAAACTTAGCCCCAGCATCACTATGTAAATCGCGCCAAGCGGCTTCGGCTTGCGCCCACAACTCATCACGCGGCGTGTATGGCAACCCACGCACATATTCAATCGTTTTATCATCAACAGCAATCATTCCCGCCCGTGCGCCGGCCTCAATAGCCATATTGCAAACGGTCATGCGGCCTTCCATTGACAACGCTTGAATGGCCGTCCCACCAAATTCAATGGCATAGCCCGAACCACCGGCCGTCCCTATTTCCCCAATGATATAAAGGATAATATCCTTGGCCGTGACACCGTCTCTAACGAAGCCATCAACACTGACAAGCATATTTTGGGATTTCTTTTGTATCAAACACTGGGTAGCCAAAACATGCTCCACCTCAGAAGTGCCAATCCCAAACGCCAACGCACCAAAAGCGCCATGTGTCGAAGTATGCGAATCGCCACACACAATGGTCATACCGGGCAACGTCGTTCCTTGCTCGGGGCCTATCACATGCACAATACCTTGGCGGGGATCATTCATGGAAAATTCCGTGATACCATAATCACGACAATTTTTATCCAACGTTTCAACTTGCAAGCGCGACACGGGATCAGTAATATCTGCCACCCCACCATCACGGGCAGTTGTAGGTACATTATGATCAGGAACGGCGAAATTAGCACCGACGCGCCACGGCTGACGTTTCGCTAAACGCAACCCTTCAAAGGCTTGGGGCGAAGTCACTTCGTGAATGAAATGACGATCAATATAAAGTAATGCTGTGCGGTTTTCGTCAACGCGCACAACGTGGGCATCCCACAATTTATCGTATAACGTTCTTGCAGACATGGCTTTATTAGCAATCAGTAATTAGTAATCAGTAATCAATAATCAGTAATCAGTAATCAGTAATCAGTTATCATTGAACAGTGCTCACTGATCAGTTAAAACGACTATTAAGAGGATGGGCGATTTCATTGGAGTAGCGTTTTATAGCACATAATTTACAATGCCTAGCGACTAGGTGAGCCAAAAGCGCGACGGAGTACAAGGCCGGCCTTGTGCCAGCGTAGCGCCACCACGACTGCCCTAAAAAAAACTTTATTTTTTTTAGCATTGTGTGTATAATGCGCGTCCCTCGTCAGAGGTTGAAGCATAGTACCAAATTTATTAACATTCACTTGACTGAAATTTCCTAGAAATTTCACTTGACTGAAATTTCCTTTACTAGTAGTATTACAAATATTGTGTTGGATGGCAAAACTCTTGGCCACGTTTTTTACTGATTGGGACTATCAGTCTGACAGTCATACTTATGGTTCTTTCCACGCTTGTGCGGGTGGTGGCACAGAGAAGATGACCAGATCGTTCCCCCAAGTTTCCATTAGACGAGGGGATAAAGATATGATACTCCCTAGTACACCGTATGTGAATTACGTGGACATGTCGGCCTATTTGTCTATGAAATTGTTATCTTGACTGTGACTGCGCCTTTGGGAAAACTTTGTGCAGCCCATCAACGGCCCATCAAGGGCCCAAATCCCTCCCTCGGTGCCACTCTAATCGGTTCTTTTGGCAACAACGCGCCCGTAGCTCAGTTGGATAGAGTACCTGGCTTCGAACCAGGTGGTCGGGAGTTCAAATCTCTCCGGGCGCGCCAATTTATTTTTCAACACTTGACAGAGCGACATTCAGTTACTATAATTTCGCGCTTTTCTGTTTAGAGGCTTATTTGAGGATGCTGGAGAGGTGGCCGAGCGGCTGAAGGCGCTCCCCTGCTAAGGGAGTATGGGCTAATCCCCCATCGAGGGTTCAAATCCCTCCCTCTCCGCCAATTTCTGCGCCCGTAGCTCAGTTGGATAGAGTACCTGGCTACGAACTAGGTGGTCGGGAGTTCAAATCTCTCCGGGCGCGCCAATTTATTTTTTCAACACTTGACAGAGCGACATTCAGTTACTATACTTTCGCGCTTTTCTGTTTAGAGGCTTATTTGAGGATGCTGGAGAGGTGGCCGAGCGGCTGAAGGCGCTCCCCTGCTAAGGGAGTATGGGCTAATCCCCCATCGAGGGTTCAAATCCCTCCCTCTCCGCCAATTTCTGCGCCCGTAGCTCAGTTGGATAGAGTACCTGGCTACGAACTAGGTGGTCGGGAGTTCAAATCTCTCCGGGCGCGCCAATTTATTTTTTCAACACTTGACAGAGCGACATTCAGTTACTACTATAATGTCTGTCGCGCCTTTATAGTTTAGAAGCTTATTTGAGGATGCTGGAGAGGTGGCTAAAGGCGCTCCCCTGCTAAGGGAGTATGGGCTAATACCCCATCGAGGGTTCGAATCCCTCCCTCTCCGCCGGTGTAATCGGTTCTTTTGGTACCAAAGCGCCCGTAGCTTAGCTGGACAAAAGCGTCTGGCTACGAACTAGAAGATCGGGAGTTCAAATCTCTGTGGGCGTGCCATTTTCTCCCAACACTTGACAGAGCTAAATTCGGGCACGAATTTCGCGCCTTTTGATTCATAAGCTGGCATCTCTTTTTGTTGATGCCCGTTTTTTTTTGAACTTGTGTTGTTGATTAGTGGGTTATTGACTTTAATTTTCACCCTCACCCCCACCATTTCCCTCAATCAAGGGAAATGGCGTGTTCTCTCTGGGGAGAGGGGGAGTAAGGAATATTTTCACTCACCCTCTTTCCCTCTCTCCACCGGGGAGAGGGCTAGGGTGAGGGGGAGCGAATATGGCAACAATCAACCAGTTGGTGCGTAAACCGCGCAAACGCCAAGTAAGTAAGAGTACAACACCGGCACTGGAAGGCTGCCCACAAAAGCGTGGCGTGTGTACCCGTGTGTACACCACGACACCTAAAAAGCCCAACTCAGCTATGCGTAAAGTTGCGCGTGTGCGAATCACCAATGGGATGGAAGTCACCACCTATATTGGTGGTGAAGGGCATAACTTGCAAGAACACTCCGTTGTGTTGATTCGTGGTGGTCGTGTTAAAGATTTACCAGGGGTTCGTTATCACACGGTGCGCGGCACACTAGACACCTCTGGAGTTGACACAAGACGTCAAGGCCGCTCTAAATACGGTGCGAAACGGCCTAAAAAATAATTAGGTTAAATAAAAGATATGTCATGGCAAAAGTTTTTCGGCAACGGAAAAACTTTTGCGTCGTAGTCACAACCTTGAAATGTTTACCTCATTTGTTGACATATCAATAGTTGTCACTGAAATTGTTATCTTAGAAGCATTTATTCCTTTTAGAGAAGAATAGAGTTATTTAGAGAAGAATCTCCGCTAAAAATCTCCGCTAAAAACACTCGGTTTTATCAAAAAGTTTTCTAAAAAAATTTTTGCTAAAAGACATTCTCTCAAAATTAATTACAAGGCATTTTGCGTTGGTGTCTGAGTCCCTTTTGCGCGGGACATCTCTTCTGATTGGAAACCTGCTTAGAGTAGACCAACTTTTGTAGCAAAGGCCCTAAGCTCAGGTGTGTATTGTCCACCCAGAACGGTACCTTAGGGAGAGATAGGTTGCTTGCAGCTGACAGTCAATCAGCTTAACGAAAGCAGGAACTCTATTTTTAGGGCTAATTTTGCAACTATTATCTAAAAACAAACACTTCACTCTAAGTAAAATTTATTTGCACATAAAATTTAATAAATAGAGCTTTTCAGATAAATTTGTCGGTTTAGGAAGCCTTAAAAGGCGACACGTAGCTTGATTCAACTGAAAACTTACACTTCAAACTAACGGATAGAAAGACTTGTTATTTTTTTCACCCTAGATAGGATGAATTCTTTCAAGTTAACAAAGCATGTCCCTTCTTTCCCTGCTGGAGAGAGGGATAGAGGGTTAGGGTGAAGGGAATTGATACTGAGAAAAGTCAATGCCAAGAAGAAGAGTTATCGCAAAACGCGCCATTCTACCAGAGCCAAAATATGGAGATGAGACGGTAGCCAAATTCATCAATATCGTCATGAAAAATGGCAAAAAGTCAATAGCAGAACGCATAGTCTATGGAGCATTAGATCGCGTCTCGGAAAAAGCGAAGGGTGAAGCTTTGGAAATTTTTGGTAAGGCGTTGGAAAATGTTCGCCCGGTTGTGGAAGTCAAATCTCGGCGGGTAGGTGGCTCGACTTATCAAGTGCCGGTAGAAGTGCGCCCCGCTCGTCGGACGACTTTGGCGATGCGTTGGCTGGTAGAGTCTGCACGTAAGCGGGGAGAAAAATCTATGGGGATGCGTTTGGCCGGCGAAATCCTTGATGCTTACGAAAAGAAGGGCGTTGCGATTAAAAAACGTGAAGAAGTGCATCGCATGGCAGAAGCCAACAAAGCATTTTCACATTTCCGCTGGTGATATTCAGACAACTGATAACTAGATAACTGATAACTGATAACTGATAACTGAATATGGCACGTAAAACACCCATTGAGCGCTATCGTAATATTGGTATTATGGCGCATATTGATGCGGGCAAAACAACAACAACTGAACGTATTTTATATTACACCGGCATTTCGCATAAAATAGGCGAAGTGCATGATGGTGCGGCCGTGATGGATTGGATGGCACAAGAGCAAGAACGAGGTATCACCATTACTTCGGCTGCAACCACCTGTTTCTGGAAGGGAATGGGGCTGCAGTACCCTGAGCATCGCATCAATATCATTGATACCCCCGGTCATGTCGACTTTACGATTGAAGTAGAACGCTCACTGCGCGTACTGGATGGCGCGTGTGCCGTATTTTGTGCTGTCGGTGGGGTGGAACCACAATCGGAAACGGTTTGGCGGCAAGCCAATAAATACCGTGTCCCCCGTCTCGCTTTCGTCAATAAAATGGATCGAGCTGGGGCTGAATTTTTACGGGTAGTTGAACAAATCAAAAACCGTCTGGCGGCCAATCCTGTTCCCCTACAATTACCTATAGGTGCAGAAGATCAATTTGAAGGGATCGTTGACCTCATCAAAATGAAAGCCATTTATTGGGATGATGCCAGCTTAGGGACGAAGTTTGAAGAACGTGATATTCCAGCCGACATGCAAACGGTTTCTTTCTCGTTGCGGGAAAAGCTAATAGAAGCGGCGGCCGAAGCCAATGAAGCACTAATGGAAAAGTACCTTGACGAAGGAGATTTGTCTGATAAAGAAATTCGCCAAGGGATTCGTCTACGTACCTTAGCCAATGAAATCGTTCCAACCTTGTGTGGCTCGGCCTTTAAAAACAAAGGTGTGCAAGCCATGTTGGATGCTGTGATTGATTATCTACCTGCCCCAACAGATGTTCCGCCGATTCGTGGTGTACTGAGCGATCCACAACAAACCGAAGCGACTCGTGCCTCTAGCGATGAAGAACCGTTTGCAGCCCTCGCTTTCAAGGTGGCTACCGATCCGTATGTGGGTTCGTTAACGTATTTCCGGGTTTACTCTGGCGTGTTAAATTCGGGGGACAGTGTATATAACCCGTTGAAAAAAAGGCGAGGACGAATTGGGCGTCTTTTGCAAATGCATGCCAATTCCCGTGAAGAAATCAAAGAGGTTAGAGCGGGAGATATTGCCGCCGCTGTTGGGTTAAAGGAAGTCACCACGGGGGAGACGCTGTGCGAGATTAATCATGCCATTACTTTGGAAAAAATTGAATTTCCAGAGCCAGTGATTTCTGTGGCAGTGGAACCGAAGACCAGGGCTGATCAAGAAAAGATGGGGATTTCGCTGTCCAAGTTGGCGGCCGAAGACCCCTCATTTCGGGTGCGGACTGATGAAGAGTCTGGACAAACCATTATTTCAGGGATGGGTGAATTGCATCTTGATATTATTGTGGATCGCATGCGCCGTGAGTTTAATGTCGAGGCGAATGTTGGTGCGCCCCAAGTCGCTTATCGTGAAACCATCCGCAAGACGGTTAAACAAGAAGGCAAATTTATACGTCAATCGGGTGGGCGTGGTCAGTATGGACATGTTTGGATTAAACTTGAGCCCAAAGAATCAGGAAGTGGTTACGAGTTTGTCAATGAAATTGTCGGTGGTGTCATTCCCAAAGAGTACATTCCGGCCGTTAACAAAGGTATCCAAGAGCAAATGCGGGGTGGAGTGATTGCGGGCTATTCGGTCGTTGATGTTAAAGTCACTTTATATGATGGGTCGTTCCATGAAGTGGATTCTAGCGAAATGGCCTTTAAAATTGCAGCCTCTCAAGCATTCAAAGAGGGTGCCAAAAAAGCCAAGCCCGTGGTACTTGAACCTATCATGGCAGTGGAAGTGGTCACGCCGGAAGAATATATGGGCGACGTGATGGGAAACTTAAATCGCCGTCGGGGTATTTTGCAGGGGATGGATGAACTACCTACTGGTAAAGTGATTCGGGCCCAAGTACCTTTGGGCGAGATGTTTGGCTATGCCACCGATTTACGATCACTGACGCAGGGACGTGCCAGCTATACCATGCAATTTGCCAAATACCACGAGGCCCCGGGCAGCATTGCTGAAGCTGTGATTAAGAAGAATCAATGAGAATTGTGACGTAAACGAATTATTAATTATCCCCCCGTTGGGGGGTGTTTTTCATGAACTATTTTCGTGGAACTGATAACTGATATGGCTAATCAAAGAATCCGCATCCGCCTCAAAGCCTTTGACCACCGATTGATAGACCAATCTGCGCGTGAAATTGTTGAAACGGCAAGACGTACTGGAGCGCAATTACGGGGGCCTATTCCCCTGCCTACTAAAAAAGAAAAATTTACCGTATTGATTTCCCCGCACGTCAATAAAGATGCGCGGGATCAATATGAAATTCGCACCCATAAACGTTTAATAGATATTATTGATCCGACCGATAAAACCGTTGATTCTTTAATGAAATTGGATTTAGCGGCCGGTGTTGACGTACAAATTAAGCTGAATTAGTGTCACTAAACAGTGATCACTGAACAGTGTTCAGTATTTTGTGATCTGATTTCTTTAATAAGTTTAACCCTTATAATTCTGTGGAGTTGAGTCGCTTTAAAATAGTTCTGCATGGATGAAATCTATAATTCAGTGATTTTAGATGCCTGACTGCCTATCAATATTCGCTTCACCAATTATCAATTGCTAGTTGCTAAAAAAACCAAAAAGAGGTTAAGATTATGGCCGTTGGAATTGTCGGTCGGAAATGTGGAATGACTAGAGTCTTTACGGAAGACGGAATTTCCATTCCGGTGACCGTCATTGAAGCAACGCCCAATCGGGTGACTCAATTAAAGACTAAAGAAAAAGAGGGTTATCGTGCCATTCAAGTGACCTGTGGCAGCCGTCGGGCTGTCCGCGTCAATAAGCCTATCGGCGGACATTTGGCTAAAGCGAAAGTGGAATCTGGGCGCGGTTTTTGGGAATTTTGCTTGAATGATGATGAAGCTAATGATATTAAATTAGGCAAGGAAATCAAAGTTGATATTTTTACTGAGGGGCAAAAAGTTGATGTGACCGGCATTACTAAGGGTAAAGGCTTTGCAGGTGTGGTAAAACGTTATAACTTTAGAACGCAAGATGCTTCCCACGGTAATTCATTATCACATCGCGCCCCCGGCTCGATAGGGCAAAATCAAACGCCCGGACGAGTTTTTAAAGGTAAAAAGATGGCGGGGCATATGGGTAATGTGCGTCGCACGATCCAAAATCTTGAAATAGTGCGAGTGAATTCTGAAAGACATTTACTGCTCATCAAAGGCGCTCTACCCGGTGCGCCGGGTGGAGATGTGATTGTGCGTCCCGCCGTTAAAGTGAAGAGTAAATAAAAAGTTAAAAAAAATTTTGCCGCGAAGCGAAAAGAAACCAAGGCTCTGATTTGGGTAGGCAAACAAAAGTTTTTTAACATGACGGGTTTGTAGTAGCAAAAGTGACTATTACAAAAATATTAAAATATTTATGTGTATCCTTAAGGTTATGCTTGGCACGGCTAAAAATTGGACTTATGTAACGCTTCGCTCTCAAACTTTATCTCGCACGGCGAAGAACCAAGTTGATCTCGCTTGTCGTGGCGATTCGTGATCTCGCACAGCGAATGACTGTAGCTCGATGCATAAGCGAGATAACCAAATTACACTGTAAACGATCACTTCGAACGATCACTTCTCACTGTTTAAGCGGAGAGAGCAATGGAACTGAGCCTACAAGCCTTGCAGCCAGAAGAAGAAACGAGTGCTGTGGGCGTTATTAGCGTATCCGACACCGTGTTTGCTGCCAAATTTAATGAACCCTTGATTCACCAGGCGGTAACAGCTTATTTAGCAGGTGCCCGTGCTGGAACGCGAGCGCAAAAAAGTCGTTCCCAAGTCAAAGGCACTGGCTCCAAACCTTGGCGGCAAAAAGGGACGGGACGTGCGCGTGCGGGTAGCATCACCAGTCCTTTGTGGCGTGGAGGTGGTGTTACTTTTGCGGCGAGGCCTCAAGAACATTCGCAAAAATTAAACCAAAAAATGTCTCAAGGCGCATTGCGTTCAATTTTATCAGAATTGGTAAGACAAGCGCGTTTATTAGTCGTAGAACAATTCTTCGTTGAAGAACCGAAAACCCGCGCCTTGGTGGCAAAATTGAAGGCACTGAATCTGAGTAATGTGCTGATTGTGACTGAAAATACCGATGGAAATACCGATGAAAACTTGTATTTGGCCGCGCGCAACCTGCATAAAGTTGATGTAAGAAAAGCAACGAGCTTGGAGCCGGTCAGTTTAATTAAGTTTGAAAAAGTGCTAATGACAGTTCCCGCCTTGAAGAAAATAGAGGAGAAACTGGCATGAACCAAGCCCGTTTAATGAAAATATTGATTGCACCCCATATTTCTGAAAAAGCATTGAGGGTGGCTGATAATTATAGACAATTTGTATTCAAAGTTGTGCCAGATGCCACCAAGCTGGAAATCAAAGAGGCGGTTGAATTCCTATTTGAAGTCAAAGTTGATGAAGTACGAATCGCCAATGTTAAGGGTAAGCGAAAAACTTTTGGGAGCAGGAGGGGCAAACGTTCCAACTGGAAAAAGGCTTACGTGGGGTTGCAAGAAGGGTTTGATATTAACTTTAGGGGCGCTGAGTCATTGTAAAGTGTAAAGTTTGAGAAACCACATTTCCAAAGAGTCGGTTTCTCTCAAACGTAGGGATATATAATTATTATGGCACTGGTTAAAGCAAAACCTACCTCGCCGGGACGACGTTTTGTGGTGCGAGTTAGCACCCCTTCCGTGTATAAAGGCGCACCTTATAAGCCGCTATTGGAAAAAAAGACCAAAAAAGGTGGACGAAATAATCAGGGGCGTATGACGGTTCGCCATCGCGGTGGTGGACACAAACAACATTACAGGATTATTGATTTCAAACGTAATAAAGGTGGGGTTCCCGGAAAGGTGGAACGTATTGAATACGACCCCAATCGCACTGCCCTGATTGCCTTAATACTATATGCCGATGGTGAACGCCGTTACATTCTTCAACCCAAAGGGCTCAATGTGGGTGACTCAATCATGTCAGGCCCTCATGCGCCCATCAAGCCCGGCAACAGTATGCCGCTGCGCTATATGCCTATGGGTAGCATGGTGCATTGTGTCGAATTAAAACCGGGCAAGGGAGGACAACTGGCCCGCAGTGCCGGTGCTTGTGCACAATTAATTGCTCGTGAAGGGCAATACGCAACACTACGTTTACGTTCAGGAGAAATACGAAAAGTCCTTACGGACTGCCGCGCCACCATTGGTGAAGTTGGCAATGTTGAACACAATGTTGCGTCGTTGGGTAAAGCAGGGGCTGCGAGATGGCGAGGCATACGACCCACCACTCGCGGTGTCGCCATGAACCCCGTTGATCACCCGCACGGTGGTGGTGAAGGACGTAGTTCTGGGGGGCGTCATCCCGTTACGCCTTGGGGATTTCCTACCAAGGGTGCTAAAACTCGTCATAATAAGCGCACCACGAATATGATTGTACGCCGCCGCCGTTGACAGTTATCCGTTAGTTATGCCAGACTTTAAACGGGTAACTGATAACTCAAAACCGGAAATAACTGATAACTCAAAACGGATAACGGATTGATACACTGCAATTTCGTCAAAATCCAAACAAAAAATATTCAAAAAATAGGATTTATCTTAAGCGAGATAGTACCCACCGGTTTCAAGTACGTTTGGTATAATTCAAAACTGAAAAAAAGATAACTGATAACTGTTAAGTGTTCACTGATAACTGATAACTGATATGCCACGTTCTATTAAAAAAGGGCCTTTTGTTGATCTTCACTTATTGAAAAAAGTTGAGAATGCCATTGCTACCAAAAGCAAACGCCCTATAAAAACATGGTCGCGCCGGTCGATGATTATTCCAGAGATGGTAGGGCTAACCATAGCGGTTCATAATGGCAGACAACATGTGCCCGTGTTTATCACAGAAAACATGGTAGGACATAAGCTAGGTGAGTTTGCCACGACGCGAACTTACCGAGGCCATCAGGCCGGAGACAAAAAATCTAAAAAATAAAAATCATCCGTACCGATCCCTCTTTAAAGGAAGGTTCTTTAAAGGAAGGTAAGTAGGTACTACATAAAAAATATTTTAACGTTTTTGGTCACGTTGATTTGTAAAATTTTTGTTTATACTTAGCATCGTCATAAATTGAGCTTTTCACACAGCTCGAAATTCCCGAAACGAAGGGGACTTGCGTCACCTCGATAGAGGGGTGAGGGGTGTGTTCACAAAAGCTCAAATTATTCCGGCGCAAAGTATATCTACTAAAAACCCCTCAAGGGGAAGACAACCCTCTTGTTTTTGCAGGAAGAGTGGATAAATTTAACGGCTAACTGATAAATAACTGATAACGGCTAACTAATAACGGCATAATTGATAACTGAAAATTGATAACTGAAAATGGAAGTTTATAGTAAGTACAAGTATGCGCGAATTTCCCCGCAAAAGTGCCGGTTGGTGGCCGACCAGATTCGTGGGCTACCGGTTGAAAAGGCACTCAATCAGTTGAAATTTAGCAAACGACGTGCGGCTTTTTTGGTCAGAAAAACCTTGGAATCTGCCATTGCCAATGCCGAAAATAATGAAGGGGCTGATGTCGATGAATTGCGTGTCTCGAAAATTTACGTTGACGAAGGGCCAACCATGAAACGCATGCGTGCCCGTGCCAAAGGACGGGGCAGTAGAATCCTCAAACGCACCAGTCACATTGCAGTAACGGTTTCTGACGCTTAAGAGAAAAATTATGGGCCAAAAAGTACATCCTACCGGTATGCGCTTGGGTATCATTAAGGACTGGTCGTCTAAATGGTACGCCAGATGCCAAGACTATGCAGATTATCTTAACACTGATTTGAGGGTGCGAGAGTTTATCAAAAAGAAACTGGCGCATGCCTCGGTCAGCGAGGTGCGTATTGAAAGGCCGGCACGCAATGCACGGATTATTATCCACACGGCACGCCCGGGCATCGTCATTGGTAAAAAAGGTGAAGACATTGATAAGTTGCGAACCCAAGTCTCCGAGATGATGGGCATTCCAGTACACATCAGTGTCGAGGAAATTCGAAAGCCTGAAGTCGATGCACTCTTAGTCGCGGTGAGTGTTGCGGGGCAATTAGAACGTCGCATTATGTTTAGACGTGCCATGAAGCGAGCGGTGGGAAATGCCATGCGCTTAGGCGCGCTGGGGATTCGTATCAATGTCAGCGGTCGCTTAAATGGTGCAGAGATCGCACGTTCAGAATGGTATCGTGAAGGGCGAGTGCCTTTGCATACTTTACGTGCTGATATTGACTATGGATTTGCTGAATCCCACACGACTTATGGTGTAATAGGAATCAAGGTCTGGATTTTTAAGGGCGAGATTATCGGTAAACAAAACTAATGTCAGAAAGGATATAGTCGACCCAAAAATGATAATTGTTGATATATCAACATTAGATGTTATAATACGCCGCTGCTTCAAAGCGAACTAACAGAGGTGCTTGCCGGAAAGCACTTAATGGATCAATGATCAGTGAAAAGTGTAAAGTAATCTAGTAAACTTCATGTCAAGCAAAGTGTAGATCATGGTGCTTATAACATTTTAAGTAACTGTCCATAAATAACTTGGTCATCCAAGTTATTTTAAAGTTACTTAGCGTAGTTCTTCGAGAACGACGTTAGGGACGAAAATATAGGCACTCTTGTGATGCTTCGTAAGGAAGGTACCCTGCGGGGAGTCATTAAACAAGTCTTTAGGTGCGGCTAGTGTGGCTCTCAGGAAAAAACCGTCCACTAACATTAGCTAGGGGACCATTACCAGCGCAAGCTGAGATAGGTAACGACTTATTGAAGCTTTCCGAACGTATTTAATTATTGTGATAAATGTGGTTTTTCCATTTCTCGTGATTTAAATGCGGCCATAAATATTGAGCGAGAAGGCATTCGTGTTCTCGCAGATTTTAAGGTTGATTTAAGTACCGGGGGCTAACCGGGAACTTATACGCACGGGGACAAGACGGCTCTGTGACTAGAAACACTTCTAGTGACAACCAGCTTGGATGAATCGTGAACTAAGCCGTCGTGATCACATTTGAACACAAATTAGATAGCAGAACACATAGAATCCGTGTGATTGTTGAGTGTTCGTGGGCATTAAAAATGCGTTGTAATTCAAGGTGGTAAGTCTAAAAGGATGAAATAAATTAGAAAAACGTTAGTAGGCCGATTTTTTAAGGATAATTTATATGTTACAACCAAAACGTACCAAATTCAGAAAACAACAAAAAGGCCGAAACCGAGGTTTTGCACAACGCGGTAACAAAGTCAGTTTTGGAAAATTTGGACTCAAAGCAACCGGCCGTGGACGTATTACAGCGCGTCAAATCGAAGCAGCACGACGTACCATCACTCGTCATGTTAAACGGGGTGGTAAATTATGGATTCGGATATTTCCAGACAAACCTATTTCCAAAAAACCACTGGAAGTGCGTATGGGTAAAGGTAAGGGGAATGTTGAGTATTGGGTTGCTTTAATTCAACCGGGCCGCGTACTTTACGAGATTGAAGGCGTTTCAGAAAACATTGCCCGCGAAGCTTTTCGTTTAGCGTCGGCAAAACTGTCAGTGCCAACCACTTTTGTGAGTCGGACAGTAATGTAATGAAAGCAAGAGAACTTCGAGAAAAAAGCGTTGAAGACTTGAACAAAGAACTGCTTGAGTTATTGCGTGAACAGTTCAATTTGCGTATGCAAAAAGCAAATGACCAGTTAAACCGTCATACCCAGCTTAAAAGCGTCCGACGTGATATTGCACGGGTCAAAACGGTACTGAACGATAAAAGAAAAGGTAGCATTGCATGACTGAGACCTCACAACCAGCCAGCGTAACACGTACCCTGACCGGACGTGTGATCAGTAACAAAATGCAGAAAACGGTTACCGTCTTAGTTGAACGAAAGGTTAAACATCCTAAATATGGCAAGTATATTAAGCGTTCAACCAAGCTACATGCCCATGATGAAGAGAATGTTTGTCAGGAAGGCGATATCGTTGAAATTTCGCAATGTCGCCCCCGGTCTAAAACCAAAGCTTGGCGACTGCATACGATTGTTGCACGGTCGGTTGCTTAAAGAACTCAGGTGGTGAAAGCGAATAACACACTTTTTTCGTTTCTTTTGTATCAGGAGCGATAAGAAGGAGTGTAAGGCAACTCACAAAAATAATATCCCAAAACACACCCCGAGCAAATCTATCGATGTGAATCAAACCGCGGAAAGTCCCCGAACAAAATGATTTTCATTAACAATTCACAATTCACAGTTCGTTTACGTCACAATTATTTTGGTTTGGGGTTATCTCAATGATACAAATGCAATCGGTGTTAGAGGTGGCCGACAACAGTGGTGCGCGTCGGCTGAAATGTATTAAGGTATTAGGGGGTTCACATCGCCGCTATGCCGACATTGGTGACATTATTAAAGTCAGCATTAAAGAAGCGATTCCTCGTAGCAAAGTCAAAAAAGGTGAAGTTTATCCAGCCGTTGTGGTGAGAACTCGTAAAGGAGTGAGGCGTCCTGATGGCTCCGTGATTCGTTTTGATGGTAATGCGGCTGTATTGCTTAATAACCAACTACAACCTATTGGCACCCGTATTTTTGGGCCTGTCACACGCGAATTAAGAAGTGAACGCTTTATGAGGATCATATCTTTGGCTCCCGAAGTACTTTGAACCATTCCATTATCAATTATCATTAAAAGATACTGTAACGATTTAATATAAGCTATTGATTTTAGATGAAATCACCAGTGGGGTGACTTCAATCAAATAAAGCTATAGCATTCCAGAAAAATATGAAAGGAAATACCGAAAATTCAATGGTTAATTCAATGGCTATTATTTTCATAAATTGTGTAAAATCAGTATGTCACCACAGTACCTAATATAAATATTTCAATCACTTAGTATTTTTCTGGAACACTATTTCAAATCAAGCACTTAAATTGAATCGGTCTAAAGTGTAATGATAACTGATAACTGAAAACTGTGAACGATTAACTGTTCACTGAAAACTGAAAACTATGCGAAGAATTAAAACCGGCGATGAGGTAGAAGTCATCGCGGGCAAAGACCAAGGTAAGCGCGGTAAAGTGATTCGCTATCGCTCAAAAGAAAGCATGGTGGTAGAGAATATTAATTTAGTCAAGCGTCACACGCGGGGTAATCCTGTGCAAGGCACGTCGGGTGGCATTATTGACAAAGAAATGCCTATTCATATATCCAATGTTGCGCTTGTTAATCCAACCACCAATAAATCTGATAAGGTCGGTTTTAAGTTTCTTGAAGATGGCACCAAGGTGCGCTACTTCAAATCAAACGGCGAAGTGATTACGGATTAAATCGAGATGGCGAGATTACAAACAGACTACCGTGAGACGGTAGTCCCACAGTTGATGCAGCAATTTGGCTACAAAAGCATTATGCAGGTGCCAAAAATTGTGCAAATGACCTTGAATATGGGTTTGGGTGAAGCGGTGGGTGACAAGAAAGTTATTGAACGCGCCGTCGCTGATATGACGGCTATTGCGGGCCAAAAGCCGGTCGTCACCAAGGCACGTAAATCCGTTTCCAACTTTAAAATCCGTCAAGGTTGGCCTATTGGCTGTAAAGTGAATTTACGTCGTAAGCGATTGTACGAATTTCTTGATAGGCTCATCAACATTGCCATTCCACGTATTCGAGATTTTCGTGGTTTCAGTGCCAAAGCCTTTGATGGGCGTGGTAATTACAGTTTGGGTATTCGTGAACAAATTATTTTCCCAGAAATTGATTACGACAAAATTGATGCTATTCGGGGTATGGACATCACTATCACTACCACGGCACGGACAGATGAAGAAGGTCGTGCATTGTTGACTGCATTTAACTTTCCATTTAGAAACTGAGGCAGCGAGTGATGGCAAAACTCTGCATGATCAATCGAGAAGCAAAACGCATACGGACAGTCAAAAAATATGCGGCCAAACGGGCTATGTTGAAAAAAATACTGGCTGATGTCAATGCGAGTGAAGAAGAACGCGAAGCGGCTGGACGTCAGTTGCAATCTTTGCCTCGTAATGCCAGTCCTTGTCGGGTTCGTAATCGTTGCAGAATAACGGGACGGCCTCACGGTTATTATAGGAAATTTGGTTTAGGCCGAAATAAGTTGCGGGAAGCCGCGATGCAAGGGTTTATTCCGGGTTTAGTCAAATCAAGTTGGTAAATAGGCACACCCGAGGTCAAAGAGTGACACAAACACAGAAAAAGGCTTTTTTTCCTTTTAATCAGTATAGTCACTAAAAATATAGACATGTCGATAAAAAAGTCCTTCATCAATTCAGTTTGACTTGACTTCAGGTTTAAAAAAAGTACCACGAAAATAGCGAGTGTTTGAAAGGGAAAACTCATTCAAGCTTCCAATTGTTTACCTGAATTTTGGCAAGTAGTCATACATAGAGAACATTTCAACGCTCTCAAGTTATTTGGTGGAAAATGAACAAGGGCATCAAAAGTAACCCCTGGCATAAGCGAGGGGAGAAAAGGCTTTTTTTAGCTCCCCTTGTACGCACTTAGGCCGACATGTTGTTATAGACCGGTCTCTATTTGTCTACTTTCATTGCGATCTGGTTAGGTAGTGACTGACTCAGTGGGAAGAAAAAACGAGGGTTTGTCACGGCGGTAAGTCTAATGAAAAATGAAAAAGTTCTAGGACTTAGTTCTAGGACTTACGCACTCTATAAGCACCTAACCTAATTGATTGATTTGATTGATTTGATTGGAATGGCTGATTGCGGTGCAACATAATAAAAAATCGAAATGACTGCCTTTTTTTTTGGTGCGTCTGCTCTAAATTCATTCATTTCTCATTCTTCAACCAAGAGGATAAATTTGTGAGCATGTCAGATCCCATTGCCGATATGTTGGCACGCATTCGCAATGCGGGGGCCGTCAGAAAAAAGCCTGTGGAAATGCCGGCCTCCAAGATAAAAATAGCCCTGGCTAAAATTTTAAAGGAAGAAGGCTATATTACCGACTTCAGCGTGTCTGAAGAGGCTAAACCCGTGTTGACAATTACCTTGAAATATTATCTGGGCAAGCAAGTCATTTCGGAAATTAAACGGGTGAGTAGGCCCGGATTGCGTACTTATAAAGGCAAGGATGAGTTACCAAAAGTGCTGGGTGGGTTGGGTATTGCGATTATTTCTACGAGTCAAGGGCTGATGACAGATCGTCGGGCGTGTGCTGAGGGGCATGGTGGCGAAGTGCTGTGTTTGGTTTCTTAAGAAGTTTAAGTGATAAGTTAAAAGTTGTACAATTAAAGCCCAATTTAAGGATAATCGAAGATGTCAAGAATCGCTAACAGCCCTATTCCTATTCCTCAAGGTGTTGAGGTCAGTTTACAAAATAAGGCGATTAAAGTTAAAGGCAAGAAAGGGAGCTTGGGTCGTATCGTCCACAAATATGTCGATGTTAAGTTGACTGATAATGTTTTGACATTTGCTCCGCGTATTAATGATAAAACCGCAAAGGCCTTGGCGGGTACGACACGAGCCTTAGTCAACAATATGGTACAAGGTGTTATTCAAGGTTTTGAGAAAAAACTTACGTTGGTAGGGGTAGGGTATCGTGCTCAAGTACAAGATCAAGTGCTTAACCTCACATTAGGGTTTTCTCATCCGATCCATTTTGATATTCCCGAGGGCATCACCATTGAAACGCCAAGTCAAACCGACATTGTCGTCAAAGGTATAGATAAACAACAAGTGGGACAAATTGCTGCCAATATCCGTGCTTTTCGACCGCCTGAGCCTTACAAAGGCAAAGGCGTAAAATATGGCGATGAAGTGATTGTGATGAAAGAAGCCAAGAAGAAATAGAAGTGAATGGGGGGTTGTAAATGAAGGACTCAGGATTCACCAAAGATTTTAAAACTTCTTTTGGACTTTGGAGCGTTTTCAATTGAAAGAGGGAAATATGGAAAGAAAATCAGCCCGTTTGCGCCGTGCCCTTCGCACCAGAGCGTTGATTAAAAGATTAGGGGCAGTTCGGTTGTGTGTACATAAAACGCCTCGGCATATTTATGCACAAATTATTGCACCGAACGGTTCAGAAATTCTTGCGAGTGCTTCTAGCTTAGATAAAGAATTCAAACAAACAACTCTCTATGGTGGCAATGTAAAGGCAGCGGTCGTCGTGGGCAAGCTCATTGCAGAACGTGCTAAATTAGCTGGTATTACCAAAGTTGCTTTTGACCGTTCTGGTTTCAAATATCATGGTCGCATTGAGGCTTTGGCTGAAGCGGTTCGTGAAAAGGGTCTTTCTTTCTAAACAGTGAACGCTTATCAGTAATAATTGATAACTTAAACTTCTAACTGATAACTATATATGGCACAATACGATATCCAACGTACTAAAAATGAGGACTTGTTAGAAAAACTGATTGCTGTCAACCGTGTTGCTAAGGTAGTTAAAGGCGGACGCATTTTTAGTTTTACCGCCTTAACGGTGGTGGGCGATGGCAAGGGTAAAGCGGGCTTTGGCTACGGTAAAGCTCGTGAAGTGCCGCTTGCGATTCAAAAAGCTATGGAAAATGCCCGTAAAAATCTGCAATCGATATCGCTTTCCGGCACCACCTTGCAATACCCTATCGTAGCAGAGCATGGTGCGGCCAACGTGTATATGCAGCCTGCCTCTGAAGGAACGGGCATTATCGCCGGGGGCGCGATGCGTGCCGTGTTTGAAGTGTTAGGTGTGCGTGATGTATTGGCTAAAACGTATGGCAGTTCTAATCATAAAAATGTGGTGCGTGCCATGTTTAAGGGTTTAACAGCCATGGCCGAACCTGAATTTATAGCGGCTAAACGTGGCAAAACGGTTGAAGAAATTCTCGGTTAAATAAATAATAATTGCGCTATGAAAAAAAAGCTTAAAGTGACACTAATGGGTAGCGTACACGGGCGCATTGAGGGACATAAAGCCTGTGTGGCTGGATTAGGGTTGCGTCGCAGACATCACACGGTTGAAGTTGAAGATACGCCAGCCATACGTGGGATGATTAATAAGGTTGCTTACCTGTTAAAAGTGGAATAGTTATGCATCTGAATACGTTAAAACCGGCAGCAGGTGCCAAAAAACCAGCCAAGCGTGTTGGACGTGGCATAGGTTCGGGTTTAGGTAAAACCTGTGGACGGGGGCACAAAGGCCAACGGTCTCGTTCCGGGGGTTTCAAAAGCGTCGGTTTTGAAGGTGGTCAAATGCCTTTGCAACGACGTTTGCCTAAAGTCGGCTTTGTTTCGCCTAAGGCGAGATTGACTGGAGAAGTACGTTTGCATGAACTTGAGCGTGTAGGACAAGACACGGTGGATTTAGGTAGCTTAAAGGCCGCAAACATTATCAAGCAGCAAGTCAAACGTGCCAAAGTCATTGCTTCTGGTAAGTTGACTAAAGCAATTAAAATTAAGGGACTTGCAGTCACAAAAGGGGCACGTATGGCGATTGAGGCTGCCGGTGGCACAATTGAAAGTTGATAATATAGTCGATAAAAATATCAATATTTGATAACAATATAGAATAATATAGAATAATTTCTATATTAAGGTTTAAAGAAAAGTGATATCTCGGTAGAAGTTTAAAAAAAACTTCTACCGTCGATCCAAGTTTTCATTCGGTAAACGGGTTTAAAAAGTGGGTGATTACGTCAAAGACGGGTTACACCCAACACAACGAGTGTTCATCAAGTAACCCTTAGTAACTGTCCATAAATAACTTGCTCCAGAAAGTGATTTTAAAGTTACCCGTCTAAGTTCTTAGGGAACTACGTTAGGAATGAAAATATAGGCACCTTGGGATGCTGTGGTAAGTTCCAAGCACTGCGGGAAGTCATTAAACCGGTCTGGTGGAAAGGCATGTGTGGCTTTCAGATAAAACCATTCCATAACCAAGACTCTGAGACCATTACCCGTGAAAACGGAGTTAGGTAACAAAAGGCTACGAGTTTTCGTGGGTATGAGACGATTTTGTCCATGCTTTTCTTGAAGCAATGAGTTACTGTATAACTGTTCAGTAGAGCCAAGTTATTTATGAACAGTTCCTTAGCGAAAGCGAGGGGATATAATGGGTTGATCGTTCCCGTGTTCGGATATCTATAAATTTATCGAGATATTTCTATTATATATTTCTATATTTCACCACAAAATTTAGTTCTAGTTAAGTCATTTTCAATTACCCATTCTCGGAATCCGTTTTTTAACATATTATCGCCTCAAACCCATTACTAAGAGAAATTCAGTGGCTATTCATACGACAGCGGGTATTGAACTCGGCAAGCTAGGTAGGCTAACCGAACTGAAGCAACGGTTGTTGTTTGTACTGGGCGCGATTATCGTCTTTCGTATCGGTACTTTTATTCCCGTGCCCGGCATAAATCCTGAGATGCTCGAAAAGCTATTCAATGAGCAAAGTGGCACTATCTTGGACATGTTTAACATGTTTTCCGGGGGTGCCTTAGAACGCTTCTCGGTGTTTGCCATAGGTATTATGCCGTATATTTCGGCTTCCATTATCATGCAACTTATGACGGCCGTTTCACCAAAACTTGAGCAGTTGAAAAAAGAAGGAGAAACGGGGCGACGCAAAATTACCCAATATACCCGTTATGGGACACTAGGATTAGCAACCTTCCAAGCGATCGGGGTGGCAATTGCGTTAGAAAGCCAACAAGGTGTGGTCATTGACCCGGGTTTGGCTTTTCGGATTACTGCGGTTATGACACTGGTAACAGGTGCCATGTTTTTAATGTGGTTAGGTGAACAAGTCACAGAGCGTGGGATTGGTAATGGTATTTCAATTATCATTTACGCAGGGATTGTGGCGGGATTGCCTTCCGCAGTAGGTGGGACATTGGAATTGGCACGTCAGGGTCAGTTGCATGTACTGACGACGTTGTTATTGTTTGCCGTTGTGTTGCTAGTGACAGCTTTCGTCGTATTTGTTGAACGTGGACAACGCCGTATTACAGTGAACTATGCTAAGCGTCAAATCGGCAATAAACTCTATGCGGGCCAAAGTAGTCATTTGCCACTGAAAGTGAACATGGCGGGCGTTATTCCGCCTATTTTTGCTTCAAGTATTATTTTATTTCCGGCAACCTTGGGCGGTTGGTTTGGCAGTGCAGAAGGTATGACATGGTTGAAGGATTTGTCCCAGACTTTGTCACCGGGGCAACCTTTGTATGTCTTGTGCTATGCCATAGCGATTATTTTCTTCTGTTTTTTTTATACGGCATTGGTGTTTAATCCAAGAGAAATAGCAGATAACTTAAAAAAATCGGGTGCCTTTATTCCGGGGGTAAGACCGGGCAAGCAAACGGCGGAGTTTCTTGATAAAGTGATGTCGCGTTTGACTTTGGCGAGCGCTGTTTACATGACTGCTGTTTGTTTATTGCCTGAATTCTTGATCCTCCAATGGAGTGTCCCTTTTTATTTTGGGGGCACTTCGCTGCTGATTATTGTGGTAGTCACCATGGATTTTATGGCCCAAGTACAAGCCCATCTGATGTCGCATCAGTATGATGGTTTGATGAAAAAAGCGAATTTAAAAGGACACAGTCGCAGTCCTTTATTGCGCTGAATTGGAGTCTACTTGGCACGGTTACAAACCATTTTAGTTTCGTTTGTCCCCGCGTTGAGTATAAATTAATTGCTCAACTAGGACTCTAGTTGCAACTTATCTATACTTTGCACCGATCTCGGAATCTGTTTTTTAAAGCAAAAACTGATTCAGAGATCACAAATTGCGCTTTTGTCATTTCTACAGATACGAAATCTGGTTTTCATGGCTGAGCGTGTTCCACTGCGTGAGACCTGACAAAAAACGGGTTCGATGACGGTGTTTAGTATAAGTTATCAACCGAGAGCGAATCACCTAATGGGCAAGTTTGTCCAACATTTTAGGAGCAGATTAGAAGATGAAAGTGAGAGCTTCTGTAAAAAAAATTTGTAGAAATTGTAAGGTTATTCGTCGTAAAGGAAGAGTTCGAGTGATTTGCATCGACAAACGACACAAGCAACGACAAGGATAGACACGAGGATAGACACAGATTTCAACAAATAAATCAAAGAAATCAATTATCACTGATAACTGACAAAGAGAACAGCTATTATGGCCCGTATTGCTGGTATCAACATTCCAGTACACAAACACACGGTAATGGCATTGACCTCTATTTATGGGATTGGGCTTACCCGGTCACGGCATATTTGTGATGCGGCCGGTATCGTCCCAAGTACCAAGATTAAGGACTTGAAAGAAGAAGAATTGGAAAAGTTGCGTAGTGAGGTTGCCAAGTACGATGTGGAAGGCGATTTGCGCCGTGAAATCGCAATGAATATCAAACGCTTGATGGATTTAGGATGTTACCGTGGAATGCGACATCGGCGAGGGTTGCCTGTGCGTGGGCAGCGCACCCGCACCAATGCCCGTACCCGTAAAGGCCCACGGAGACCTATAAAGAAATAAAGGTTTTTTAGCATTCTGTAACTGATAACTGATAACTGACAACTGATAACTGATAACTAATATGGCGAAAACCGCAGCGCGTCCACGCAAGAAGGTAAAAAAGATTGTCTCTGATGGCATTGCCCATGTGCATGCTTCTTTTAATAACACGATTATTACCATTACTGACCGCCAAGGCAATGCTTTGGGTTGGGCAACCGCGGGAGGGAGTGGCTTTCGCGGCTCACGTAAAAGCACCCCGTTCGCTGCCCAAGTCGCCGCGGAAAGAGTCGGTCACATAGTCAAAGAATTTGGTGTCAAAAATCTGGAAGTACAGATTAAAGGGCCAGGGCCGGGACGTGAATCGGCCGTGCGGGCACTCAATGCCAATGGTTTTAAAATTACGAGCATCACGGATGTCACACCGATTCCGCATAATGGGTGTCGTCCACCTAAAAGACGCAGAGTATAGGAGTTAATTGATAGGGGTTTATTTTGTACTCATAATGAATGCCTATTATGTGTTTATGGTGAGTAATTATGAAGCACAAACCGGTTAATAGGTTGTTCAGTAAAAACCCTGAGACTTTAGGTGTTTTGATGGCCGATCGTACTGCAACCGGGCGAAGATATTACTTAAAGGCAATATCTTGAACCGGCAAGGCCTAAAAACTTTAATAATTTAGGAAAACGTTTTTCGGCAACGGAAAAACTTTTGCCTGAAAAGGTGAATATTTTACCGTGATTTGAATGCGGCAATAAACCTTGAACGAGAAGGCTTATGTCTTCTCGCGTAATGAGTTTGATTAAAATACTGGGGGCTAACCGAGAAACGAAGTAACTTCGCTAATGCGACGTTTCTTAACGCACGGGGACGTTTCTGGGAAGACTTCAGGAAGCAACCAGCTTGATTGAATCGTGAATAATTAAGCCGTGATTGTTAGGTTCACAAATTAGATAGCAGAAACAGAAAAAGGTCCTATGGCAAAATACCTTGGCCCCAAATGCAAGTTAAGCCGTCGCGAAGGTGTCGATCTTTTTTTAAAGAGTCGTGTGCGGGGGTTGGATTCAAAATGTAAGCTAGATAAAATTCCGGGGGAGCATGGTGACAAACGTCCGCGTCGGTCTGACTATGCCCTGCAATTGCGAGAAAAGCAAAAGTTGCGCAGATTTTATGGTATTTTGGAACGGCAATTTCATAGTTGCTACCTAAAAGCCAGTCGTTTAAAAGGCTCGACGGGTGAAAATCTGCTGAAATTACTTGAATGTCGTTTAGACAACGTGGTGTACCGCATGGGGTTTGCAGCGACACGAGCTGAAGCCAGACAGTTGGTGAGCCATAAAGCGATTTTAGTTAATGATAAGATGGTCAATATTCCGTCTTATCAAGTCAAAGCAGATGACATGATCAGTATTCGTGAAAAAAGCCGTGGACAACTGCGTATCAAGGCGGCATTAAGCAGTGCGGCGGAATATGGTTTTCCAGAATGGGTTGATGTCGATATCAATAAAATGAGTGGTGTGTTTAAAGCACCCCCTGAACGTATGGAATTGCCTAGCGATATTAATGAACAACTCGTAGTAGAGTTGTATTCTAAATAAGTCAGTTACCAGTTATCAGTTGGAAGTCGGGTTGAAAACTGTTCGCTATTATATGGACAAATATTGACAAATATATTTTTCTATTCGGAACAATTCCGACTTGATAAGCGATTTTTGCTTGAGTAGCATACTGCCGTACTTTGTTATGTCAGAAAGAGCGTGATCAAAATGGAAATCACCCTCAGTCATAAAATTTGTTTAGACCCCACTACAAACAAGCTGAATATTTCAGGCATGCTTGTGGTATTGCTCGGTTCACCTAGAATTGGGCCTTAGAAGAATGGAAACGTCAGTACGATTTGGGTCTCAAACCAAAGGCATTGGAACTTAAGAAGCAATTCAATGCGCTCAAACCGATTGATTTTCCTTGGATGTATGAGGCTGAGGTATAGTATCCAATTTATTAACAAGCATTAACAAAATCTACCAATTGCAATCAATCTTAAAACCCACCTTCTCTGCATTGACTTTAAGATGGATGCTCTTTTCTTTTTGGACCAAGTCTTTAGGCTAAAGTTTCCGTTGCGGAAACTTTAGCCTAAAATAATTATTATGTGAGTGCAGAAGCTCTATTTTTGGTGTGGTTCTAACCTAGAATCGTTGGTTAGGTCAAATGGCGAGCGGTAAGTGAGTAGCGTTGATGAAATCAAATCCAAATGATATTCATACCGATAACCTTTTGTCTAATAATTATGCGCCCCTTGTGAATTAGGGCCTTGGGAGATACCCCCTCACAAGACTTTGGTTTTGTGTGCATTGGTTAGCGATTTAAAACAATTGTTAATTAAAATGTATCGGTAACTACCTATTAATTGTTGATAGGTGGTTCCCTTCATCTAAAACGTGTTCAAACTGTGGTCATAAAAAAGAACAATTTAAATTATCTGAACGTGTTTTCAAAGTGAAGCCTGTGGTCACGAACAAGACCGCGATTTAAATGCCGCGATTAACTTAAAAAAACGTTTTATATACCGAGAGTTCCTCGGAAATTTTCTTGTGTGGACAAGACGGCTCTGTTGCTGCTTGCTGTGACAACCAGCTTGGTTGAAGCAAGAACCGAATCGTGTGATGAGATATTTGTCCACAAATCGGAGAACGGTTGTCATTGACGGGTAAGTGTAACTGTTGACTGGTAACTTAGTATTGTTCACTGATAACTATTAGATGATAATTGATATGGTGATGGAATTATTAAAGCCGCGTATAGTTGATGTTAAACATATCAATGAGACGACAGCAACAATAACACTGGAGCCATTGGATCGTGGCTTCGGACAGACGTTAGGCAACGCCCTCAGACGTGTGCTGTTGTCTGCCCTTCCGGGCGCGGCTGTGGTTGAAGTTGTGATTGAAGGCGTGCTACATGAATACACTAGCTGTGGTGAGGGTGTGCAGGAAGATGTCACTGACATTTTACTGAATTTAAAAAATTTAGCCATTCGTATGCAGGGTCGTACGCAAGCAACCTTGCGACTCACTAAAAAAGGCCCCGGCCCCGTCTGTGCGGGGGACATCACTTTGGAGCATAGTGTTGAGATTGTCAATCCAGACCATGTTATTGCTAACTTGACCAAGGCTGGTGAACTTAACCTGACGTTAAAAGTGATGATGGGACGTGGTTATCAGCAAGCCAGTCAACGTAGTCAAAACGACGAGAGTGAAACTCCTATCGGTACGTTAAAGCTAGATGCCTCTTTTAGTCCCATTTTGCGAGTGACATACAAGGTTGAAAGTGCGCGTGTCGAACAACGTACTAATCTTGATAAGCTCATCATTGAGTTGGAAACCAATGGTACAATCGATCCTGAATCGGCCATCAGAACGGCGGCATCCATTTTGCTGGATCAGCTTTCTGTGATTGTGAATTTGGAAGGTAATGTCGAAACTGAAGTCAAATTAGAAAAGAATGAGATTGATCCCATTTTATTGCGGCCGGTGGATGAATTGGAATTGACAGTGCGTTCTGCTAATTGTTTGAAAGCGGAAAATATTTTTTATATTGGCGATTTGATTCAAAAAAATGAGACTGAATTGCTGAAAACACCTAATCTTGGTAAGAAGTCTCTGACTGAAATTAAGGAGGTGTTAGCATCGCGTGGGTTGTCTCTAGGATTGCGTTTGGAAAACTGGCCACCCCTCGGCCTCCCCAGTAGGGAACCATCGGATTCTTCTTGATTGGCGAGAACAGCTACCAGTAAGTAATTATCACTGTTCATTGATAACTGATAACTGATAAATGATAACTGATAACGGGTAACTGGTAACTGATAACTGATAACTGATAACTGATAACTGAAAAGGAACATTTATGCGTCACCGTCATGCCGGTAAACATTTGAATCGAACCAGTAGTCACAGAAAAGCGATGTTTAAAAATATGGCGGTTTCTTTAATGCGCCACGAAATTATTAAGACAACTTTAGCTAAAGCAAAAGAACTGCGGGGCAAAGTTGAACCGTTGATTACTTTGGCTAAAGAGGATAGTGTCGCAAAACGTCGCTTAGCCTTTGCTCGGTTACGTGATCGGGAAATCGTCACTAAACTGTTTAATGAATTAGGCCCTCGCTATAAGGAACGTCCGGGCGGGTATCTACGCATTCTAAAGGGTGGTTTTAGGACTGGAGATAAAGCGCCTATGGCTGTTGTAGAACTGGTAGATCGACCAGAGACAGAAGAAGCAGCCCCGATTTAGATACGCGAATTAAGAATTAAAAATGAAAAAATGAAAAATGTAGAATGAACAGAGTTATAAAATAACTTATCAATTTAAGTTTTTATAACTCATTGATTTCATAATAATTAATTCAACCCTTAATTCACATTATTCATATATATTTTAAAGTCAAGCGTTAAAGTCTAACACTCTAAAACTTAACTTAAATAAGTCACTTTGATTAGGTTTGACTAAGATAGGACTTACGCATTGACAGATGACAAATTTTATGATCCTTTTTAAATACAAGGCATTACAAATTTGGATGAATCGTTTTTGGTCAATTTTATAAAATGCACCATTCTTCAAAATCTCATTCGGCCGACAGAGGCATTTTTATCGGCTTTTTGGTTTTAATGTTCTGGTTGCCTGTCCCTTTGGGCAGTAATCATGCTTGGGCATGGGCCTTCATGGAAGTCTGGATATTTGGTTTGTCTCTGGTTTGGTTATGGGGATTTCTACATGGCCATGTTAGGCTTACCTCGGTTTTTTATAAAGCCAAACCGATACTTATCCTGTTGATTTTGTGGTTAATTTATATTGGCTTTCAGTGTTTTCCTTTGCCTTACTTGTTGGTTGAATTTCTGTCTCCAGAGGCTGCACATCTGCAGACCTTGGTAACTACTGAAGGCAGCCACCCCGCCACTGCAACTCTCTCTGTAGACTCCCATGCGACGACTGTTTCTCTGCTCAAAAGTATTAGTTATGTTTTGCTTTTTGTACTAACTCTGTTGCTTGTTAAGCGACGCAAGCGTTTACGTTGGTTGGCTTATACGTTAGTATTTAGTGGCCTATTTCAAGCCGTTTATGGCAGTTTAATGACATTATCAGGCATGGAATATGGTTTTTTCCACGAAAAAATATATTACACGGAAGTTGCGACTGGCACGTTCGTCAACCGCAATCATCTTGCGGGCTACTTGGAAATGTGTTTGGCTGTGGGAATTGGTTTGCTGATTGCTCAACTTGGCGATTCAACTAACATGACTTGGCGGCAGCATTTGCGTTCGGTGGTGGCTTGGTTGTTGAGCGATAAAATGCGGTTGAGATTGTATCTTGTCATGATGGTTATTGCTTTGGTGTTGACACGCTCTCGCATGGGTAATACGGCTTTTTTTGCTAGTATGATGGTTGCCGGCGTTATTGGTTTAATGCTTTCCCGACATGCCACCCGTTCCACTGTCATATTGTTGGTGAGTTTGATCGTGATTGATATTTTGATTGTCGGGGCTTGGTTTGGGATAGATAAAGTTGCTCAACGTTTGGAGCAAACTAGCTTTGTTTCTGAGACGCGCGATGAAGTTGATGTACATACTCTTCCGTATTGGCAGGATTATTTGTTGACTGGTTCTGGGCTTGGCAGTTTTTATACGGTGTTTCCACGTTATCGGGAGAGCGATGTGGATGGTTTTTTTGACCATGCCCATAATGATTATCTGGAGTTTGGTGCAGAAACGGGTATTGTTGGTGTGCTACTCGTGGGTAGTAGCGTTATTTTTTCTTTAATTGTCGCGCTATTGGCACAATATCGTCGCCGTGAGTCTTTGTATCGAGGCGTTGCGTTTAGTGCAATGATGGGTATTATTGCCATAATGACTCATAGCTTCGTTGATTTTAATTTACAAATTCCGGCGAATGCAGCAACTTTTATGGTGATTTTGGCGATGGCGTGGATTGCGCTTTTTTTGCCGTCTCATAGTAAGCAACGTCAGAGACGGAGCAGTGCAATTGGGAAGAGTGAAAATAAAAATGAAGGGTTAAATGAAGGGTTTTGAAATGTTTTGAAATCCTGGGTTTTGAAATCCTGGGGCGATGCCCCTGGCTTCCCCGCCCTTGGCTTCCTGTCCCTGGCTTCCTGCCCCTAGCTTCCTGCCCCTGGCTTCCTGCCCCTAGGCTAATCCCAAACATAGCGTTCATCGAATTCTACCTCATATTTTTTTCAACATAATTCGGAATTCATCCTCGAACGAGGTATTTTGGTGATGTTGTTTCTGGTTACGGATGTACTGCGTCGATGCTTCGAGATTGGAGGCACCGATAGAAAAGGCACCATAGCCGGATTGCCAAGCAAAACCCGAAAATTCCCTCCCTTTGGTTTTTATCCATTTAGAAGAGCCCTTCTTGACGTGTTCCAACAAATGCGCCACCGTCACTGTGCGTTCTAAGCGGCTTATGGTGTGGATATGATTTGTTGTACCACCGATGATAAGTGCCGGACAAGATTCATTCAGGTAAATTTGTGCCATATAGGCGTGTAGTTCAGCCTCAACCGAAGGCAGAATTAAATCCTCCCTGTTTTTGGTGCTGAATACGATGTGTACTAGAATATTCGACAAAGATTGTGGCATTGTTATTGCCCTCTGGGGCGATGCCCAGGCTATATTAATGTCGCCCCGTTGGGGCTTTTCTTAGCCCCTTCGGTAAGTGTTATTAAAGGCTTCCCTCCTGGGGCGATGCCCCAGGCTATATTAATGTCGCCCCGTTGGGGCTTTTCTTAGCCCCTTCGGTAAGTATTATTAAAGGCTTCCCTCCTGGGGCGATGCCCCAGGCTATATTAATGTCGCCCCGTTGGGGCTTTTCTTAGCCCCTTCGGTAAGTGTTATTAAAGGCTTCCCTCCTGGCTTCCCGCTCCTTCCCGCTCCTTCCCGCTCCTTCCCGCTCCTGGGGCTTTCTTGCGGCTATATTAATGTCGCCCCGTTGGGGCTTTAAATTTTATCTAAGTCTAATAAGCATTTTTATCAAAAAAACCTTTAAAAATGGTCGTCACTATGATTTGAATATCAAACCATACTGACCAGTTTTCTATATAGTAAATGTCGTGTTCAATGCGCGGACGCAAGTCGGTGTTGCCGCGCCAGCCGTTTATTTGCGCCCAGCCGGTGATGCCGGCTTTGACTAAATGCTTTTGCATATAATCGGGTATTTCGTGCTTAAACTGTTCAACAAAGTGGGGCCTTTCTGGCCTAGGGCCCACAATAGACATTTCTCCCTTTAAAACATTCCAAAACTGTGGCAATTCGTCTAGGCTGCTTTTCCTTATAAAAGTACCAAAACGGGTGGCTCTGTTCTCCTCTTTTTTGGCCCACACCGGGCCACTCTCCTTTTCTGCTGCCACGGGCATGCTGCGAAATTTGAGTATTATAAATGGCTTTTTATTCCATCCTACTCGTTCTTGGCGAAATAACGCCGGGCCGGGCGAACTTAACTTAACCCCTATCGCAATCATCAGCATAAGCGGACTGACCAATAAGAGAATCAGAGTCGCAAGCACTCTGTCTTCAATGGCTTTGAGGAGCCGGTTTCTCTTTTTGATCATGGGCGATTCTGTCAGCGTAATGACGGGTAATCCGTATCGATTTGTAATAGAAGCATTTATCATACGAAACGAGAACAGGTTGGCGACAAAACGTACCGTCACCAAGTTATGACGCAACTGAACTAAAATCGTTTTCAAGCGCGATTGTTCTATGCACTGCGGTGTCACCCAAACTTCATTTATCTCATTTTTTTCGACAAAGGTGGGCAAAGTAGAAATATTATTGTTCACTGGAATGTTTTCTACGGTTTTGCCTTGTAGTTTCTTGTCATCATCAAAAAAGCTTACCACCTCGACGCTGATGTAGGGTTCTGAGGCTTTGATGTTTCGTACCAGCATTTGGCCTAATTGTTGGGCACCGATAATGACAATCTTGTTGAGATGCCAACCTTGATTGTTAATATAGTAGATGCTGCGATAGACGAAACTTCGCATGACAACTAACATCACAGCGCCTAATACTACCCAAATTGCTATCCAAACACGGGAATAGTCGGTGCTGATTTTGAGGCCAAATCCGAACAAAATCATAACGGTGGTGACGGTTATCCATGCGATTATCAGTTTGTGAACTGAAGAGAATAAACCATATTTGTCCAGTTTATGAACACCAAACCAAGGAAAAATAATCAGTGATAGCAATGCGCTTAAAACGATAGCCATGCTATGATAAAACGGCATGGGCCATTCTTCTAAGCCTAAATAGGCTATGTAGGCTATTATTCCAGAAAGAGTAATACTCAGTATGTCAATTGTTTTGATAAGTAAAATAGAACGTTGTAACATGTTTTTTCGGTGAGAATTATCAGTTAGAAGGATTCAGTTGGTAAGGAGCCTTAGCGAAGCGTAACCCATCATTGGCGCTTTGGTGGATTACGCTTGGCGGCTAAGGTGTCTTACGTTTTTTATTGTGGTTTAATTATAATTGTAGCAGCGATTCAAAATAGTGCCATAAAAAATAATTCGCTATTTTCCTTGAACATTACCCTGAAGGGGTAAAATGTGAAAGAGCTACTGGTGAAACCTGGGGTGATGAAAATTGTGAATTGCGAATTGTGAACCGAAGCTCAGCGGAGCTAATTGTGAATTAAAATAGGGTTATTTAAGTGACTATTTTTTATATAATTTTGTCATTACGGAATAAAAATTGGCTCAGTTTTTGGGACAAAATAACCTGATTTTCACCACCCTAGGTGAAATCTGGGAAAAAAATGGAGGCACAACCCTAAATGGGTTGAATGTGAATATTAATTCAAATTATATAGGACTTACGCATTGACAAACTTAAAATTTTGTATTCCCGATTAATATCAATGAGTTATGAATATTCTACCGTGGCTAAATTGATAAAAATTGCCCAAAAACAAAATTTGTATACTGAGAAAAGTCATAACGAGCATAGCCATAAATCTTTTTAAATTCTTGCTTGATTCCTCACATTCGTTCGGAATGACAAAAGTGCAAATTATGCCCGTGCTGAGTATAATTCCTTGTATTTAAAATAAATTAGGATTGACGCATTGACAAACTAAATTTTTTGTATTCACTATTAATATCAATGAGTTATGAATATTTTACCAATGGCTAAATTGATGAAAATTGCCAAAAAAAAATTTGTCAGTTCTTGTATTTAAAATGAATCATAAATATTTTCATCTGTCAATGCGTAAGTCCTAAAGGTTTATTAATGTACGAAACGGATATTTCTTTCACATTCAATTCCCTTCGGGGTTGGCACCTCGATGCCAAAACCCACCGCCCACAGCCCACAGGTTTCACCTGTGGCTATTCGTATTCAACCCCTTCGGGGTTGAAGCATCTCTGATGCCAAAACCCACAGGTTTTCCTTAAGGCTATTTGTATTCAAACAGCGTGGTGCTTTACCACCGGTTTCACCGGTGGATGGTGCCAAAACCCACCGGTTTATCTCGCTACGCTCGTTACTGCGTTTCACCGGTGGCGCTAACTGACATTCTGCGCTTTCAGCAACTTATCAAAATACGCAACAGTGTCTTTTAAGCCTTCTTCAAGAGGCACTTTGGGCTGCCAACCTAATTTCTCTTGAGCCAGTTTAATATCCGGTTGTCGTTGTTTGGGATCGTCTAGGGGGAGTGGTTTGAAGACGATTTGGGAGGTGGAACCGGTCAAGTCGATCACTTTTTCGGCCAACTCTAAAATGGTAAATTCATTAGGGTTGCCTAAATTAACGGGGCCGGTCAATTCATCGGAAGAATCCATTAGCGCAATAAAGCCTTCTATGAGATCGTCCACATAACAAAAGGAACGAGTTTGCGAGCCGTCTCCATAAACGGTTATGGGTTCGTTGTTCAAGGCTTGAACAATAAAGTTGGAAACCACGCGCCCATCGTTAGGGTGCATACGTGAACCGTAAGTATTAAAAATACGGGCTACTTTAATCTTTAAACGGTGTTGGCGATAGTAGTCAAAAAATAAGGTTTCCGCACATCGTTTGCCTTCATCATAGCAGGCTCGTAGTCCTATCGGATTGACATGTCCCCAGTAAGTTTCTGGTTGAGGATGAATTTGCGGATCACCATAGACTTCGCTCGTTGAGGCTTGGAAGATTTTGGCCTTGATTCGCTTGGCTAAGCCTAACATATTGATGGCACCATGAACGCTGGTTTTGGTGGTTTGTACCGGATCAAATTGGTAATGTATCGGTGAGGCGGGGCATGCTAAGTTGTAGATTTCATCGACTTCCACGTAAAGTGGAAAAGTAACGTCATGTCGCATTACCTCAAAACGTGGGTTGCCCAATAGGTGAAGAATATTGTTTCTTGTTCCGGTAAAAAAGTTATCGACGCAAAGCACATCATGGCCGTCTTTGAGAAGGCGTTCACAGAGGTGTGAGCCAAGAAATCCAGCGCCACCTGTTACTAAGATACTTTTAGTTATGCGGATTGTAGACATGTTGCCTCCTGATTTATTGCGAGGAATGAATTCTACAAGGATTGTATATAATAAAGGATTAAAAACGACATGGATTGTATATGCGAATTAAGAATGAAAAATTAAAAATGAAGAATGAATAAAGACTTATAAAACCACTTTCAATCAAGACGTTTTTATTTTTATAAGTCATTGATTTTTTAGGATTCAATTCAACCCTTAATTCACATTCCTTGTAAATATTGATTACAATCAATCCTTTATTATATACAATCCTTGTTGTTAAGACTTTGTAAACAATAAGTTAACACTGCCGGAAAAAACGCCAAAAAATTGTGCGATTGCTCGGCCCAACAGTAACAACGGTGATACCAGACCAACCTTTTTATCTTTCCGCAAGGAACGCGTTGCAAAAGGCAGGGTTGTGATGAAAAACAATCCAAGTAAAGCACCTGCGATACTGAAAAGCCAAGGTTCTAGCAATCCGCCCAATAGCAGTAGTATCAAAACAGGGATAAACAGCAGTTGTATTTTCATCAATTGCGGCGTATGGGAATCCTTGACGGCCTTTTGAGGATTTTTTTTCACCGCAAGCACTCGCCAATAAGCAAATTTATACTTCTTTTTCAGATAGTTCATCAACGTATCCGGGTGCGTGTGGTAGACTTGCGCCTTGGGTTGAAAAACCATTTTTTCTCCCGCATACGACATGCGATATGATAATTCAACATCTTCGGCACAAGCTACGGGGAAAGAACTGTCGTATCCACCGTATTTGATAAAAACCTCTTGGCGAAAAGCGGCCGAATAGGTGTCAATAAAATCTATGTATGATTCTTTCTCCAACAAACGGTACTTGTCTTCGTATTCAAGTTGAACAAAGCGAGCGATTAGTTGAGGTTGTTTTGTTAAATAGGCCCCTTTGACAGCTACAACGGCTGGGTTTTCAAAAGGTTTTAGCATTTGCAGCAACCAATCTGTCACGGGTATGCAGTCGTCGTCTGTGAATAAGATAATGTCGCCACTCGCATGTTGGGCACCGTTGTTTCTTGCCGCGGCCGGGCCGGCGTTTTCTTGGCGCATCAACTTTACTTGCGGATATTTTTCTTCAATGAGAGCCGCAGTGTTGTCTTTTGAACCGTCATCTACAACTAGAATCTCATAGTCGTTTTGATAGTCCTGTTGAGCGAGTGCTTCCAAACACTTTCCAATGCGCTTGGCACCGTTATAGGTTGGGATAATTATTGATATCGGCATGAAATCATTTCCAATGAATTGTTATTTCGACGCATTAATACGTTAATAACAGGAAAATTGTGGGCCATCGAGTGGAAAGCTAAGCCAGGGGCGTTGCCCCTGGCTATATTAATGTCGCCCCTTTGGGGCTTTTCTATAGATGTTCAGAAAAATAATTTCAAAAAAGCCAATAGTGAATAACGCATAAACTTTTAACCATATTAATTGAAATAAGACATACCTTCAGGTAAAATACCTGTTTTATCATAGCGAGTGAAATTCTCCTGTGCCTTAAGTTCCCATTGATGTACCGCCTTGGTACCAAGTATAGAACTTTTTTCAATAAGCTGCTTTTGAGGTTGGAGCCACTCAAGTAACTGAACTACCATTTTGGCATTATCAATTTGGTATTCTAGTTGGATGTCTTGAGGCACTTTAAGCGTTATAGTACCCATTAGAATCCTTGTAGTTGCTGTTTTTTTTTAATCCGTTATTATAACGAATCCCTGTAGTTGCTGTTTTTAATAACGAATCTTACCCTTTGGAAAAAGACCCTTTAACAAGATACTTCGCCAATGATTTAAAACCCTGAAGGTTTCGCTTAAACTCATTAGGATTCCGCACCGACTGCTTAAGCTTATACCACAAATAAGACGGCCTTAAATAGAATTGTCGCCGAGCACGATCAGCAAACTCAACCAGCTCCATACTAGTCACACCCGGCAGATTCACAACACTATTATGTAAGCCATCCTCTGTCAGCCAAGCATTAAAATCTTCCGTCGCCAGATATCCCTTTTGTTTTGCTTCCTCATAAGCAGTTGTTCCAGGATACACCATAATCGGGAAAAACTGGGCCGTATCCGGATTAAGCTTTTTGGCAAAATTAAGAGTTGCTTCCATACTTTCCTTGGTTTCATTAAGATTGCCTATCATAAAGCAACCATGTACCATAATCCCCGCCTGTTGACAGAATTTTGTAAAATTGAGTGCTTCGTCCAGATAACCTTGATCTCTGGATTGTTTCAAATTCTTGTGCATAAAACCGATGACATTGGTGTCGCCACTTTCAAATCCCACACAGAACAGGCGTGCGCCGGCCTTATGTAGCGTCTTGAGGAATTCAACGTCAGCACCAATATCAGCGCGACAGTTACTGTCAAACGGAATTTTATTGCCTCGTTGAATTAACGCTTCGGCCAATTCCAGTGTTCTTTTTTTGTTGATGATGAATGTGTCATCCTCAAGCATTATTGTTTTGACTTCGGGGAGTTCTTTGGCGACAAATTCAAATTCATCGGCCACATTTTCAACGGAGCGATAACGCATTTTATGGCCGCTGAAAGTTTGCGGATAAACACAAAAGGAACATTTGTAGGGACAACCTCGGCTGGTGTCGAATACCACCAACGGATGCATGGAATGTCCATAAAAGTAGTCTGGAATATTCAGAAAGCGTTTGTATATTTCTGTGACAAACGGTAGTTCATCAAGATTTTTGATGGCTTCTCTGTCTTTATTCCGCCGGATTTCACGTTGTGGGCTTTTCCAAATTAGCCCATCGACTGATTCAAGCGACGCGCCACATTCAATGGCTTGAAGCCAGTCGCGCACCGTATATTCGTATTCTCTTATCGCGATAACATCTATATTGTCTGACAGAGATAACGTCTGCTCAGGCAAAACGGAGACATGGCGGCCAACCATTAATACCTTGAGGTTGGGAAGTTTATTTTTAATGGCCTCAATCACCTGAACATCATTGTTAATACTTGGTGTTGAGGTGTCACATATCAGTGCCTGAATTCCCTTGTCACGCATACGATCAATCACATAATCAACCGACACTTTGGCCGCCGGCGCATCAATCAAGTCAACATGATGGCCTTCTTTGATAGCGACGCCGGCCGCGTGGCAAAGCCATTTTGGATAATATAAAGTCCCACTTTTTGTAACGGCCGGGCTACGTTGTTCACGCGAAAATCGTGGGTGGAAGGGTGGATTTAAAAATAGAGTGTTTAGAGCCATTGTGGATCAGAATTTTCGTAATTTTCGTAATTTGATCAGAATTTTCAGAATTTTCAGAATGAAAAAAATAAACGCTAAAGATTTTTTCTATAACTTCTCAATCAGAAGTTTTTATAAATCCTTGATTTCATAATAATTAATTCAACCCTTAATCCGCATTAAAAGGCCGTTATTTCACTTATTGAGTCTAATGTATTTACCGACCTTTTTCTAAAAGGCTGTTATTTGACTTATTTCTTATAATGTATTTAGTCCTACTTTGTCAGATTCAATGTAACTCATTGAGTTAAAAAGAATGGCCTGTTAGGCCCTCTATATAAATCAATGGCTTAGATGCAATGTAACAAAGTAGAATTAGCCGCCTTTTCCTAAAAGGTTATTTGTTTATTATAAGGTTTATCGGCCTTTATTAAAGGCCAATTATTTAACTTATTTATTATAATGTATTTACTGGCGTTTCCCTAAAAGGCCGACTATTTAACTTGTTAATTGTAATGTTTTTACCGGCTGATAACTACAAGGATTATTTGCGTAATAATTGGAAAGCAAAAAACATGCCGGCACGGCTATCCCTGCTTATATGCAATCCTTGTAGTTATTGTTGGAGACGTCCAAACTCAACCTAAAAGGCCGACTAATCGCTTGGGAAAAACTCTTGTAATCGCCTTTAACTGGTACTAATCCAAAAGTACAACGAATTACGCGGATAAACGAATTAAGAAGATAAACGATATAAGCGGGAATAAACACCAACTAAGTGAAAGTGGTTTTGACGCGGTTTGTAATCGCTTGGGAAAAGCTCTTGTAATCGTCTTTAACTGATACTAACCAAAAGTACAACGAATTATGAAATAAACAAATTAAGAGAATAAACGATATAAGCGGAAATAAATACCAATTAAGTGAAAATGGTTTTGACGCGGTTTGTAATCGCCTAGTCGTGGCTGAAAGCTACTATTGCTAATCCAAGTGAAAGTGGTTTGTTGTTTGTCGTCTGCAATTGTTCGCTTAGTTGCTGAAGCAACTACTACAAACTCGTCTGCAATTGCTCGCCTAGTGGCTGAAAGCAACTACGAAAAACCCTAGTAATCGCCTTTAACCAATTCGTTTATCCGCGTAATTCGCTGTACTCGTTTAATAATAATTCGTTTATCCGCGTAATTCGTTGTACTCGATTAGCGCAATTCGCTGTACTCGCTTACCCGTACAATTCACATATAAAAAGTATGGCTAATGAGGCGCAATTGGGGGCCATAACTTAATTTAAAACCATTCAAAACGTTTTATGGCCCCCAAATCAGGTAGTCTAAATAACCTTAAATAATCTAGGTCAATAACAGGGGTCCACGTCTCACTATTCTGCCAAACTAAAGTTTAGAGTCCTGCCAAGCTAAAGCTTGGATTCCCAGTCCTAATAATTCGCTTATCCACGCAATTCGCTGTACTCGTTTAAGAATTCGCTTATCCGCGTAATCAAAGTCAATTCGTTTATCCGCGTAATTCGCTGTACTAAGTACCAACCAAATCAAAGTCAATTCGGATAAACAATATAAGCGGAAATAAACCTTGATTAAGTGAAAGTGATTTTGACGCGGTTTGTAATCGCCTTTAACTGGTACTAATCCAAAAGTACAACGAATTACGCGGATAAACGAATTAAGAGGATAAACGATATAAGCGGAAATAAACCTCAATTAAGTGAAAGTGGTTTTGACGCGGTTTGTAATCGCCTTTAACTGGTACTAATCCAAAAGTACAACGAATTACGCGGATAAACGAATTAAGAGGATAAACAATATAAGCGGAAATAAACACCAATCAAGTGAAAATGGGTTTGACGCGGTTTGTAATCGCCTAGTCGTGGCTGAAAGCTACTATTGCTAATCCAAGTGAAAGTGGTTTGTTGTTTGTCGTCTGCAATTGTTCGCTTAGTTGCTGAAGCAACTACTACAAACTCGTCTGCAATTGCTCGCCTAGTGGCTGAAAGCAACTACGAAAAACCCTAGTAATCGCCTTTAACCAATTCGTTTATCCGCGTAATTCGCTGTACTCGCTTAATAAGAATTCGCTTATCCACGCAATTCGCTGTACTAAGTACCAACCAAATCAAAGTCAATTCGGATAAACGATATAAGCGGAAATAAACACCAACTAAGTGAAAATGGTTTTGACGCGGTTTGTAATCGCCTGGGAAAAACTCTTGTAATCGTCTTTAACTGGTACTAATCCAAAAGTACAACGAATTACGTGGATAAACGAATTAAGAGGATAAACGATATAAGCGGAAATAAACACCAATTAAGTGAAAATGGTTTTGACGCGGTTTGTAATCGCTTGGTAGTGGCTGAAAGCAACTACTGCTAATTCAAGTGAAAGTGGTTTGTCGTTTGTCGTAAGCGATTGCTCGCCTAGTGACTGAAAGCAACTACGAAAAACCCTTGTAATCGCCATTAACTAGTACCAACCAAGTCAAAGTCAATTCGCTTATCCGCGCAATTCGCTGTACTCGTTTAATTAACAATTCGTTTATCCGCGTAATTCGTTGTACTCGATCCGCGCAATTCGTTGTACTCGATTAGCGCAATTGGCGTTCCGCCACTGCGTTTCGCTGCACTCAATTCACATCTTGCCAAACTAAAGTTTAGACTCCCAAGTTTGTCTATAAATTGTCACCTTAAAATATTCAGCAACCGTATTATTTTCAAAATCAATGTGAGGATAGGCTTTTAGTGATTTTAGAATACCACTGCCAATACCTCTGCAAGGCAATACATCACTGACGTAAGAAGTTAAAACAATATTTCTTGAACGGCGCTGAATGCCTTGTTTAATATCCTTAACGGAAAGATTGTTTGGTAATTTCCCCGGGCTTTTTATCTCTATTCTATCCTTAAAAATAAACAATTTAATTGAATCATGAATAAAATAGTCTCGGTGTACCAAGGCATTAATTAAAAGTTCCTCAAAAACGAGTTTTGGAATTTCAGGTATTCCAAGACTGTTAAAAATTTGTTCACCCTGAACTTTCCTCAGCGTGCTCAAGACAAAATTAACAGATTCCTTGTATTGTTGCCGCAAATTACCGGTAATATTCTCACGACTTCTATAATCATCTGCAATAAACGCATTACCCCAAAACCAAATCGCAGAAATATGCAAATCGGGCAATAATATTTCGGTATTTTCACCAAAAAGCAAAGCGCCCGCTAAAGTCAATTTATTATCTTTGATGAGTCTCAGATTTGTCATTAAGCGTGAGATTTCATCCGTCTCAAAATCTTCATGATATTTTTTTGGTAAAAAGCGCGAAACAAAGGTAAATCAATATCAGAGATATCTGTATCTTCAATGGGTTGTCTTTCTGCATATAATTTTCCAGCGGATTGATATAGACGCTTTAATTCTTCCGGTGACACACGCCTTTTATTAGCTGCTGATTTAATCCAATATACCCTATTCTTGTCACAATACGGTTTATCAATTCCAGCAGGAATGGTGACAACAAGAATAAACTTGTCGTCAATAGAAACCGTTTCAGCGAATACAGTCACAGAAGGTTCATGCATAGTACCCAATTTATTAACAAATCTTCACAAACAATACCAATTCTTCGGCAGGTGCTGGAAAAAATGATTGACTTTTATGAAAAAACATTATCTAATTAAACATTATAAAGCGGCAGGTATCTGGTTCAGTACTCATCCTGGAGTACTGGTAAAACCTGAGACTTACAATCTATCAATTTGCGAGAACCAAGCGAATTCAGATTGTATAAAGCGGCTCTCGATAATTTTCGGTAGCCTTTGGTAGATTCACCCACTCTCAGGAGTGCTATTGTTAACTTTTGTTAACATAAATGAATCGGTTTAACATTATTTGTCGCCCAGTTGAATAGATAATTATTGGCTTTTTCTAGCGCATCAAATTCAAGTCCAATGAGGGTGCCTTTTTTATCCTCAATACCAATTAGGATTTTCCCGCCTTCAAAATTAGACATGGCAACTAATTCAGCAACAATGTCATCTGCTTGTTTCGCCTTAAGTTCTTTTTTGAACTGTACCCGGCTAGTTTCACCGCCATTAATTATTTCACGTATTTCAACAGCATCCATTTTTATTGACTCAGTTAACACCAATAGCTATAAGGATTGTACAGCAACTACAAGGATTCGTTATAAGAAAGGATAACTACAGGGATTCGTTATAAGAAAGGATAACTACAGGGATTCGTTATAATAAAGGATTAAAAAC